>LNFM01005102.1_pt1 | contig 23202 bp, 20 predicted proteins | sample 596031 | NCBI WGS metagenome assembly LNFM01 (sample SAMN04254537, study PRJNA301005) | activated carbon metagenome | isolation source: dual media filters at the Ann Arbor, Michigan drinking water treatment plant | place: USA: Ann Arbor | reverse complement strand
TTCGTTGAGAGGAGTGCACCTCTTCCGGACCGCTCTGCGGTCCGACGGCACGAACGTGCCGCGGCGCCAGTGTGCCGTACTAACTTAAATGAGAAAAATGGTACCGCCTCCCGGGGTTGAACCGGGGACCTCTAGATCCACAATCTAGCGCTCTAACCAACTGAGCTAAGGCGGCTGCCAGGTCGATGTCCATGTTCGCGCCGGATGGGGCTCGACGGACAGGTCCGCTAGATAGCGCCGAACACCGCCCCGCGCAACAGCGTTTGCACGCCTTGCCAGCGCAAACGCTACCCGACGACCATCACGCACAATCGCTTGGGCCCGTGCGCGCCCAGAACCGGTATACCGCCGATGTCGGCAGACCGCGACGGCCCCGAGATCAGATTGAGCGTGCGCGGCATCGCCCCAGTTGCCGACCCGGCGCCCGAGCCAGCCTCTCGAAGACGTGCCATCGAGTCCTCCAGCGGCCCGACGATATCGCCGCGCTGAACCACCACTACGTTGTTCTCCGGCAGGAAGCTAAGCGTCACCGGGTTGTCAGCCCCCGACGTGACGACCAGCGTGCCGGTCTCAGCCACCGCCGCCAGCGCGTGGGTGACGCCGGTCATATCGCTCCGCTCGGCCGGCCCGCTGACAACGTCAAGCTGAGGCTCGCTTGCCCAAGCCAACCCCGTGAGCCGCGCATCGGCCCCGATCCGCACCCGTTGCGGAAGATTGTGCCGACGCAAATACCCCGCGATCGCCGCAGGAAGCTCGGCAGGCGAAGCAACCGCCGTCAACTCGCCGCCGGCCATCTCGATCCATCGCTGCAGAACGGCTGCGAGCTCGACCGCAGACTTGCCCGCCACCCGCTCCGGCACGAGATGCCGCACATGGCCCGCGAGACGCGCCGCGACCGTCGCGCGGCGCTCGGCCTCGGTGCCCTCGTTGACGACCGGCGAACCGGACGCCACGCCGGCCCGCACCTTCGACAATATTCTGTCGCGGCTGCTCATCGATCGACACCGCGCTGGCGCTCGGCCCAGAGTTGTTGGAACGTCCGGCCCTGAGGTGCCGGGAAATCGCGATGCCGCGTCCACCCGCCGGCCATCGGCAACCAGTGGAAGCGCCCGCGCCGGCGCCCCATCGCTCCGAGCGCCGCGATCCCGAACCGCGCCATCAGATGATAGAGCCGCGGCCGCCGCGCCACAGCCGACCACAGCCCGAGCCCCGCCCGATACGTCGCACTCGTGCTCCCCTCGCTGCCCGCCTCGAAATCGGCCTCGCGGTGATGCCGCATCAGTTTCGGCAGCGGGATCTTCATCGGGCAGACTTGCTCGCACCGCCCGCAGAACGTCGACGCGTTCGGCAGATGCGCCGCCTCCTTCACACCGAGCAGCGACGGATTGAGCGCCGCCCCGAGCGGCCCGGGATAGACCCACCCGTAGGCATGACCGCCGATCGCACCGTAGACCGGGCAATGGTTCATGCACGCGCCGCAACGGATGCAGCGCAGCATCTCGCGCATCTCGCCCTTCAGCATCTCGCTGCGCCCGTTGTCGACGAGCACGACGTGATAGGCCTCGGGACCATCGGGATCGCCCGGGCGGCGCGGCCCTGTCGACAGCGTCGTGTAGCAGGACATCTCCTGCCCCGTCGCCGAACGCGCGAGTAACCGCAGCAGCGTCGAGAGATCTTCCAGCGTCGGCACCACCTTCTCTATCGAGGTGACGACCACGTGCACCCTGGGCAGCGACTGCGTGAGATCGCCGTTGCCCTCGTTCGTCACGATCACGGACGAGCCCGTCTCCGCAACGAGGAAGTTCGCACCGGTGATGCCGACGTCGGCCGCCAGGAACTTCTCGCGCAGGATCTGCCGCGCTTCCGCGACAAGCTGTGGCGCTTCGTCGAGCACGCGATTCCGCGGCAACTTCGTATGCAGCCGCCGGAAATCGGCCTCGACCTGCCGCTGCGTTAGATGGATTGCCGGCGCGATGATGTGGCTCGGCCCCTCGTGCCGGATCTGCAGGATGTATTCGCCGAGATCCGTCTCGACGACCTCCATGCCCTGGGCTTCGAGATGCGCGTTGAGGCCGATTTCCTCCGACACCATGGACTTGCCCTTGGTGACGATCTTTGCGCCCGCATCGCGGCAGATGCCGAGGATGATCTCGCGCGCCTCGGCCGCGTCTGCCGCCCAATGCACCTTCGCGCCGGCTGCGACCGCGTTCTTCTCGTAAGCCTCGAGATAGAGATCGAGGTGCCGCAGCGCGTGGTCGCGGATGTCACGCCCGATATCGCGCAGCGCCTCGAACTCCGGCAGTCGCTCGTAGGCCGCCCGCCGTTGCGCCACGAGACTGCCGTCGAGCCCCTTCAGCGCGCGCTGCAACTCCGGGTCGACGAGCGCCTCGGCGACGTTCGCTTTGAAAGCCTGTGTCCTGATCTCCATGCCTAAGCTTATAGCGGTGATCGGAGCAACGGGGCAATGCGGGCGGTGACCACTCGCGGTGTTGGGGCGGGTTCGCGGCGCATTGCCGATACCTCACCTTTTCTTCCCCCTCGCCTCTGCCTCCCGCCGAGCGATGTAGAGCGACGCGGCGACGATGATGACCATACCCAGAATGCTCCACCGATCCGGCATCTCGTCGAACAGCGCGAACCCGAGCACCGCCGCGATCGGCAGCCGCAGGAAGTCGAATGGCGCGACGATCGTCACTTCGGCTGCGTCGTAGGCGCGCGCCAGCCAGTCTTGCCCTGCCGCCCCGAACAGACCCGCCGCGAACAGCCAGCCCCACTGCACGAGTGTCGGCGTCTGCCATGTGGCGATTGCGGGACCGAGCAGCATCAGCGTGCCGAACAGAAAGAAATAGAACACGATCCGCGTCGGCGGCTCGGTCGCGCTAAGGCGCTTCAGCGTGATCATCGCGAGCGCGGTGAGCAGCGCGCTAGCCAGGGCGATCAGCGAGGCAGGCTCGATCCCGCCGTGCGGCTTCACGATCAGCAGCACGCCGGCGAACCCGGCGAGGGTCGCTGCGATCCGGCGCAGGCCGGCGATTTCACCCAGGATCAGCGCCGAAACGATGATCGACCACAGCGGCGAGGTGAACCCGAGCACCATGGCGTCGGCCAACAGCAGCTTCGACAGCGCATAGACCAGGCAGACGAAGGCCGAGACGCCGAGAAACGACCGCATCGCATGTCCGAGCGGACGCTGCGTCTTTACGCCGTCGAGGCCGACCCGCATCAGCCATGGCAGCATCAGCAAAAGCGCGAAGGCGGTACGCCCGATGGCGACCACGAACACCGGCAACTCCTGGACGAGATGCTTGACGACGGCGAACATCAGCGTGAGCGCGAACACCGCCGCCAGCATCCACAGGATGCCGCGCAGGTTGTTCAGGGTCGGGCTGTACGGCGTGGAACGGGGAGACAGGAGCTTAAATCCTCGAAGAGAGTGCGGCCGGGGCAGGCCGCTGTAAGCTCTCTACGACTCCGCCGCAGTTGTCACGGGGAGCGCGCGCCCGCTGTCCATCAATTCGAAGCGGGCTTCAGGGCCAGGGCCTTTGCGAGCATCGCAGTGTCCTTGATCTCCTTCGCGATCAGCGCACCGGACGCGTCCAGTTCGAGCCGCATCGGCACGTCGGGGAGCGCTAGCAGCCGCTGCCACCAAATCGGTTGACGGCGCCAGCCGCCTCGATCATAACTGCCTCCGTTCGCGAGGGCTGAGAGGCTCACGCGCAAGAGGCGCTGTCCGAGGCTCATGGCCCGGATGTCGGGGCAACCCGGCATCTGAAGGCCGACAAGTCCGCGAGATTTCGCTCGCGGCGCCACAGGGCGCGGTAAAAACGCTGAAGGATCAGCTATGTACGCAGTCATTAAGACGGGCGGCAAACAGTATCGTGTTGCCCAGGACGACGTTTTGGAAATCGAGCGGCTTGCGGGCGACGCCGGTGGCGCCGTGGAATTCACCGAAGTGCTGATGGTAGGCGAGGGCGAGAGCGTCAAGTTCGGCACGCCGCTGGTTGCCGGCGCGAAGGTGACCGCTGAACTCGTCGAGCAGACCCGTGGCCCCAAGCTGATCGCCTTCAAGAAGCGCCGCCGCAAGAATTCGCGTCGCAAGAAGGGCCATCGTCAGGACCTGACAAAGGTACGGATCACCGGCATCTCGGCCTGATGGGCCGGTGAAGGACTAGAGATTTCGATAGGGCGCGGATCGCGCTCTGTGAGTGATACAACCCGGCGCACCTGCCCCCTGGTGAACACCCATGGGCAGCCGTAGCGCCACGACAGGACAGGGGACCGACTATGGCCCAGAAGAAAGCAGGCGGTTCATCCCGCAACGGCCGCGACAGCAACCCGAAGATGCTGGGCGTGAAGCGTTATGGCGGGCAGGAAGTGCTCGCCGGCAACATCCTCGTTCGTCAACGTGGCACCAAGTGCCATCCGGGCGACAACGTCGGTATGGGCCGTGACCACACGATTTTCTCCAAGATCGATGGCGTCGTCGAGTTCCGCCGCCGCCGGAATGACCGGGTCTTCATTTCCGTCAAACCGATCAAAGCAGTAGCAGCAGAATAGCGCGGCGAGATGCCTCCAGGCTCGCCGCAGGTCCCCAGGACCCCGGCGGTGAGCCCCACAAAGATTGGTCATTCGGACGTCATGTCCGCGGCTTAGATCTCCGGCTCGGCGACGAGGGCGATGGGAAACCATCCGCCCTTTTTGCATTTTTCGCAGCCGGAGTGATCGACATGACCCCGCTCGACGATAAAGCCGCCCTCTTTCCCGATCTTTTCCGCGACGATGTCCTCCGCCTCGAGACCCGGCGCCTCTGGCTGCGGTGGCCGACCCTGGATGACGCCCAGGCGCTGCATTCGGTGGCGTGGCGCGAGGCGCTCGCTCGCAATACGGCAGCTTGGCCGCAGCCTTTTCCGGAAGGCGACCCCGCTCGCTGGATCGACGAAGCGCGGGCCGGCAACGAGGCGGGGCATCGCCTGGATCTCTCACTCGCCGACAAGGCGCGCCCCGGCCAGCTGATCGGTCTGATCGGCGTGCATGCGCTCGGTCGCGGCGATGCGCTGTCTTTGGGCTTCCTGCTGGACGTCGAGCATCAGGGCCAGGGTCTCATGACCGAGGCCGTTCGCGCGCTGGCTGGCATCGTGTTCCGGTACACCGAAACCAAGGTCATCCACGGTTCGAGCGGCATCGCCAACGTCGCGTCCAAGCGCGTGCTGGAAAAGGCCGGGTTCCGCTGCGTCGAGCGTCCCGCGGGCAGGCGCACGCCGATCGTCAAGGCCGTCGCCGGCTGCCCGTCGCTGGAGTTGAGCCGCAAGGATTGGATCGGCGGTAAGACCCGGCTTCGCATGGGGGCCGCCGTAGGGGGGCTGGACTGCGGCTGCGCGGCGTGATCGTCGTCGTGAGATTTGCGTGGGCTGGGTCTAGGCGTAGCCGCGACCCAGCTTTCGAGTTTGGTCGGATGTTGCCGGGTTGCTCTGCGCTTCGCTTTGCCTGAACCATCCGCCGGTAGCCGTTTAGCGCGCGCCAGCCTGCAAGGCGGCCGGTGCTCCAGGTGCCGACTTCACGATGCCCTTTGACACGCCGGTCTCGAGGACGACGCGGCACTCGGCCGGCAGCCTGTCGAGTGTCAACGGCGGCGGCGGCGGCTTCGGTGGGCCGGTGACGGGCTTTGGCGGCGCCGTGATCCGCTTGAACCAGTCGGTGAGTTCGGCGCCGCAGCCGTCGTCGCCCGGCGGCGGCGGTTGCGGCTTGCAGTTGGCGCTGTCCTTCGGGCAGCCCATCCGCACATGGAAATGATAGTGATGGCCCCAGTAGGCTCTCACCTTCGATAGCCAGGAGTTGTCCGGCCCCATCTTGGCCGCGCCCTCGCACAGTGCCTTCTTGATCGCAGGGTGCACGAAGATCCGCTCCACCTGGGGCGACTGGGCTGCCCGCTTGATGAGACGCGCGCGCGGCTCGTCCCAGCGCTGAGGGTCGACCGAGATCTTGTCCTCGGCGAGCATCGAGACGGCCGACATCTCCTCGCGTTCGGTTTCGCTGAGCCGGCGATTGGGCATAGGCGTGAACCAGATATCGGCATCCAGTCCGATCTGGTGGCTCGCATGGCCCGTCAGCATGGGACCGCCGCGCGGTTGAGACATGTCGCCGACGAGTAGCCCCGGCCATCCATCGGCTTTCTGTGCGGCGACCGCGAAGTTCTCGACCCAGCGGACCATCTCGGGATGTCCCCAGTTGCGATTCCGGCTGAGGCGCATCGCCTGCCATGCCTTGCCGTCGATAGGCAGCGCGCGGGCGCCCGCGAGGCATCCGCCAGCATAGCCGCCGACCGCACTCGGAGGTAACGGTGCCGCCTGCTTGACGGCGCCGAATAAGGTCTTGGCCGGAACCACGTCGGTTGCTGGTTTCGTAGCAGCAGCGGCACCTGGTGCGGGTTGGAGCGAAGCCGTCGGTGGCGCAGCCGGCGGAAATCCGGTCGGTCCGCCTTGGGCGAGGACCTCGCCCTGCCAGCATAGACCAGCAAGTGCTACGCCGAGCGCTGTCCGCATCATAGCCATCGCGTATCCCCCTCCGCCGAGCCCATTTCTCTGCCGAGCAACGACCCGACGATAACTGCTTCTCGTTACATTGTCCGGCAGAAATGAGACCTCACGCCTCCGCGTCGAGCACCTGGCGTAACGCGCGCGCCAGTTCTATACGGCTGTAGGGTTTGCGCAGCAGCGGCAGGCTCGCGAGGTCACTGTTGTTGCCGCTCGCTACTTCGTCGGGGTAGCCCGAAGTCAGCAGCACATGCAGGCCGGGCGCATGAGTGGCGATCCACCGTGCGACGTCGAAGCCCGATGCGCCGCCCGGCATCACCACGTCGCAGAACACCACGTCGTATCTGGCAGCGCCGCCACTCTGCAATGCCATGATCGCAGCGGCTCCGCTGTGAAGCTCGTCGACCCGGTAGCCCAGCCGGTCGAGCAGCTGGCGTGCGACCTGTCGAACGTCGGAATTGTCCTCGACCAGCAGCACCTTTTCGCCGGCGGACACAGGCAGCGTTTCGTCGTCGAGTGTCAGCTCGGAATGACGCCCGTCTGCCTCCACGCGAGGCAAGTAGATGCTGACCGTCGTGCCGATACCCGTCTCGCTGTAGAGCGTGACGGTACCACCCGATTGCTGGGCGAAGCCGTGGATCGTGCTGAGCCCGAGACCGGTTCCCTTCCCGTGGGGTTTCGTCGTGTAGAACGGCTCGAATGCTCGGCTCACGACATCGGGCGGCATTCCGCTGCCGGTATCCGTCACCGACAGCCGCACGTAGTGTCCGGGTTTCAGCTTGGTGTCGTTCGATAGACCGCTGCCATCGACGATGTGCTCGCTGGTCTCGATCACGATCGTCCCGCCGTTGGGCATCGCGTCTCGCGCATTGATCGCGAGGTTGAGAACCGCGTTCTCGATCTCGCTCGGATCGGCCTTCACGAGAGGCAGTTTCGGCGAGAGGTTGGTCGTCAGCGTGATCTGTTCTCCGATAGAGCGCCGCAGCAGATCGACCATCTGCGTAATCTGCTCGTTCAGCCTCAGGAGCGACGTAGAGAACTGCCGCCGCCGCGCGAATGTCAGCAACCGGGAGGTCAGCCGTGCTCCCATTTCGGCAGCCGCCTGCGCGCGTTTCAGGAGGACCAGCTGGCGCTCGTCGGTGAGGCACATATCGAGCAGTTCGTGATTGCCCGTGATGACGGTCAGCAGGTTGTTGAAATCGTGCGCGATGCCGCCGGTGAGCTGGCCGAACGCTTCCATGCGCTGGGCCACGCTGAGCGCCTTCTGGCGTTTCAATTCATCGGTTACGTCGCGGATCATGCCCACATGGCTCATCACGCGGCCGTCGGCATCGCGCACGGCGCTGCCGCGAACGATCGCATTGAAGGTCGAACCGTCTTTCCGCCGGCATTCGAGGGGCAGCGTGTCGAACGTCTGTCCCGCGTCGAGCGCGCGCCATACTTCGTCGACCGCCGCGATGTCGAGTTCGGACGCGAACAGGATGCTCGACGGCCGCCCGACCAGCTCATCGCGGCTGTATCCGAAAAGCTGGTTGATCGCGGCGTTGGGCACGCGGATACGTCTTTCCGCGTCGGTCTGCACGATGCCGTCCGGCACCGCGTCGAGCAGAGCGGAGAGTTCGGCCGTGCGCTCGACGACGCGCCTTTCGAGTTCCGCTTCGAGTCGCTTGCGGTCCGTGACGTCACGCAGCACCACGGTGAATGTCGTTTGGCCGTCGATCACGAGCTTGGAAATCGAGGCTTCCGCGGGAAACTCCGTGCCGTCCTTGCGTAGTCCGGCAACTTCCCGCCGGTCGCCCATCCGTTGCGCCGTCACCCCGGAGCTTGCGAACCGCTGGATGAGTTCCCCGTGTGAGGCCCGGAAACGTGACGGAATGAGCGCGTCTAGCGATTGGCCCATGATTTCCGAGCTGGCATAGCCGAAGATTTTTTCCGCGCCCTGGTTGAAGAGAACGATTTGGCCCTTTTCGTCGATCGAAACGATGGCATCCGCCGCGATCGACAAGATACCGTAGAGGCGCGCCTCAGAGTGGCGCTCGGCATTCTGTTGTTCGCGCCGGCGCGTATCGTCCCGCACGATGCCGATGAGCCGGACCGGTTTTCCGACACGGAACTCGGTCGCGCCGCGCGATACGATGTGCCGGGTCTTGCCGTCCTGCGTCACGATCCGGAAATCCGCGAAATATCGGCCGTCGCCTGTCGGATCTATGGCGCGATCCATCGCCCGCTGGCGCATCACGCGGTCATCCGGATGAACCCGGTCTTCGATCGATTTCAATGTCGTGCGACGACCGCGGGGCAGATCCCACAGCGCGGCTGCGAAATCGTCGACCTCGAGCGAATCGGCCTCGATTTCCCAAGACCAGGTTCCCAGTTGCGCCGCTTCGAGCGCAAGTTTCGCGCGGATTTCCGATTCGAACATGCTGCCCCCGACGAAACCGCGAAGGGCGAACTTGGTGCGGATCAGCTTGTAGACGTTGCAGATGACGCCGAGTGGTCCTTTGGCTTCTGAGCCTAGAGCGGGGCTCCGGCGGCCCTCATCACCTTGCATTCTACCGATCCTTGGATGGGCATGATTGCCCGGTTGCCGGCGGATGTTCGGATCGGGTTGTCTGCCCCGATTCCGGCGGACGGTTCGAGCCGGAATTTCTACTGCACCCGATCCGGGCGTCAACCTGTGCCCCCATCCCCCTCGCCCGTCCACCCTCGTCGATCTACGGTCGCGGATTGAGCGATATCAAGGTCCGCCGCGTTCCTGCACCCCACATTCGCACTGTCCGATGTGGTTCCGGCGAAAGATCGAGCAAGGGTAAGACGACAATGTACAAGCATCTGCTGATTGCGACCGATGGGTCCGACCTCGCGAACAAGGCGGTCGAACAGGGCATCGCACTGGCGAAGATCTTGAATGCCAGGATCACGGCCGTTCTTGTGACCGAGTCCTGGGCCACCAAGGTTCCAGGTGAGATGGCCGTCGGCTTCCCCATCGACGCCTATGAGCAATCTTGCGCCGACAGTGCTTCGGCGGTTTTGACGAAGGTTGCTGCGGCGGCCGCGGTGGCCGGTGTCGCCTGCGATCAGAAGCATGTCCGCGACCAGTTCCCCGCCGACGGGATCATCGAGCAGTCGAAGGCGAGCGGCTGCGACCTGATCGTGATGGCGTCTCACGGGCGCCGGGGCCTGTCCCGGCTTCTGCTCGGCAGTCAGGCGAATCAAGTCGTCACGCACAGCGCCGTGCCGGTCCTCATCTGCCGCTGACCCTGCGGTGATGCGGGTCTGCCGAAAACACACGACGAAGGGCGCGCCGGCGGCTCGAGCGACCGCCGGGTGGTACAAGAGGACAACCGATGAATTGGACGATCGGCGCCTTCACCTCAGTGGCATTGATGGTCACAGCTGCCCCACATGCCTTCGCGCAAACCGCCGGTGAAGCTTCGCGTGGAGCGTCGTATGCGGAAAAGAACTGCGCCCGCTGTCACGGTGTCGGTCCCGCCGACGCGTCATCCGTACCGGGCCTCGCGGCGTTCCGTGTCATCGCCAACACGCCCGGGATGACCGGCACGGCGATCGCTGTCTGGCTGCGAACCCCGCACAAGGACATGCCCAACCTCGTAATCGAGGCGGAAGATCGCGCCGATCTCATCGCATATATCCTGAGCCTGCGCGATCCCGGCAGCTCGAAGTAGCTCCCGATCGCTGAAGATCACGTCAGACTGCCGCGATTTTCAAAGTCACATGCCGCAATGCAAGGTCGTCCGGCTCTTTTTCGATTGCAAATCCCAGTTCCCTGCACATCCGGAGCATGCCGGAGTTCTCGGTCAACACCGATCCGTAGAGTTCCCGGATGCCGGTGGCGCGGGCGTAGTCGATCAGGTGGGACATCAGCGCCCAGCCGAGCCCCCGCCCTTTGAGATCAGAACGCACGATGACCGCATATTCCGCCCGCACATAGTCCGGGTCGGCGATGAAGCGTGCCACGCCGAGCAGTTCTCCGCTGTCCTCGGACAGCGCTACGAACGCCATCTCCCGCGCGTAGTCGATCTGCGTGAGGCGCGCGAGGAACTTGTGCGTCAGTGACTTTTGCGGCGCAAACAGCCTCAGTCGCAGATCCTCCGCCGTAACGCGTGACAGGAACGCGGCGTAGAGCGCTTCGTCCTCCGGCCGGATCGGGCGCAGCAACAGCGGCGGGGCCGCCTCGCTCGCGATCCGTTTCTCCCAGCTTTCCGGATAAGGCTTGATCGCCAGCGGCGGACGCGGCGTGACGAGGTTGTCCGCGATACGCACCCGTGCATCCAGTGCGATCACGCCGGTCTCGTCGGCGAGCAGCGGATTGATGTCGATCTCGCGGATCTCCGGATGACGGCAGACGAGCGCACTGAGCCGCACCAGCGCCAGGGCGATCGCATCGAGATCGGCGGCCTTGCGGTCGCGATATCCGGCCAGCAGTCTCGCGATCCGGGTGCCCGCGATGAGATCGTGCGCGAGCTTGATGTCGAGTGGCGGCAGCGCCAGAGATGTGTCGGCCACCACCTCCACAGCGGTGCCCCCCGCGCCGAACATCACGAGCGGTCCGAACGTCGGATCGACCGTGATGCCGGCGATCAATTCGTGCGCGCGGGGCCGCCTTATCATCGGTGACAGCGTGAAGCCCGCTATGCGCGCCTCGGGCTTTGCAGCCTTGATGCGCTCGAGCATGGCGATGGCCGCCTCGTACACCGCATCGGCGCTGCCGAGATCGAGCACCACGCCGCCGACGTCGGACTTGTGCGAGAGGTCGTCGGACAGAATTTTCAACGCGACGCTGCCATGAGCAGCCAAAAGCGCCGCAGCCTGTCGCTTCGCTTCATCGGGATCGGCAACTGCGACCGTCGGCACCACGGGAATGCCGTATGCCGCGACGAGCGCCTTGCCCTCGATTTCCGACAGGATCGTGCGCCCCGCCTTCAGGGCTTTGTCGATGACGTCGGTGACGGCCGCGGTATCGGGCGCATCGCCCTTCGGTGTCGCAGGCGGCGTCCGCATCAACTCGTCCTGCGCTCGCCCGTGCCGCACGAGATGCATGTAGCCCCGCACCGCCGCGCCGGGCGTCTCGAACGTCGCAACCCCGGCCTCCGCGAACAGCCGGCGCGCCTCGTCCACGGCATCGGCGCCGAGCCAGTTCGTGATGAGGGGTTTCGTCGGTTGCGCCGCCTTCCAGGTCGAGATCACGCGCCGGGCGATCTCCGTGCTGGAGGCGAGCGCGGTCGGGCAGTTGATGGCGAGGACCGCATCGCAATCGGGATCGGCGAGCGAGACGGCCAGCGCATCCGCATATCTGTCGGGACCTGCATCGCCGATCACGTCGACTGGGTTGGCGCGGGACCAGTTCGCGGGGAGTTTGCCGTCGAGAGCTTCGATCGTTCGCGGCGACAGTTGCGCGAGCTGCCCGTGCTCGTCACCGAGATGATCGGTGGCGAGCACGCCCGCACCGCCGCCGTTGGTGAGAATGAGCAGCCGCTCACCCGTGTGTCGCGGCATCCGCGCGAGCATCTCGGCCGCCTCGAACAACTCCTCCAGCGCATTGACGCGAAGAACGCCGGCCCGCCGGAAGGCCGCGTCGTAGGCGGCATCCATGCCGGATAGCCGCCCCGTATGCGAGGCTGCCGCCCGTGCCGCCGCAGCGTTGCGCCCCGCCTTGATAGCGATGACGGGCTTGACGCGCGCCGCGCGCCTTGCGGCCGACATGAACTTCTCGGCATTCGTAATGGCTTCGACATAGAGCAGGATCGCGCGGCTCTGCGTGTCGCCGGCGAGATAGTCGAGCATGTCGCCGAAATCGACGTCCGCCATGTCGCCGAGCGAGACGATGTGCGAGAACCCGATCCGCCGCGAGGTCGCCCAGTCGATCACCGCAGTGACGAGCGCGCCCGATTGCGACAGGAACGCCAGATCGCCGGGCAAAGCGTTGCATTGCGCGAAGCTGGCGTTGAGACCGATCCGCGGCAGCAGGAGCCCGATGCAATTCGGCCCTTGAACGCGCAGCAGCTTGCCCCGGCCCGCTTCCAGCATCTGCTGCCGCGCGACAGACGTGAGCCCCGCCGTGATGACGACCGCGGCCCGTGCTCCCCGGACAGCAGCCTCGCCGACGAGGTGCGGCACGGTCGGCGCGGGCGTCGCGATGACGACGAGATCGGGTGCCGACGGCAGTGCGGCGATGGAGCCGAAGCACGGTCGCCCGTGCACGAAGTCGGCCTTCGGATTGACGAACATGACGTCGCCATCGAACCCTGCCCCGTCGACCCCCGGCGCAATGAGATTGCGCGCGATGGTCGATCCCACCGACCCGGCCCGCTCGCTCGCCCCGACGAGCGCGACCGACTTGGGTTTGAGCAGCGCTTCTAGGTTCCTGATCGTCATCTGCCGTTCTTGCCTCCGAGCCAAAGCGGCTGAAGCCCAGCCACCTGAGCGCCAGCCACCTGCGCGACAGCCAATAGGCCAAGGCGGAGCCCAGCCCGTTGATGACCATCAAGTCTTAAGGACTAGCGGCCCGCGTCTGGCTTTCGGCGCTGTCATCGCGTAGGAATGCTGGCTGTAGATGACAAGTTCGGGCACGGGATTTAACCCGAGCCGAAATAGGGAGTTGGAGACGATGAAAACGGTCAGCGCTGGGTTCGCTCTCCTGTCGGCGGTAGCGCTGATGGCGATCGCTCCGGTCTCGGCTCCGGTTCTAGCCCAGGACTATCCCACGAAGCCCGTCCGCATGGTCCTTCCTTTCGCTCCCGGCGGCAGTACCGACCTGATCGCACGCATGGTCGCTGCCCAGCTCACCGAGCGCCTGGGCAAGCAGTTCTCGGTCGACAACCGCGCCGGAGCGGGCGGCACGCTCGGCACCGAGATCGTGCTGAATGCCGCGCCGGACGGGTATACTCTTCTGGTCGTCTCCATGGCGCATGCGGTCAATCCGTGGCTGTACAAACTCAAATACGACATGACCAAGGAGTTCGTTCCGGTTGCAATGTTCGGCCAGGTGGCGAGCGCGCTCGTGGTCCATCCGTCCGTGCCCGCCAACAGCGTGCAGGAGTTGCTCGCTCTGGCCAAGGCGAAGCCGGCTTCGATCCACATAGGCCATGCCGGCGTCGGGAGCTTCCAGCATCTGGCGGTGGCGAATTTTGCGCACATGGCCGGCATCAACATCGTCGAAGTGCCGTTCAAGGGCGGCGGTCCGGCGCTGGTGGATGTCCTGGGCGGTCACAGCCAGGCCCTGATAAGCGCGCTGATCTCCTCCGTGCCGCATGTCAAATCGGGTAAGTTGCGGGGCTTGGCGACAACTGGCCTCAAGCGCCACCCCTTGCTACCGGATCTGCCGACTGTTTCCGAAGCGGGCGTGCCCAGTTACTCCGCCGTCAACTGGTTCGGACTTGCCGGACCCAAGGGCCTTCCCGGGCCGATCGCGGACAAGCTGAACAAGGAAGTGGCGGCGGCGCTGGGCACCGACGCGGTAAAAGAACAGTTCGCCAAGGACGCCTCCGAGGTCGTGACCATGAGCGCGGCGGAATTCTCGAAGTACATCACCGTCGAGACCGAAAAGTGGGGCAACGTCATCAAGGCCGCCGGCATCAAGGCGCAATGATCCGCGGAGAGATGACCCGGCGAATACGGCGCGCGGCAGTGGCGAGCCATGGGGCTGATGCCGCGCGAAGCCCTGGCAGACGGAGTACTGGCAGACGGACTATGAGAAGCAACCGCACTAGAACCCGCCGCACCGAGATCCTAATGTAAGATACGCTTTTTTGCGGCACCTGCTCACCTGCAGAGGCCAAACCCGATTCTGACACATAGGAAACGCCTGATGAAGCGCACTGCAGCATGCCTCGCCGCGCTGGGAGCCGGTCTGATCGGCCTCTCGTCCGTGGTATCCGCTCAGGACTACCCCACCCGCCCGATCCGAATGATCATTCCATTCCCGCCGGGTGGCTCGAACGACGTGGTCGGCCGCATGGTCGCCACCAAGCTCGGCGAAAAGATCGGCAAGCAGGTCGTCGTCGACAATCGCGCTGGCGCAGGGGGCGTGGTCGGCACCGAAGTTGCGATCGCCGCACCCGCCGACGGCTATACCCTGTTGGTCATCTCTCTCGCCCACGCGGTCAACCCGTGGCTCTACAAGCTCAAGTACGACTCTATGAAGTCGATCACACCGATCGCATTGGTTGGCGCCGGCCCCAACGTCTTGGCTGTAAACCCCGCCCTTCCCGTCAAGAGCGTCAAGGAATTGCTCGACTATGCGAAGGCGAACCCGGGCAAATTGAATATGGCCCACGCCGGCGTCGGCAGCTTCCAGCACCTGGGCTCGTCGCTGTTCTTGTTCATGACCAAGCTCGACATCGTCCAAGTGCCGTTCAAGGGCGGCGGCCCAGCCATGATCGATGTCATCGCCGGTCACAGCCAGGTCACTATGGGCTCGCTCGTTCAGACTACGCCGCATATCAAGTCGGGCAAGCTGCGCGCGCTGGGCGTCGGAAGTCTGAAGCGCGTTGCGATCCTCCCGGATCTGCCGCCGATCGCAGAAGCGGGCGTGCCCGGCTATGAGGCGATGAACTGGTGGGGCGTCGTAGGTCCCGCTGGCCTGCCTAAGGCGATCGTGGACAAGGTTCGCTCGGACATCGAGGCCGTGCAGGACACGGCAGAATTGAAAACCGCCTTCGAGCGGGAAGGCGCGGAGATCGTCAAGATGGGCTCGGCGGACTTCACCAAGTTCATCGGCGTCGAACTTGGCAAGTGGGAAAAGGTCGTCAAGGAAGCCAACATCAAGGCGGAATGACCGACCCTGCCGCCAATCCGGATGGACGACACGTCCATCCGGACACTGGCGACCGGCACGAGACTATCGTACCAATGCAATGTGTGGGCATCAGACCCACGATACATTCGGGAGGAACTCTGCGTGAGCAAGATCAAGGTTACGCGACGCACGGCCGTGCAGATGACCGGCGCAGCAGCCGTGGCTACCGGGACGACGCTCGGCACTCGAGGTGCCGTCGCACAGCAAGGCCCCGTGAAGATCGGACTTTCGATGCCCCAGACCGGCGGTCTGGCAGCCGGCGGCAAGGCATCGCTCCTGGGCATCGAGGTCTGGAAGGACGACATCAATGCGAAGGGCGGCCTTCTCGGACGCAAGGTAGATCTGGTCGTCTATGACGATCAGTCGAGCGCCACCCAGACGCCGGCGATCTATTCCAAGCTTCTCGACGTCGACAAGGTCGACCTGCTCTTCGCGCCTTATGCGACGGTACCGACCGGCCCGATCATGCCGCTGGTCAAGCAGCGCGATCTGCTTTTGATCGGCAACTTCTCGTTTCAGGTGAATCAGACCGTCAAGCACGACAAGTGGTTCAACATCGCGCCATGGGGGCCTGCCGACAGTTGGGGCCGCAGCTTCATCGAGATCGGCGAGAAGGCCGGCGCCAAAACCGTCGCGTTCCTCGCTGCCGATCAGGAGTTCGCCCAGAACCTCGTCAAGCTCGCGAAGGGCGTTGCCGCGGAAAAGAACATCAAGATCGTATTCGAGCAGAACTATCCCCCGAACAACGTCGAGTTTTCGGCCATCATCCGCGCGCTGCGTGCGTCTCGCGCCGACATGGTTTTCGTCTGCTCCTACCCACCGGATTCCGCCGGTATCCTCCGCGCCATCAACGAAGTCGGCGTCGGCGAGAGTGTCAAGATCTTCGGCGGCGGCATGGTCGGCCTGCAGTTCACGGCCGTGATGGAATCGATGGGCTCGCTGCTCAACGGCGTCATCAACTTCAACAGCTGGCTGCCCGAGCCGTCGATGTTCTTCGATGGCACGAAGGAGTTCTTCGCCAAGTACCAGCCGCGCGCGGTAGCCGCCAAGGTCGATCCGCTCGGTTACTATCTGGCGCCCTATGGCTACGCCCAAGGCCAGCTCATCGAGCAGGCAGTCGCGTCCGTGAAGTCGCTCGATCACAAGGCGATCGCCAGCTACCTGCGGTCCAATACCCACAAGACCATCGTCGGCTCGATCAAGTTCGCGGCCGATGGCGAGTGGGAGAAGACGGGCACCGTCCAGGCGCAGTTCCGCGGCGTGAAAGACAAGGACATCGAGCAGTTCCGCGGCCCCGGCAGGCAGGTGATCCTGTCCCCGGCGGACCGCAAGACGGGCGAGCCCATCATCCCGTTCGAGAAGGCTCGCAAGAGCTGATTTGGTCGAATGCCGCCCGCGAGCAGTCATGCCGCGGGCGGCCGACTCTAGGGAGTGGGGGGCTTCTTGTTCTCTTTCGAGCTACTTCTGGACGCCATCGTCTTGGGCTTTTTGCTCGGCTGCTTCTATGCCGCTGTGAGCCTGGGGCTATCCGTTGCGTTCGGCCTTCTGGATGTGCCGCATCTGGCCTATCCCGCGTTCCTCGTGCTGGGCGCCTACTTCACCTACATGCTCTATCAGCTCGGAATCGATCCGCTGCTGGCAGGCCTCATGCTCATGCCGCTGTTTTTCCTGTTCGGCGTGATCATGTACCGGATCTATTACGAGACGTTCGAGAAGCGCGGCACCGACGCGGGCGTACGCGGGCTGGCGTTCTTCTTCGGCGTGATGTTCATCATCGAAGTCGGCATCATCCTCGCTTTCGGCGTCGACCAACGTACCGTCAGCGCATCTTACATCGGAACGGCGATCGACGTCGGTGACATGCGCATCCCCATGCGCCTCATCGTGGCCTTCGTGGTCGCGCTGGCACTGACCATCTCGCTGACGCTCTACTTTTCGCGGACCTTCTCTGGTCGTGCCATTCGCGCCGTCGCCCAGGACGAAGGCGCGTTGCGTCTGATGGGGGCGAACCCCGTCGCTATCAAGCAGTGGGCGTTCGGCATCGCAACCGCCACGCTGGCGCTGTCAGGTGCGCTCCTGATCATCGTCGGCCCCGTCGAGCCGACCCTCGATCGTGCCTACATCGGCCGCACGTTCTGCGTGGTCGTGATGGCGGGCCTCGGCTCCATGAGCGGCACGCTCGTCGCCGGCATCATCCTCGGCGTCGCAGAATCCATCGTTCTGACGCTATACGGCGCCTCCTGGGCGCCGGCCATCTCGTTCGGCCTGCTGCTGCTCATTCTGGCAGTGCGTCCGCAAGGCCTGTTCGGAAGGTAAACCATGCGCAGTGATACGCCCTTCTGGATCGGCTCGGCACTCGCAATCGTAGCCGCCTACGTGCTTACCCTTGTCATCAAGAACGAATACATCTTCTTCGCCGGCTATGTCGTTCTGCAGTTCGTCGTCCTGGCGACCGCGTGGAACATATTGGGCGGCTACGCGGGTTATGTGAATTTCGGCACGGCGGCGTTCGTCGGCCTCGGCACCTACGTCGCTGTGGCGGTCGGAAAGGCGTTCGGACTGCCGCTCCCCGTTCAGGTGCTGTTGGCGGCCGCTTGCGGCGCGGCTCTCGGTTTTGCCACCGGCCTTCTGACGCTGCGATTGCGCGGCATCTTCTACTCGATCGCCACGGTCGCACTCACGATCATCGTCGAGACTTTCATCATCAACTGGAAGTTCGTCGGCGGTGCCGCCGGCATTCAGCTTCTGCGCCCACCCGTGACGCCGCCATTCACTTCCTACATTCAGATGATGTTCGTGTTGGGTATGGTGATGGTCGTCATCGCGATCGCCGTCGCTCGCTACATCGAGCGCGGTTGGATCGGTCGCGGCCTGCGCGCCATCCGCGACGACGAGCTCGCCGCGGAATGCTCCGGCGTCCCCACGCTCCGCCTGAAGCTCATCGCCTGCGCGATCTCGGGCGCATTGATGTGCGCGGCAGGCGCTCCCAACCCCATGTACTTCCAGTTTGCGATCCCGAGTGCGGCCTTCGATCTGAACTACTCGGTCGCACCTCTGGCGATGTCGCTGATCGGCGGGACGGCGCACTGGCTGGGCCCAGTGCTCGGCGCCCTCTTGCTGGCGATCACCCAGCAGGTTCTGACGGTGACGATCTCGTCCGAGCTGAACATTCTCGTGCTCGGCATCATGCTCGTCCTGTTCGTCGTGGCCGCCCCCGAGGGGATCATCGGATTGCTGCGCAAGATCGGTCTGTTCAAGACCAAGGCCGTGCGTCCCAGCGGAGGCCCGGAATCATGAAAGGGGTCACGACGGGAACCATGGCGGGAACCATACCCGCTTCTGCCTCCAGCACCGCGCCGCTGTTGAAAGCCGAGAACGTGTCGAAGCGTTTCGGCGGCTTCACCGCGCTCGACAGCGTGCATCTTTCGATCAACCCCGGCGAGAGGTTCGGCCTGATCGGGCCCAACGGCTCCGGCAAGACGACACTCATCAACTGCATCTCGGGTGCGCTGCGCAACGATACCGGCTCGATCCTCTTTGCCGGCGAGGAGATCGGCAAATTGCCGGCCTATGTCCGCCTGCGCCGCGGCATCGCGCGCTCGTTCCAGATCCCGCGGCCTTTCCGCAGCATGACCGTGCTCGAGAACCTGCTCATACCCATCGACTTCGGCGGACACGGCCAGTCGTCGCGTCAGGCGATGAACGAGGTCGGCGTGATCCTCGACAAGATGGGGCTGGCCGCCAAGGCCAACGTGATGTCGAGCCAGCTGAGCCAGGTCGAACTTCGTAAGATGGAACTTGCGCGTGCGATGGCCGCTCGCCCCAAGCTGCTCATCTCCGACGAGGCGATGGCCGGGCTGTCGAGCTCCGAGATCGACGAGGTGCTGGACCTTCTGTTCAAGCTCAACGGTGAGGGCATCACGATCATCATGATCGAGCACATCATGCATGCCGTGATGCGCTTCTCGCAGCGGATCGTCTGCCTCGAAGCGGGCCGGATCATCTGCGAGGGAACGCCCCGGGAAGTGGTCGGCAACCAACGCGTGCAGGAGGCTTATCTTGGCGCTTGAACTGACCGTTTCTGGCGTAGAGGCGGGCTATGGCGCGGTGCGCGCTCTGGCGGGCGTCTCGCTGCACGTGAACAGCGGCGAGACCGTCGTTCTGCTGGGCACGAACGGCAACGGCAAGTCGACGCTGATGAAGTGTCTGATGGGTTCGGTACGGCCCACCAGCGGCACGATCACGCTGAAGATCGACGGCGTCTCGCACGACCTGACCCGCCTCACGACCGAGGAGATCGTCAACCTGGGCGTCGCCCTCGTGCCTGAAGGCCGCCGTTTGTTTCCGAAGCTGACGGTTGAAGAAAACCTGATGCTGGGCGCCTACCGCCCCGCTGCCCGAGCGAAGATCGCCGACAATATGGCGCTTTCCTACGAGACTTTCCCGGTCTTGAAGGAGCGCCGCACCCAGCTCGCCGGCACCATGTCGGGCGGCCAGCAACAAATGCTCGCAATCGCCCGCGCACTGATGTCCTCGCCGACCATGCTGCTGGTGGACGAACCTTCGGTCGGTCTCTCGCCGCTGCTCGTTTCCCAAACCATCGCCGCCATCGGCGACCTCAAGCGCAGGTTCGGCCTCACCGTGTTGATGGCCGAGCAGAACTTCAATCAGGCGCTCAAGATCGCGGATCGCGGCTACATCATCGTCCACGGCGAGATCGCCTACGAGGGCAAAAGCCGCGACGAACTCGCCAACAACGCCCTCATCAAAGAACTCTACCTGGGCGCCGCCGCACACTGAACCCGGCCCAGTCGCAGGAGCTATCCCCGGTCGAACCTTGACCTCGGCGGCAGCGCTCCGCATGTTGGTGCCTGCGTCGGCCTCGTGTCGTCGCCCTCCGGTCATCGATAGAGATACGCCATGGCTCGCGCCTCGACTACGCATGCCCCCCCGGCCGATGGCCTCGTTGGCCGCTCGGTGCCGCGCCTCGAAGACGTGCCCCTGCTCACCGGCAAAGGCCGTTTCGTCGACGACATTGTGCGTCCCGAGATGCTGCACGCTTTCGTCTTCCGATCGAACATCGCACACGGGCGGATAACGTCCCTCGATCTATCGGCGGCCCGAGCTATGCCCGGTGTCGCTGCCGTCCTCGGTGCGTCCGACATCGCGCCGCACGTCGCCACCGAACGCATGCCGCTTGCGATGCCGGCGACCGCAATCCGTCACGTCGTCGAGCCCGAGATCCTCGCGCGCGACGAGGTCACCTACGTCGGACAGGCGATAGCACTGGTGCTCGCTGAAAGTCGCGCGGAAGCGGAGGACGCAGCGAACGCGATCCTCTGCGAGATCGAGCCGCTCCCCGCCGTCGCGGACGTTCGCCACGCTTTGCAGCCCGGCGCGCCTGTCGCCATCTCACATCTTCCAGACAATCTCCTCGCCAAGTTCAGTTTCGGCTACGGCGACGTCGATGCCGCGATGAGGATCGCCGCACACGTCGTCACGTTGACGCTCGACCAGCACAAGTGCGGCGGCCACCCGATGGAGTGCCGCGGCATGCTGGCCGAATACGACGACGCAGCCGACGTGTTGACCGTGTGGGATGGCACGCAGATGCCTCATCGCGCGCGCGAGATCATCGTCAGGACGCTCGGCTGGACCGAGGACCGCGTGCGCGTCATTTGCCCCGATGTCGGCGGCGGCTTCGGTCCGAAGTTCGTGATCTACCCCGAAGAGATCGTCGTGCCGCTCGCGGCTTACCTGCTGCGCCGACCGGTGAAATGGATCGAGGACCGTCGCGAGCATTTCACCGCGACGACGATGGAGCGCGATCAGATCTGGACCGTCATCGCGGCGGCCGACGCCGAGGGCCGACTGCTCGCGCTGAAATGTGACATACTGCACGATCACGGCGCAGCAACGCCGCACGGCATCAACGTGCCGCAGAACTCCGGCACCAATGTGCTCGGCCCCTATCGCCTGCCGGCGTTCGATTACACCGCCTCCGTCGTGCTGACCAACAAGACGCCGGTGACGCCGACTCGCGGTGCAGGCCGTCCGCAAGGCACTTTCGCGATGGAGCGCGCGCTCGATCATCTGGCCGAAAAAGTCGGCCTCGACCGCGACGAAATTCGCCGCCGCAATCTCATCGGGCCCGAGGAGATGCCCTATCCCACGCCGCTGCGCACGCGCGATGGCGGTATCATGACCTACGATAGCGGCGACTATCCGGCCTCGCAGGCGATGGCCTTGGAGCATGGTGGCTACGCGGATTTTACCGCACGCCAGAAGGCGGCCCGCGCGCAAGGCCGCTACATCGGCCTCGGCCTCGCCAACTACGTCGAAGGCTCGGGCCGCGGTCCTTTCGAAAGCGCACTCGTGCGCATCGGCCCTACCGGCCGCGTGGTCGTTGCGACTGGTGCGACCGCCCAGGGCCAGGGCATCGCGACGGCGTTGGCGCAGATCGCCGCCGACGCGCTTGGCGTACCCATCGATCACATCCGCATCATAGCCGGCGACACTGCGGCGACCCCTCTGGGGCTCGGCGCGTTCGCGAGCAGACAGACAGCCGTCGGCGGTCCCGCGGTACATCGCGCGGCAACCGAAGTCCGTGACAAGGCGCTCGCCGCCGCCGCGACCATTCTCGATTGCTCCGCGCAGGAAATCGACGTGGCCGATGGTGTGTTCCGCTCGCGCCGCGATTCCGCGAAGTCGCTGAGCTACGCCCAGATCGCGGGCGCGCTGCAGGCCCCTCCCGGCTTCGCATTGCCGAAGGGCTCGACGCCCGGCCTCGAAGCGACCTGCAACTACGTGCCAGACGCGATGACCTACAACAACGGCACGCACGTCGCCGAGGTCGAGGTCGATATCGATACCGGTGCTGTGAAAGTCGGCCGCTATATCGTGGTTCACGACTGCGGACGTGTCATCAATCCGAAGATCGTCGAAGGCCAGGTGACGGGCGCGTTGATCCAGGCGCTGGGCACGGTGCTGCTCGAGCAGATGGTCTACGATCGCGACGCGCAGCCGCTGTCGGTGAATTTCTCTGAGTACCTGCTGCCGTCTTCGATGGGCCTGCCGCAGATCGAGTTACTCCACATGACGTCGCCTTCGCCGCTGAACGTGCTCGGTGCGAAAGGTGCAGGTGAGTCTGGCTCGCTGGCGGTCGCCTCGTGCATTGCCTCGGCAATCGACGACGCATTGCAGCCTTTCGGGGTGCGCGTCACACAGCTTCCCGTGAAGCCGATGCACATCGTCGAGATGATCGTGAAGGCGCGTCGGCCGGGTTAGCCGTGCGCAGCGCTGCGTAATCCGACGTCTTTTTGCATCTGTGATGCTGGCGTCGGATTACGCCAGACCGAACAAAGCCGTCACGAACTAACCCTACGCCGCCGCAGCTCCGACCGGCACCGCGAACACGGCGTAGCGCCGCATCAGATATACCGCGACGAACGCGAACCCGGTGGCCAGTACCTTCGCGTTGAACGCGCTCCACCCGAGGATGTCCGTCGAGAAAGCAACGATCGCCGCCGTGATCGCGAGACCCGCCAGACCCGTCCCGGCATACTTCGCGAACGTCGGCGTTTCCGCAGTGATACCGCGGCCTTTCAGATGCGCCTTGAAGACGAGCCGCGACGCGAGCAGATAGTGCACGACGAGCCCGCAGGCATATCCCAGAGCTGCCGGCACGAAGGCTTTCGCAAACAGGCCGAGCAGCAACCAGTAGATGCCGAAGTCGATGCAGAGCGCGACGACGCTGACCGCGAGATAGCCCGAGGCTTCAGCGATCAGACCGGCGTGGCGGCGCACCTGCTCGGCGAGGCTTTCGATCACTGAGCGCCCCCGACGCGTTGCGGC
>LNFM01005100.1_pt1 | contig 23202 bp, 22 predicted proteins | sample 596031 | NCBI WGS metagenome assembly LNFM01 (sample SAMN04254537, study PRJNA301005) | activated carbon metagenome | isolation source: dual media filters at the Ann Arbor, Michigan drinking water treatment plant | place: USA: Ann Arbor | reverse complement strand
CGGTGGTCCAACTCAACGCTTTTGCTCTATCCGCGTTCATCCGCGTCAATCCGCGTCCAGAAGCTTTCAGGGCAGCACCAACCAGCCCTGCCCGTAGAACAGGAAGTACAGGGCGAAGCGCAGCGCCAGCAGCAGCGCGAACGCGTACCAGCCCAGGTGCGAATCCGGCACCACGCGACCCAGGGTCGCGCGCAGCGGCGCAAGCACCGGCCATAGCGCCCAGGTGAAAAGCCTGTAGACCGGGTTCTTCATCGGGTCGCCCGGGATCATCAGCCGCAGCACGCCCCGTCCGATCAGGGTCCACATCAGCACGGCCAGCAGGTACTGCAGCAGGGTGTAGGTGGTCAGCATGTCCTGATTCTAGTTCGAGTCGCCAAAGAAAAGGCGCCGATGCCTGGGGGCACCGGCGCCGGGGATGCCGCGGCCAACGGGGAGGAAGGCCGCGGCAGACAAACTCAACCCTGGGCGAGCTTCGGGTAGCGAAGGTCCTCGACCATGTCCTTGATCTCCTGCGACGGCTCCTTCGTCATCAGGCTCACGGCCCAGATGGTGATGAAGCCCAGCGGGATGCCGAAGATGCCGGCCGAGACGTCCTTGATGCCGAACCAGGGCGTCATGCCGAGGAACTTGACGTTGATCAGGTAGTAGAGCGTCAGGCCGAAGCCGACCAGCATGCCCGCCACCGCGCCCGCCTTGTTCGCCCGCTTCCAGAAGATGCCCAGTACCAAGGCTGGGAAGAAGGCGGCTGCGGCGATGGAGAATGCCCAGGCGACGATCGACAGGATGGTGGCCGGTGCGTTCGAGGCCGCGAAGGCCGCGATCGCCGCCACGCCCAGCAGCAGGATGCGGGCGATGGTCAGCCGCTTCTTGGCCGAGGCGTTCGGGTTCACCATCTTGTAGTAAACGTCGTGCGACAGCGCGTTCGAGATCGTCAGCAGCAGGCCGTCGGCCGTCGACAGCGCCGCCGCCAGGCCACCCGCGGCCACCAGGCCGGCGATGACATAGGGCAGGCCGGCGATTTCCGGCGTGGCCAGCACGATCGCGTCGGCGTTGAGCATCAGCTCCGACAGCTGCAGGATGCCGTCGCCGTTGCCGTTGGCGACGCAGCCCTTCACCGTCGTCATCGCGTCAACCGCATCGCAGACCGAGACCAGGCCGACCTGGGTCCACGACGCCACCCAGGCCGGCAGCGAGGCGATCGACTGCCCGATGACGTTGGAGTAGACCTCGAGCTTGGCGAACGCGGCGTAGGCCGGCGCGGTGAAGTACAGCAGGAAGATGAAGAACAGCGACCAGCCGACCGACTTGCGGGCTTCCTTGACGCTGGGGGTGGTGAAGAAGCGCATCAGGATGTGCGGCAGTGCCGCGGTACCCACCATCAGGCAGAAGGTCAGGGCCAGGAAGTTCACCATGTCGTTCTTCACGAACGGCGCCGTGTGCCCCGCGGTGACGCCGAGCTGCTGCTCGAGCACGCTGATTTGCTGCAGCACCTCGCCGTAGGCGATCTGCGGCACCGGGTTTCCGGTGACCTTCAGCGACAGCCAGACCACCGGCACCAGGTAGGCGATGATCAGTACGATGTACTGGGCCACCTGGGTCCAGGTGACCGCGCGCATGCCGCCCATCAGCGAACACACCAGCACGCCGATCAGGCCGACCCAGACGCCGGTGGCGAGGTCGATGCCCAGGAAGCGGCTGGTGATGATGCCGGCGCCGTAGATCTGCGCGATCACGTAGGTGAAGCTGGCCGTGATGGCGCAGATGATGCCGATCGTGCGCGGCAGGTTGCCGCCGTAACGCGCGCCCAGGAAGTCCGGGATCGTGTACTGGCCGAACTTGCGCAGGTAGGGCGCCAGGAACAGCGCCACCAGCACGTAGCCGCCGGTCCAGCCCATCACGAAGGCCAGGCCGTCGTAGCCCTGGGCGTAGAGCGTGCCGGCCATGCCGATGAAGCTGGCCGCCGACATCCAGTCGGCGCCGGTGGCCATGCCGTTGAACAGCGCCGGCACGCGCCGGCCGGCGACGTAGTACTCGTCGGTCTCGGCGGTGCGGCTCATGATGCCGATCATCGCGTACAGGCCGATGGTCGCCGCCATGAACACATAGCCGATCCAGACATTGGGCAGGCCCATCTGCTCTGCGATCGCCAGTGCGACCACGAAGAACAGGAACCCGCCGGTGTACATGCCGTAGATCTTGGGCAAACGGCTAACGAAATCACCTGCCATGGCTCAGCCCTCCTCGGAAACGCCGAATTCGTTGTCCAGCCGGTTCATGTACCAGGCATAGAAAACGATCAGCACGACATAGACGATCAGCGAGCCCTGGGCGCCCATGTAGAAGGCGAACGGGAAGCCGAGGAAGGTGAACTGGTTCAGCGGGACCGCGAACCAGATGACCACGTAGGTAACGACGAACCAGATCGCGAGCAGGATGGCGGTGACTCTGAGCGTACGGCGCCAGTACTCCTTGCGCCGCTCTTCGGTGACAGGGGTGTTCATGGTCGGCCTCCCGGCGCGGTCAGAAGTTGTACTTCACGTGCATGTGCAGGCGATTGATATCGCCGGTCGCGCCGCTCTCGATCTCGCGTTCGCCGAAGATCAGCTCCGCACCGATGTCGATCTTCGGGAACGGGCTGTAGATCAGGTTGGCGTGGATCGAGCGCGCCGACTCGGTGACGCCGAAGCCGGTGAGCGCGGTGTCGTTGTCGAATTGCGCCATCGAGTAGAAGAGGTTCGAACGCCACTGCGGGCTGAACACGTGCCGCCAGGCGACGAAGCCGGCGGTGCCGTCGAGCGCCTCCAGCGAGCCGTCCGCCGCCTGCATCGCATCGGGGCCCAGGCCAAAGGCCAGGTAGCGGCCCAGGCCGCTGCCGGCGTTGACCATGTAGCGGATGTCGTCCTTGGCGCCGAGGTTCCACTTGCCCGAGACGCTGACCGCGAACGCGGTCTCGGACTCGTCCGTGGTCGCGGTCTCGAACTTGAGCTGCCGCGCCAGGCCGGCCACGGTGAAGTGGCCCCAATCGCCCTTGTGCAGGTAACGGGCGGTGAAGTCGGGCACGTTGTTGTCGTCGCTGTTGAAGCGGGCGCCGGAGCCAAAGGCCGCCACGGTGGTCTCGGGATTCTCGAGCGAGAACGACCACGGGCCGTTCGTGTACCGGACCTGCGCCTGGCGCACGAAGATGGTGCCGTCGGTCGGGCCGACGAAGTCCACGGCGTCGGGCAGTGCCGCCACGTCCTGGAAGTTCGACCAGGTCTGGCCGGCGAGCCACTTGTCCCAGCTCACGTAGGCGTGGCGGATGGTGACGCCGTAGGTGTTGGTGGAGATCTCGTTGCCGAGCGCGCCGCCGAACAGGTCCATCTCGAGGTAGGCCTTGACCTTCCGGCCGGCGATCTCGGAGTCGGCGCCGAACCACAGGCGCGAGAACTGCGCGTGCATGTCCAGGTCGGTGCCTTCGCTGCTGCCCGGGGCACCGACCGGAATGGCGCCGGGCAGGTAGAACAGGCGGCCGGTGCTGCCGTCGGGGATCTCGCCGCCGTCGGTGTTGGTGACCATCGCGTCGAGCTTGATGAAGCCGCCGAAGCTGAACTTCGTGCCCGGCGCGGCGGCGGGCATCACCGTGGTGGCCTGGATCGGGTTCGGCGGGGCGGGCGCGGCCGCGGCTTTGGCGGCGGCTTCGGCCTCGGCGGCCTTCTCGGCGTCGAGCTCGGACTTGAGCGACTGCACCATCTGTTCGAGCTGGGCGACGCGCGCTTCGAGAGCCTGCGGGCTGGCGCCTTGCGCCAGGGCGTGGGTCGGCGCCGCGATCGCCAGCAAGATGGCGAGCGTGAGCGCAGATCGTTTTGTCTGCTTGGATCGGTTCATCCTTCCCCTCCCGGAATTCGGACCGTTGGCCACGATGGCCCGTGGAGCATGTGTCCGGTCCGGCGGGCAGGGCCATTACCCATTGGTCGAAGGCGGTAATGCCCTTACTTAGACGATGGTCTAATTGGGCGGCGACGGCCGAAGGCCAGAATGACCGGGAGCACCCGACGCGGGTAACCTAAGCCAGGCAGCACGCGGCCACTTGTCGCAGGAGTCACCATGTCCGATCGCATCCATCCCGTTCCCGCCGGCTTCGAGGCTGCCGCCGCGCTCAAGCGCGCCGACTACGAGCGCCTCTATGCGGAATCGCTGCGCGACCCCGAGGCGTTCTGGAGCCAGGTCAGCCGCCGCCTGGATTGGTCCAGGCCCTACACCCGCGCCAAGGACACCAGCTTCGCGCTCGAGGACTTCCACATCCGCTGGTACGCCGACGGCCAGCTCAACGTCAGCGTCAATTGCCTCGACCGGCACCTGGCCGAGCGCGGCGACAAGACCGCGATCATCTGGGAGGCCGATGACCCGAAGACGCCCTCGCGCCGAATCAGCTACCGCGAGCTGCACGCCGAGGTCTGCCGCCTCGCCAATGCGCTGACCGCGCTCGGCGTGGTCAAGGGCGACCGCGTCACGCTCTACCTGCCGATGATCCCCGAGGCCGCCGTGGCGATGCTGGCCTGCGCGCGTATCGGCGCGATCCACTCGGTGGTGTTCGGCGGCTTCTCGCCGGATTCGATCGCCAACCGCATCGCCGACTGCGCCAGCAAGCTGGTGATCACCGCCGACGAAGGCCTGCGTGGCGGCAAGGCCATCCCGCTGAAGGCGAACGTGGACGAAGCTCTGCGCCGGCCGGGCACCAACACCGTGGAAACCGTGCTGGTGGTGCGCCACACCGGCGGCGGCGTGCCGATGCAGATGCCGCGCGACCGCTGGTACGACGCGGTGGTCGCGGCGCAGCCGGCGACGCACGAGGCGCCGGCGATGGACGCCGAGGACCCGCTGTTCATCCTCTACACCTCCGGCAGCACCGGCAAGCCCAAGGGCGTGCTGCACAGCACCGGCGGCTACCTCACCTGGGCCAGCTACACGCATGAGTGCGTGTTCGACCTCAAGGAGGACGACGTGTTCTGGTGCACCGCCGACGTTGGCTGGGTCACGGGGCACAGCTACGTCGTCTACGGGCCGCTGGCGAACGGCGCGACCAGCGTGATGTTCGAGGGCGTGCCGAGCTATCCCGACACCGGCCGCTTCTGGGAGGCCGTCGACAAGCACCAGGTCACCATCTTCTACACCGCGCCCACGGCAATCCGCGCACTGATGCGCGAAGGCGACGAGCCGGTGACGCGCAGCTCGCGCAAGTCCATCCGCCTGCTCGGTACCGTCGGCGAGCCGATCAACCCCGAGGCCTGGGACTGGTACCACCGCGTGGTCGGCGACAGCCGTTGCCCGATCGTGGACACCTGGTGGCAGACCGAAACCGGCGGCATCCTGATCTCGCCGCTGCCGGGCGCCGTGGCTACCAAGCCCGGCTCGGCGACGCTGCCCTTCTTCGGCGTCCGGCCGGCGCTGGTGAATGCCGAGGGGCAGCAGCTCGAGGGCGCCACCGAGGGCAACCTGGTGCTGCTCGATTCCTGGCCGGGCCAGATGCGCACGGTGTACGGTGACCACCAGCGTTTCATCGACACCTACTTCAAGACCTACCCGGGCACCTATTTCACCGGCGACGGCTGCCGTCGCGACGAAGACGGCTACTACTGGATCACCGGCCGCGTCGATGACGTCATCAATGTCTCCGGGCATCGGATGGGCACGGCCGAAGTCGAGAGTGCGCTGGTCGGTCATCCGGCCGTCGCGGAGGCCGCGGTGGTCGGCGCGCCGCACGACATCAAGGGGCAGGGCATCTACGCCTACGTGACGCTGAAGGCCGGCATCGAGCCGACCGATGCGCTGCGCAAGGAGCTGGTGGCGCACGTGCGCAAGGACATCGGCCCGATCGCCGCGCCCGACTGGCTGCAGTGGGCGCCGGGCCTGCCCAAGACCCGCAGCGGCAAGATCATGCGCCGCATCCTGCGCAAGATCGCCGAGGCCGGCCCCGACGGCGTCGACCGCGCCGGCCTGGGCGACACCTCCACGCTGGCCGACCCGGGCGTGGTCGACAGCCTGGTCAGCGACCGACAGGCACGCTGAGCATGATGACGGCCACCCCGACCATCCTGGTGGCCGACGACCATCCGCTCTTCCGGGAGGCGCTGAAGGGCGCCGTCGCCCGGCTGCTGCCGCAGGCGCGGCTGGTCGAGTCCGACAGTGCCGATGCCCTGTTCGCCAGTGCCGAAGCCTGGCCCGACGCCGACCTGCTGCTGATGGACCTGAACATGCCCGGGGCGCAAGGTTTCAGCGCGCTGGTGCACCTGCGCGGCATCCAGCCACAGCTGCCGATCATCGTGGTCTCGGCGCGCGAGGAAGCGCACGTCGTGCGCCGCGCCCTGGACCACGGCGCCGCCGGCTTCATTCCGAAATCCTCCGACCCCGCCACCATCCGGGCCGCGATCTCGGCGGTGCTCGACGGCGGGCAGTGGTCGCCACCCCAGGCCGAGCACGCCGACGGCCTCGCGCCTGAAGAGGCCGATGTCGCGCAACGCATCCGCGAACTCACCCCCCAGCAGTTCCGCGTGCTGGGCATGCTCGGCACCGGCCTGCTCAACAAGCAGATCGCCCACGCCCTCGGCGTCTCCGAAGCCACGGTCAAAGCCCACATGACCGCCATCCTCCGCAAGCTCGGCGCCAACAACCGCACCCAGGCCGTCCTGATGGCCGGCCGGCTGGCGGTGGATCCGGAGCCAGGCCTGCCGCCGGAAGGCTGAACGCGCTGCCTCCTAGGTCGACAGCCCAACTGCCAGGGTCAGGCCCTGGTCAGGCCACAAGGCCGATGGTGGGGTCTACCCCCTTGTAGGGTTGGATGGAGTGGTGCCATGTCCGACATTCCCGTTACTGGCGAAGTTTCCAACAGCAAGCTCGCCGCCGTGTTCGACAGCCGGGATGCGGCGCGGTCCGCCGAGCATGAGGTGATCATCGAGGCGGGGCTGTCGCCTGCCCAGGTGAAGGTGATCGTGCCCAACGAGCCGCATCCGGGCATCAAGATGGAGCCCGAGGGTGGCGGCATCTGGCGCGGCATCGTGCTGGCGCATGCCTGGCTGGGCGTCGCGGGACTCGCGGTGGGCTCGCTGATCTTCGCGCTGTTGGCTTGGATAGGCGTGGCGGCCGTCGTCCAGTCGCCCTGGGCCGCAGGCCTCGCCATCGTCGCCTTCGGCGGCGTCGCGGGCATGTTCGTCGGTGGCTTTGTCTCGCTTCGCCCTGACCACGACCGCTATGTGCTCGCCACCCGCGAGGCCATGGCCGACGGCCGCGTCACCGTGGTCGTGCACGCCCTGTCTGCCGAGGAACTCGATCGCGCCGCCGCCATCCTGGCCCGCCGCGGCGGCGAGGTCACGCGCACGCTCTGATGCCGGCGGTGCTCAAACCGGGCGCAGCTGCTCATCCAGCGAGCGCGTGCGCTCGTTGACGACATCGCCGGTATGCAGCGTGGATTTCTTCTCGACCAGCATCAGGAGGCAGCCGTCGGGCGCGCTCGGGTTGTGCCGTACGCCCTTGGGCACGACGAAAAGCTCGCCCTCGGCCAGCGTCACCGCGCCTTGGTCCATGTCGATATGCAGCCGGCCTTCCAGCACCAGGAAGAGTTCATCCTCGTCCGCATGCGCATGCCACCCGAACGTGCCATCGACCCTCGCCACCTTGACGTAGTTGCCGTCGAGCTCGGCGATGACGCGTGGCGACCAGAGCTCGGTCAGCCCCGCGGCGATCGCCCGGGGTGAGATGGGGTGGGGCATGGCGTTCTCCTGGGTTCCGGTGGGATCAATCAACAAGGCCGGCGCGAATCCTGACCAGGCGCTGCCGACTCCCGGCCCAGGCGATCATCGCGGCCAGGCTGGCCGCCACCAGCAGGATCGTGAGCAGCGAATCCTCTGGGCCGAACAAGCCGCCTGTCAACCAGGCCGGGCCACGGTATTCGCTCTGCAGCAGCGCCACGCCACGCCAATTCTCCAGCCCCGACAGCGGCAGTCCCACCAGCACGATCATCAGGTTCCATGCCGCGTGGTTCGCGGCGGTCACCCACAGGCTGCGGGAAATGACGAACACCATCGTCCATGCGGCGCCGAGCAGGACCCCGGAAACCATCGTGATGACGACTTCCTGGGTGCCGGCCTGGCCATTGGCATTCGCGATGTGCAGGAACGCGAACAGGCCGGACTGCAGCCACAGCGCGGGAAGGGTTCCGACGGCGCCCTCCAGGATGCGGAACACGACGCAGCGGAAGACGATCTCCTCCAGCGTCGCCGCGACCAGGATCAAGCCCGCGACGCCCCAGAGGCCGGGCTGCAGACCCGGGCAGGCCGTCACTTCGTAAACGCCGGCGGCGAACAGCAGCAGCATGGCGAACAGGATCAACGCCGCGCCCGACGCGCCGCCGAGGGCGACCCCGGCAAGACTGGGCCGCAGCTCGGTCGCCGGACGCTTCTCGATGAGCCGGACATAGGCCCAGTAGGCCGCCACCGCAAAGACCAGGATGCCGGTTCGCCGCAGCAGGCTGGTGGCCTCGGCGCCGGGCTCGAACCAATGCACGAGCGCGGGCAGCAGCAGCCAGCGAAAGCACTGCACCGCGGCGAACACCGCCGCGAGCGCCAGCAGCAGCCGGAGGCCGGCCTGTCTGATTCGGCGGAAGTCGAGCAAGACGGGCTCCTGAAAGGTAGCGAAAGCCGACCCACCAGGACCGGAGGCTCACAGGCTAGGGTGAACAGGGGCGCATGGAAATCCACAATCCCGCACTCCGGCCATGCACAATTGCATGTCGTTGAACAGGTAACCGAGGGCCGTGTCCGAATGGAATGGAGCGATCTGCGCATTTTCCTGGCCATCGCCCGGGCCGGAACCCTGGGCGCCGCGGCCCGTCGGCTGACGTTGACGCAGCCGACCATGGGCCGTCGGCTGGGCGCGCTGGAAACCGCACTCGGGCACCGCCTGTTCCAGCGAACCCCGGCCGGCTTCGTGCTGACCGACGAAGGCACGCTGCTGCTCGCGCACGCGGAGCGCATCGAAGAAGAAGCCCTCGCATTCGAACGCAGGCTGGCCGGCCAGGCCCAGCAGCTCGAAGGCACGCTGCGCATCACCTCGTCGGATTGGTTTGGCACCCACGTGCTGGCACCCGTGCTGGCCGAATACGCCCGGCTGCACCCCGGTGTCACGCTTGAGCTGCTCACCGACGCACGCTTCCTGAGCCTCTCGCGACGCGAGGCAGACGTGGCCTTCCGGATCCGCCCCTTCGACGAAGGCGACGTGGTGTCGCGAAAATTGCTGCACATGCGCTACGCCGCCTACCAGCGCGAAGGACTGCCGCATCCCGTCGCCGGCGACGGCACGGGCTATGCGCTGCTCGCGCTCGAGTCCTCCTTCGCCGGCCTGCCGGACGACAGCTGGCTGGCCTCGACGCTGCCCAAGGCCCGCATCGTGGTCCGCAGCAACAGCCGCGACGTGCAGGCTCGTCTCTGCGCGCAGGGCACGGGCATCGCCGTGCTGCCGACGCCCCTCGGTGACGCGACGCCGGGCCTCGAACGGCTCGACCTCGGTACCGAGCCGCCGGGCCGGGATACCTGGATCGGCTACCACCGCGACCTGCGTGGGCTGGCCCGTCTCCGGGGCTTGCTGGACCTGGTGATCTCGCGCCTCGCCAGCTAGCAACGGCGCGGCCTCGCGCCGGTCAAACAGCCCTGCATGCCGGCCATGCGCGTCCGCACATGTTCAGCCCCGAAGGTCTGATCTAGTGTTCCGGTGCCCGGCACACCGCCCCAGGATTTCCCCCATGTCCTTGCTTCGACGTCTTTGGCAGGTCGCCTGCCGACTGCTGCTCGCGATGACCGCCATCATCGCCACCGCGTTGACGTTCCGCTTCCTGCTGTACCCGGCGGTGCTGTGGGTCTTCGACCCGAGCGAGGTGGCTGGCACCCAGGTCAAGCGTTGGGGCATCCTGGCGTTCGCGATGCTCGGGTACTGGCTGTACGTGCGCTACGCGCGCAAGCACCCGGTGACCGAGCTGCGCATCGCGCCCGTCCGTGTGGCCGTGGTGGGACTCGCCGGCGCCGCGCTGATGGCGCTCGCGCTGCTGCCGCTGTTCGCGCTCGGCGCCTACGAGGTCACCGCGCGGCCTGGCCTGCAGCTGGGACTCCTCGAGATCGCCGGCTTCCTGTTCGTCGCCGCGATGCTGGAGGAGGTCGTCTATCGCGGTGTCCTGTTCCAGACCCTGGAAACGGCCTGGGGAACGCTGCCGGCGCTGTGGCTGCAGTCCCTGGTATTCGGGCTGGTGCACCTGGAGAACGTGTTCGCGTTGGACGGCAGCGCCTGGGACAGGGTGGCGACCGTGTTCTCGGTCACCCTGCTGGGCGCGATGTGGACGCTGCTGTTCGTGCACTTCCGCAGCCTGTGGGCATGCGGGCTGAACCACTTCGCCTGGAACTTCACGATCCTGTGCAGCGGCGTACCGCTGTCGGGCATCGATGACTGGCGCGCGCTGGCGCCGCTGGCCACCGAGTACCGCGGCCCGGCCTGGCTCACCGGCGGCTTGTTCGGGCCGGAAAACTCGGTGGTGACCCTGGTGCTGGTGGGCGGGGTGGTTGGCTGGCTTCTGCACCGCGCGCGCAGGCGCGACCGCCTGGTGCCGGGGGCCACCGTCGCCTAATCCCGATCCGGCGCACCCAGCGGAAACAGCGGCCGGAACTGCCGGGCATCGTCCACCGCCCGCGGCCCAGTCGCCATCGTTGAGTCGTGTTTCCAACCAGGCGTAGGCGCGCTCGAGCTTCTCGACCGACAGCGCGAGGCCGTCGCTGCGCTTGGCTGCATCGAAGTCGTCCGGCGGTCGCTCCAGCGGCCATGGTCCGCCCGGGAGGGTCCGGCATCAAGCCTTGCGCAGTCTCAGCAGGATTTCTCGGTACAGGCCGTCATCGAACGTGAGCTTCTCGGGAAGCTCGTCGAACACCCGTCGCTCCAGCATCTCGAAGCCGGAGGGAAGCTCCTCGAGGCGAAGGGCGACTGCGTGGGCGATCAGCGTCGTGTGGCGTCCGGGAATCTCATAGTAGCCAAGCGGCGTCACGTCGCCGACGACGGCGCCCGCCTCCTCCCATGCCTCCCTGCGGGCCGTGTCCTGCCAGTCCTCGACGCCTTCCCGATGCCCGCCCGGGAATTCCCAGCCGCCCCGCTTGCCGTTGAAGCCGAGCACGAGCCGGTCTTCATGGAAAAGTATGACGAGCACGGAGTCCCAGGCTTCCGGAAACTCGCCAAACCGAACCGACCAGTTGCACCCGACCGAAGTGACGCTCGTTGATTCCATTGCCTTCCCTGCAGTCATGGAGCGAAAGTCCGCGCACCCGTCGGGCGGCATGGGATGCGCAATCCCCGGCGACTGTCTACGCGCGCCCGAATCCCGCGTCAACAAACCATAAATAAAGTGCAATCTGATCCTGCCCAAACACGCGCCGTGCCAGAGGGTTGCACCAGGAGTGTGCGCTGCCGCTAACGTGATCAGTCCTTCTGACATGCTGCAGTAAGCAGATGCTAGACGCGCGCCGGTCGAATGCTGCAGCGGCATTGCGCGATTGGGAGAGATGCAGGGCTGAGGGACGCATCTGGTCCATCGCGAGGTCCCTGTGAATTTCCACAGCGAGCGGCCTACGCCCCGACCCGCCTCCGCTGCGCCGCCAGGAATGCCCGCAAGCTCGCTGGCTTGAGCGGCTTGGTCAGCACGGGAATGCCCAGGTCCCTTGCCGAGCGCTTGAGGGCGTCGCTGCCGTCGGCAATCACCATCACCGCCGGCGTGTGCGCGCCGCAGACTTCGCGCAGGGCGACCAGGGCCTCCAGTCCATCCAGTTCGTCGTGCAGATGGTAGTCGGCCACGAGCACGTCCGGCGCATCGCGTCGCGCCTCCTCCAGCGCCTCGGCCACGGTCTCCGCCACGCGTACGTCGACGCCCCACCGGCCCAGCAACGCCTGCATGCCGTCCAGGATCTCGCGGTCATTGTCGAGACACAGCACCTTCAGCCCACCGAGGTCGCCCGTGGCCAAGGGCGCGCGCGGGGCCTTGGCAGGCGCCGGCTTGTCGGCGATCGGCACGCGGATGCTGAACACGCTGCCGCGGCCGGGCCAGGACCGCACGCTGATCGGATGGTCGAGCATGCGCGAGACGCGCTGGCAGATCGACAGCCCCAGCCCGAGGCCGCGCTCGCCCCAGGGCGAAGGCTGGTCGAAGCGGCGGAACTCGTCGAAGACCTGCGCCAGGTGGTGTGGCGGGATGCCGGGGCCGGTGTCCCAGACCTGGATTTCGATCTGTCCGCCGCTGCGGCGGGTGCCGATCACCACGCGGCCTTCCTTGGTATAGCGCAGCGCATTGGCGACGAAGTTCTGCAGTGCGCGTCGCAGCAGCCGCCGGTCGCTGCGCACCGACACCGGGCCGCCGTGCACGCCGAAGCGCAGGCCGCGCACCGCGGCCAGCGGGGAGTACTGGGCGGCGACGCTGGCCACCAGTTCGTCGAGCCGGAACACCGCGATCTCGGGCTTGAGCGAGCCTGCGTCCAGTCTCGAAATATCCAGCAGGCCATCGAGGAGCTCTTCGGCATCGCGCAGCGAGGCGTCCACGCGCTCGGCCAGGCGCCGCTGCTCGCCGGCTTCACCGTCCGCATCGCGCAGCGCCGAGGTGAACAGCCGTGCGGCATTGATCGGCTGCAGCACGTCATGGCTGACCGCGGCGAGGAAGCGGGTGCGCGAGTGGTTGGCCTGCTCGGCCTCGCGGGTGCGCAGCTCGACGCGCGCCTCCAGCGTCTCGTTCACTTCGCGCAGCGCGTGCTCGGCGCGCTTGTAGTCGGTGACGTCGCTGTAGGTGGTGACATAGCCGCCGCCGGGCAAGGGCTGGCCGCGCATCTCGATCACCTGGCCGTTGGCGCGCACGCGCTCGAACACATAGGGCGAACCTTCGCGCAGGTAGGCGACGCGCTTGGCAACCTGCTCCTCGGCGAGGCCCGGGCCCATCTCGCCTCGCTCGGCGTTGTAGCGGATCAGGTCGGCGACCGGCCGGCCGACGTAGAGCATGCCGTCTGGGAATTCGAACATCTGCTGGTAGCGCCGGTTCCAGGCCACCAGCCGCAGGTCGCGATCCACCACGCTGACCGCCTGGGACAGGTTCTCCAGCGTCGCCGAGAGGATCTCGCGGTTGAAGCGCAGCTCGTGGCTGGCCTCGTCGAGCAGCGACATCACTTCGCCCAGCTCCATGCCCGAACCGCGCAGCGCGGTGGTCAGCGTCAGTCGCGCCGAGGCCGCGCCGATCGCGCCGGCCAGCAGGCGCTCGGTGAACTGGACGAGGGCGCGGTCGGCCGGTTCGTTCGGCACCAGCTCGCGGCCCTGCGCCGTGCGGTAGTCGCTGAACGCGCGGCGCGCCTGGCGTTCGCCCAGGATGCGCGCCGCCAGCTGCTGCAGGTCGGCGGCGCTGAGGTTGCCCTGCCAGCCGCCCGCGGTCGCCAGCGGACGCTGCGCGTAAGGATCAAGGAACGGTGTCGCGCGCAGCCGCTCTTCCAGGCTCGGCCGGAACCGCGCCGACACCACCAGCAGCGCCAGCACGTTGAGCAGCAGCGACCAGAAGGTGCCGTGCGTCAGCGCGTCCCACCCCTGCAGGCCGAACAGCTGCTCCGGGCGCAGCCAGCGGATGCCCAGCGGACCCTCCACCAACCAGGCGGTGTCGAACCAGCCGGCGCGGCTCAGCGTCGGCAGCAGCAGCGTGTAGCTCCACAGCGTGAAGCCGGCCACCAGTCCCGCGATCACGCCGCGCCGGCTCGCGCCGCGCCAGTACAGGCCACCGATCAGCGCCGGCGCGAACTGCCCGACCGCCGCGAACGCCAGCAGGCCGAAGGCCGCCAGGCTGTTGCCGCTGCCGGCGCCGCGGTAGTACGCGTACGCGAGCAGTGCGATCGCAACGATCGCGATCCGGCGCACCCACAGCACGCGCTGGCCCAGGTGCTGGCGCTGGTGCACGTCGGTCAGGCTGTCGCGCCAGAGCAGCGGCATCACCAGGTCGTTGCTGACCATCGTCGCCAGCGCCACCGAGGCCACGATCACCATGCCGGTCGCGGCCGAGAAGCCGCCGACATAGGCGGCCAGCGCCAGCGCCGTGTTGTCCAGCGCCATCGGCAGCGCCAGCACGTAGGCGTCGGGCGAGGCGCCGGTACCGGAGAGCACGAACTGCCCGGCCGCGGTGATCGGCAGCACGAACAGGCAGATCACGGCCAGGTAGCCGCTGAACAGCCAGCGCGCGCTGCGCACGTCGGCGACGTCGCCGCATTCGACCACCGCGACGTGGAACTGGCGCGGCAGGCAGACGATGGCCGCGAACGCGAGCAGGGTCTGCGCCATGAAGCCCTGCGGGATGCCCGGCGCGACGAAGTCCCGCGTGGCCGCCTGCAGCCGCGACAGCAGGTCCTCGCTTCCGGGCAGGTGGCCAAGGGCGAACACGCCGACCGCGACGAAGGCGACCAGCTTCACCAGCGACTCCAGCGCCACCGCCAGGATCATGCCGTGGTGGTGCTCGGTGGCGTCGATCTGCCGGGTGCCGAACAGGATCGCGAACAGCGCCAGCAGCAGCGCCACATACAGCGCCGGATCGGCCAGCGGATGCCGCGCGATCGCCGGGTCGGCGACGGTGCCCGAGAGCACGTCGATGCTCATCGCCACCGCCTTGAACTGCAGCGCGATGTACGGGATGGCGGCAATCACCGCGATCAGCGTGACCAGGGCGGCGATGTTCTGCGCGCGGCCGTAGCGCGCGGCCAGGAAGTCGGCGATCGATACCGTGCTCTGCTCGCGCGCCACCAGCACCAGCCGCTCGAGGATGCGCCAGCCGAATACGAACAGCAGGATCGGCCCGAGGTAGATCGGCAGGAAGCCCAGCCCGGACTTCGCCGCGGTGCCGACGGCGCCGTAGAAGGTCCACGACGAGCAGTACACCGCGAGCGCCAGCGAGTAGACGATCGGCCGCAGCCAGCTGCGCGTGGGGTAGAGCGGCTTGCGGTCGCCCCACCACGCCACGCCGAACAGCAGTCCGACGTAGCCCACGGACACCAGCAGCAGGACCCAGCCTGGGATCACGGACCCTCCCTCCGCGAATCAGCGCCCGCCGAGTGTAGCCGCCAGCGCGGCCTGGTAGCGCGCCTGCAGCGCCAGCACGCGGCGCACGTACTCGCGTGTCTCCACGTAGGGCGGCACGCCGCCGTGGGCCTGCACCGCGCCGACCCCGGCGTTGTAGGCCGCCGCCACCTGCTCCAGGTCGCCCCGGTAAAGGCGCTTGAGCTCGGCCAGGTGGCGGGCGCCGGCCTGGATGGACTGGTTGGGGTCGAACGGATCCGTGACCTCGTAGAAGGCCGCGGTATCCGGCATCAACTGCATCAGGCCCTGCGCGCCCTTGTCCGATTCGGCCAGGGCGTCGAAGCCGCTCTCGACGTGTGCGATCGCCCGAAGCCAGCTTTCATCCACGCCGGTCGCCCGTGCGGCCTGGCGGAAAGGCTGGGTGAACACGTCCAACCGCGGCGGGCCGAGCTGTCCCAGGCCCGTGTGCGCCGTCGAGCCCGGCGGGGCAGGCACGGCGGGCACCGAGAAGGCGAGCACCCGCACCGCGCCCGCCAGCTCGCGGGTGCCGTACACGGTCTTGCCGTCCTGTTCGCGCTGGTAGAGCACCCCGCGCTGGACGCCGGGCAGGTTCCAGAGGTCGGGCAGCTTGGCCGCATTGGCGTCGAACACGATGGCCTTGCAGCGCGAGCCGGGTTCCGGCGCGGTGGACAGGCTGACGCTGCCGCTGCGCACGCAGCGATACACGGTCCGGGTCTGCGCGGGCGCCGCCGGCGGTGCGGCCGCCAGCAGGCCGGCGAGGGAGAGGGCCAGCAGGGTCATGCCCGCAGTGTAGGTCCCGCGGGCCGGCGCAAACGCGGGACCCGGGGCCGGCGTTCACACGAGCGGCGCCGGGAATTCGCCGGCGTACGGATCGCCTCCCGTGGACACCCGGCGCCAACACCGGCCAAAATTGCCGCCATGCCTGTCACCTGCCACGCCGAACGATCCCTGCCTTGCCGGCCCGAAGTGGCCTTCGCGATGGCCACCGACCCGGACCGCTTCCCGACCTTCTTCACCGGCTTCGGGCCGATCCCGGCCGTGCGCGGCATCCGCCTGCATTCACCGCTGGCGGTCGGCAGCCAGCGCCGCGTGCACAACTCCGACGGCACCGTGCTGAGCGAACGCGTCATCGCCCACGACCCGCCGGTGCGCCACGCCTACACCCTGAGCGGCTTCCGGCCGCCCTTCGCCTGGCTGGTCACGCAGGGCGAGGCGAACTGGACCATCACCGGCCACGAGTTCGGCTCGCGCGTGCGCTGGGACTATGAGTTCGCGCTCAAGCGCGACTGGCTTTGGCCGGTGGCCGCGCTGGTGCTGAAGCTGTTCATGGCCCGCGCGATGCACCGCTGCCTGAAGAACATGTCGCGCACGCTGATGACCCCCGATCCGGCGCCCGGCAAGCCCTGATGGGCGAGTGGATCCTGCTGGCGATGGCGCCCGTGTTCCTGGGCTTCATTGGCTGGGAGGCCTGGCACTGGCATCGCCGCGGCGTGCCGCACTACAGCCTGCGCGACACGCTGTCGAACGCGGCGCTCGCCCTGATGCACCAGGTCGCCGACGCCCTCACGTGGCTGCTGGTGATCGGCATCTACTGGTGGATCTACCAGTACCGCGTGTTCGACCTGCCGACGACCTGGTGGACGATCGCGCTGCTGTTCGTGGCCCAGGATTTCTTCTACTACTTCTTCCATCGCGCCCACCACCGGATCCGCTGGATGTGGGCCTCGCACGTGGTTCACCACTCCTCCGAGCGGCTGAACCTGTCGACCGCGTTCCGGCAAAGCCTCACCTACCCGATCTCGGGCATGTGGGTGTTCTGGCTGCCGCTGGCCTTCCTCGGTTTCTCGCCGCCGCACATCGTCATCGTCGTCGCGATCAACCTGGGCTTCCAGTTCTTCGTGCACACCCAGGCGGTCGGAAAGCTGGGCTGGCTGGAGAAGGTGTTCAACACGCCCTCGCACCACCGCGTGCACCACGCGCGCAACCCGAAGTACATCGACCGCAACTACGCCGGCGTGCTGATCATCTGGGACAAGCTGTTCGGCAGCTTCGTCGAGGAGGACCCGGCGGTGCCCTGCGAGTACGGCATCGTCAAGCCGATGCGCACGCACAACCCGGTCACGCTGACCTTCCACGAATGGCGCGACATGCTGCGCGACGCGGCCCGGCCGCAGTCGCTGCGCTCGCGCCTGGGCCAGCTGTTCGGACCGCCGGAGCGGGCGCATGCGCAGGCGGTGGACGAGGTCGCGTCGACGCCGGCGGACCCGCTGCCCGAGGCCCTGCCACCAAGGTCGTACTGACGCCGCCGCGCCGGCCGTGGCAGGCTGGCGGCCATGACCGCCACGGTGCCCGGGCTGGACCTGGAATCGCCTCCCTTCGACCTGCTTGATGCGGGCCAGAAGGCGCGCGTGGCTGCGGCCGTGGACATCGGCTTCCATCCGGACGGCACCCGGCTGATCGAGGCGGCGCAGGCCTCCCCGCACGTGTTCGTGATCCTGAAAGGGCAGGTGCAGGCCAGCGACCCGGGCGCGACGGGCGAGGACGCGCGCTTCGCCGAGTACGGGCCGGGCGACCTGTTCGGCGCCTTCGCGGTGATCGCCGGGCGCGCGCGCCATCGCTACACCGCGGTCGGCGACACGCTGTGCTTCCTGCTGCCGGCGGCGGTGTTCGAGTCACTGCTGGCCGACAACCCGCGCTTCGCGGCCTACTTCCACGAGGCGCTGTCGGTGAAGCGCCGTCTGCTGGCGGAACAGCAGCAGCCCAGCGAGCTCGGCCGGATGATGCTGACCCGGGTGCGCGACGCGCAGCTGGCGCCGGTGCACGAAGTGCCGGACCACATCGGCATCGGCGCGGCCGCGCTCGCTCTGCGCGAGCACAAGGTCGACTGCCTGGTAGTGACAGGCGATCCGGCCGGCCCGGGCATCATCACCCGCACCGACCTGCTCGATGCGCTGACCACCGGTGGCCTCGACGCCGCGGCGCCGATCGGCGGGCTGGCCAGCCGGCCGCTGCGCGCGGTGCGTGCCGATGAAGTGCTGTTCCAGGCGATCGTCACGATGACCGAGCACCACATCGAACGCGTGGTCGTGCTCGACGGGGACCGGCCGCTGGGCACGCTCGGCATGGCCGAGGTGCTGGCGCACTACGCCAGCAGCTCGCACCTGATCAGCCTGCGCCTGGCGCGCGCGACGTCGATCGACGAGATCGCCGACGCGGCCGCCGGCATGACCGACCTGGTGCGCCAGCTGCACGCCCAGGGCGCGAAGATGAGCTACCTGATGGAGCTGGTCAGCGCGCTCAACCGCCGCATCATGGCCCGGGTGTTCGAACAGGTCGTCCCCTCGGAGCATCGCCACCAGCTCTGCCTGATCGTGCTGGGCAGCGAAGGCCGCCGCGAGCAGGTCCTCAAGACCGACCAGGACAACGCCCTGGTGATCGCCGACGGCTTCGAGTGGGCGGGGCTGCCGGCGGCGATGGCCGCGTTCTCGGAGGCGCTGGCGCGGATCGGCTATCCGCCCTGCCCGGGCGGGGTGATGGTCAGCAATCCGCACTGGCGGCTTCACCAGGCGGCGTGGCGTACGCGCATCTCGCAGTGGTCGCGCGTTGCCGACGGCCAGACCGCGCTGGACCTCGCGATCGTGCTCGATGCGCGACCGGTGGCCGGCAATGCCGCGCTGCACGAGGAGCTGGCGCCGAGCCTGCGCGCGCTGGGCAAGGACGCGATCCTGCTGCGCTACCTGGCCGAGGCGACCCTGAGCAAGGGCAACCCGCTGACCTGGCGCGGCCAGGTGCGCGAAGCCGAGGGTCGCGCCGACCTCAAGCGCGGCGGTGTGTTCCCGCTGGTCCACGGACTGCGCACGCTGGCGCTCAAGCACGGCATCGCCCATCGCAACAGCTTCGACCGCTGCGCGGCGCTGGTGCAGGCCGGCGCCATCGACAGCGAACTTGGCCGCGACGTGCCGCAGTCGCTGGCGGTGCTGATGCGGCTGCGCCTGGGCCAGCAGCTGGCCGACCTGGACGCGGGCCGCACGCCGGACAACGCCGTCGACGTGAGTGCCCTGCGCCGACTCGACCGCGAGCTGCTGCGCGATGCGCTGCGCGTGGTGAACGCGTTCAAGGACCACGTCGCCGACGTCTTCCACCTCGGCGCCTGAACCAGATGTACCGGGTACATTAAGCAAATGAATCGGATACGGCGCTGGTGGCTGGCGCGTCAGCATCGCGGCGGGGAGTGGGGCCTGCTGTTCAATCCGCCACCCGCGGGGGAATGGGTGTCGCTGGATCTCGAAACCACCGGGCTCGACCCTGCGCGCGACGCGGTGCTGAGCCTGGCCGCGGTGCCGGTGCGCGGCGGCCAGGTGCGGCTGAGCGAGCGCTTCGAGACGCTCGTGCGGCCGGGCCGCGGCTTCGACATCGAATCGATCCGCCATCACCGGCTGACCCCCGAGGAAGTCGCGAACGCGCCGATGCTGGACGTGGTGCTGCCCGGTTTCCTGCGCTGGCTGGGGCCGCGCACGCTGCTCGGCCACCACCTGGCCTTCGACCTCGCCATGGTCGATCCGGCGGTCCGGCGCCTGACCGGCTTCCCGCTGCCCAACCCGCGCGCCGAGCTCGCGCAGGCCTGGCTGGACCGGCGCCGGCTGGAGCAGCCGCAGGGCGACATCGACCTCTCGCTCGACACCATCGCGCGCGGCCTCGGCGTCCCGGTGCTGGGTCGCCATACCGCGCTCGGCGATGCGAGCGCGGTGGGCCTGTGCTGGCTGGCACTGCTGGCCCGCGACAGCTGACCCATCCAGCCTCTGCGCAATGGCGCGAACCTGCCGGTCCGCTGGCAACGCGTCGCTCACCGGAGACTGAACCGCGGCCAATGGCCCGGCTTGACCTGAGGTGCTGGCCTGTCAGTATCGCCGCATGAATCGTCCTTCCCCCCGGTTCCCGTTCGCATGAAACGCCGCCGCCATGGCTGGCGCTGGCTCGGCGTGGTCGCGGCCACGCTCGTGGTGGTGGTGCTGTCGTTCAATTTCACCCGCGGCGAAAAGCAGCTCGATCGCACGCTCGCGCACCGGCATCCGGTTGAATCGGCGCAGTTCCGCCGCGAGATGAGCGTGCTGCTGGGCCCGGGCATCACCGCCGGCAACAGCGTGCAGGCGCTCGACAACGGCCGCGAGATCTTCCCGGCGATGCTGGCGGACATCCGCAATGCGCAGCGCAGCATCACCTTCGAGACCTACATCTACTGGTCGGGCGACGTCGGCAAGCAGTTTTCCGATGCGCTGTCCGAGCGGGCGCGGGCTGGCGTCGAGGTCAACGTCGTCATCGATTGGGTCGGCGGCATGAAGATGGAGCAGTCGCTGGTCACGTCGATGCGCGGCGCCGGCGTCAAGCTCGAGCTCTACCGCCCGCTGAAGTGGTACAACCTCTCGCGCGTGAACAAGCGGACCCACCGCAAGCTGCTGGTGGTGGACGGCCGCGTCGGCTACACCGGCGGCGTCGGCATCGCCGACCACTGGGAAGGCAACGCGGAGGATCCGCTGCATTGGCGCGACATGCACTTCCGGATCGAAGGCCCGGTGGTCGCGCAGCTGCAGGCGGCCTTCATCGACAACTGGATCAAGACCACGGGCCGCGTGCTCAACGGCGACGTCTATTTCCCGCCCCTGGCCGAGGCCGGCGCGATGGATGCGCAGCTGTTCATCAGCTCGCCCGAGGGTGGCGGCGAAAGCATGCACCTGATGTACCTGATGGCGATCGCTTCGGCCGATGCGTCGCTCGACATCCACGCGTCCTACTTCGTGCCCGACGAACTGACGATGCGCGCGCTGCGGATGGCCCTCAAGCGCGGCGTGCGGGTGCGGGTGCTGGTGCCGGGCGAACACATCGACTCCGAGCTGGTCCGGGTCGCGTCGCGCGCGCTCTGGGGCGAGCTGCTGGCCGCGGGTGCGGAGATCCATGTCTACCAGCCGACGATGATGCACGTGAAGTCGCTGGTCGCGGATGGCTACCTGGTGTCGGTGGGCTCGACCAATTTCGACGTGCGCAGCTTCCAGCTCAACGACGAAGCCAGCCTGAACATCTACGACCGCGACTTCGCCAGCCACATGACCGCGACCTTCGAGCGCGACCTGCAGCGCGCCAAGCCCTACACGCTGGAAGAGTGGGAAGCGCGGCCCTGGACCGAGCGGCTGCACGAGAAAGTGGTGCTGCCTTTCAGGTCCCAGCTCTGAGGCAAGGCGATCGGGCGCCGATTGACCCCGGTCAAAGGCCTTGTCCCGCCGGACGCCTAGTCTGTAGCCACGTCCCCAGCAGGAGGCATGGCATGACCCCCAATGCCCGCCGCACCGCGTCCCGTCCCGCCCCGGTGACCAAGCCGGACGCCCCTTTGCTGCCGCTGGGGCTGCGGCTCAAGGCCTTCGCCCTGTCCGGCCTGGAGGAAGCCCAGGCGCTGCTGGCCAAGCCCGGCGATGACCGCCATCACGGCGTGCACCAGGCCCGGAAACGCCTGCGCCGCACGCGCGCCGCGCTCGCGCTTGGACGCAAGGCGCTGGGTCGCGATGGGCGCCGGCTCGATGAGGACCTCGGCCGGCTCTGTCGCGGCCTGTCGCCGCTGCGCGACGCGCAGGCGCTCATGGAAGGCCTGCAGCGGCTGCCGGCCAGCGAGCCCGGCCCGCTGGCGTCGGCCCTGCCGGAGATGATGGCCCTGGCCCGGCAGCGTCGCGATGAGTCCCTGGCCAGGACCTTGGCCCGCGATCCGGACCTGAAGCGGCGGCGTGAGCGCCTGCTGGCCCTGGCCGCCCGGCTCGAGGCCCTCGAGTGGGAAGGCGTGAAGCCTGGCGCGGTCGCCAAGGCGGTCACGCGCAGCGAGGAGAGGCTGGCGAAGGCGCGCAGACGCGCGGCCCGCGATCCGAGCGACGACGCCCGCTGGCACGCGATGCGCCGACGCCTGCGTCGGTTGCGCCAGCAGGATCACCTGCTGGCCGCCGTCGAGCCAGGTCGTCCGCCCATCGGCAGCGTGACCGCGGAAGAGGCCGCGGTGCTCGGCGAGGCGCAGGACGACGCCCTGTTGCTGCGCCATTGCGGCTCCCGTTCGCCGTTTCCGCCGCCATTGCGCAAGCTGCTTCGCGCCGAGGCACGGGTCCGGCTGGGCCACGTGCGCACCCCGCTGACGCCCGCGAAGGCCTGACGAAGACCCCCGGCCCATGGCAGGCATCGAGCTCCGGCTGCGGCACCTCGAACAGCTGTTCGATACGCTCGACCCCGCGCCGTTCCGCGACAAGGCGCTGGACCGGCAGGTGGAGGCCTACCTGGTGGAGAGCGCCGGCGAACACGGCCCGCGGGAGCCCCTGTCGGTGCTGCTGCACGGTCCCGGGCCGCTGCAGGCGCACGTGCCCGACATCGCCGCGGCGATCCACGCCCATTTCGAGCTGGCGCACCAGCAGGCCGAGCGCCGGCATCGCCGGCGGCGGCGGGTCGGGCGGGTGGCGATGCTTGCCGGCTTCGGCACGCTGGCCGCGGTGCTGCTGCTGCGGCACTGGCTGGCCACGGTGCCCGCGCCGCTCGGCGAGGTGCTGTCCGAGGGCCTGCTGATCCTGGCCTGGGTGGCGCTGTGGCGGCCGATCGAGACCATCGGCTTCGATTCCTGGGAGAGCCGCCAGGAGCGGGCCATCCTGCGCCGGCTGGCGCGGGTGCCGGTGCGGTTCGTGCCGGGCTAGCCCGGGCGCGGCCAACAAAAAACCCGCCACGAGGGCGGGTTTTCCTGATCCTGTAGGAGGGCCTTCAGGCCCGAAGCTTTTCGGCGAAGAGCTTCGGGCCTGAAGGCCCTCCTACAGATAATCCGCGTGGCGGATTATTTGATCTTGCCTTCCTTGTACATCACGTGCTTCCGGACGACGGGATCGTACTTCTTGATCTCCATCTTGGCCGGGGTGGTCTTCTTGTTCTTGTCGGTCGTGTAGAAATGACCGGTGCCGGCAGAAGACGTCAGGCGAATCTTGTCGCGCTTGGATGCCATGGTTCAGTCCTCCTCAGATCTTTTCGCCGCGGGCGCGGAGATCGGCGAGCACGGCGTCGATGCCGTTCTTGTCGATGGTGCGCAGGGCG
>LNFM01005099.1_pt1 | contig 23203 bp, 19 predicted proteins | sample 596031 | NCBI WGS metagenome assembly LNFM01 (sample SAMN04254537, study PRJNA301005) | activated carbon metagenome | isolation source: dual media filters at the Ann Arbor, Michigan drinking water treatment plant | place: USA: Ann Arbor | reverse complement strand
CGGATGTCCTCGCTCGGCTGCCCGGCCATCTGCATGATCTGGTGTGAGCCCAGGTTGCTGGTCATCACGATCACGCAGTTCTTGAAGTCCACGGTGCGCCCCTGGCCATCGGTCAGGCGGCCATCGTCGAGCACCTGCAGCAGCACGTTGAACACGTCCGGGTGCGCCTTTTCCACCTCGTCGAGCAGCAGCACGCAATAGGGATTGCGGCGCACCGCTTCGGTCAAATAACCCCCTTCGTCGTAGCCCACGTAGCCCGGCGGCGCGCCGATCAGGCGGCTGACCGAATGCTTCTCCATGTACTCGCTCATGTCGATTCGGATCAGGTGTTCTTCGCTGTCGAACAGGAATCCCGCCAGCGCCTTGCACAGCTCGGTCTTGCCCACACCGGTCGGGCCCAGGAACAGGAAGGAGCCGGTCGGCCGGTTCGGGTCCGACAGGCCCGAGCGTGAGCGGCGGATCGCATTCGCGACCGCGGTGATGGCCTCGTCCTGGCCGATCACACGCTCGTGCAGGCGGCCCTCCATCTGCAACAGCTTTTCGCGCTCGCCTTGCATCAGCTTGGCCACCGGGATGCCGGTGGCGCGGGCCACGACTTCGGCGATCTCCTCGGCGCCCACCAGCGTGCGCAGCAGCTGCGGCTTGCCGCTGGCCTGGCCCGCCTTGCTGCGGCCTTGCTCCTTCGACTGCGCCTCGGCCAGCTTTTTCTCCAGCTCCGGCAACCTGCCGTATTGCAACTCGGCCACCTTGTTGAAGTCGCCCTTGCGCTTCCAGTCTTCGATCTGGAAGCGGATGCGGTCGATCTCTTCCTTGATCTGCGCCGAGCCCTGCGCGGCGGCCTTTTCCGACTTCCAGATCTCGTCCAGGTCGGCAGCCTCGCGCTGCAGCTTGGTGATCTCTTCCTCGATCAGCGCAAAGCGTTTCTGAGAGGCCTCGTCCTTCTCGCGACGCACCGCCTCGCGCTCGATCTGCAACTGGATCAACCGACGGTCGAGCTTGTCCATCACCTCGGGCTTCGAGTCGATCTCGATCTTCACCTTGGCAGCCGCCTCATCGATCAGGTCGATCGCCTTGTCGGGCAGGAAGCGATCGGTGATGTAGCGGTGGCTGAGCTCGGCCGCGGCGACGATCGCCGGGTCGGTGATCTCGACGCCGTGGTGCACCTCGTACTTCTCTTGCAGGCCGCGCAGGATCGCGATGGTGGCTTCGACGGTCGGCTCGCCCACCAATATCTTTTGAAAACGCCTCTCGAGCGCCGCATCCTTCTCGACGTACTTGCGGTACTCGTTCAGCGTGGTCGCGCCGATGCAGTGCAACTCGCCACGCGCCAGCGCGGGCTTGAGCATGTTGCCCGCATCCATCGCGCCGTCGGCCTTGCCAGCGCCGACCATGGTGTGGATCTCGTCGATGAAGACGATGGTCTGGCCCTCGTCCTGCGCCACTTCCTTCAGCACGCTCTTCAGGCGCTCCTCGAACTCGCCGCGGTACTTGGCGCCGGCCAGCAGCAGGGCCATGTCCAGCACCAGCACCCGCTTGTTTTTCAGCGAGTCGGGCACTTCGCCGGCCACGATGCGCTGCGCCAGCCCTTCGACGATCGCCGTCTTGCCCACGCCCGGCTCGCCGATCAGCACCGGGTTGTTCTTGGTGCGGCGTTGCAGCACCTGGATGGCGCGGCGGATTTCATCGTCGCGACCGATCACCGGGTCGAGCTTGCCCAGGCGGGCGCGCTCGGTCAGATCGAGCGTGTACTTCTTCAGCGCCTCGCGCTGGCCCTCGCCTTCGGCGCTGTCCATCTTCTGGCCGCCGCGCACCGCCTCGATCGCGGCTTCCAGCGCCTTGCGGGTGACGCCGTGCTCCTTCAGCAATGGGCCGATTGCCAACTTGCTGTCGGCGGCGGCCAGCAGGAACATCTCACTGGCGATGAACTGGTCGCCGCGCTTGGTGGCTTCCTTTTCGGCGGCCTGCAGCAGGCCCACCAGTTCGCGGCCAGGCTGCACCTGTTCGCCGCCCTGCACCTGCGGCAGCTTGTTGAGCGTGGTGTCCAGCGCGGTTTGCAGCTTGGCGGTGTTGACGCCGGCGCGCGCCAGCAGTGCCTTGGGCCCATCGGTCTGCGCGAGCATCGCCGTCAGCAGGTGCGCGGGCTCCACATACGGGTTGTCGCGGCCATTGGCCAGGCTCTGCGCATCGGACAGCGCTTCCTGGAAGGTGGTGGTGAATTTGTCGAGACGCATGAATGTGTCCTCCTATTCCCTCGGAGTTGAGGGGATAACGGCACATTTCAAGGCGTGAAGCTGGGCACGAGCATTCAGGCCAGCAGTGCCTTCACCAACCGGAACCCGATCGCGCAGCAGGCCAGCGCGCCCAGCAGGTGTGCCGCGCTGTGGGCCAGCGCCCAGACCACATCGCCGCGCTGCAGCAGCGTCAGCGATTCGCCGGTGAAGGCCGAAAAGGTCGTCAAGCCACCCAGAAAGCCCGTCACCAACCACAAGCGAAGCAGCTCATTGGGCGTGCGAGCGAACCACGCCAGCGCCGCGCCGATCAACAGACCGCCGACGCAGTTGACCAGCAGCGTACCCAGCGGGAAGCCAGCCCAGCGCGCGTTCAGCCAGAGCTGTACCACCCAGCGCAAGACGCCGCCCACAGCCGAGCCGAGCGCAACGGCCGCGAGCGAGGCCCAAGGAATGGATGCATTCATTCGCCACGCTCCATGGTCACCTCGGCACGGGGAAGATCCCATCGCGCCATCGCCTGCTCGTCGCTGACCCTTGCATCGACCCAACGCGCGCCGTCGGGGGTGGTTTCTTTTTTCCAGAACGGCGCCTGCGTCTTCAGGTAGTCCATCAGGAACTCGCAGGCCTGGAATGCGGTACCGCGGTGTGCCGCGCTCACCGCCACCAGCACGATCTGGTCCTGCGGTTTCAGCACGCCCACGCGGTGGATCACGCGCACACCGCGGATGTCGAAGCGCTGGCGGGTGGCGTCGATCATCGACTCGATCGACTTCTCGGTCATGCCGGGGTAGTGCTCCAGTTCCATCGCACTGACCCCGAGACCGTCATTGCGGTCGCGCACGCAGCCGACGAAGCTGGCCACCGCGCCGACACCCGGGTCGGCAGCACGCAAGGCGGCGATCTCGCCGCTGAGGTCGAAGTCGGCAGACTGGATGCTGACGGTCATCGTATTCAGCCACCCGTCACCGGGGGGAAAAAGGCCAACTCCGCATCGGCGACGACCAGGGTCGACTCATCGCACAGCACCTGGTTCAGTGCACAGCGCAGCGCTTTGCTGCGGGCCAGGACAGCGGCGTGCACGGGACTGGACGCGATCAGCTGATCGCGCACCTCGCCGACCGTCGCGCCAGCACGCACCTCGATCGTCTCCCCTGCCCCGAGCGCCTCGCGGATCGATGCGAAATAGCGCACCTGCACCTTCACGACAGCAGCTCCGAGAACGGCAGGTAGTGGACCGTGTCGCCCGCTCGGATGGTCTGGCCTGCGGGGTTGTCGACGACGCCATCGCCCCACACCGCCGAGGTCAGCACGCCAGAGCCCTGGCTGGGGAACAGGTCGAGGCCGCCGGTGGCATTGCGGCGCACGCGCAAGAACTCGCGGCGCTTGTCGGCACGCGGCCAGTCGAAATCTGCGCGCATCGGCGTGGGGCGCACCCGCCAGTCGATCACGCCCTGCAGATGCAGCAACACCGGTCGCACGACCAGAAAGAAGGTGACGAAGCTCGACACCGGGTTGCCGGGCAGGCCGATGAAGTACGCCTGAGCCTGCTCGGGCGAATCTGCACGGCGCCGCACGACACCGAAGGCGAGCGGCTTGCCAGGCTTCATCGACATCTGCCACAGATCGAGCCGCCCTTCGGCTTCGACCGCCGGCTTGATGTGGTCTTCTTCGCCGACCGACACGCCGCCGCTGGTGACGATCAGATCATGCTGCTGCGCGGCGTGGCGCAGGGCCTCGCGGGTGGCGTCGAGCCGATCAGGCACGATGCCCAGGTCGGTGCACTCGCAGCCGAGTGCCTGGATCATCGCGCGCAGGGTGTACCGGTTCGAGTTGTAGATCGCGCCCGGCGTCATCTGATCAGGCGTCACCTCGCCCGGCATCACCAGTTCGTCGCCGGTGGAAAAAAGCGCCACGCGCGGCCTGCGGGCGACGGCGAGCGTTGCCGCGCCGGCCGACGCGGCCAGCCCCAGCGCCTGCGGGCTGAGCCGTGTGCCTGCCGGCAGCACGACCGAGCCGGCGTGCACGTCTTCGCCACGGCGACGGATCGCTTGACCGTGTTGGGGCACGGTGTCAATGCGGACAGCGCCTTCGCCGACAGCGCTGCACTGCTCCTGCATCACCACCGCGTCGGCGCCCAGCGGCACCTGGGCACCGGTGAAGATGCGCGCCGCCGTGCCGGGCACCAGCGGCGTGCCGACCACACCCGCCGGGATGCGCTGGCTCACTGGCAACGTGGTGCCCGCTACGGGCACATCGGCGCAGCGCATGGCGTAGCCGTCCATCGCCGAGTTGTCGGCTGGCGGCACATCGACGGCCGAGCGCACTTCAGCGGCCAGCACGCGGCCGAGCGCGTCGAAGGTCGAAACCTGCAGCGCCTGTGCCGCATCGAACGGCCGTACCGCCTGCATCAGCCTGGCCAGTGCGTCGTCCAGGCTCATCAGCGGCGGGCGCGCTGGTGTCGGGGTGGCAGGCTGCAGGGGCGGCTGGCTCATGGTCCGTCAGACGTGGTGGCTGAGGTAGACCTTCACCGCTTGCGTATCCACTGGCATCACGACGTAGCGTTTCGGCAGATCTTCAATGCCGCGCATCGCAGCGGGCCGATCCGGTTGCACACCAATCGCCTCGACGATGGTCTCGGCGAACTTGGCGGGCAAGGCGGTTTCCAGCACCAGCATCGGGACGCCAGGATCGAGATACTCGCGCGCCACTTTCAGACCATCGGCGGTGTGGGTGTCGATGACCACGCCGAAGCGCCGGTGGGTATCGCGGATCGTGGCAAGGCGGTCGGCGTGGGTGCTGGTGCCCGAGATGAAACCGAAGCTGGCGATGTGGGCGAACTCGTCGGCGCTGACGGTGAACGAGCCGTGCTGCTCGACCTCGGTCTTGAACAACTGCTTCGTGCGCGCCGCATCGCGACCCAGCAGATCGAACACGAAACGCTCGAAGTTGCTGGCCTTCGAGATGTCCATCGACGGGCTCGAGGTTTCATGCGTCTCGGCGCTGCCGCGCACGCGGTAGGTGCCGGTGCGGAAGAACTCGTCGAGCACGTTGTTCTCGTTGGTGGCCAGCACCAGACGCCGGATCGGCAAGCCCATCATCCGCGCGACATGGCCAGCGCAGATGTTGCCGAAGTTGCCCGAGGGCACGGCGAAGCTGACCTGCTGCCGGTTGGACGTGGTCGCTTGCAGGTAGCCCGCAAAGTAATAGACCACCTGCGCCAGCAGCCGCGCCCAGTTGATCGAGTTGACGGTGCCGATGCGGTGTTGGCGCTTGAATTCCAGATCATTCGACACCGCCTTGACGATGTCCTGACAGTCGTCGAACACGCCATCGACGGCGATGTTGTGGATGTTGGCGTCCTGCAGGCTGAACATCTGTGCCTGCTGGAACGGGCTCATCCTGCCATTCGGGCTGAGCATGAACACCTTGACGCCCTGCTTGCCGCGCATCGCGTACTCGGCCGCGCTGCCGGTGTCGCCCGACGTGGCGCCGAGGATGTTCAGCACCTCGCCACGGCGCGCCAGCTCGTACTCGAACAGGTTGCCCAGCAACTGCATCGCCATGTCCTTGAAGGCGAGCGTCGGGCCGTTGGACAGCGCCTGCAGAAACACATCGGTGCCGCTGGCAGCGCTCGCGGCACGATCCAGTGGCTTCAGTGGCGTGATTTCGGCCGTGCCGAAGATGGCCGGCGTGTAAGTCTTGCGCACCAGCGCGCGCAGATCCTCGGCCGGGATGTCGGTGATGTACAGCGACAGGATCTCGTACGCGAGATCGGCGTAGTTCAGGCCGCGCCAGCGGGTGAGCGTGGCGCCATCGATCTGCGGGTAGGACTCGGGGAGGTACAGGCCACCATCGGGCGCCAGGCCTTCGAGCAGGATGTCGGAAAAGCCGCGGGGTGGATCGTTACGCGAAGGGTCGCCTCGTGTGCTGAGGTAGTTCAACTGAGTTCTTCCTTGCGGATGCGAACGATCGGTGCGAGCACGGTGGGCAGCGCCTGCATCTGCGCGATCGCGCGGTTCATCTCGCCTTCGACGGTGTCGTGCGTCAGGATGATCACGTCAGTGCGCGCTTGGGCACCCTCCGTGGCAGCACCATCGTTTGGTCGCTGCAGCAGCGCATCGATCGAGATGCGGTTCTCGGCCAGGATGCCGGCGATGCGGGCCAGCACACCAGCCTCATCGGTCACCTGCAGGCGCAGGTAGCAGGCGGTGACGGTCGCCTCCATCGGCAGGATTGGCGTGGCGCTCAGCGCATCGTGCTGGAACGCGAGATGCGGTACGCGGTGGTGCGGATCGGCAGTGTGCAATCGGGTGATGTCGACCAGGTCGGCGATCACCGCCGAGGCGGTCGGCTCCGAACCCGCGCCCTTGCCGTAGTAGAGCGTGCTGCCCACCGCATCGCCTTGCACCATCACGGCGTTCATCGCGCCTTCGACATTCGCGATCAGGCGCTTGGCAGGGACCAGCGTCGGGTGCACGCGCAACTCGATGCCGGCGGCCGTCTGCTTGGTGATGCCCAGCAGCTTGATGCGGTAACCCAGGTGCTCGGCATAGGCGATGTCGGCCGCAGCCAGCTTCGTGATGCCTTCGACGTGCGCCTTGTCGAACTGAACAGGGATGCCGAAGGCGATCGCGCTCATCAGCGTCAGCTTGTGGGCCGCGTCGACGCCTTCGATGTCGAAGGTGGGGTCGGCTTCGGCGTAGCCGAGCGCCTGTGCCTGCTTCAGCACCACGCCGAAGTCCAGGCCCTTGGCGCGCATCTCCGACAGGATGAAATTGGTGGTGCCGTTGATGATCCCGGCGATCCACTCGATGCGGTTGGCCGTCAGCCCTTCGCGCAATGCCTTGATGATCGGGATGCCGCCCGCCACCGCCGCTTCGAACGCAACGACCACGCCCTTGGCGCGGGCGGCAGCGAAGATCTCGGTGCCGTGCACCGCCAGCAGCGCCTTGTTGGCCGTGACCACATGCTTGCCCGCGGCGATGGCTTCGAGCACCAGCGTGCGGGCGATGCCGTAGCCGCCGATCAACTCGACCACGATGTCGATGTCGGGGCTGGCAATCACCTCACGCGCATCGGCCACGACGCGCACGCTGTCTTGCCCACCCAGGTCCGCCACCACCGCCTTTGCCCGTACGGTGTCGAGGTCGGCGACCATCGTGATCTCAATGCCGCGGCCCGCGCGGCGGGTGATCTCTGTTTGGTTGCGGCGCAGCACATGGAAGGTGCCGCTGCCCACGGTGCCGATGCCCAGAAGGCCAACTCGTATCGGTGTCATCTTGAATGCCCGTTGGGGCCAGTACTTGTCGTGGAACCAGGAAACGCTGTGAACGGCCGCTGACTGGCCATCACAGCGCGTAGCGCTTGCGGTACTGATCAAGGAAGCGGGCGATGCGCCCGATGGCCTCGGTCAGATCGTCGCTGTTGGGCAGAAACACCAGCCGGAAATGGTCCGGCGTCGGCCAGTTGAAGCCGGTGCCCTGCACGATCAGCACCTTCTCGGCGGCCAGCAGGTCGTAGGCGAACTGCTGATCGTCGGTGATCGGGTAGATCTTGGGGTCGAGCTTCGGGAACATGTACAGCGCGGCCTTGGGCTTGACGACGCTGATGCCCGGGATCTGGCTCAGCAGCTCGTAGGCCAGATCACGCTGGCGGCACAGGCGCCCGCCCGGCGCGACCAGGTCCGTGATGCTCTGATAGCCACCGAGCGCGGTCTGGATCGCCAGCTGACCTGGCGTGTTCGAGCACAGCCGCATCGAGGCCAGCATGTTCAGGCCCTCGATGTAGTCGCGCGCATGCGCTTTCGCGCCCGAGACCACCATCCAGCCGGCGCGGTAGCCGCAGGAGCGATAGTTCTTCGACAGGCCGTTGTAGGTGACGAACAGCACGTCGTCGGCCAGCGAAGCGATGCTGGTGTGCGTCTCGCCGTCGTACAAGGTCTTGTCGTAGATCTCGTCGGCAAACACGATCAGCTGGTGCTGGCGCGCGACTTCGACGATCTCGCGCAGCACGCTCTCCGGGTACAGCGCCCCTGTCGGGTTGTTCGGATTGATGACAACGATGGCTTTGGTGTTCGGCGTGATCTTGCGGCGGATGTCGGCGATGTCGGGATACCAGCCGGATTGCTCGTCACAGAGATAGTGCACCGGCGTACCGCCGGAGAGCGCGACCGAGGCGGTCCACAGCGGGTAATCGGGCGCCGGCACCAGCACCTCGTCGCCCGTGTTGAGCAGGCCATTCATGCTCATCGTGATGAGCTCAGAGGCACCGTTGCCCAGGTACACGTCGTCGACGGTCACGCCCTGGATGAGCTTTTCCTGCGAGTAGTGCACCACCGCCTTGCGGGGCGCAAACAGGCCCTTGCTGTCGGTGTAGCCGGCGCTGTTGGCCAGGTTGCGGATCATGTCCTGCACGATCTCGTCAGGCGGCTCCAGGCCAAACACCGCCAGGTTGCCGATGTTCAGCTTGATGATCTTCTGCCCGTCTTCTTCCATCTGCCGGGCCTTGTCGAGCACCGGGCCACGGATGTCGTAGCAGACGTTGGCGAGCTTGCTCGACTTGGCAACAGCTTTCAAAGCGGGCTCCAGCTTCGCGCCGACGCGGCACGCAGCCTACAATTTTAGGCTCAGTGATCACCCTAGTGTTGCCTTGAAACTGCACGCCGAACGGATCGAAGGAACCCATGCCATCGCGCGCCACGGACCCGATGGCGTGCTGGTCAATGGCGTGCAGCACACCCACAGCGTGATCGTGCCGTGGACGGGGCTGGTCGCTGCATGGCCTGTGGCCCGTTTCGAGGATCTGCAGCCCGAGCATTTCAAGGCCCTGGCCGAGCACACGCCGGAGTTGGTGATCTTTGGCAGCGGCGCGCGGTTGCGGTTCCCTCCGGCCAGCGTGCTGCGCGCGCTGATCGATCGGCGCATCGGCGTCGAGACCATGGACACCGCGGCTGCCTGCCGAACCTACAACGTGCTGCTTTCCGAAGGCCGCGCCGTGCTGGCGGCATTGCTGTTCGAGCGCTGAAGCACCGCTTGCCGTCCAGGCACGTACGCGCGCAATCGGTGCGCGAGTGCCCCCCCCTATAATTGAAGGCTACGCGCCGCGACGCCGCAACACCCGACCCTTCCCATGACGCCAGCCCTCAACAAACCCCTCCCGGACTTTGAAGCGCTCGCCACCAGCGGAGTGAAGTTCACGCCGCAGGCTTATGCCGGGCGGACCGTGGTGTTGTACTTCTATCCGAAAGACAACACACCCGGCTGCACCACCGAAGCGATGCAGTTCCGTGACTTCCACCAGGAATTCGTGGCCGCCGACGCGGTCGTGTTCGGTGTCTCGCGCGACAACATGGCCTCGCACGAGAAGTTCAAGCAAAACCTCGAACTGCCGTTCGACCTGATCGCCGACACCGAAGAAAAGCTGTGTCACATGTTCGGCGTGGTCAAGAACAAGATCATGTACGGTAAGAAGGTCAAGGGCATTGAGCGCAGCACCTTCCTGATCGACGGTGCCGGTGTGCTGCGCGGTGAATGGCGCGGCCTGAAGGTCGCAGGTCACGTCGAGGAAGTGCTGGCCGCCGCTCAGGCGCTGAAAGAACAAGTCTGAACCGCCACCCGCTTCGACAAAAGCCGCACACCACCTTGTGCGGCTTTTTTGTTTTCCGCTACGCTTTCGCTTAACTTCACACGCCGTCGCCCCATGCCCCTGCCCAAGCCGCCTGCCAAACGTGCCTCCTTGTTGTCCGCCGCCGATTTCGAGTCCCAGGCTGCCGCCAAACCGACAAAGCGATCCCCACGCACCAGCGCCGACGCCGAGCCCGCCGCACCCGCGGAGCTGAACCTGTACGACCCGGCCGCGCTCGCGCCGACGCGCGGCGCGGCGCCTGCCCCGGCGGCCGCTCCAGTGCCCCCCATCGCGAGCAAACGACCGGAACCCAGGCCACGCCCAAGCAAGCCGCGTGGCGCGGGCCCGGCCAAGCTGTTCGTGCTCGACACCAACGTGTTGATGCACGACCCGATGAGCCTGTTCCGCTTCGACGAGCACGACGTCTACCTTCCGATGATCACGCTCGAAGAGCTCGACGATCACAAGAAGGGCATGACCGAAGTCGCCCGCAACGCCCGCCAGGTCAGCCGCGACCTCGACGCACTGGCTGCCAACATGAGTTCGCGCAAAGCTCTGGGCCCTGCAGACGGGCTGGGCGAAGGCTTGCCCTTGGCGCAGACCGGGCACCGTGAAGCCGCGGGCAAGCTGTTCTTCCAGACCCACCTCGTCAACGTGACCTTGCCGGCCGGCCTGCCCCAGGGCAAGGCCGACAACCAGATCCTCGGCGTGGTGCAGGCGTTGCGCGACCAGCAACCCAGTCGAGAAGTGGTGCTGGTGTCGAAAGACATCAACATGCGCATCAAGGCGCGTGCACTCGGCCTGCCAGCCGAGGACTACTTCAACGACAAGACGCTGGAAGACGGTGATCTGCTCTACACCGGCGTGCTGCAGTTGCCCCCCGATTTCTGGGACCGCCATGGCAAGACCATGGAAAGCTGGAACCAGGGTGGCTTCACTTACTACCGCATCAGCGGCCCGCTGGTGCCGGCCCTGCTGATCAACCAGTTCGTCTACCTCGAAGCGCCAGGCGCGGCCCCGCTGCACGCCAAGGTGACCGAGATCACCGGCAAGACGGCTGTGCTGCGCACGCTGCGCGAATACACGCACACCAAGAACGCGGTGTGGGGTGTGACGGCCCGCAACCGCGAGCAGAACTTTGCGCTGAATCTGCTGATGGACCCGGACTGTGACTTCATCACCCTGACCGGAACCGCAGGCACCGGCAAGACGCTGATGACCTTGGCGGCGGGCCTCTCTCAGGTGATGGACGACCGCCGCTACACCGAGATCATCGTCACCCGCGTCACGGTGCCGGTGGGTGAAGACATCGGCTTTCTGCCGGGCACCGAGGAAGAGAAGATGGGCCCGTGGATGGGCGCGCTCGACGACAACCTCGAGGTGCTGTCGAAGACGGACGGCGGCGCGGGTGAGTGGGGCCGCGCAGCCACCAATGACCTGGTGCGCAGCAAGATCAAGATCAAGAGCCTGAACTTCATGCGCGGGCGCACCTTCCTGAACAAATTCGTGTTGATCGACGAGGCTCAGAACCTGACGCCCAAGCAGATGAAGACGCTGATCACGCGCGCCGGTCCGGGCACGAAGATCGTCTGCCTGGGCAACCTGGCGCAGATCGACACGCCCTACCTGACCGAAGGCAGCTCGGGCCTCACCTACGCCGTCGATCGCTTCAAGGGCTGGCCGCACAGCGGCCACGTCACGCTGGCGCGCGGCGAGCGCTCGCGGCTGGCGGACTTCGCCAGCGAGGTGCTCTGACGCTCGTCGGGGGTCACAGCTCGGCGTCGTGCGGACGCCAGTAGCTCGCGAAACGAGGCACGCCGGACGGTGTCACACCCCGATGGGTGTAGCTGATCCAGCTGCCCACGGGCGGCGGGTCGCGGCGCTCGGCATCGGTGAAACCCGTGCCGATGCGAAATTCGATGCCGCTCGCGGTGCGCACCCGCAGAGCCCCCATCAGGTCGGCCAAGCGCCCCCGGCCCGGTTCATGTGACAGCACTTGCGCCTCGGCGTCGTGCAGTGGCTTGAGCTTCCACAGGGCATGGCTGCGCCCCGGTGACCAGAGGGCAGCCGCGCAATGCAGCACGAGGCCCTCGCCGCCGCCGCGCACCACGCTGTCCAGTCGCTGCTGTAGTGCAGCGCGATCAGGCATCCGAGACTGCTCGACGGGTGACCAGACGGTGGCGTGCGACGCGATCGCCAACTCGGCCATTAACGCGGTGCGCGAAGCGAAGTCGCCCGGCGCGCCCGGCAGATCAAAGACCATCAGCCGCAGGGCCCGCCATCGGGCGTCGGCTGCCTTGTCGCTACGCACGGTGCCAGACACCGCATCAAATCTGTTGCGACCACCCCAGAGTTCGCCATCCAGTGCAACGGGCGGCAAGGCTTGAATGAACCAATCGGGCGCAGACACTGGTCGTCCGCTGCGAAAGCGCAGTCGGAGGCCGTCCCAGATCGCCCGTACACCGTCGAGCTTTTCACTGACGAGGTAGCCCCTCGGGTCGATGTCTGCGCGTGCTTCCGACAGCAGTGCGACCTGAGGGGAATCGGGTGTCGCCCCCGCGCGAGGCTTGGCTCCCACGCGTGTGACCGCGCAGGCCGCGGCCACCGCAACCAGTGCCTGTCGGCGCGTGCAAGGGATGTCGAACGAGGTCATGGCTTGGGCTCCGTGGTGATGAAGCCACCAGTCTGTTCATGGCACCAGCGTTCGCCCATCCCCCCGAGCGCGGACAGCCCTTCGGGGGACGCTCAGCCCAGCAGCGTGTCCTTGATCTGCTGCAACGAGCTCGGATCGTCGATCGTCGTCAGATCGCCCGGATCGCGTTGCTCGCACACCGCCTGGATCGCTCGGCGCAGCAGCTTGCCTGAACGGGTCTTGGGCAAGGCCCCGACGAAGCGCACGCGGGCCGGTCGGGCCAGCGCCCCGAGTTGCGTGTCGACGACCTTCATCACCTCAGCTTCCAGCGTTGCCGCGTCGGCTGCGGTCGCGGCCCTGGCCGCATCCCTCAACACCACGAACGCCATCGCCACCTGCCCCTTTAGCGCGTCGGCGACACCCACCACCGCGACCTCGGCCACCGCCGGATGGCTGGAGATGCTCTCCTCGATCTCGCGCGTGCCCAGGCGGTGCCCGGCGACATTGATCACGTCGTCGGTGCGGCCCAGGATGAAGTAGTAACCGTCGGCGTCGCGCAGCCCCCAGTCGAAGGTGCTGTAGACCTGCTTGCCCGGCTCACCGCTCCAGTAGGTCTTGACGAAGCGCTCGTCATCGCGCCAGACGGTCTGCATGCAGCCCGGCGGCAGCGGTCCGTCGATGACCAGCACGCCCTTCTGGTTCGGCTCGGTCAGTTCCAGGCCGGTCAGCTCGTCCATCACCTTGACGGCATAGCCGTACATCGCGAATCCCGGGCTGCCCAGCTTCGAAGGCGCGGGCTCGACGCCGTGCGCAATGGTCAGGATCGGCCAGCCGGTTTCGGTCTGCCAGTAGTTGTCGATCACGGGCTTGCCCAACGCCTGCGAGATCCACGCGGCGGTCGGCTCGTCCAGCGGTTCGCCGGCCAGGAACAGCGCGCGCAGCGAGGAGAGGTCGTACTGCGACAGGTACTTTGGGTCGGCCTTCTTCAGCACCCGGATCGCGGTTGGCGAACTGAACATGACCGACACGCGGTACTTCTCGACCAGGCTCCACCAGATGCCCGCATCGGGCCGGGTTGGCAGGCCTTCGTACAAGATGGTCGCCATGCCGTTGATCAACGGCGCGTAGACGATGTAGCTGTGGCCAACCACCCAGCCGATGTCGCTGCCTGAGAAGAAGGTCTCACCCGGGTGCGCGCAGTAGATGTGCTTCATGCTGGCCGCCATGGCCACCGCGTAGCCCCCGGTGTCGCGCTGCACGCCCTTGGGTTTGCCAGTGGTGCCACTGGTGTAGAGCGTGTAGCTCGGGTGCGTGGAATCGACCCAGGTGCAGGGCACGACCGCATCCATGTGCTGTTCGCGCAGTGCTTCGTAGGACACATCTCGATCGAGAACAAGTTCCATCGGGCTCAGCCCGCGATCAACCAGCAGCACCTTCTGCGGTTGGTGTACCGCGAGCCGGATCGCTTCGTCGAGCAACGGTTTGTAGGGCAGCACCTTGCCCGAGCGGCTGCCCGCGTCGGCGCTGACGATCACGGTGGGCTGCGCGTCGTCGATGCGGCTTGCGAGGCTGCCACTGGCGAAGCCACCGAACACCACCGAGTGGATGGCACCGATGCGCACGCAGGCCAGCATCGCGAACACCGCCTGCGCCACCATGGGCATGTAGATCAGCACCCTGTCCCCTTGCTTCACCCCCAGCGACAGCAGGATCGCCGCCATCCGCTGCACCTCGGCGTGCAGTTCACGGTAGGTGTAGGTGCATTCGGTATTGGTCTCTGTCGAGACACAGATCAGCGCCGCCTGCTCGCCCCGTGCCGCCAAGTGTCGATCGACGGCGTTGTGGCACAGGTTGGTCTGGCCGCCGACGAACCAGCGCGCGAATGGCGGACGGCTGTGATCGCAGACTTGGTCGAACGGCCGGTGCCAGTCGATCAGCGTGGCCTGCTCGGCCCAGAAAGCATCGCGATCCGTCAGCGAGCGTTGGTGGAAGTCGGCGTAGCGGGTCATGGTGTGTCTCCAGTCATTCGGGCCCGGCTCTGCGGCCGGGCTCACGGCGATCGATCTCAGGCGATGTTGACGACCAGCCGGCCGCGCACCTTGCCGTCGATCAAGTCTGTTGCACGCGCCACGCAATCGGCGAGCGTGATGTCCTCGACCATCGATTCCAGCAGGTCTCGGTCGATGTCGCGCGCCAGCCGTGCCCAGGCCTGCTCACGCAAAGCCACGGGCGCCATGACGCTGTCGACACCCGCCAGCGTCACCCCGCGCAGGATGAACGGCATCACGCTGGCCGGCAAGTCCGCGCCCTGCGCCAGCCCGCAGGCGGCGACCACGCCGTTGTAGCGCGTCTGCGCCAAGGCATTGGCCAGCGTGTGGCTACCCACCGCATCCACCACTGCCGCCCAGCGCTCCTTCTGCAGCGGCTTGCCGGGTGCGGACAATTCCGCGCGATCGATCACTGTGGTGGCACCCAGCTTCTTCAGGTAATCGGCCTCGGACGCCTTGCCGGTCGCGGCCACCACGTGGTGGCCTGCTTTCGCCAGCAGCATCGTCGCCACGCTGCCGACCCCGCCGGTGGCGCCCGTCACCAGCACCTCGCCGTGGCCCGACTTGACACCGTGCCGTTCGAGCGCCAACACGCACAGCATCGCGGTGTAGCCGGCAGTGCCCAGCGCCATCGCCTGCCGTGGCGTGAAGGCCTCGGGCAGGCGCACCAGCCAGTCGCCCTTCAAACGCGCACGTTCGGCCAGGCAGCCCCAACGCGTTTCGCCCAGGCCCCAGCCGTTGTGGATGAAGCGATCGCCCGGTCTCCATATCGGGTGGCTGCTTTCCAGCACCGTGCCGGCCCCATCGATGCCGGCGACCATGGGCCAGCTGCGCACCACCGGCCCGCGCTGGGTGATCGCCAGGCCATCCTTGTAGTTCAGCGTCGATTGGCTGATGGCGGCCAGCACATCGCCTTCGGGCAGTTGGGCCTCATCGACCGGCTTCACCGAGGCCGTGAATCCAGCCTCTGATTTCTCGAGCAGGAGCGCGTTGAACATGGTGGTCCTTGTGGTTCGTGATGGGCCGTGGGGCGGCAAGCATCGCGCAGATGGCTGTCAGCTGTCTGACAAGGCCCACCCGCCGCACGCCAGAATCACATTTGACGCCCCATGACGCCTCGCCTATCCTGCGCCGCATGCTGAAAACGCCCCCTGCGCCCACCCCGATCCCGCAGAGCCTGCGGGTCAGGTGCCGGGGCACGGCGGCGATCGGCCTCGCAGCAGCTGCCCTCTGTTGGCATTCTCTGGCGCTGGCAGCACCGGACGCCACTCCGGATGCATCACCTGACAGTGCGCCCGATGCCGTGACCCGGCTGCTGATCGACCGTGGACTGCTGCCCGCTGAAACAGCCAACCTGACCCCGAACACCACTGAAACCTCACCGACCCTGTCGCAGAAGCTGCGCGATGGTGCTTCCGACATGGTGCTGACCGCGATGCACTTCCTCGGGGTGCCCTACCGGCATGGCGGAACGACCGAGGCCACCGGTTTCGATTGCAGCGGCTTCACACGCCACATCTTCGAAATGAGTCTGGGCCTGGTGTTGCCGCGCCGCGCCGACCAACAGGCGAACGCCGCCGGTCTGATGAAGGTCGGCCGTGAGGACCTGCGCCCGGGGGATCTGGTGTTCTTCAACACGATGCGGCGCACCTTCTCGCATGTGGGCATCTATGTCGGCGATGGCAAGTTCATCCACTCCCCTGCCACGGGTGGGTCCGTGCGCGTGGACGACATGCGTTATGCCTACTGGAGCCAGCGCTTCAACGGGGCGCGTCGGGCCGGGACGGCGATCGAGCTGATGCCGCATGCCGAGGCGCAGACCGGGGCCAGTCCACGCTGAGGAACCAGGCCCCCGCGCGCGGCCAGCATTCACAATTCGCCGATGGTAGACAAAGTGATCCCGCTGGCCGATCACCGCTATGCGTCGGCGGTGCCGCTCATCCCGGAGCGCCTTGCGCTGCCGACCGGGACGCTGAGCGACGCGCTGGCTCGGCCCTTGCGCGACCTGCGCATCTCGGTCACCGACCGCTGCAATTTCCGCTGCAGCTACTGCATGCCCAAGTCGGTGTTCACGCCGCAGTACGACTTCCTGCCGCACAGCTCACTGCTGAGCTTCGAGGAAATCACCCGGCTGGCCCGGTTGTTCGTGGCGCATGGTGTGCACAAGATCCGGCTCACTGGCGGCGAGCCGCTGCTGCGCAAGGGCATCGAGCGGCTGGTGGGCATGTTGAGCGAGCTGAGAACCCCTGAGGGCCGGGGGGTCGATCTCACGCTGACCACCAACGCCTCGCTGCTGGCGAAGAAGGCGCAGACCTTGCGGGCCGCGGGTTTGCAGCGCATCACCGTGAGCCTCGATGCGCTCGACGACGCGGTGTTCCGGCGCATGAACGATGTGGACTTCCCGGTCGCCGATGTGCTCGCAGGCATCGAGGCTGCCGAGCGCGCGGGCCTCGGGTCGATCAAGGTCAACATGGTCGTCAAGCGCGGCACCAACGACCACGAAATCCTCCCGATGGCGGCGCACTTCCGGCACACGAAAGTGGCCCTGCGTTTCATCGAGTACATGGATGTGGGCGCCACCAACGGCTGGCGCATGGACGAGGTGCTGCCGTCAGCCGACGTGATCGCGCGGATCAACGAAGTACATCCGCTTGACCCCATGGAAGCGAACGAGCGCGGCGAGACCGCACGGCGCTGGCGCTACCGTGACGGCACTGGCGAGATCGGCGTGATTTCGAGCGTCACCCAAGCCTTCTGCCGCGACTGCAACCGCGCGAGGCTGTCCACCGAAGGCAAGCTGTTCCTGTGCCTGTTCGCCACCCACGGCCACGACCTGCGCGCGCTGCTGCGCGGTGGGGCGAGTGATCTCGAGATCGCCAGCGCGATCGGCGGGGTGTGGCAGCAGCGGGCAGATCGGTATTCGGAGCAGCGGCAGGCGGGCTCTGACCCTCCGAAGGCGCTGGATGGCTCAGAGCCCCAGCGCGTCGAAATGCACTACATCGGCGGCTGAGGTGGTGCACTTGCGGAGTCCGTTCGCGCCAGTGATTGAGCGCATACAGATTTCTGGCATCGTCTTGGCTGGCGGCCGCGGGCACCGGATGGGCGGTGTCGACAAAGGCCTGCAGCCGCATCTCGGCACCCCGCTGGCGCTGCATGCGATGCAGCGGCTGTCGCCGCAAGTCGGCACGGTGATGATCAGCGCCAACCGCCACCTCGATGTCTACGCCTCGTTCGGTGTGCCGGTGTGGCCCGACGCGATGGCGGATCACCCCGGGCCGCTGGCGGGTTTTCTGGCCGGGCTGGCGCATTGCAAAACGCCCTACCTGGTGACCGTCCCCTGCGACACGCCGAACTTTCCGACCGACCTGGTCGCGCGGCTGGCGGCGGGGTTGCTGACGCAGAGGGCCCCCATCGCGGTCGCCGCGACTCGCGACGCTGCAGGCGTGCAGTTGCAGCCCGTGTTCTGCCTGATGGGTGCCGACCTGAAGGACAGCCTGCTCGACTTCATCGCGAGCGGCCAGCGCCAGGTGGAGCGCTGGCTGGCGTTACACCACTGCGCCACGGTCGTGTTCGATGACGCCGCCGATTTCACCAACGCCAACACCGCGCAAGAGCTGCAACAGCTGCAGGTACCGGAGGCCCTGCCGGGCGTGCAACAGACCGTCGACCGGGATGAGGGACGCCCGGTCGACGGCCGCGGCTGAAGAGCGTCAGCCCTTGGCCAGCCGTTGCCAGGTCTCGACGACCGTATCGGGGTTCAGCGAGATCGACACGATGCCCTCGGAGGCCAGCCAGTCGGCAAAGTCAGGGTGATCGCTCGGGCCCTGGCCGCAGATGCCGACGTACTTGCCCACGGCCCGGCAGGCGGCGATGGCGCGTGAGATCAGTGCCTTCACGGCCGGATCGCGCTCGTCGAAATCGCGCGCCAGCAACTCCATGCCCGAGTCGCGGTCCAGGCCCAAGGTGAGCTGCGTCAAGTCGTTCGAACCGATCGACATGCCATCGAAGTACTCGAGGAACTGCTCGGCCAGGATCGCGTTGCTCGGGATCTCGCACATCATGATCACGCGCAAGTCGTCGGTGCCGCCCAGTGCCGAGCGCTTCAGGCCCCGCTCGGCCAGCATCTCGGTGACGCGCTTGGCCTGGCCCAGCGTGCGCACGAAGGGGATCATGATCTCGACGTTGCGCAGGCCCATGTCGTTGCGCACGCGCTTGAGCGCCTCGCACTCCATCGCGAAGGCTTCGCCGAACTCCTCGCTCACGTAACGCGACGCGCCACGGAAGCCGAGCATCGGGTTCTCTTCTTCCGGCTCATAGCGCGAGCCACCAATGAGCTTGCGGTACTCGTTGCTCTTGAAGTCGCTCAAGCGAACGATCACCGGCTTGGGCCAGAACGCTGCGGCGATCGTGGCGACGCCTTCGACCAGCTTGTCGACATAGAAGGCCCGCGGGGACGCATGGCCTCGGGCGACCGATTCCACCGCTTTCTTCAGGTCAAGATCGATGTTCGGGTAGTCGAGGATCGCCTTCGGGTGGACGCCGATGTTGTTGTTGATGATGAACTCAAGTCGCGCGAGGCCCACGCCGCTGTTGGGCATCTGAGCGAAATCGAAGGCGAGCTGCGGATTGCCCACGTTCATCATGATCTTGATCGGGCAGTACGGAAGCTCTCCGCGCACCACATCGCTGATCTCGGTTTCCAGCAGGCCGTCGTACACGTAGCCGGTGTCGCCCTCGGAGCAGGCCACGGTCACCAGTGCGCCGTCCTTCAGGGTGCTGGTGGCGTCGCCACAGCCAACCACGGCCGGCACGCCAAGTTCGCGGGCGATGATGGCCGCGTGGCAGGTGCGCCCGCCCCGGTTGGTGACGATCGCGCTGGCGCGCTTCATCACCGGCTCCCAGTTCGGATCGGTCATGTCGGCCACCAGGATGTCGCCGGGCTGCACCGTGTCCATGTCGGCCAGACTGTGCACGATGCGCACCGGGCCGGTACCGATCTTCTGGCCGATCGCGCGGCCTTCGGCCAGCACGGTGCCGGTGGACTTCAGCTTGTAGCGCTGCTCGACCTTGCCTTCGGACTGGCTCTTCACCGTCTCGGGGCGCGCCTGCAGGATGTAGAGCTTGCCGTCGCCACCGTCCTTGCCCCACTCGATGTCCATCGGACGTCCGTAGTGCTGCTCGATGATCAGTGCGTACTGCGCCAGTTCGGCCACATCGGCGTCGGTGAGCGAATAGCGGTTGCGCTGCTCGGGCGCGGTGTCCACCGTGGTGACCAGCTTGCCTGACGCGGCGCGGTCGGCGGCGCTCGCGAATTCCATCTTGATCAGTTTCGAGCCCAGATTGCGGCGGATGATGGCCTGCTTGCCCGCGCGCAGCGTCGGCTTGTGGACGTAGAACTCGTCCGGATTCACCGCGCCCTGCACCACGGTTTCTCCGAGGCCGTAGCTGGAGGTGATGAACACCACGTCCTTGAAGCCGCTTTCGGTGTCGATGGTGAACATCACGCCGGCGGCGCCCAGGTCGGAGCGCACCATGCGTTGCACCCCGGCCGACAAAGCGACTTCGGCGTGGGCGAAGCCCTTGTGCACCCGGTAGCTGATTGCGCGGTCGTTGTAGAGGCTGGCGAACACCTCCTTCATCTTGTGCAGCACCTCGTTGATGCCGACCACATTCAGGAAGGTTTCCTGCTGACCCGCGAAGCTGGCATCGGGCAGGTCTTCGGCGGTGGCCGAGGAGCGCACCGCGAACGACGCGCCGGGGTTGCCAGCGGTCAGTGCTTCGAAGTGGCTGCGGATCGCCTGATCGAGGTCGTCGGGGAAAGGCGTTTCCTCGATCCACTGGCGGATCTGCGCACCGGCCTCGCCCAGCGCCCGAACGTCTTCGGTGTTCAGTGTGGCCAGGCGCTGTTCGATCTTCGTCGCCAGCCCGTTGTGGGCCAGAAAGCGCCGGAACGCATGCGCGGTGGTCGCGAATCCGCCGGGAACCCGCACGCCGGTGGCCGACAGCTGGCTGATCATTTCGCCGAGCGAGGCGTTCTTGCCGCCCACCGACTCGACGTCGGTCATCCTCAGGTGTTCAAGCGGTACGACCAGGGCGGTCGCCAGGTTGTGGGTTGACATGGAAAGCTCCGTGATGTGAGAAAACCGGTGCGACCTGCGTGACCTGTGCCGGGCCCGAGCGAGGCTTCGAGGGCAGCCACCCACATCCGCGCGCACTCGAAGCGGCGGCGGGTTGCGGTGGGTGGTGGAGTGGCAAGAACATGGTGTCGAAATTAGCTCTGAGTTTACGGTTGAAATCCCTATGATCCAGTCGGTTACCCCCCTCCAGAGCCCGAGCTCCATGTCGAACCGCACAGTCTTCTTCGTCTCCGATGGCACCGGCATCACGGCCGAAACCTTTGGCAACTCGATCCTGAATCAGTTTTCGATCCGGGCGCACCATGTGCGCAGGCCCTTCATCGACAGCATCGACAAGGCCCACCAGGTGATGCGCGAGATCAACCATGCGGCCGAGATCGAAGGCAACAAGCCCATCGTCTTCGTCACGCTGATTGACCCGGCGGTGCAGGCGATCGTCAGGGAAAACTGCGCCGGTCTGGTGCTCGACTTGTTCAACACCTTCATCGAGCCGCTCGAAGCGGAATTCGGCGTCAAGTCCAACCACCGGGTGGGCCGTTTCTCCGACGTATCGAAAAGCCAGGAATACACCAACCGCATCGAGGCGATCAATTTTTCGCTGGCTCACGACGACGGGCAGTCGTCAAAAAACCTTCAGTCTGCAGATGTGATCCTGGTGGGTGTGAGCCGCAGCGGCAAGACGCCGACGTCGCTGTACCTGGCCATGCAGCACGGCATCAAGGCCGCCAACTGCCCGCTGATTCCCGAGGATTTCGACCGGGGCCACATCCCGCCAGCCCTGGAGCCCTACAAGAAGAAATGCTTCGGTCTGACCATCGATCCGGTGCGCCTGAGCCAGATCCGCACCGAACGACGCCCCGACAGCAAGTACGCCTCGCTGGACAACTGCCGTTACGAGGTGCGCGCCGCCGAGACGATGATGCGCAAGGCGGGCATCGCCTGGCTGTCATCGACGCACAAATCGATCGAGGAAATCGCCACCACCATCCTGCGCGACATACGCCCGGATCGGCTGATGTACTGAAATTGCGGCCCGTATCATCCGCGCCGATGCAGCCTGTCGACGCAGTGATCATCGGTGCCGGCGCTGCGGGGCTGCACTGCGCAGCGATCGCAGGGCAGCGCGGCCTCAAGGTCCTGCTGATCGACCATGCCGAACGGGTGGCGGAGAAGATTCGCATCTCCGGCGGCGGTCGCTGCAATTTCACCAACCGCGACACCACGCCGGCCCAGTTTCTGTCGGCCAACCCAGCGTTCTGCCGCTCGGCGCTGGCCCGCTACACGCCGCAAGATTTCATCGGGCTGCTGCAACGCCACCGCATCTCGTTCCACGAAAAGCACAAGGGCCAGCTGTTCTGCGACCAGTCCAGCGAAGACATCATCGCCATGCTGCTGCGCGAGTGCGAGGCCGGGGCCGTGACGCGCTGGCAGCCGTGCGCGGTGCACAACGTGACCCACAGCGCCAGTGGCTTCGAGATCGCCACCGAGCGGGGCACCGTGCACAGCGCACGCCTGGTTGTCGCCACGGGTGGGCTGTCGATTCCCAAGATCGGCGCCACCGATTTCGGCCACCGGCTGGCACGGCAGTTCGGCCACAAGGTCGTCGAAACACGACCGGCCCTGGTGCCCTTGACTTTCGATGCCGACACCTGGCAGCCGTTCACGGCGCTGGCTGGGCTGTCTCTCGAGGCGGTGGTGTCCACCGGCAGCGGCAAAGGCCGTGACAAGACCGGCGGCGAGTTCACCGAGGATCTGTTGTTCACCCATCGGGGCCTGAGCGGCCCGGCTGTGCTGCAGATATCAAGCTACTGGCGACCTGGCGCGCCACTCACGCTGGATCTCGTCCCGCAGCACGATCTGCAACACGCGCTGACCGCAGCGAAGGCGACCTCCCGGCGCAAGCTGTCCAACGAACTGGCCGAATGGCTCCCGCGGCGCCTGGCCGACACCTGGTTGCAGACCCAGCCCGAGATCGTGGATCGCCCTCTGCCCGACCTGCGTGACCGCGACCTGATCGCGCTCGCCACCAGCCTGAAGCGATGGCAGCTCGTGCCCAGCGGGACCGAGGGTTACCGCAAGGCCGAGGTGACGGCCGGTGGCGTCGACACCCGCGAGCTCAGTTCAACCACCCTGGAAAGCAAGCGGGTACCGGGCCTGCATTTCATCGGTGAGGTGGTCGATGTGACCGGCTGGCTGGGGGGTTACAACTTTCAGTGGGCCTGGGCGAGCGCCGCCGCCTGTGCTGGTGCGCTGTCGGCGCCCAGCAACCCGCCGACTGCCTGAAATCGACCAAGTTGCCAGCACCGGGTTGCCTGTCTATAATCTTGCGCTTTGCTGGCAAATACGCTTTCAGGTGGTTTGCTCGCGCGACTCGAAAGTCCGGACCTTCCGTTTCGATGTCGAGCCTCCCGCCCCAAGCACCTCAATCTGGATTCAATCGATACATGACTACGATTCGCGTGAAAGAAAACGAGCCATTCGACGTGGCACTGCGCCGCTTCAAGCGCACCATCGAGAAACTCGGCCTGCTGA
>LNFM01008385.1_pt1 | contig 23206 bp, 18 predicted proteins | sample 596031 | NCBI WGS metagenome assembly LNFM01 (sample SAMN04254537, study PRJNA301005) | activated carbon metagenome | isolation source: dual media filters at the Ann Arbor, Michigan drinking water treatment plant | place: USA: Ann Arbor | reverse complement strand
TGGCGTCGAGGTCGATGATTGCATCTGCCATCGCCGCGAGGTGCGGGGTCTGGGTGATGAAGAACTCCTGCCGGTAGCCGCCGAGCCGAAGGACTTCGCGCTTCATCGCCATGAACATGCGCTTGTGTTCTGGATCGAGTGGCCCATCGGCCTCGTCGGAGAAGAGCGTATCGAATCGCCGTCCCGTGTTCTGGGCCAAGTACAGGGCAATCGCGCGCGTCAGGCAGGCGTCGATGAAAGTTCGCTCACCGCCGCTCATCAGGCTGAGGCTCTTGCCACCGCGCGCGTCGGGGCTCATCGTCCCCGATCCGCACGTGTTATGCCGCATCGCTTCGCAGGTACCTGCGGCGCAGTTGCAGGGGCCGGGACGCCTGCCGGATCGCGCACTCGGCATATCCGGGTTCTCGGCATAGTGGATCTCATGCCGTGACCGGCATGAGATCCAGACTCGCTCGCCACCGCTGACCAGCTTCAGGCTCTTCGACTCGTCCCGCGATCCGTCGTGCACGACGATGTCGAAGTCCTCGCGAAGCTCGCCCTTCCCGTTGGTCGACTGCGTGATCACCTGCAGCGTGAACCGCGGCCCGTAGCAGGCCAGCAGCAGTTCGTTCGCCAGCGCGGCGAACGTCGGCCCCGCGTCGTCGATGTCCAGCGCGATCACGCCGTCGTTGCTGAGGCACTTGGCGAGCAGCGACCAGGTGGCGAGTTCGTCCTCGACACGCTTGGCTGCGCGGATCGCCGCCCCTTCCTTGGCCGCGATCTCAGCCAGTTGTTCGCCAAGCGCCTTCGCGCGCTCGTCGCGCTGCCGGGCGCAAGACTCCGCGGCCTCCGCCGCTGTTGCAGCCCGCGTCGCAGCCTCGACATCTTGCCTCGCTGCGTTCAGCCCGGCCGCATCCAGTGGCGGGGGAAGCAGGGCGGCCTGTTCGGCGGTGCGGGTCAATGCTTCGTCGCGCACCACGGCAATGCGGCTGAGCTCGTCCTGGACTCGCGTCCGAGCGGCAGCGATGTCGGCACGTTCGGCACGCTCGTCCTCCGTCTCCGGCGCGGCCTGCTCAGGCAGCGTCGCCAGTTCCGCAGTGTGTCCATCGATCGTCTGTGCCGCACGGGTCACCTCGTCCCGGCGCGCGCACAGCAGCTCGATGTCGCGCAGGCGCTGTTCGGCGGTCTCGAGCATCTGCTCGGCCTGGTTGCGCAGTTGCGCCTCAGGGGGCAGCGCGCGCACCGCCGTCTCGGTGTCGGCGATCTCCTGCAGGGCAACCCGCTTCTTCTCGGCCAGACCAGTGAGCGCCGCGCCCGCCGATGGCAACATCGCCTTCGCCTCGCGCGCGTCACCGAGCAGTTGGCACTGCCCCTGGATGTCCATGCCTGCACACGGCACATGAGAGGTCAGGCCGAAGCGCCGCTGCAGGTCCGCTTGCCGCAATGCGATCTGCCCGGCCTCGCGGTCGATCGACTCGACCTCGCGTCGCCGCGCCACAAGAGTCGCCTTGGCCTGCTCCAGCACGTCGACACGCGCCTGGCGCCGGCCCACGATGGCCTGGCACCGGGCCACGACACGCCGCGCAAAGTCCTGGCGCGCCGCCGCGCGCTCGACGCTCTCGCGCAGTCGGGCCACCGCAGTCAGCACCGCGATGTCTTTCACCAATTGCGCCCGCCGCCGACCGTGCGCCTGGCACCGCTCGACGATCCGCTGCTGGAGGCTCGCTTCGCGCTGCTGCAAGCGCGGCAACTCCTGGGACAGCCGCTGGGCCGCCACATCGTGCTCCTCCTTCGCCCGCCGGGATTCGTCGGCGAGCGCCCGGCGGCGAGCCTCAGTCTCGGCGGCGCCAGTGTGCTCGGCGGTGACCGTGGCCAGCTTCTGGCGCGCAGCGTCCAACCTCGCGGCTGTCGAAGTTCGTTCGGCCGTTGCCGCAAGCAAGGCCTGTGACGCACCGTCGAGCTCTGCGAGGCTGCGCCGCGTGCCCGCCGCGTCCTCCTGCGCCCGCGCCAGTCCCTGCCGGACCACAGCCAAGCCGGCCTTGAGCTGCTTGACAACGTCCGCCGCGAGCGCCCCTTGCTGCCGTACCTGCTCCAGCCCCAGCAGATCGGCCAGCAGCGTCTTGATTTCCGCGTTCTTGAACGCCGACAGCGGCCGCTTCCCTTGGGCAGAGAAGACCGACGTGAAGAAGGTGTCGGCCGGGCACAGGATCTCTGCGACGGCCTTCTCGTACGTCTCGACCTTGCCGTCCGACACGGTGCCGTCGCGGAGCACCACCGGTGCCCAGCCAAGCCCGCCGTGCTCGAACAGGAAGGCCTCGGTCTTCTTCTTGCCGTTGACCCGCAACACCAGCTGGCTCTTGTAGCGCTTGCCGCCGTGCCGCCAGACCAGTTCCTTGGTGCTCTCGGGCAGGAAGACATGGTCGTAGTAGGAGAACGCGCCCAGGCCATCTGCACCGGCCCGCGACGGCATCACGAGATAGGGGTGTTAGGTTGCATTCGCGCGTGTCAACGCGATTGCCTCCTGAGCCATCACTGCCTAAAGTGACCACAGCCCGAGCAGCCCCAGCCTCTTTCAGAGGCGAGTAGCCCGGCGCGTCCCGCGTTTTCAGCAACTCCCATGAAGGGGTTCGCGGCATGGTTGCGCGCCGATCACGCAGATCGTTCAGTGCCTCGACGTTGACACGGCTTCGCCAGATGCCGGCCAGCGACGCGCTCGCGCTGCTGGCCGATCACGTCAAGCCCGACCCCACGTACCAGCCGCTCAAGGCCGAGCACAGCCTGCGCTGGCATGCCAGTACCGCGCGCGGTGAGTTCGAGATCCTGACCACCGGCGTCAAGTGGTACGACACGCGCGCTCGCGCCGGCGGTGGCGGCGCCATCGACTTGGCGATGCACCTGCTCGACATGTCGTTCGTCGAGGCTGTCAAGCATCTGACCGCGAGGTAGATCGCGATGGTGACGATCCTTCGCAAGGCCTCATTGCCGAATCCCGCCGACGTTGCCACGCGCTTGGCGCCGATGGCAGCGAAGGCGTTGACGCTTTCGCTTCGCGAGCCGCGTCCCGCCGGGTTCCCGCTTCTCTTCACCAAGCACTGGCAACTGATCGAACCGGCAGTCGCCTATCTGCACGAGCACTCGATCCAGCGCGCGCACACCCCGGACACGCTCCGAACCTACGCCGAGATCCTCTACGACTGGTTCGAGACGCTCGAGCAGAACGATATCGCGTGGAACAGCGCGGACGCCGTCGACCTGGTCGCCTATCGCAACCGCATGATGACGCAGCCGAGCTCTCATACGGGCCGCCCCTACTGCACCACGACGATCAACCATCGAGTCCGCGGCGTCCTCAGGTTCTATGCCTGGGCTGTCCGGACGCACTGGCTGAGCGAGTCGCCACTGGCAGACAAGGCTGGTGACTTCGGCGTCGCGAGACGTCACCGTTCGACTCGCATGCGGTATGCACCGGACGGGGCCCGCAACCTGTTCGTACTGCGGCAGCACGAACCGCTGCCTCGGCCGCTCGTCTCCGAGCAGGCCCGCGAGTTGCTCGCAACGCTCTCCCCACCGTACGACCTGATGGCGCGCTGGCAGCTGTGCACCGGCCTGCGGGTCAGCGAACTGCTGCGCCTCAGCGTCACCGACATCGGCGAGCAACCTCCCCCGGCCGCCTCTCACCACACCATCGAGATTCTGCGCAAGGGCCGCAAGCCCGGCTACGTCGTCGCACCTGCGAGCCTGGTCGACGAGACCAACGGATATCGTTCCGGGCTCCGTCGTGCCTGGCTTCGCCGCGCACGCCGCAACGGACGAACGACTGACACCTCACCACTGTTCATCAACGCCCGCGGCGCCCCGGCTGGCAAGAACGCCTACCAGCGCGCCGTCAGTTCGGCCGGACAGGCTTGCGGTTTCAAGGCGACCACGCATCTGCTTCGCGCGACCTTCGCATGCATGCTGCTGGCACGGCTCGAACATCTGGCCAACGAGGGCGCCAACGTCAACCCGCTGGTCGTCGTCAAGATCCTGCTCGGCCACGAGCACGTCGAGACCACGGACCGGTACCTGCGCGCCATCGCCGTCGATGCCTGCGTGCTCAAGCGCGTCCTGGACACGCTGCTGTCGGGGGCGCAGGAACCATGACCTCCCGGCACGAAGTCGCTGTGCGGCGGTTCACCTCCGAGTTGGCTGCCGCTCCGGCCGAAGTCCAGCGGCCGGTGCGCCACGATGCCCCTCGCCTGATTCGCAAGACAGTCGTCGACTTCTCTTCGTTGAATCTGCCCGAGGACGCGCGCGCCGCAATCGCCCAAGCGTTCTGGGCCCACGTCGGAGCCCGCTCGAGCCGCGGCATCATCTCCTACTGGAATTCGATGCTGGTCTTCGAGCGGTTCGCCGCCGAGTCCGGCGCCGTCAGGTCGGTTGCGGATCTGAATCGAACGACGGTCGTGCGCTACATCGAGTGGCTCAACATGCAGCGACGCCCCGACGGTGAACCGTGGGCGATCTCCACCCGAGCGTCGATCTACTCGTGCTTGCGCCAACTGCTGCGATGGCTCGAGCGGTGTCGCCCCGACCTCGTCGGCAGCATCGACTACCCCTTCATCCCGTTTCCCGGCAAGGGCCGCGACAGGCCGCCGCGCGCAACGTTGTCGCCGCAGCAACTGCGCGCCATCCTGCGTGCCTGCGAAGAGGACATCGCCGCGATGCGCGCAGCTCGCGAGTCGGCCGCCAGGCTGCGCGTGTCCGAAGGCGACAAGCCTGGCACGCTCGGCTGGGTACTCACGCAGATCGAAGAACGCTACGGCGGCATCATTCCCGATCGCTACACCATCGAGCACAAGGGCAACTTCTGGCTCCAGCAAGCCGTGCGTCGATACGGCGGTGCCAAGCAGCTGGGTCTCTACCTGTACCCCCGAGCGGAGACGCTGCTGCCCTACTACCTGGCCATCCTGATCCATACCGCCGGCAACCCGGAGGCCATCGCCGATCTCACGCGCGACTGCCTTCAGCCGCTGCCCCTGCTCGACGACCGCGAACTGCTCGTTTGGTTCAAGGCGCGCGCATCGCGCATCCAGCGCCGGACCTTCGACAGCACACAGGCCTTCGAGCCGCCGGCACTCGTCAGGGACCTCCAGGCCTGGAACGCGCGGCTGGTGCCTCTTGCGCCGGTCGCGCAGCGCAATCGGCTGTTCGTCTTCAAGGGCCACGTCACGGTCAACGCCCTGTCGATCATCACGGTCCATCACCGGCTCGGACCGTTCTGCAGGCGCCACGGCCTGCCGCCATTCGCGCCCGCGCTCATTCGTCCAAGCGTGCTGGCCTGCTTCTATCGCTTCAGCGGCGACCTGTTGCGCACCAAGGCCGTCGCCAACCACGTGAACGTCGCCACGACCGTCCACTACGTACAGACTCCCTTGGTGCACGCCCGCAATCGCTCGCGCATCGCGGATCTTCAGGGCGCCTTCCTGCGGCACGTCGAGACGCCGTTGCCTCCAAGCCTGCCGACGGTATCGTCCAAGCCGTCATCCCCGCGCGGGCCGGCGGTCACGATGTTCGGCTTCGACTGCAAGGATCCGCTCTCAGGCACCGCGCCCGGATCGAGGAGCGGCGAGCTCTGCACGCACTTCATGGGCTGCTTCACCTGCCCCAACGCGATCATCCCCTGCGACCCTGCCACCATTGCCCGACTGCTCCAGGCACGCGATCACTTGCGCGCGGCCGCTGTGGTGCTGCACCCGGCGCGGTGGGAGGCCGTCTACGCTCCGCCGCTGCGCATTCTCGAGGAAGACATCCTCCCTCGCTTCGGTGCGAACGACCTTGCGGCCGGTGAAGCGCAGCGGTCACTCCTGCCGCCATTGCCGGAGCTGCGTTGAGGCTCGACCAGCTCGACCATGCAGACATCGCGACTCCAGGTTTCGCGTCCCGCCATCGAACCGGCACCCGACGATCGCGCTTGGTTCCTGAAGGACTCGCGCTGGGAGGATCCGGTCTGGCGCTTCGCGCCGACGAACGCGCTCGAGGAGGAACTGCCGGTCAGTCTGGCCTGGGACTTCGCGCTGCAGGAGGGGCGCCGCTTCACCGACGCGCGCTACGCGCCGCTGCGACAGACCTGCAAGCAACTGGTCGCGCTGATCCGGTGCCGATCGTTGTGCACGGGCCTGCCGCTGCGACCGCGCTCGGTCCTGAACTACTTCTTCTCCCTGCGATTCCTCGTGCGCTGGATGGACCAGGAGGGCCTCAGCCGATTTGCCGAGCTCGACGCGACAGCCTTGCTGCAGTTTCAGCATTGGCTCGCCGAGCTGCCGATGGCGCGCGGACCGTTGCGGTCTGCGTCCACGGTGCAGCGCCATCTGTACCTGTTCACCTACCTTCATCGCTTTCGCATGGAGCTGGACGACGGCCTGGAATTCGATCCGTTCCCCGGCAGCAACCACCGTCAGGCCGCCGGTGATCGCGAGGGTCTACGCCGCCCGTGGCCGTCCACCCCTGACGGCGTCGCCGTGCCGCTGGTCCAGGCCGCCGTCGACATCGTCACGCGCGACGCCGGCCGGATCCTGCAGGCGATGGAGACCTACCGCCAGGCGATGACTGCGACCGCTGGATGCTCTCAAAGCGGCTACGCTCACACCGACCGGGCCACGCGCAGGTTGAAGCGGGCCAACAGTGCTCTGCCCGAAGTCGAACGGCCGGTGGCGTCGGTGGCGGAGCTTGTCTTGCGGATCGACATGCTCTACGCGGCCTGTTTTGTCGTCCTGTCCTATCTGGTCGGGCCACGGGTCAGCGAGATCCTCCACTTGAAGGCCGGCTGCGTGCAGGAACGGCACGATGGCGGTATTTGCGCCGATTCCCCGGTCACCGTGATCGTCGGCAGCATCTTCAAGCGTCAGCCGGGATACGACGGCCGGCCTCACGAATGGGTCGCACCGCCCGTGGCCGTTCAGGCGATTGCGGTGCTCGAGGCACTGTCCGCGGAGCATCGTACGGTATCGGGCCGCCATGAGCTGTGGCTGCGCCGGCGCCGGGGCAACGGTGCGACGGAGTGGTTTCACGCCCGCGCGGATCAGTTGGAGATCGCATCGCCGTCGCGCGTCGCCACGCAGTTGCAGCGCTTCGGCGCGAGACTCGGGCTGACCCATGAGGATCGGCCCTGGAGGCTGACGACCCACCAGGGGCGCAAGACCTTCGCCAGGTTTGCGGCGCTGCGCGACCGCACCTGCCTCTTCGCGCTGAGCCAGCACCTGGGTCATCGCGAGCGTGCGGAGACCGACCACGGTTACGTCGGCTCAGACTATCGCCTCAATCAGGAGATCGACGCCGAGATCCTGCAGCAGTCCATGGCGGCTTGGGAGCACATGCTGGCCGCACCGGGCCTCGGCGGCCGCGCAGGCATCGAGATCGTGGCCAAGCGCCCTCGTTTCAGGGGCAGCCGCTTGAAGCAGGACCTCAAGAGCTACGCGCGCCTGCTGGTCGACGCGGGCCTGGTGCTCGGCGTGTGCGACTGGGGTTTCTGCGTCTACCGCGAAGAACACAGCGCCTGCCTCGGCAACGCCGCCGGGCCGAACCCGGCGCGACGCGAACCTTCGACCTGCGCGCGCTGCAGGAACTTCGTGGTCTCGCCACAGCATCGGACCTACTGGCTCGAGCAGGCGCGACGTTGCGAGTCGCTGCTGAACCAACCCGCTCTGCCGCGGCAAACGCTGCGCATCGTCCGCGAGCGCCTGAACGAGGCCCATGCCCTGCTTCGGACGCTCGACGCGGGAAGCGCCGAGGAGAACAGCCATGCGTGAGGTAAAGGTCGACGCCGATAGCCGGACCACGGCGCAGCGGCTTCGGGACGCGTTGGCCACCATGGTTCGCACGCCAAGCACAGGCGTCGCGGTGCAGCCGCTCACCGCGACGACCCTGTGTCAGATCGCCGGGATCTCCCGCAATGCGCTGTATCGGTACCACCCCGAGGTCTTGGCGGCGCTGCACGAGGCCCAGCGAAGCGCACGCGGCCCGTCAGGCGCCCCCGCACGTCAGGCGAAGCTGCTGCGCCAGGAGAACCGCGAGTTGCGCGAGCAGTTGGGCAAGTTGGCCGCGCTCGTCGATCACTACTTCGCGGCTTGGCAGGACGCTCACCTCATGCTCGAACGGCGAGAGCGAGAACTGGCCGAGCTGCGCCGCGCCACCGGCCCGCAGGTGGTTTCGATGCGCCGCTGAGCCGCGGGCCAAGTCTTGACCTTGACACAGGAGCAAGGTCTAAGCTGCGAAGGACAGGGGCACAGGTGCCCCGCTGGAGGTCTGCGATGACATGCGCCCTCATGTCGGACCTCGCTCTCGCGCGAGCGCTGTTGCGGCTCTACAAGCTGGCCATGATCGCCGGACGCCCCGGTGTCACCGATCACCTGCTGCACGCCCTGGAGGAACTCGCCCGAAGCGAGCCGGCATGCGAGCCGATACTCGACCAAGCGTACCTGTGGGGCCTTGGTGCGCGGGTCGGTGTCGCACAGCCGCGCATGCCAGGGTCCGGCACGCAGTGACCAGCGCTGTCGGCGCCGGGCTCGCGCCACGACCGCGACTACGCCATTGACACGCCGCGATCGACATCGCACGCATCCGCCTTCAGCGCGTCGACGTCGATCACGGCATCCGCCATCGCCGTCAGCTCGGGCGTCTGCGAGATGAAGTACTCACGCTCATAGCCACCCAGGCGCAGGACTTCCCTCTTCATCGCCATGAACATGCGCTTGCGCTGCGGATCCAGCGCGCCGTCCGCCTCGTCGGTGAACAGGGTCGTGTATCGGCGTCCCGTGTTTCGGGCCAGGTACAGCGCGATCGCCCGGGTCAGGCAAAGCTCCACCAACGTCCGCTCGCCCCCGCTCATCATGCCGACGCTCTTGCTGTCGCCGGTATCGCCGTCGTGGACGACGATGTCGAAGCCCTCCTTCTGCTCGCCCTTGGCCGTCTCCAGCAAGGTTCGGATGGACACCGTGAAGCGCGGCCCGTAGCAGGCCAGCAGCAGGTCATTTGCCAGCGCCGACAGCGCAGGTCCCGCATCGTCGATCGCCAGAGCGATCAGCCCGTCATTGCTCATGCAACGGGCGAAGAGGTTCCAGTTGCCCAGCTCATCCTCGACCCGAGCGCAGCGCGCGCGCAGGCTTTCGCGGCGTTCGCCCAGCCGGGCCGACTGCTTGGAGACCTCCTCGAGCTGCTGCGACTCACGCACCGCGGTGAGCATTGCCCGCTCCGCCGCAGCGAGGGCCTCCTTCGCGGCACCCAGCGCACGGGCTGCGCGCGCGGCTTGCTGCTCGTCGAAGGCGGGCGGCAGCGTTGCGAGCGCCTGATCCAGGCGCGCCAGCGCCGCTTCGGTCTGCCTGGCCTGCTGACCTCGTTGCGCCTCGATCGCCTTTCGTGCCGCCGCGATCTGTTGGCGCTCCGCACGTTCGTCGATGGTCTCGGCAGCGGCGCCCTCACTCGCCTGCAGCCCCAGCGCCTGAAGTTCCTGCTCGATCTCGACCAGGGTCGCCTGCGCCTGCGCGCACGCCTGGGCCTTCGAACGCACGACCGACAAGCGGTTCGCCCGCTCGCGTGCGACGGCCTCGCGGACCTCGGCCCGCGCCAGGGCGTGCGGCGCGCCGGCCAGTGCCCCGCAACGCCGGCGGGCATCGATAAGTTCCCGCTGGACCTCGGACTTCTCGCTCACCAGACGGGCGACCTGGGCCTGGGCGTTGGGGATCAGCGTCTGCGCCTCGCGCGCGTCAGCGATCAACTTGCAACGTCCCTGCAGGTCCGTGCCGGCGCAGGGCACCTCGCCGGTCAGTCCAAACCGGCGCGCGAGTTCCTCGGCCTTCAGCGCAGCCCGACCCGCATCCCGTTCGATGGCGGCGGCGCGCTGCTCCGCGAGGCGCACCGCGCCTTGGCACTGCGTCAGCTGATGGACCTGCTCGCGGCAGGCGAGCGTGCGTGCGCCAAGCAGCGCCTGCACACGTTGCGCCAGCGGCAGGCGCCTTTCGGCGCGACGCACCGCGCCGGCCTCGGCGAGCGCCGCAAGGCATCGCTGCCGGGATTGGGTCAAGGCCTGGCGCCGCGAACGTTCCTGCTGCAGCCGATTGGCGACCCGCTGATCGAGGCGCTCCAGCCGCTGGTGCTCGGCCCGTTCCTGAACATCGAGCGCGCTCTGCGCTTGTGCCGCGCCTGCCAGGTTGGATTGCCGTTCGGCCATGAGCTGTGCCCGCCGGGCATCGGTGGCTCGCGACTGCTCGCGTTCGACCACCACGCGGGCATGCCCCGTCTGGGCGGCCTCCAGGGCAGACTGCGTTGACCTCTTCGCGCGATCGGCCGCCGACACGCGATCGCCGGCGCCGTCGAGTTTTCGGCGCGCCGCCTCGAGGTGCTGATCCTCCGCGTCGACCGCGGCGAGTTCCTGACGCAGTGTTGCCAGCCCAGCTTTCAGCAGGCGGGCGGTCTCCGCTGCCTTCTGGCCCAGCGCCTGGATCTCCTCCTGCCCCAGCAGGTCGGCCAACAACGTCTTGATCTCGGCGTTGCGATAGGTGCTGAGCTGGCGCTTGCCCTGGGCTGCGAACACGGAGGTGAAGAAGGTTTCTGCACTGCCGCAGATGCTCTCCACACAGCGCGTGTACGTCTCGACCCGGCCATCCGAGATGGTCCCATCCTCGAGCGTCACGGGGGACCAGCGTCCGCCATCATCGAGCATGTGCAGGAACGCCTCTGTGCGTCGCCGGCCACTGACTCGGATGACGATCTGCGAGCGGTAGCAGCGCCCTTCGTGCGCCCAGGTCAGGTCCTTCAGGCTCTCCGGCAGATAGACGTGCTCGTAGTACGAGAAGCCGCCGGTTGCCGGCATCGAGGCACGACTTTGAAGGCCGAGATATGGCACGAGATTGTCCATGATCGTGCTCTTGCCGCTGCCGTTCGGGCCCGCGATGGCGATCAGTTCTGCACCGTCGGCAAGGCGCTCCAGGTCAAGCGTGATCTCGTCGAGACCCAGGCCGTCGCGGATGCCGCGGAAGCCCTTGAGGGTGAGTCGGAGTGGCTGCATGGCATGCCTCGGAGTTGGTCTCCGATCAGGCTCGCATGGCCGGCGACGCTTTCAACGGTCGTCAGTCGCGACCGTTCACACGCTTGGCCGCAAGGCGGCGATGCGCCGCGCAGTTCCCTGTTCAAGTCCAGCTGAAGCTCAGCCGGCGCAGCACGACAGTTGCTTCACATCCTTCGTGAAGGTCTGCGCCGCAAGCTTCAGGGCTTCGACCATCGTCAGGTACGGGAACAACTGGTCGGCGAGATCGTGCACGGTCATGCCGGCACGGATGGCGATGGCGGCGGTCTGGATGAGTTCCCCCGCTTCGGCGGCGACCGCCTGCACGCCCAACAGACGGCCGGTACCGGCTTCGGCCACCAGCTTGATGAAGCCGCGCGTGTCGAGGTTGACCAGCGCGCGCGGCACGTTGTCCAACGTCAACGTACGGCGGTCGGTCTCGATCCCCGACCGATGCGCTTCAGCTTCGCTGAGACCGACCGTCGCGATCTGCGGATCGGTGAACGCGACGGCCGGCATCGCGCTCAGGTCCAGTGCCGCGTCGCCGCCGGCCATGTTGATCGCCGCCCTCGTGCCCGCAGCGGCCGCGACGTACACGAACTGGGGCTGGGTGGTGCAGTCGCCTGCGGCATAGATGTTCGGCACGCTGGTGCGCATGTGATCGTCGACCACGATGGCGCCCTGCTCGTCCACCTTCACGCCGGCGGCTTCGAGGTTGAGCCCGCGCGTGTTCGGCGTGCGGCCCGTGGCCACCAGCAGCCGCTCGGCACGCAGTTCGCCATGATTCGTCGTCAGCACGAATTCGCCACCGGCATGAGTGACGCGGCGGGTCTGCGTCTGCTCGAGCACCTCGATGCCTTCGTCGCGGAACGCCGCGGTGAGCGCCTCGCCGATGACCGGGTCCTCGCGGAAGAACAGCCTGTTGCGCGCGAGGATCGTGACCTGGCTGCCGAGACGCGCGAAGGCCTGTGCGAGTTCCACCGCGACGACGGACGACCCGATCACCGCGAGCCGCGGCGGAATGTCGCTGCTGGCCAGCGCTTCGGTCGAAGTCCAGAACGGCGTATCGGCGAGGCCGGGGATCGGCGGCACCGCCGCGCTGGCGCCGGTGGCCAACAGGCAGCGGTCGAACGCCACGACCTGCTCGCCACCGTCGCGCAGCACCACCGTCAACGACCCAGCGTCCGTGAAGCGCGCCGTGCCGTGCACCACTGTGATGGCCGTGCTGACCTCCAGGATGCTCTCGTACTTGCCACGGCGCAGTTCGTCCACCCGCGCCTGCTGCTGCGCGAGCAGGCGGTCGCGCAGGATGGTCGGCTCGGCCGCGGACACGCCGACGTCGAACGGGCTGCGCCGCCGCAGGTGCGCGACGTGCGCGGCACGGATCATGATCTTGGACGGCACGCAGCCGACATTGACGCAGGTGCCGCCGATCGTGCCGCGTTCGATGAGCGTGACCCGCGCGCCGCGCTCGGCCGCTTTGAGCGCCGCGGCCATCGCGGCGCCGCCGCTGCCGATGACGGCAACATGCAGCACCTCGCCGCCGCCGCGTTCCTTCTGCCCACTGCCGAACCAGTGGCGCGCCCTTTCGAAGAAGCCGTCGCGCGACGGATCCGGCGCCGCCTCGGGCACGCGCGCGCGATAGCCGGCTGCGGCCACGGCCGACACGAGTGCCGCCACGGGTGTGTCAGGGGCGAGCGTGAGGCGTGCGGTTCCCTTGGGGTAGGACACCTGCGCCGAACGCACACCAGGCACCTTCTCCAGGGCCTGGCGAACGTGCGTGGCGCACGACTCGCACGTCATGCCGCTGATCGCGAGTTCGGTCATCGGGTTACCTTCCGCCGGCAGCCGCAGCGTGATAGCTTCAGGCGTGCCTGGGCGGGACTTCGCAGCCGTCCGGCCCGCAGCGCCGGTTCGCCGGCGAGACGAAGTCCCACACCGACACCGCGACCATCGTCGCGAGGCCCACGTAGAGCAGCTTTTCGGCCACGGTGAAGCTGGCGACCAGCACGATGGCCGGACCGATCATGCCGAGCACGCTGCGTTGCCACTGGCGGTGGCTGAACCAGCCGAGTGCGTTGGCGAGCAGCGCCAGCGCCGCGAACAGCGGCAGCAGCACGGTGACGAACACGGCCTCGAACTGGCTCAGGAAGCCGAGCCCGAGTGCTGCGCCGAGGCTGGCCAGGGCCGGGAAGCAAGCCCCGCAACCCATCGCCGACACGATGCTGCCCAGCGCTCCGGCCTTGTCCGCGACGCGCGTCATGACGCTCATGATGGCCTCCTCGATCGCTGCGGCGTCAGCGCTTGACGGTGGACGGATAGCCCGCGTTCTCGGTCGCCTGGGTCAGCTTCTGCACGCTGGCCTTAGCGTCATCGAAGGTCACGACGGCCTGGCGCTTCTCGTAGCTCACGTCGACTTTGCTCACGCCATCGACCTTCGAGATCGCCTTCTTCACGGTAATCGGGCACGCCGCACAGGTCATGCCCGGCACGTCCAGCGTCACGGTCTGCGACGCCGCCTGGACGGCGGCCGCGCCGGACAGGGCGAGGACGGCGATCAGCTTCTTCATGGAGCACTCCTGGTCAATAGAACAGCGGAAGGACGAAGGGGTAAGCAAGCGCGATCAGCACCAGCACGGCCACCATCCAGAAGACGGCCTTGTAGGTGGACCGCACCTCAGGGATCGCGCACACCTCGCCCGGCTTGCACTGCTGAGCAGGCCGATAGATGCGGCGCCACGCGAAGCCCATGGCGACGAGCGCCACGCCGATGAACAACGGCCGATAGGGCTCCAGCGCCGTGAGGTTGCCGATCCACGCACCGCTGAAGCCCAGGGTCACCAGCACCAACGGGCCCAGGCAGCACGCGGAAGCCAGGATCGCGGCCAGTCCGCCGCCGACGAGCGCGCCGCGCCCGGTCTGCGATTCCGTCATGCACTTTCCTCGGTCGGAGAGACGATGGCGTAAGCTTATTTCCGTACTCATGTACGGAGTCAAGCGGCATGGACAGCGATCAGCAGGGACTGACGATTGGGGCCGTCGCCAAGGCGGCCGGGGTCAACGTGGAGACGGTGCGCTTCTACCAGCGCCGCGCGCTGCTGCCCGAACCCGACAAGCCCTACGGCCGCATTCGGCGCTATGAGGCGAAGGACGTCGCACGGGTGCGGTTCGTGAAGGCCGCACAGCGCCTGGGCTTCAGCCTCGACGAGGTTGCGGGCTTGCTGAGACTGGACGACGGCACGCACTGTGACGAGGCGAGAAAGCTCGCTGAAGCAAAGCTCGCTGACGTGCGCCAGAAGCTGAAGGATCTGCGGCGGATCGAGTCGGCGCTGGCTGGCCTCGTTCGCGACTGCTGCACGAGGCGGGGCAAGCTTTCATGCCCATTGATTGCCACCCTGCAGCGGCAGTGAGACGCCGCGTCTTGGCCCACTGTTGACACAGTGAATTCAACATAAGGGATGCAGGTTGTCCATCACCGTGGTCTTCCCGCGCCCGTTGCTGCCCGCAATGGCCACCAGTTGCGCGTCACCGACCAGCGCCTCGAGATCGAGCGTGATCGTGTCCCGACCGAGACCGCTGCGGATCCCCTTGAAACCAGTGAGCGTCAGCGACAGCGGTTGGTAGCCGTCGCGGGACACCTCGTCCGCTTGCTTCACTTGATCGTCCATCTTCTTGCTCCATGCATGGCCGCCCGTCGACCCGCTTCGAACGAGTCTCCGGCCGCCTTCGCTTCCTTCAAGACCTGTCCGCTTCAGAACAGCTCAATCGCCTCGTCTTCGCGCAGGGCTTCCGCCACACGCCCGTCCCCGGACGGCTGCGGCAGCGGCGCCGTCTCGTCGGGGACCGGCTCGGTAGTCGGACCGGGTTCCTCGTCGCCGGCCAGGATCGCATTCGCGATCTGGGCGGGTTCACGGTGGGCCAGGGCCTCGAGGCGGTCGATGAGCGGACCGTCCATGCTGCCGGTGGCGCGTGCCCACACCCTCACCTTCTCCTGCAGCGACGACGCGCGCGAGATCCCTGCCGCCCTGCTGCGCACGACGGGAACGACGCGCCCTTCGAGTTGGACGTCGGCGGCGTCGCCCAGGGCCCGCTTGATGGCCTCGCGGTCCACGCTGCCTCGTTCCTCTTCACCCACCTGCCACCGCACCCGGACGTAGGCGCCGGACACGTTCACTTCACGAACCGCCGCGGCGATCTGCTCGGCATCCGGCACTCCCTCGAACACCAGGTCCACGGTGCGCCGCGCCGGCGTCTCGACCAACTGGAATCGGGCCGCCGCCGCCTCGACCTCCCACAGCAGAAAGCCCTTGGCATCGATCTCCCCGTGGTGGAAGCGGCCGATCGAGCCCGCATAGGCGATCACGCGCCCGCCGTCGTCCCAGCTCTGGTGCTTGTGAATGTGCCCGAGCATGAAGGCCTGTGTACCTGCGGTGAACAGGCTCGTGGTGGTGAACTCGTGGTCGAAGCCCGCCATCGGCACGCCGTGCTCCGTCACGCAGCCGGTGACCGTGCCATGCGCTTGCGCTGCCCGTGCGGCTCGGTTGATCGACCCGTATCCGGCCAGCAGCGCGGCCAGTTCCTGACCGACCGCTTCCGCAGCCTCGGTCGCGCCGACGGTGGCCGCCACAACCGCCTTGTTGACTGTCGGGACGCAGGTGAAGATGGCCCGCGCTCCGGCGGGGACCGCATCGAAGCGCCAGGCCTGCGAGGGCACCCAGCGACCATCCTCCATCAGCGCGACCTGGCCGAGGTGGTCCGCCACGAACACCGGGTGGCGGCCGCCGAGCAGCGGAAAGATCGCCAGGGTGCCGGGAGGCTCGTGAGAGAACGTCCCCTGCAGCATCAGCACAGGGCAGTGGTCGGCGAGACGCCGGACCTCGCGCGCAAGGCGCTCGACCGCCGGGCTGTGCACGTCGAGCGCATGGTCCGTCGCGTCGCCCGAGATCACGGCCGCATCAACGCCGTGCATGATCGCCTGGTCCACCGCGAAGCCGAAGCATCGGCCCGCCTCGTCGAGGTTCTTCCCGCTGAAGTGCAGGTCCGAGAACTGCGCCACCTTGATCATGAGAGTTCCTTCCGTCGGTTGTGCGTGAGCGTCCTGAGCACCCACCGCCAGCATCGGCCCGCGGCGCCAGGCTTCAAGCGCTGGCGGGTCCAGCGGTGGCGCCGCCTTGCACGGCGCCGACTGCACTCAGGCCCAGACCTCGAGCTCGCCCTTCACCTTCTCGACGAAGCCGGCGCCGTCGTCCTGGAAGGGCGTGAGGTCCTCCAGTGCGCGCTTGCGGCCACCGGCGGCCTTCTTCCAGCCTTGGCCCCAGCGCTTGGTGGCGTAGCGCTCGTAGCTCTCCGCATCGACACCAAGCGCCGCGGCGGCATCGAACAGCCACGCCACCTCCTTGGCCTCGACACCAGCGTCCGCCGCTGCCGACCTGCCAGCCAGCGGCGCTTCGCCGCGCTTCGGCTGGGCGGAGCGCGCAGGCTCGGCCCGCGCCGGCGCCGCCGGCTTGCTCGCGGTTGGCGCGCCGGAAGAGCGCTGGCCGCGGGGACGGACTCGCGACCTCGATCACGCCGTCTTCACTGACCACCTGGACGGTGCTCGTCCCGCCACCATGGCCCTGGAGGACGTTGGCCGCATCCGCAGCGCGAAGCTCGAGCGCGTCGAGGTCCTCGTCGTGGCGCAGCAGTGCGGTCGGATCCACCGGCGCCTCGAGTTCAATCAGCCACTGGGCCACGCGGGTTGGACGGCCTTCCTCGTCGATCCGCGAGACCTCCACCAGACGCTTGCTGATGTAGAAAGGCGTGCGCTGGCCGTCGAGGAAACCAGAGATGCGGCCGCCGCGCATGAAGCCGATCGTCTGGAACTTCTCGATGGCCGCCTGCATGGCGTAGAAGCTGTTCGTCGGCAGCTCGAATGCGCTGATCGACTTGATGCCGGGGACGAAGAAGATGAACCGGCCCGACAGGTTGCACTTCTTGCCCTGGTACTCGGCGCAGCTCTCCGGATCGCACAGCCCGTTGTTCTCGGCGCGCAGCGTCACCTTGCGGCCGCCGAAGATGCGCACGACGCGGCGGCCTGCGCCCGGCGCCGGCGGCTGCTCGTAGGTCTTGCAGTACCGCGTCTGCCCGTCCTCGGAGTACTCGGACCAGAAGCGCCGTTCGCTGGACGTCCAGGTCACTAGCTCATGCGGCATGACGTTCTGCCAGGCATCGGCCGGGAACACCACCGGGAAGCGATACAGACGCTGAACACCGTCGCCACGATCCTCGGCATACAGGTTCGTGATCTGCCGCGCAAGTTCCGGGTTCGGGAAGTCCTCACCTCGGACGGTGAAGTACGGGACGTTCTTCGGCGTGAGCGGGTTCTTGAGGTCGGGCAGCGCTGCGGCGAGTTCCCGCTCGATCGCGTCGAACCCCTTGCCCTGCGCCACGCCGGCGTCGTAGATCTCGCGCGCCTGGCCGGACTCGGCCGCGCGCCGGGTCAGCACCTTGATGCCGGCCCGGATGCGGCCGCCCACCGGGATGCGCTGCGCCGAGCGGCCCAGCAGCGTGGGGATCGCCACCGCGCCGCCCGCGGTCGGGACCAGGCCACCGCCCTGCCCGTTCGCCTTGCTCTGTGCCATTGCGACCATTCATCTCTCCTTCGCAAGTTGGTGAATGTGGAGATTCATGGTCCCGCCGGACTCGGCTCTTTCAAGTCCTCGGTACGGGCCGCCGCTGGGCGGGTTGTGCGACCACGCTCGATCACGACCTCGAAGTCGGGCATGCCGCGCATGAGGAGCCCACCCCAGCGCTTGGTCACGATCCGCCTGTCCAGGATCGTCACGCGCCCTCGGTCATGGATCGTGCGAAGCAGCCGCCCCAGGCCCTGCTTCAGCCGCACCGCGGCCTCCGGCACCGTGATCTCGATGAAGGGCGACCCACCCCGCGACTCGACCCACTCACGCCGCGCCTCTTCGAGCGGCGAGTCCGGCACCGAGAACGGGAGCTTGGCGATCACGACGTGCGTGCAGTACTCCCCTGGCAGGTCAACGCCTTCGGCGAAGGTGCTCAGGCCGAACAGCACGGACCGATCGGCGCGGTCGACGGCTGCGCGGTGCCGCGCAAGCATCTCGCCCTTGGGCATCGACCCCTGCACCAAGGTGACCCGCCTCAGATCCTCGGGCAACTGGGCGTAGACCTCGCGCATCTGTCGTGCCGATGTGAAGAGCACCAGAGTGCCGAGGGTCTCCACGAGCGCCGGCAGCCGGTCGCTGACCTCGCGCGTGTGCTGCTCTGCGGCCGTCGGCTCCGTGCGCATCGCCGGCACCACGAGCTGCGCGTTCTTGCGGAAGTCAAAGGGCGACTCGACACGCAGGAAGGCCGGGCTGTCGAAGAAGCCGAGACCCGACTGGCGCAGGAACAGGTCGAAGGTGCCGCACGACGTCAGGGTGGCGGACATCACCACGGCACCGCTCGCGCGATTCCACAGCAGCTTGCGAAGCTTGTCGCCGCCGCTGATCGGCGACGCGCAGACCAGATAGTCGTCCGGGCGACCTCCTTCGTCATGCCGCTCGATCCAGCGCGCGATCGGCGGCGCATCCTCCGGCTGTTCGGCCAGCATCAGGTGCCAGGTGTCCACCAGGTTTTCCAGCCTCACCACGTAGAAGCCCAGCACGGACAGAACCTGCGTGGCCAGCGTGCCCACACTCGGCGCCTTCTCGAGGACATGCTCCCTGAGCGAAGCGAAGGTCTTCTGCAACTCCTCGCCGGCGGCCAGGACCTGCCCACCAGCCGCCTCGCACCAGTCCGGCAATGGCCCGGACTTGAACCGGCGGGCGCGCTTCTCCTCGAAGCCGTTGGTGCCGTGGATCCGCTGGTGCAGATCGCGCAACGCCCGCTCGATGCGTTCGGCACTGGTCCGGCTGTCGCGGATCAGTTGCTCGTCGAGCCGCAGCCCGAGAACCGCATCGCGCACCGCGTTGCACGCCCCTTCCAGCCAGTCGATCGCCCCGCGCAGCGCATGCCTGGCCGAGAAGTGCTCCACCGCCTTGGCGGCCAGGCTGTGGGCCTCGTCGAACACGTAGATGGTCTCTTGGGGCGGCGGAAGGACACTCGCCCCATTCATGTCGATGGCCGACAGCACGAGGTCATGGTTGGCGATCACGAGGTCCGCCTCCTTGACCCGCTGCCGCGCGGCTTGGAACGGGCACCGTGCGAACTCCGGGCACTTGGAACCGGCGCAGCCCTGGCGATCCGTGGTGATGCGATCCCACACCTCGTCGACCACGGGCAACGGCAGTTCGTCCCGATCCCCGCTCCATCGACCCGTGTCGAAGGAAGCCAGCAACTCCCTCATCACTGCCACCCGCCGCGGTGCGTCTTCGGCACCGCCGGGGCCACGCTCGCCCGCAAGGTCGAGGCCACCCTGCCCCGCCAGCTTGCCCTCCGCCTGCAGCTTGGCCGTGCAGGCGTAACGGCGTCGGCCCTTCGCAACTGCGAAGGTGAAGGGGATTGGCACCAAGCGCTGCAGGCTGGGCGCGTCCTTCTCCGCATACTGGTGTTGCAGCGCCACCGTCGAACTACTCACTACCAGGCGCTTTTGCCTGGACTTCGCCATCACGAGCGCCGGCACCAGGGCACCGAACGACTTGCCCGTGCCGGTACCGGCTTCGACGATCGCGAGGTGGTCGCCGTTGCCCGCCTGTTCGTCTTCTGCGCGGCAACGGGCCAGCGTGTTGGCCACCGCCGCGATCATCTCCATCTGCGGCCGGCGCGACTTGAAGCCCGGAATGCCCTCTCGCAGCGCGTCGACGCACTGGCGGATCAGGTGCTTCTCTTCCTCGCGGACCATGCGGCCAGCCTACGGTTCAAGCGTCTGAGCTCAAGAGCCGCTCGCAAAGGCCCAGCGCCAGCCGATCGCGAGTCGCGGCTGACGCCGGTGGCCTCGCGTTGCCCCCGCTACTGGCTTCGTCGGGAGCCTTTGCCGCGGGCGCTCGCGCCCCGCGGCTCACCATTGCTATTCGACTTCGGGGACGCGCTGACCTCGCGCCACGTCAGACCCTGCAAGGGCTGTCCTGGAACCTGCACGCGGCGGCAGCGCAGGCAAGGCCTGGTCGGTGCGCCACACCCACGCGTCGCCACCCGCGGCCTGAACCGCCTTCTCCTTGGCGCTCTGTTCCTTCGGGTCAAGAAAGGCACTCACCACATGCAGCGGGAACGGCCCGCCTTCGGTGTCGAGCAGCAGTGCGTTCGGGAAGCAAGCACCACTCTTGGCGTCGAAGCGCAGCGGCTTCAAGAAGGCACGGCCCTGCCGCTGCAGTTCCTCGACCAGCGAGCGGTATCCACTGATCCGAGACCAGGGTCATCGACAACGAGTCCACCTGGTAGAGGTGCTCACGCTTGGCGTAGATCAGCGCGGCCATCACGATCATCGGCTTGCGCTCCAGATCGGCGTCACGAGCCTGCAGGGTGGCCGCATAGGCGCGCTCGGCGCGCTCCCAGGCCTTGTTCTCCATGTACAGCGGTACGTCCGGCATGTGCTTGACCATCAGCTTGCGCCCGTAGGCGCTTTGCTCGACGCCGTTGAACTGGCCTATGACGATCGCCATCTTGTAGGCCACGTCGTCGCCCGGCGAGAGCAGCATGGCCAACTTGCGCCGCCGCCGCTCACCGATCTCTTCCTTGTCGGCAACGCGGAACGGCTCGGGCACGTACAGGCGCTTGTCCAAGGTCTCGCCCTTGAGCGTCACGCCGGCCGCCGCAAGCTCGAGGTACTTCTTGATCACGCCCTGCGAGCGCCTGCCCTCCATCGCCGGATACCAGCGGTTGAGCCCGGCGCGGTGGTAGAGGAAGTGCAGTACCGCCCGCAGGCTCATCCGCTTGCGCGATGCATTCACGGCGGGAGGCTCGCCGTTCGCCTCCCCGCGCGGCATTGCCTTGCCGGAGACCCTGGAGAACGGGAAGTCGGTCCGGATCTCCACGTGATCGGCGTTGTGCTCGACGATGGCCTCGCCGACGAGCTCGCCCAGGCCCGAGAGACCAGGCTCTGGTTCGAAGGACTGGCAGTGCCCGGCATGCGCTTGACGACGTACTCGCCATGCTTGGCGATGTACATCTCCACGCCACCGCGAACGCACATGCATCGCGGACGCTCCGAGCTTTCATACACCCTCGACAACGCCTCTTGCAGGCCCGGGTCGGTCGCCAGCAGCGTCACGCCGCGGATGAAGTACTTCGCTGCGTCCATGGCAACCTCCTGGGCGTCTGCGGCCACGATCGGGCCTACACGATCTCGTGAGACACGAGGTCGAGCGGCATGGACGGCAGCCTGAGCAGCCGTCGCACCTGGCGTGCCGACCGCAGCCCAAGCAGTTCCCGGAGCTGGGCCCTGTCGGCGCCCTGTCGATCCAGCGAGAGCGCCACCTGCCTGCGGGCCTGCTGTGCCGTCATACCAACCCATCCGGCGCGCGCGAACGCCAGGCGCAGTGTCGCCTGAAGGTACTTGGAGGTGAGCCGCGAATCGGTCGGTGAACGCCGGGTGATCAGGAACGGCCTGCCCGCCTCGGTCAGGAACAGGCGGCTCTTCGGATCGAGCCCACGGAAGCTCCCGGGCTCGCCGGTGCCCAACCGCCGACGCATGCGCTCTTCCAGGTAGATGTCGATGCTGGCCACGGCTCGCGACGAGTTGAAGTACAGCGGCCGCGCGATGCCGCTGGCCGCCACCTCCCCACGCAGTGTCGAGACCCGTCGCACGTTGCCGTTCTCGTCCAGGTAGTCGCCCACCTCCAGCAGCGCGAGTTCCATGGTCTTGAGGCCGGTGCACAGCAGCGTGTAGATCAGAGCGATGTCCCGGTTGGCACTTCGGCAGCACGAACGCAGGCGGCTCGCCCCGGCAGCAACCTCATCCGCATCGAGCACGACCCGGCACGGCGGCGGCGCTGCGCCTACATCGTGTGCGCGCGCGGCGGCCATGATCGTCTCCCGCTCGCGGCGGATCGCGACCAGGCTGTCCAGCCAGTCCACCCGGATCGAGCCCAGTGCACCGGCCTGCTGAAGCCTGCGCAGCAGGCCTTTGATCCGACGCTCGACCGTCGAGCGCGCGACACCCAGGTCGGCCGCCACTTCCTTGTAGCTCCGGCCGCCTTCGACCACGCTGATGAGCAGGCCCAACGAATCTAAGGGTAGGCGCCCCATGGACTGATCTCGACCTGTTGGTTGAACGTCAGGCAACGCCGTCGATGGGCGGGTTGCCGTGGCGCCAATCGTCCCGAAGATGGCGGCCGCCTTCAACCGGAAAGGCGGCTCGAAGTCCCCCCGGATTTCGGGCGCCGCGCGGGCCAAAGCGACAGATCCGCCGCTGCAGGTGCGGGGCGGACGAGTGACGGATGGGCATGCGCCGTGCGATGCCCCTTTTCGGCCGCGCATCGTTGATTCATACTGACCATGCGATGGGCATTTCTGCCTTTGCCGCTGTCACCAGCGTTCCGGCCTGGCCGGCGTTTGCGGTCGTGACCCGCACTTCAATCTGCCTGCGCCTGCAGGCCACCCGCATCCTTCGCCGGCAGCTGCCGGCTCAGCAGACAACCCGGTGCCTGCCGCCCAGCGGTGGTCGCGGGGTCTCCCCGCACATCCCCAACCCGAGCTCGGGCGACACCCCGAGTCGGGTTCGCTCGTGCTCATGCGCTTGAAAGGAAAGCGACATGAACCACGATTCCCTCTCCTTCGCTCTGGAGCCCTGCCGGGCCAACGACAGCGACGCGCGCATCACGGCGAGCATCGTGCCCGCCGAGCAGCGCATGGACTTCCTTCCGAAGCACTTCGGTGCGCGGGCGATGATGAAGTTCGAGATGTCCGTGTACGACTGGATGGGCAACCTCTGCCCGTCCTATCGCGGCGGCTACTGGAACTACGTCGAGCTCTCCAACGGCGGTGCGTTCATGTACCCGGCTGGCGTCGACGCGTTCGAGTTCACGGTCGAAGGCAACGGCTTTCACGGCACCGTCAGTGCCGAGGTGGCGGGCATCATCGCCACCACGCTCGCGATGAACGGCATGCTCTGGCGAGGCTGGGACAGCCTGAACGCGAAGTACGAGCTGCTGCTGGAGTTCATCGGCGGACACCCGGATGCGATGACCATCCGGCGTGCCCTGGACTAGGGGGCCGCCATGCTCACCCATCGTTGCAACAGGTTCGTCGTCCTTCTGACGGGCA
>LNFM01012821.1_pt1 | contig 23211 bp, 22 predicted proteins | sample 596031 | NCBI WGS metagenome assembly LNFM01 (sample SAMN04254537, study PRJNA301005) | activated carbon metagenome | isolation source: dual media filters at the Ann Arbor, Michigan drinking water treatment plant | place: USA: Ann Arbor | reverse complement strand
AGGCGGCCAGCCAACCGCTGCCGACCACGGCGGCCAACAGTTCTCTCCGTCTCATTGCGCTCCCTCTCGAAAAAGCAGCGCGCATGATTCCGATCCGCCGCAACGCTGTCGCTGCCCGCGCGACGAACGCATGTTTCAAGGGAGTGAAGTGCGTTCGGCCGTTCACTGGCACGGCGCGGCGTCGGCCGATCGCTTGGTTAACCACGTACGTGAGTTCGCTTCTGTGGCTGATGTGCCGCCGCTGCTACGACTCAAGACCGCTACAGCGCCTTGCCCGCCACGTACCGATGCTCCTGCGTCGCCCCGCCATACCCCCAGGCGTCTGCGCGCACTTCGTGAATCACGACATAGCTCGCCGGATCGAGCGGGCCTAGGATCGACTGCATGCCGGCGAACACGCGTTGCACGAAGGCGGCCTTCTCGTCTTTGGTGTTCGTGCCTTCGGTGACCTTGATGTCGAGAAAGAAGCTCGCGACGGGTTCTTGCCGTGCGCCGAGCGGCGCGCCGCCGATGAACCAGTGCTCAGCGCGCATGGGGTCGATCACCACGGCGGTCAGTTCACGCTTCTTCTTCAGCACCGCGGCGGTCAGGTCGGTGAGCAGGGCGGCGACGCGCGCGCGGGCGCATCGTTCGGCAGCGGCGTGCTCAATCGCACGTTGAGATAGGGCACGGCGGTTCTCCGTCGATCGCGGGGGGTCAGGCGCCGAGGCGGGTGAGCGCGCCGTGCGTGGCGTCGTGCGCGCGCCGCTGCCGCCAGCGCGCCAGACGGCCAGTGATCAGCGAGCGCTGGTGATTGATCACGGCGTTGCCCACTCGATTGATCTCCTGATCGCGCAGACGCGCGGCGCGCTCGCGCAGGAAGTCGCGCAGGTCGGTGGCGCCGATCGCGCGCGCGTCGGCGGGTGCGGCCACGTAGAGGGTGGCGTGGTCTGTCGCGCCGTGCCGGCCGTGTGGGTCGATCGCGCTCACCACCACCAGGCCGCGCGTGCGCACGTCGTAGCGCGCGCCGTGGGCGAGCATCACGTCGTCGCGGCGGCCGTCCTGCGTCAGCCACACGGCGCCGGTGGCGGCGAATAGCGCGGCACCGACCGGCAGCGGCAAGGGCTGCGGCGTTGTGTCGACATCGATCAGCGTGTGGTTTGTCGTGGCGATTGGGGTGGCGATGTGCTGGCGTGCGTTCATGGTGGTGTCCTTTCAGAACATGGCACGCACTGTCGCGCCGGCTCGCGCCGCCGACAAACGAGATTTCGGCGGGCCACGCATGCGCCGGCGGCATGGCAGGCGCGGCTCTGTTTTGGTGCCCCGGCGCGGCGTTACGCTGCCGGCCTCGCCCGCATCGCCTTCGCGCACAACGATGACCCGGCAACGCGACCTGCCCACCTCGCTCGACCTGCTGCTCGGCTTTGACGCCGCGGCGCGCCTGCTGTCGTTCACCACGGCGGCGGGCGAGCTCTTCGTCACGCAGTCGGCGGTGAGCCGGCAGGTGCAGCAGTTGGAGGAGCAGCTTGGGGTCAAGCTGTTCGAGCGGCGCACGCGCGCGCTGGTGCTGACCGAGGCCGGCGAGCTGTATCACCGCGAGGTGGCCAAGGCGCTCGCCCAGCTGCGCGAGGCGACCGCGCAGGTGCGCGCGCGCACCACGCCTGTCGTGCGCGTGACCACCACGGTCACCTTCGCGTCGCTGTGGCTGGTGCCGCGGCTGGCGCTGTTCCAGGCCAAGCACCCGGACATCTCGGTGCACATCGTGGCCGACAACGCGGTGCGCGAGCTGGAACGCATGTCGCTCGACGTGGCGATCCGCTACTGCCCCGAGGCGCTGGCCGGCGCGGGCGCGGAGCTGCTGTTTGGCGAACAGGTGGCGCCGGTGGTCAGCCCCGCGCTGCTCAGGGGCCGGCGCGTGTGCACGCTCGACGACCTGCTGCAGCTGCCGCTGCTCGATCTCGACGATCCCACCGGCGCCGGCCTGTGGCTCAGTTGGAAAGTGTGGTGCGAGGCGATGAACGTGCCGCGCCCGCGCGACGGCCGCGGCCTGCGCTACAACCACTACGACCAGGCGCTGCAGGCGGCGGTGGCCGGGCAGGGCGTGGCACTGGGCCGCTTTCCGCTGATCGATCCGTTCATCGCTGACGGCCGCCTGGTGATGCCGCTGCGCGACAAGCGCTACGCCACGCGCGCGACGCGCGCGTACTGGCTGCTCGGCTCGCCCGCCGGCGCCCGTCGCGCCGAGGTGCGCACCTTCACCGACTGGCTGCGCGCGCAGGTGGCGAAGGAAGCGGCGCAGGCGCTCAAGCCGGCGCGGGCGCGACGCCGGCACCCGCCACCCGAATGACCGGGGGTGCGGGGCGTGGGCGCGGCGCGCGACGTGCGTCTTCCCTTGCCGAGCCGCGGCGCACGGACCTACCATCCGCCCGGTCACCGCAGACCGCGGGTACCCCGGAGGGTCGACTCATGAAGCTCAAGCAAGCCGCTGTCGTTCGCACTGCCGCCGTGCTCGTCGTTGTCCCGTGGATGCTGACGGCCCATGCGCAAACGCCGGCGGCCTCGCCTGCGCCCGCGGTGAAGGCCGTGCCGCAGGCCAGCAAGCCGGTGCTGGCACTCGATCCGTCGGTCAAGGCGGCGGCGCCGAAGGCGGTCGCACCCGGCACGCAGGCGCCAGCTGGCGCCGCCAAGCCCAAGGCGCCGGCCGGCAACCCCGCCGTGCAGGGGTGGAACTCGCCGACGTCGCCGCGCGCCAGCGGCGGCAAGGTGCAGGAATGGAACTCGCCCACCTCGCCACGGGCCAGTGGCGGTGCGGTGCAGGACTGGAACTCGCCGACCTCGCCGCGCGCGGGCGGCAGCACCGTGCAGGACTGGAATTCGCCCACGTCGCCGCGCGCCGGCGCCAAGCCGCTGGCGGCGCCCAAGGCGCCTGCGGTACCTGCAGCAGGCGCGCACAAGTAACACGGCACCACGTGCCCGCCGCCTGCGCACGCCGGCAGGCGCCGCGGGCGACGGGCTCGGGCCGGCGGTGATCCGTTGAGCGCGACATCCGCGCGCGCACCGCGCCCGGCAGGGCGCAACAGCGCAGCGCTGGCGTGGCTCGCGCTGGCGCTGGCGGTGATCGTCGCGCAGGTGGCGCGGCTGCGCTCGTTCGAGTTCACCGTCGACGACGCCTGGATCTCGTTTCGCTACGCGCGTCATCTCGCCGAGACGGGCGTTCCCACCTACAACCTCGGGCAGGCGGCGGTCGAGGGTTTCAGCAACCCGCTGTGGACCGCGCTGTTCGCCCTGTGGATCGGCCTCGTACCTGGCGTGGAGCCGATCATCGTGGCGCGCGTGGTCGGCGTCGCGTGTGCCGTTGGCACGGTGGCGCTGATCGCGTGGACCGTGCGGCGGCTGAACCCCGCTGCGACCGGGGCCGCGCCCGCGGTCGCACTGCTGCTCGCGTCCTCCGGCTGCCTGTGGTTCTACGCGATGGCGGGGCTGGAGACCGCGTTGTGGTGCCTGCTGTGGTCGACGCTGCTGTGCGTGTGCCTGCTGCCGTCCACGGCACGCGTGCGCGGCGCGAGCGCGCTGCTGATGGTGCTGTTCGTCTGGTGCCGGCCCGAGGCGCTCGCGCTCGGCGGCGTGATGGTGGTTCTGTCGTTCGTCACCGCCGGGCGGCGTGCGGCGCTGACCTTGCTGCTGGCCTATCTGCTGGCGCTGGCGGTGCTGCTTGCGCTGCGCCTGTACTACTTCGGCGCGTGGCTGCCCAACACGTATTACGCCAAGCCGGCGGTGTGGCAGGAGGGCGTGGACGATCTCGGGCGCTTTGCGCTGTGGGGTCTGGGCGCGGTGGGCTGGGTGATCCTGCTGCTGGCGCGGCCGCAGCGGCACGTGCTGGCGCTGCTCGCGGCCATCGCTGCCACCGCCGTGCTGCTGGTCATCACTGGCGGCGACTGGATGCCCGGCTGGCGCCGCTGGCTGATCGTGGAATTGGCGCTGGTGCTGGCAGTGGGCCTGCAGTGGCGCAGCGACGACCGCTGGGTGACGCTGCGGCGCGTGCTGCTGGGGGTGTGGCTGGCCGCGCATCTGGCAGCTGCGGTCACCGGGCGCGACGCGGCGCGCTTTCCGCCCGACCACATGGCGCGTCTGGGCGCGCTGGCGCAGGACAGCGCGCTCACACGCGTGGCGGTGATGGACATCGGCCAGTTCGGCTGGACTTTTCGCGGCCGGATCATCGATCTGGCCGGTCTCACCGATGCGCATCTGGCGCGGCTACCGGGTGCGCACCTGGGGAAGTCCGATCCCGACTATGTCTTGGCGCAGCGGCCGGAGCTGGTGCTGCTGCACCTGTATGCGGACCCAGCCGCGGCGCATCCGTTCGATGCGCCGATCCGCATCCGCAGCGTGGCCGAGCGGCAGATGCTCGCCGCGCTTGCCACCACCGACGCCTACCGGCTGCACACGCTGGCGATGATCACGCCGCGCTTCGGCCTGGCCGTGTTCGCACGCGCCGACCTGGCGTTGACGCCCGCGCTGTGGGGCCCCGACTGGGCCAGCACGGGCGCCGAACTGCAGGCGCATCTGGCCGAGGATTGAGCAGGCGGCGCACGCCACGCTTCTTGCCGGACGCCGCCACCGCCGCGTGGATGGGCGCGAGTCCTCCGTGGCCTGCGCACGGCGCTGCGCCCCGTCGGTTGGACATCGAGTGTTCGGCAGATGGCGAGTTGCCCCGGAGGGCGCCACAATTGCCCCGTGAGCACCGCCCGTTTCCTTGCTGCGCTGTTGTGTGCGTTGCCGCTGCTGGCAGGTGCGCAGCCGGCTGTTACGCCGGCTACGACCGCCGCGCACCCGGCCGCGCCGGTGGTTCAGCAGGCGATCAATGCGGGCCGCAGCAACCCCGAGCATGCCCGCCGCTTTGCCGATGAAGCGCTCGGCCTGATCGCTGCCCGGCCCGAGCCGGACCTGGAGATCCGCGCGCAGCTGGTGCTGTGCGACTACTTCATGGAGCGCGACCTCGCCCGCGCGCGTGAGGCGCTGGCGCGGGCGGCGGCGCTGCTGCCGCTGGCCAAACGCCGCGGCCTGCGCGCCGGGGTGCAGAACTGCGAGGGCGAGGTGCACGAGGCCGCCGGCGACAACGCCCGCGCGCTCTCCGCCTACGAACGTGCGGTGTCGGAAGCCGAGCTCGCCGCCGACGACGAGATGCTCGCCAACGCGCTGTACCTGCGCGGCTGGCTGCGCGGCGTGCAGGGCGAGTACGCGCTGGCGCTGGTTGACCTGCGCCGCTCCATCGGCCTGTACGAGCGCGGCAACTTCCCGGAGCACTCGCGCACCGCCGTCAATGGCGTGGCCACGATCTACAACCGGATGGGCGACTTCGCGCAGGCGCAGGTCTACTTCGAGCAGGCGTCCAAGGCGCAGCTGGCCGCCGGGCTGGAGCGCGAGGCAGTGGTCACGCTCTACAACCTGGGGCGCTCGCACGAGTACCAGGGCCGCTGGGTCGACGCCGAAGGTTCCTTCACGCATGCCCTGCAGTTGAGCCGGCGGCTCGGCTATGCGCGCGGCGAGGCGTACGCGGCGCGCGGCATGGCAGCGGTGCACAACGCGCGCGGCGAGTGGCTGGCGGCGCTGGCGCAGCTGGCGCGCGCCGACGCGTTGGCCGATCCGCTGCCCGATGCGCGTCTGCGCGCCCACGTGGGACTGGCACGCGGGGTGGCGCTGCGCGGGCTGGCACGCCCGGCGGAGAGCCTGACCGCACTGACTCAGGCGCTGGAAGCATTCGGCCGGGTCGAAGCGACCGCCGACGTTGCCGCCACCTATGCGGCATTGGCCGCGACCCATGCCGACCTGGGTAACTGGCGCGGCGCGTTCGACAACCAGCAGCGCCTGAAAGAGACCACCGACCGCCTGCATGCGCGCCAGCTCGACCAGCGCGTGCTCGCACTCAAGGTGGAGTTCGACACCGCCGCGCGCGACAAGGAGAACGCCCTCTTGCTGCGCGAGAAGGCCGCCACCGAGGCCGCACTCGCGCAGGAGCTGAGCGCGAGCCGGTTGAAGGTCGTGGTGATCGCGCTGGCCGGCGTGCTGGCGGCGGTGCTGGCGGTGGTGGCCTGGCGTGGCCGCCGCGTCAGCCGCACGATGCAGGCGCTGGCGATGACCGACGAACTGACCGGCCTGCCCAACCGCCGCGCGGTGCTGGCGCGGCTGGGCAGCCTGCTCGCCGAAGGCAGCCCGTGCGCGGTACTGATCGTGGACATCGACCACTTCAAGGCGATCAATGACCATCACGGCCATCCGATAGGCGACGAGGTGCTGCGCGCGGTGGCCGGCACGCTGGCGGCCGAACTGCGCGGCGCGATGAGCGCCGGCCGCCTCGGCGGCGAGGAGTTCCTGGTGCTCGTGCCGCGCACCGAGATCGAACCGGCGATGCAGCTGGCCGAGCGCCTGCGCGCGGCGATGGCGCGCATCGATCCGGCGCGCTGGTCGGTCACAGCGCCGATCACCGTCAGCGTCGGCGTGGCACTGGCCCGCCCCGGCCCCGGCGGCATTGCCGACGTGCTGCGCCGGGCCGACGAGGCGCTGTACGCCGCCAAGGCCGCCGGCCGCAACCGCGTGCGCGCGGGGCAGGCGGCGCTGGTGGCGGTGTAGGCGAACCGCGGCGCGCCGAGTGTCCCGTGCTCAGCCGGCCGGCGCGGCGCGCGTAGCCGCGCGCTGCCAGTGCATGACCCAGGTGTGCAGCCAGGTCGCGCCGCCGTCGCGCGAGACGACCTGCCGCCAGCGGCAGCTTGTCGGCGTGATGCGATCCCACACGCCGCCGACGCGGATCGGCTGGCCCTCTTCGACGGCATCGCCGATGAAGATGCCGGCGCCGTTCTCGAAGCTGCCCGGCTGACCGTCGCGTGCCAGTACGCCGCTCTTGGCATTGACCCAGAAGTCGGACCACACGCGCTTGTCGACATCCAGCAGGCGCAGGCCCATGCCGTTGAAGTCGCGCGCGGGGATGCGCAGTTCTTCGACGCTGGCGATGCCGCCGAGGATCGTCCAGCAGGTGGCCTCGCCGTCGAACTCGATCCACTCGGCCTCGGTGTTCGGCCGCCAGGCATGGCGGATGCGCCACTTGCCGGCGAGGAAGTCGAAGTCGCCGGGCTTGCCGGGTGTCGGTGTGGCAGGCGGCGAGGGTACGGGGTCGAAGGTCCGGGTCATGGGCGTGGCGTTCGCGACGGGAAGTTGAAGGGGACGTAGCGCGGCCAGCGCCGCGAGCGGAGCAGCACGGCGCAGCCACTTGCGGCGGGCAGGCGATGGTGTCGTCTCGGTGGTCATGGCAGGCTGTGGCCGGCGGTCGCTGTGGTTGCTTGATGGCTGGCCATGCTGTCAGCCGAACCCTGTCAACGCGTGTCAGCATTTGCGGCATCACGACCGCATGGACGGCGATTCCTGCTTCAATTGGCCATGCGCGCGAGCCGCCTGCTATCGATGCTCCTGTTGCTGCAGCTGCGGGGTCGCATGAGTGCGGCAGCGCTGGCACGCGAGTTCGAGGTGTCGGTACGCACCGTGTACCGCGACGCCGATCAGCTCAGCGCGGCGGGTGTACCCGTGTATGCGGAGCGCGGCCGCAGCGGCGGCTTCCGGCTGATGGATGATTTCGGCGCGCGGCTCGCGGCGCTCTCCACCAGCGAAGCCGAGATGCTCGCGTTGTCGAGCGTCGCGCAGGCGGCTGCCGACCTCGGCCTCGGCGACGGTGCCGCCGCGCAGCGAAAACTGCTCGTGAGCCTGCCACCGGGAACCGGCGCCCACCGGCTGGCCGCGCGCTTTCACCTGGACCCGCTGCCCTGGTACGGGCGGCGTACGCCGCCACCGGTGCTGCGGGAAGTCGCGGCCGCCGTGTGGCGCGACGCGCGGCTGCGCATCACCTACGACAGCTGGCGCGGCCAGGTGCAGCGCACCTTGCAGCCGGTCGGCCTGGTGATGAAGGCGGGTGCGTGGTACCTGATTGGAATAGGCGGACGGGGCGCGCCTGCGGCGGCGCGCACGTATCGCGTCGATGCCATCCGCGCGCTGAAGGTACTGCCCGGGGCGCCGCGTCCGTCGCAGGGGTTCGACCTGGCACGCTACTGGGCGGCCGCGGTCGAGCGGTTCGAACGCGAGCTCGCGAGTGCCACGGTACGCGTGCGCCTGACCGGCACCGGCCTGCGTCTGCTGCGCGACTTTCATCCGCGCGCCTGGGAGGCCGTGCAGCGGGATGCGCCCGTGCCCGATGCGCGCGGCGCGGTCGAGGCGACCATTCCCTTCGAGCGCGGGGCGCAGGGCGTGTTCGATGCGCTGCGCATGGGGGCCGAGATGGAAGTGCTCGCTCCGCCGGATCTGCGCGCCGCGGTGGCGGCCGAGGCAGCACGAAGCGCTCGGCTGCATGCGCGCAGCCGGCGCACGTCGCCGCGCCGGCTGCGCCGCATCGCCTGACAAACCGTCGCGTCGTCGATCGAACCAGTCCACGCGGCGTCGGCGCGGCGCAACACCTGGCCTCGCCGGGCAACGCACGAAGTCGGAACGATCGGTCGCGACGATGGCACCATGGCGCTGTCCTTCCCCCCACGCCGCCGCCGGCACCGGCACTCACGACGCTGCAGCCGACCGGCTTCACCGCCATCGAGGCTCGCACCTCGATGCGGCCGATCAACAGCGCGCCGCCCTCGGTCGTGTACGACGACTTCACGCTCGCCAGCGCCACCACCGTGAGTCGCGTGCGCTGGCAGGGCATCTACTGCGTCAACCAGACTAACGCCCCGGTGCCGGCGCCGACGGCGAGCGCCTTCGTGATCCGTTTCTGGGCCGATGCGGGCGGTGCACCCAACACTACGGCAGCACTGCAGGCCACGACGATCGCCGTGGCCGACGCCGGCCAGACGCTCGAGCGGACCCAGGGCGGCCTCGAGTGCACGCCAGCGCAGAACACGACTTGGGGTATCTACAACTACAGCGCGACCTTGCCGTCGTCGTTCAGCTTCGCAGCGGGCACCCGCTACTGGGTCAGCATCGAGGCGGTCACGCCCTCGTACGACGTCTACTGGGGCTAGCGCGACGGCATCCGCAACAACGGCAACTCGATCCAGATCTTCCAGGGCAGGACGACCACGTACACGGTCGACCGCGCCTTCGAACTGCGCAATTGAGCGGTAGCGACTCGGACCTGTCCGCCCCGCGCGGCGGGTCCGGCCGCGGCGGGCGTCGACTACGCGAACCCGCTGCCCGCCGGTGCGCGTCTGCGCCTGAGCCCCGCCCTATGATGTCCGCTTGCAGAGGTGCCGCGGCCCGCCGCGCGCAGGCGCCCGCAGACAGTCAAGGACGACTCAAGGAGACACGCATGTTCGAAGCAACACTGGCCGGCAGCCTGCCCAAGCCCGCCTGGCTGGCGGAGACCGACAAGCTGTGGCCGCAGTGGCGCGCCAGCGGCGAGGAACTGCAGCAGGCCAAGCGCGATGCCACGCTGCTGTGGCTGAAGGCGCAGGAGGATGCGGGCCTCGACATCGTCACCGAGGGCGAGCAGTCGCGCCAGCACTTCGTGCACGGCTTTCTCGAGGCGATCGACGGCATCGACTTCGAGCACAAGGTGGAGATGGGCATCCGCGGCGACCGCTACAAGGCGATGGTGCCGCAGGTGGTCGGGCCGCTGTCGCTGCGCGGCCGCGTGCATGCGATGGAGGCGCAGTTCGCGCGTGCACATACGACGAAGAAGCTGAAGTTCACGCTGCCTGGCCCGATGACGATCGCCGACACCGTGGCCGACCGTTACTACGGCGACAAGGTGAAGATGGCGATGGCCTTCGCCGATCTGCTCAACCAGGAGGCGCGCGCGCTGCAGGCCGACGGCGTCGACATCATCCAGTTCGACGAACCGGCCTTCAACGTCTTCCTCGAAGAAGTGCCGCAGTGGGGCATCGCGGCGCTGGAGAAGGCGGCGGCGGGCCTGACCTGCACGACTGCCGTGCACATCTGCTACGGCTACGGCATCAAGGCCAACATCGACTGGAAAGGCACGCTGGGCGAGGAGTGGCGCCAGTACGAGAAGATTTTTCCGGCGATCGCCAAGAGCTCGATCAAGCAGGTGTCGCTGGAGTGCTACCACTCGCACGTGCCGCCGCACCTGATGCAGCTGCTGCAAGGCAAGGACGTGCTGGTCGGCGTGATCGACGTTGCCAGCGACGAGGTGGAAACGCCCGAGCAGGTGGCCGACACCATCGGCCTGGCGCTGCAGTACGTGCCCAAGGAGCGCCTGTTCGCCTGCACCAATTGCGGCATGGCGCCGATGAAGCGCGAGATCGCCGTGCGCAAGCTGGCGGCGATTGCGCAAGGTGCGGCGCTGGCGCGGCAGCGCTACGGCTAGCGCGGCGCAGGCGCGCGCCCGGTGAGGCGCGGTGGCGGGCGGGTTTCGCGCCCTTCGCGCGCGGCTGCGCCATGCCGTTTGCCTGAGGTGCACCGTGAGGACGGGACGGCTGCGCGCAGGTCCGCCGTGCTGCGCCGCAGGGCCACGATTAACAACGATTAACCGCCGCTTAAGTACAAGACGCGGTGGTCGCAGGCACAGTGTCTCCGTCGTCACCCACCCCACGGAGCCACCATGAACGCCACCGCCTACCCCCCGCGCCGTCCGAAGCCGCAGCCCCGCCCGCCGGTCGGCCGCCGCACCTTCGGCTGATCCAAGTTCCCCACCGAGGAGAACCGGATGAAAGCCACCGCGCTGCCGCCGCCGCGTCGCCCCGCCCCGTCTCGCACGCCGGCCGATCGGCCGGCGCAGACGCCGCCGCAGCCGCGGCGTCTGCAGCGCCGTCAGCCGCCCGGCGCGGCGTAGGTCATCACGTTGATCGCCGCGCCCTGCGGATCGACGATCACCGCGAGCCGGCCCACGCTCGGCACATCCATCGGGCCGAACACCACCTTGCCGCCGAGTGCTGCCGCCTGCGCGCAGGTGGCATCGACGTCGTTGACCGTCACGTAGCTGCCCCAGCAGGGCGGCATCGGGCCGGCGTGCTCGGGCAGCTTCATCACGCCGCCGACCGCGGTGCCGTCGGCCTTGACTACGTGGTACGGGCCGTCAGGCATCGGCATCGTCTCCACCGTCCAGCCGAACAGCGCGGTGTAGAAGGCCAGCGCAGCGTCGGGATCGGTCGTCATCAACTCGTTCCAGCTGAAGGCGCCGTGCGTGGTGTAGGCATCCATGCGGGTCTCCTGCAACAGTTGAAAGCGCCAGTGTGCGAGCGGCGCGCGCGGTGGCGAACCCCCATGAGATGGGAGCGGCGGCACCCGGTGGCCGGGCGGCGCGACTTTTCACGTGCCGCCGTGGCGATCCGTCTCCGATCCGTTACCGACGGCGCCCTAGAGTGCTACATCGGTGCACCCGCGACCGCGGCCTGCCACCTAGCCGGCAGGAGACGGCACCGCATTCCTTCAGGGAGATCTGGATGACTCGCTCGCTTGCACGCAAGACCCTCGCTACCGCGGTCGGACTGGCTTTCGCCGCGCTGGCGGCAGCGCAGCCTGCCGTGCCCGCGACGTCGCCCGCCGGGCAGACGGGCATCCTGATCGGCCGCCAGGCAGCACCCGTGGCGCCGGCCAAGGCGGCCGTCAAGGACGCCTACAAAGCGCCGTCGGCAACGGCCCCCGCCGCGGCGATGCCGCGTACCGCGACCGGTGCGCAAGGCATCATGCAGCCGCCCGCGCGCGCGATGGGTGGCCAGGATCCATCGCAAGGCGGCACCGGTGGGCAGAAGCGCCCGGTGGGCGTGACGCAGTTGAACAGCGGCGGGCAGGACCCATCGCAAGGCGGCACCGGTGGTCAGAAGCGCACGGTGGGCGCAACGCAGTTGAACAGCGGCGGCCAGGACCCATCGCAAGGCGGCACCGGCGGTCAGAAGCGCACGGTGGGTGCAACGCAGTTGAACAGCGGCGGGCAGGACCCATCGCAGGGCGGCACCGGCGGCCAGAAGCGCACGCTACCGGGGGCGCAACTGTCGGGTCAGGCCGGTTCGGGGATGCAGAACCCGCTCGGCGTGCAGGTGCGGCAGGGGTCAGGGACGGGACCCGCGGGGCAGCCACCGATGACGCGCGACCTGCCCGGTCAGGGCTTGGTCGGCCAACCGAACCCGGCCGCAAGCAACGCCGCCAAGGGGCTGCGCTGAGGTTCGCGTGCGGCGGCAACGCCGCGCCACGCGAACGTGACGTGATCGGCGTTAATCGCGCTGAACGACCGTGCCGCGTCTACTGCGGCACGAAGCCGGTGCGCTTGATGATCTGCGCCCAAGCTGCCGTGTAGGCGCGCTCGCGCTGCGCCAGCTGCGCCGCCGGCATGAACTGCACGGTGAGTCCCCAGCCGGTGAGCTTGTCGCGCGTCGCCGGCTGCGCGATCACCTTGGCCAGCGCGTTGGCAAAGCGGTCGATGTCTGCCTGCGGCGTGCCGGCAGGCGCGAAGAAGCCGTAGTACGGCACGTCCTCGAAGCCGGCGAGGCCGAGTTCGGCGAAGGTGTGCCGAGCACCGCGACCACGCGCAGCCGGCCGCTCTTGGCGGGCTCCACCAGCTCGGGCACGGAGGCGATCGCCGCCGGGATCGTGCCGCTGTAAAGATCGCCCAGCATCGGCGCGCTGCCGCGGTACGGCGCGGCCACCAGATCCAGCCCGTGCTTGTCGGCGACCACTTTCACCACGAACTCCGGCACCGACGCCGGTGCCGGCACGCCGATCGCCGACTTGTTTGCCTGCTGGTTCTTGACCCAGGCCACGTACTCCTTGAAGCCGGTGGCCGGCGTCTGCGCGCCCACGGCGAGCGCGTTGACGAAGGTGGCAAAGCCCGCCACCGGAACGAAGTCCTTGGCGGGATCGAAGCCGGCGCTCTTCATCACCAGCGGCACGATGCTGATCGTGTGGTCGTGCGAGATGAAGAACAGGCTGCCATCGGGCGGCGCCTGCTTGAGCAACTGCGCGGCGATCTGACCACCGGCGCCAGGGCGGTTCTCGACGATCACCGATGCGGCGAGCTCGTCCTTGAGTTTTTCGGCGAGTGTGCGGGCGATGGCGTCGGTGCCGCCGCCGGGAGGAAAGCCGACCAGGATGCGCACCGTCTTGCCGTCTTGCGCTGCGGCGGCCGGCGGGGATACCCCCACCGCCGCCAGCACCAGGGCGAGCGCGACAAACAGCAGCTTGAGGCGGCAGGGTGAGCAGGAACGGGACATGACAGCTCCGACAGGGGCAGTGACGTGGGACGCGGCAGGCGTTGCCGCTCGACCGGATTATCGCGCTGCGACCGTGCGGCATGCGCCGCACGCGTTGTGGTGGGCGTTGGCGCCGCGTCGACCCCGCGTAGGCGGGGACCCACTGTCTTGTGTGTGTCGAACAAGGCGTGGCGTGCCAGCGGGCGGGAGCGCACGCGAACTGCGTCGTTAGTCGTCGCCACCAAAGGGGTGGATCGACGCTCAGTCGCAACTCGTCGTGTCACGTCGCACGCGTAACGGTGCGCCCAGCGCGGTGTCGTCCCCGCGAAAGCGGGGATCCAATTTCTTCCAGCGTGTCGAACCAGGTGGTGACGGGCCAGCGGGCGCGAGACGCGCGCGAGCTTCGTATCGTTCGCCGCTCCGGCGCAGGGTGCAGCGTCGCTCTGGCGCAGCTCATCGCGCCGTTTCTTCGCATGCCGCGAGCGAGGATGCCCGCACAAGTCGCTCGGTCCCCGCTTGCGCAGGGACGACGTGACGTGCGAATCGCGAGCGCAGCGCCCGCCCGGGGCTAACGCGTCTCGGCGGCGAGCGCGAATGGCAACTGCGGCAACTGCGCGATCAATCGCGCCAGCGTGGCGGCCGGGTCGGCCGGCGCCAGCCAGTCGACGTAGTCGTCGGCCGGCACCACCAACGGCATCCGATCGTGGATCGGTGCCAGTTGTTCATTCGCCGCGCTGGTGAGGATGGTGTAGGTCTCCACCCCCGGCGCGTCGGGCGTGGCGGGGTCGCGCCACCACTCCCACAGGCCGGCGAGCGCGAACAGCGGTTCCTCGGGGCGACCGATGCGCCACTTGGTCTTGTGGCCAACCGGCCCGGTCCACTCGTAGAACGCCGAGACCGGCACCAGGCAGCGGCGTTGGCGAAACGCGGCGCGAAACGCCGCGGTGCTGGCCACGGTCTCGGCGCGTGCATTGATGCAGCGATTGCCGAACTTCAGCTCCTTGGCCCAGCTGGGCACCAGGCCCCAGCGCAGCAGCGCGCATTCGCGCGCGCCAGCGCGATCGAGCCGCACGATGGGCGCGGTCTGCGTCGGCCGCAGGTCGAGGTTCGGCGCGAACTCGGGCACCGCCGGCACGCTGAACTTGGCGCGGATCGCGGCCGGGTTGTCGGACAGGTCGTAGCGGCCGCACATGGTCGGATGTCAGCGCGGCGCGGTCTGCAGTTGCGTGAGGTCCGACTGCAGCCGCAGCTCCTCGCTGCGCAGGCGCTGCTGCTCCAGGCGCAGGCGGTCGATCTGGCGCTGCAGGTCGGCGAGCTCGCGTTCGATGCGATCGCGCGCGGCGCGCGTCTGCTCGATCTGTGCCTGCACGCGGGCAATGCGCTCGCGCTGCTGCAGCGGATCGGGGGCGTTGGGGGCGGTCTGCGCCAGCGCAGCCAGCGGCAGCAGGGCGAGGATGACGATCCAGCGGCTCATTGCGTGCTCCATCACAGGGGTTGCGGGCCGCCGCGCGCGGTCAGTCGCCGAGGCGGTCCCACACCAGCCGCGCCAGCGCCACGTCTTCCAGACCGATGCCGACCGACTTGAACACGATCACGTCCTGCGCGCGTCGCTGCCAGCCATGGCCGCCGCCCACCAGCAGGCGGCCGAGCTCCACCACGCGCGTCGGATCGATGACGTCGGCGCCGGCGCGCGCGAACTCGCCGGCATCGGCCAGCGCGGCAGGCAGCCACTCGACCACGATGCGCTCGGCGCGCGCGAGCAGCGCATCGTCGAGCTCGCGTGCCTGCGGCTTGGCCGCACCCACGGCGACCACCAGCGTGCCCGGGCGCACTGTGCTGCCATCGAACAGCGGCTCGCTGCTGCGGGTGCAGGTGGCGATCACTTCGGCCTCGCGCGCCGCGGTGGCGGCGTCGACCGCGACGGCACGGACGCCGAACTCGGTGCCGATCCAGTCGGCAAATTCCGGGCCGCCCGTGCGCGCGGCCACCAGCACGCGTTCGAACGGGTGGGTCAGCAGGAACGCCTCGGCATGCGCGCGTGCCTGCACGCCGGCACCGAACAGCGCCAGCGTGCGTGCATCGCGCGCCCCCAGATGGCGCAACGCCACCGCGCTCACGGCAGCGGTGCGCAGGCGCGTGATCTGGTTGGCCTCCACCGTGGCGAGCGGCGCGCCGGTCAGTGCGGAGAACAGCACGATGACGAAGTGCGACCGGTTGTCGACGGTGGAGTAGGCCTTCGCGCCAATCACGCCGGCCGCCGGCAGCGCCGCCCCCATCACCGCGATCACCGCGCTGTGGCCGTTGTGGTCGGCGGCGGCGCGCACCCGCGGGGCGATCGCGCCGGCGCCGTTGCCGTACTGCTCGAACGCCGCCGTCATCGCGGCGATCGCCTCGCGCATGTTGACCAACTGCGCGACGTCCTGGTCGCTGATCAGCCTCACCTGAGCCTCCGTGGTCTCGTCTGCAACCAGCTTACGGCAGCGCCATGGGCTGACACTGGCCGGGGATCAAGCCACGCCGCCACGACCTGGTGTGGCGCGAGAAACGCAGGTACGTGATGGGGATTTCCGCGCCGTGCGAACCCGACTCGTTTGGGTAATCTGCGCGCTCGCTTGCCGCCTGCCACCCGGAGATTCGGATGAACGTTCGTCCCCTGCTGACCGCTGCGCTGGTCGCCACCCTTGCTGGCTGCGGCGGAGGTGGCGGCGGCGCGCCGGCCCCCGCGCCCACGCCGACGCCCGCGCCCACTCCGGCGCCGGCCGTCGCGCCGCTGGTGTCGCAGGCGCCGGCCAGCCGGGCGGTGGCCGCCGGCGCGAGCACCACCTTCACGGTGACCGTGGTGGGCACCGGCCCGTTCACCTACCAGTGGCTGCGCAACGGCAATCCCATCGCAGGCAGCACCGGGGTCAGCTACGCGACGCCGGTGACGACGCTGGCCGATGACGGCGCGCGTTTCGCGGTGGTGGTGACCGGACCGGGCGGCAGTGCCACCAGTGCCGCCGCCACGCTCACCGTGTTCGCGCCGCCCGTCGCTGCCGCCAGCTGCCCCGGCAGCGACGCGTTCAGCGTGGTGGGTGACATCACGCTCACGGTCGGCAAGGCGGGCGGGCTGGCGCTGGCCGGCTGCAGCGGCGCGCTCAGCGCAGTCAGCTGGACGCAGACCGCCGGTGCGGCGCAGCCGCTTTTGGCGGCGCGTACGCAGGCGGTGAGCTTCGAGCCGGACGCGCCGGGCACCTACAGCTTCGACGTGAGCTTCCGTGATGCCGGCAACGTGTTGCGCAACGCACCTGTGAACGTCACCGTCAGCGGTACGGCGCCCGCAACGCGCGTGCTGGCGCGTACCGACCAGGCAATCCGCGAGGGTGGGCGCGGCTCGGTGCGCGCCTGGCCGACGGTGGCGGCGGGCGACACGCTCGCCTCGCTCACCTGGGCGCAGATCGAAGGACCGGCGGTCGAACTCGACACCTCCGACCCCGCACGCATCATCTTCACTGCGCCGGCGGTGACGCGCGACACCGTGCTGCGCTTCCGCGTCACGTTGCGCACCAACGCCAACGTCACCGACAGCGACGACGTGTTCGTGGTCGTCGAGAACCTGCCCGATGCACCGGCTGGCCAGCTGTTTGCCGACTTCAAGGCATCGCGTGTCTATCCGTATCGCGCCGCCAGCCCGTACGCGGCCGATCTGGTGCGCTGTGTCTACTCGCCGGCGCTGTTCTACGCGAGCAGCAGCAACAACAACCTGTGCACGCTCGGCACGCTGCCGCTGCTGGCCCAGACCGCGCCGACGGGCGGCCCGCCGACGATCGCGCAGATCATGGATCGCGTGCTGGTGTCGCATGATTGGATGGGTGCGCGTTTCCAGCAGTTCCTGGAGCAGCGCGACCCGAACGGCGACTTTCGCCAACTGCTGGGCAGCGTCAACGCGATCGTGCTGGGCGCGCACGTGCGGCCGTCGTTTTATTGGTCAGCCACCGGCGCGATCTACCTGGACGCCGACAACCTGTGGCTGACGCCCGCCGAGCGCGACGTGGTGAGCGAGGTGCCGGACTTCCGCAGCGGTCTGGACCGTGACCTGAACTACACCGGCCTGTGGCGCTACGTGGTGGCCAACCAGCCGGCGCTGCTGTTTTTCAATCCGGCATCGCGCCTGACGCGCGATCTCGGCTACTTGGACTACGAGCTGGGCAGCTTGATGTATCACGAGTTGGCACACGCCAACGACTTCTTCCCGCCGTCCATGCGCGCCACCGCGCCGACCAACGTGCTGGTGTTCCTGGCCGCGCCGGCGGACTTGCCGTCGGACCGGCTGGCGCAGGCATCGCCGCTGTCGTCGCAGCAGATGTTCGGTCTGGCGCAGGTGAAGTTCTTCGGTGTCGCCGCCACCGACGCACAGAAGGCATGGACGCCGCGCCAGGTGGGCGACTTCTTCCGGGTCGATCGCGCCACCGACGAATACAACTACTCGATCCCGCCCGGCTCCACCGAACCCTCGCGCGAAGATCTGGCGATGCTGTTCGAGGAGTTCATGATGTCGCACCGTTACGGCGCACAGCGGGACGTGGCGATGACCACCAAGTTCCGGCCGGGCATGACCGGCGCCGATCTGCTGGTGGCGTGGGGGCAGCGCGGCCGCGTGGCCGAAGCGAGCATCAAGCCGCGCGTGGTGCAGGTGCTGGGCGAGATCGCACCCTGGGTGCCGGCGACTGCGGTGGATGCGCTGCCGGCGCCGGTGCTGATGCGCGAAGGGGCGAGCTGGACCGCCAACCTCAACCCGGCCACCGCCGGCGTGGTGCGCGCCCTGAGCGCACGCCAGCGCGAACTGGGCGACGACCCGCGCGCCATCGAGCGCCTGCTGCAGTTGCGCGCGCAGCGCCAGCAGGCGCCGCGCGAGCTGCGGTGACGCGACTCGCCCGCAGCCGACGAGATGGCTGAGCCGCCGGCGTTCACCACCCGCGACCCGGCCGCGGCCGACTTCTGGGACGAGCGCTTCGCCGCCGGCTTCACGCCCTGGGACGCCGGTGGCGTGCCGCCCGCTTTCGCGCGCTGGCTGGCGACGCTCGGGCCGGGCGCCGGCCGACGCGTGCTGGTGCCGGGGTGCGGTTCGGCCTACGAGGTGACAGCGCTCGACGCGGCAGGCTTCGCGGTGACCGCGATCGACTACGCCGCAACGGCGGTGGCGCAGGCGCGCGCGGTGCTTGGCGCCGCGCTGGCTGACCGCGTGCTGCGGCAGGCCGACTTCTTCAATTTCGCGCAGGACGCAGCGGGGGCCACCCCGCGCTTCGATTTCATCTACGAGCGCGCCTTCGTCGCCGCGCTGCCGCCGGCGCTGTGGCCGCTGTGGGCGGCACGCTGCGCGACCTTGCTGGCGCCGGGTGGCGTGATGGCCGGGCTGTTCGTGCTCGAGAACGCCGTGCCGGCGCCGCGGCGCGGACCGCCGTTTGCGACGACGCGTGCCGAGTTGGATGCGCTGCTCGCCGCCGACTTCGCCCTCCAGGAGGCACAGCCGGTGCCGGTGGCCGAGTCGCTGCCCGTCTTCGCCGGCCGCGAAGCATGGCTGGTGTGGCAACGGTGTGCCGCGTCGCCGACCGGCGACTGACTGCACTCGGGTATTTGCGGACCCCGCCTCAGCGTGCGCGCTGTTCGCGCGGCGGATGGCGCGGCAGATGGCGCGGCAGTTGGATCGGCAAGCGGCGCGGCATGCGCGCAACAGCCACGCGCTGCGCGTCGGCTTCAGGGTCGAACGCGCTTGGCACGCACCCTGCGTACGTTATCTTCCGCTCCTTGCGAAGCGCCCCCTTGACCTCCTGCCCGGTGCTGCGGCCATGACCCCTCTGATCTCCTTCGTCGTCCTCTACCTGCTGGTGTCGATCGGCATCGGCCTGTACGCCGCCACGCGCGTCAAGAGCAGCGCCGACTACGCGGTGGCCGGCCGCTCGCTGCCGCTGATCATGATCATCACCACCACGTTTGCCACGTGGTTCGGCTCGGAGACGGTGCTCGGGGTGCCCGCCAAGTTCATCGAAGGCGGCCTGGAGCAGACCGTGTCCGACCCGTTCGGCGCCGGCATGGCACTGATCCTGGTCGGCGCGTTCTTCGCCGCGCGTCTGTACAAGATGAACCTGATCACCATCGGCCAGTTCTACCGGCAGCGCTACAGCAAGGGGGTGGAGCTGTTCTCGGCCGCGGTGATCATGATCAGCTACCTCGGCTGGGTGGCGGCGCAGATCACCGCGCTCGGCCTGGTGTTTTCGCTGCTGTCGGGCGGTGCGATCACGACGGTGCAGGGGATGGTGATCGGCACCGTCGTGGTGCTGACCTACACCGTGTTCGGCGGCATGTGGTCGGTGGCGCTGACCGACTTCTTCCAGATGATCATCATCATCGCCGGCCTGGCGCTGATCGCCTGGTTCGCGTCCGATCTGGCCGGCGGTGCCGGCAAGGTGATCGAGTACGCGGCCACCAAGGATATGTTCAACTTCTGGCCGGAGATGACTCTGCACGGCTGGCTGTTCTGGATCGCCGCAGCGATCACGCTGATGCTGGGGTCGATCCCCCAGCAGGACGTGTTCCAGCGCGTGATGTCGGCCCAGGACAGCAAGACCGCCGTGCGCGGCCCGATCATCGGCGGCGTGTCGTATATCGCCTTTGCCTTCGTGCCCATATTCATCGGCGTGGCGGCGTTCCTGGTGATCCCGGACGTCGCCAATAGCCTGCTGGCGGACGATGCGCAGAAGATCCTGCCCACCCTCGTCATGGAAAAGATGCCGATCTGGCTGCAGGTGCTGTTCTTCGGCGCGCTGCTGTCGGCCATCATGTCCACCGCCAGCGCCACGCTGCTGGCGCCCTCGACCACCTTCGTCGAAAACATCCTGAAGAACTTCCGGTCGCTCACCGACAAAGGCGAGCTCAAGGCGATGCGGATCACGCTGTTCATGCTCGCGGTCTGCGTGCTGATCTACGCGATCATCATGGAAGGCACGCCGATCTATGAGCTGGTGGCGCTGGCCTACGAGTTCCCGGTGGTCGGCGCATTCTGGCCGCTGGTGTGCGGCATGTTCTGGCGCCGCAGCACCACGCAGGGCGCGATCCTCTCGATCGTGCTCGGCATGGGCACCTGGCTGGCGCTGACCCTGCCCGGATTCATTGCCGGGCTGGCCGGCGACAGCGCCGGGCCGATGCTGACCGCGCTGGCTGCACCGGGCGCCGCGTTCCCGCCGGTGCTGGGCGGCTTCATCCTGGGCGGCATCGGCATGGTGGTCGGCTCGCTGATGCCGACCGAAGGCAATCGGATCTACCTGGCCGGCCGTCACCACGAGAAGATGCACGCCGCACATGCGCACGGCACGCAGGCGGCGCGCTGAGCAGGCCGCGCGCGGAACGGCCGCAGACGATCGGGTGCCGCCTGCCGCAGCGATACGGCCTCAGCCGCGCGCGCCTTCGCTGGCCAGCACCGTGAAGTCGCTCGCGTAGCCGCGCAGCTTCTTGAGCATCCGGTGCTTCTGCTCCGGTGGGGCGAGATTCAGCAGCTGCGCGATCACCTCGGCGTTGCCGCGGCGTGACGCCTGCACGCCGGCGCGCCGGGCCGGATCCGACGGCAGCGCCAGCTCGGCGAAGTAGCGTTCGAGCAGCGCGCCGCCGGTCGCAGCATCGAGCTGCTCGACGCGGATTCGGTCGAGCACCGCAGTGAGCTCGCGCTGGCGCCGCTCGCGCTCGTCCAGCCACTGCTGCTGACCGGCAGGGCGGCGCGCCGCCGCCTCGCGCAGCACCCGTTCCTGGTCGGCCGTGAGCTGACCCAGCCACGTCTCGGCGCGCTCGATGCTGCGCTTGATGCGTTGCTCGCGCGCTTTGTCCGGCTCGCGATCGCCGCCGGCCTGCACCGTCTGGCGCCGCAGCTTGGCGTTGTCACGCGCCAGCTTGCCGCCGAAGTGATCGAGCTGGTCCGGCGTCAGCGTGCGCGCCAGCTGTGCCAGCTCGGGGGCGGCCTGCTTGGCCACCACCATCATGCGGTCGTTGACCTGCGCCTGGATCGCCAGGACGTCATCGGCGGTCAACGGCGAGTCGAGCCGCACTTGCGCGCTGTCGATCAGGCGCGCGTAGTCGGCGAGCTGGGTGCTGCGGTGCCAGGCGAGCAGTGCGCGCACGCGCTCCTTGGCGAGGCTTTCCTGTGCGTCATCCAGGTCGAAGTAGCTGTCGAGCGAGTACAGCGCCAGCGTGTCGGCATTGTTGTAGCCCAGCCGCAGCGACGAGCAGGCCGCCACCAGCAGCAGCGCCGATGCCACGAGCGCCACGCGGCCAATGCGGGTGCGCAGCCGGTGGCGCAGGTGCCCGGTGCTAGCATCTTTGCCGCCTTGCGCCCCAGGCGCGCGCACGGACGATCGATTGCACGGCTGCGCGTTTGCCACTTTCATCTCCTGCTGCTCCAACGACGCCGGCGACGGCACTTCAGATTCCAAGACCAAACGAGACCGCAGCGATGAACATCGTGATTCTGGCGGCCGGCCAGGGCAAACGGATGCGCTCTGCGCTGCCCAAGGTGCTGCATCCGATCGCCGGTCGGGCCATGCTATCCCACGTCCTCGACACCGCGGAAGCGCTGGCCGCCGACCTCAACGTTCCGGCGCACATCACGGTCGTGGTCGGCCACGGCGCCGAGGCAGTGCGTGCCTCGCTCGCCAGCCGAGACACGGTGCAGACCGCGCTGCAGGAGCCACAGCTGGGCACCGGCCACGCGGTGATGCAGGCCGCCGCGCAACTCGTCGACAGCGAGCCGACCCTGGTGCTGTACGGCGACGTGCCGCTGATCACGCCGGCCACGCTGACCAAGCTGCTGGACGCGGCCGGCAAGGATGGCGTGGGCCTGCTTACGGTGCAGATGCCCGATCCCACCGGCTACGGCCGCATCGTGCGCGACTGGCACGGCAACGTGCTCAAGATCGTCGAGCAGAAGGACGCGCACGGCGACGAGCTGTCGATCACCGAAGTCAACACCGGCATCCTGGTGGCGCCGACGCCGCACCTGAAGCGCTGGCTCGGCAAGCTGTCCAACCGCAATGCCCAGGGCGAGTACTACCTGACCGACTGCATCGCGCAGGCGGTGCATGACAGCGTGCGCGTGGCGGGCGTGCTGTGCCCCTGTGTCGACGAGACGCTCGGTGTGAACAGCAAGGAGCAACTGGCGCAGGCCGAGCGGGTGACGCAGCGGCGCATCGCGTCGCGACTGATGGAGCAGGGCGTCACGCTGGCCGACCCGGCGCGCATCGACGTGCGCGGCGAACTGATGGTGGGCGCCGACGTGTTCATCGACGTCGGCTGTGTGTTCGAGGGCTGCGTGCATCTGGCCGATGGCGTGCACGTGGGTCCGTACAGCGTGCTGCGCAACATCACGGTCGGCGCCCGCACCGAGCTGGTGGCGTTCACCTTCCTCGAGGACTCGAGCATCGGCGCCGGCGCGCGGCTTGGGCCGTTCTCGCGCCTGCGGCCCGGCGCCGAGCTGGGTGACGAGGTGCACATCGGCAATTTCGTCGAAGTGAAGGCGAGCCGCATGGGGCACGGCAGCAAGGCCAATCACCTGGCCTACGTGGGCGACGCCAACGTCGGCGCCCACTGCAACATCGGCGCCGGCACCATCGTCGCCAACTACGACGGCGCCAACAAGCACAAGACCGAGCTCGGCGACAACGTGCACACCGGCAGCAACTCGGTGCTGGTGGCGCCGATCAAGGTCGGTGCCGGCGCCACCATCGGCGCCGGCTCCACCGTCTCCAACGACGTGCCGGCCGGCAAGCTGACGGTGGCGCGCGCGCGGCAGACGACGATCGAAGGCTGGACCCGGCCGGTCAAGAAGAAGTGAGCGTCAGGTGAGCGCTCAGTGACTCACCTATCGCCGGTGCTGCGGCCGGCCACATCGGCCGATGCGGCGGCGGTGGCCGAGGTGTTCCTCGCGTCGCGCAAGCGCTTCGTCGCCTTCGCACCGCTGGCACACGATGACGACGACGTCCGCGCGTGGATCGCCGGCACCGTGCTGCCGGCCGGTGGCACCTGGGTCGCCGAGCTG
>LNFM01005097.1_pt1 | contig 23211 bp, 20 predicted proteins | sample 596031 | NCBI WGS metagenome assembly LNFM01 (sample SAMN04254537, study PRJNA301005) | activated carbon metagenome | isolation source: dual media filters at the Ann Arbor, Michigan drinking water treatment plant | place: USA: Ann Arbor | reverse complement strand
CGCACCTCGTCAAGCTTGAACGGCTTGATGATGGCGGTAATCAGTTTCATGTGTTCCTCGGGAAGGAGGCGCCGCTCGCGCGGCGCCGGACGGCTAGATCAGAACGACTTGCTGACGGAGATCACCGGACGCACCTTGCCGCCGGCGTCGCCTTCGGTGTCGGTGAAGAAGTCGTCCTTGTCGCCACCGATGACTGCGGCACCGAGGATCCAACCGGACAGGTCATAGGTCACGCCGACCTTGTAATCGATCGCGTTGTCCTTCGGCGCGCCGAACTGCTTGTAGTTCTTGACGCGCTGGTAACCCACGTGACCCTGCAGGCCGAGACCGCCGCCAAGATCGAAGCCGGCCGACAGGTCGAGGTACTGCGAGCCCTTGGTGTCGATCCCTGGCGCTTCGAGGCCGAAGAAGTTGGTCACCGAGTGGTACAGCTTGAGCGAGACCGGACCATAGGAACCGCCGACATACAGTTCGAGGTTCTTGGCCTTGAAGTCCGGGTTGTACTTGCCGGTGCCCGGGTACATGTAATAGATCGCGCCGACGTCGATGCCGAAGTCGCCGAGGCCCATCTTGTAGCCGCCGTAGAAGTCCATCTCCAGCGAGGCGCCGTTATAGAGAACCGACGACACGTTGGAGTTCCAGTTACCCAGATAGAAGCCGCTCTTATGGGCGAAGTCGATGCCGCCTTGGAACGCGGGCTTGTAGTCGGTCTGGGTGAAGCCGCGGAACCGATAGTCACTGAACAGGCCGGCATTGCCGGTCAGCGTGAACTCGGGCTCGGCCTTGGCGGCTTGAGCGCTGGCCAGCATTGGCAGCGAAATCAGGGCGGCGGCAAGGCCGGCGCGAACGGTGTTCTTCATGGTGCTTCTTCCCCTTCAGGCTCTTTTGGAATGACGATCGGACCAGCAGGCTGCAACGGCCGGTATCTCGCAACGTTTGTGCCAAGCGACATTGCACGCCTCCGGTGCAACATCCGGCCACACATTGGGAAAGCCCCGCATCAAAACGGTGCCGATCGCCCGATACGGGTGCGTTCACAGTTTCTCGCACCGCGCCGAAGCGCCTGGGCACGCCAGCCGATAGACTGCCGCTCACGCCCACCCTGGGGAGTTCGCGCGATGGACAAGACCAATGACCGCTTCGGGTTTCTCGACGAACTGCAGAGCCGGCTGCTCGCCCTGTTGCAGCAGACGCCAGCGGCGGATCTGCAGAAGAACCTCAAGGCGCTGCTGAACCAGCAGTTCGCAAAAATGGATCTCGTCACCCGCGACGAGTTCGACACGCAGATGCAGGTGCTCGCGCGCACGCGCGAAAAGCTGGAGGCGCTCGAGCGGCGCCTCGCGCAAATGGAGAGCGCGGCAGCAACGCCGCCCTCGTCCAACCCACCGACCTAACGCGCCGCGCGTTGAAATGAAAAGCGCCGCGATGAGCGGCGCTTCTTCCTTGATTGCACTCGGTAGGGCCGTTACGCAGGCGCTGCGGGCAGGCGCGACAGGTCGGCCGAGCGGCTTGCCCGGACGGACATCAGAACGTCTTGCCGACCGACAGGATCACCGTGTCCTTGGCCACGACCTTGGCGGCGCCATCGCTGGCGTTGAGCACGGTATAGGCGTCGTCCTTGGCGGTGCTGCCGATATACGCCAGGCCCCAGGTGACTCCGAGCGCCTCGGTGGTCGCGCCCAGTTTCCAGTCGGTGTTGTTGAGACGGCTGAAGTTCTTCACCGACTGGTAACCGACGTGGGCCACCAGATTGGTGGTCTTGCCCAGCGGATAGACGTAGCCGAGATCGACGTAGTAGGCGCCACTGGAGTCGACCAGCGAGAAGAAGTCGCTGATCGCGTAGTTCGCCTTGGCGGTCAGGTTGCCGAACGCGGCACCGACGTAGAACTCGGTGGTATCGAACCGCCGCAGGCTGATCGCATCCTTGGCGCCCGGGTAGTAGTAGTAGATGACGCCCACGTCGAGTTCGATGTTGCGCGTCAGTTCGAACCGGTAGCCACCGTAGAAGTCCAGTTCCAGCGAAGCACCGCCCTGGAAGGTCCCTGCGGTCGTGGTGGTGGGCTGCGTGCCGGGAGGCGAACCGGCCGGAATGCGGCGATCGCGCACGTTGGTCCCCACGCTCGATCCCCAGGTGCCGAAGTAGAAACCAGCGCTATGGCCGAGGTCGAATCCGCCTTGCACGGCCGGCAGGTTGTACGTCTGCGAGACACCGCGGAAACGGTAATCGCTGACCACGCTGAAGTTGCCGGAGCCGGACCAGGCTGACCGCTGCGCCGCCGCGTCGCTCGGCATGATGAGCGCGCTGGCGGCCGCCATCGCCAGGAAAGCAGCAAGGAAGGTGCGTTTCACTCGGGATACCTCCGTCGTTCGAATCTTGTTGGGGAAGCTTGGCGCAGCAAATCGCCATGCCGACCGGGCACTGGGCCGCCGCATCTGTCTTGCGCCGCATGGACCGGAAGAGTCTAGTCGGCCGTCGGCAGCGAACGCACCATCCGGGCGCATTAGCGGGCAGCGGCGGCGCATGGGCGCCCTGTCGCAAGGCATTCGGGTTGTCGCGGAGAGGCGGCGGACGCCGCGTTCACGAGCCCGTAGCTGCGCACCAACGCGTCGAGCGGACCGGTGCGACCGCTCAACTCACCGTGATCGGCACCGCGCTGCGCTTGCGGGCGACGGCAATGATCTTGGCCGCCACGCTGAAGTCGAGCTGGTCGAACTCGGCAGCCAGCGAGGTCCTGTCCATCAGCCGCACACCCTTGCTCTTGAGCGCCGCGCCGTCGTCCGCACCGTCGTTGGCGACGATCAGTACGCGCAGCAGGCCGATCGAGCGCGCCTGCGTGCGCAGTTGCTGCACGCGCTCGGCGGTGACGCGACCGCTTTCGACGACGAAAGCGTAGGCCCGCGCTGGATCGTGGCGATGACGCAGCACCTGTTCGATCGGCCGGACCGCTGCCGACGCCGGCGCACTGCGATAGCCGCGCGCCTCGAACCAGGCCAGTGCCAGTTCACGCAGCGGCACATCCTCGTTGCCGCGACGAATCGGCGCCCCGCCGCCAGCAGATGCCGGTGCGACGGCAGCGCTATCGCGGGTCGCCGCCGGGGCGGGCGCCGGCATCGGCGCCGGCGCGGCTTGGCCGGGGTCACCGGGCACGCGCATGACGAGGGTCGGCGGACTCGGCTGCGGGGGGCGGGCGACCGCAGGCGCAGGCGCCACCGGTGCTGACACGGGAGCCGGCGCGCGGGTCGGCATGGCCACACCCGACGGCACCGCGGGCGGCGCGGCGGGCGCAGGCTCCGCAACGGGCACCGCACGCCGCGGCGGCAGCGTGTCGTCGCCGAGGATGATGTTGGTCGGTTCTTCAAGCGTGGCGCGGGCGCGCCGCGCCACGCCCTGCGGCTCACCGGCCAGCAGCGCCTCGATGTCGAACACCTCGTCGTGCTCGGAGACTTCCAGGCCGCGACGGTCAGGGATGCGCGACGGCGTGCCGGCCTCGGCGAACACCGTCTCGCCATCGAGCGAGAAAGGGGAGCCCCCAGCACGCACGCGGGCCAGCGCCTCTTCCTCGCGGCGCGCCGCCTCGGCCCGGATCCGGCGCGACCGGGCAATCGCCCAGTACGCGGTTCCACCAAGCAGCAGCAGCGCAACAACGATGATCAGCGGCGTGTACATGGGGCAACGGGCGTCCTGGCGGGTGACTGACGGTGACGGGCGGCGATTTTCTCAGAGATCACTCAGAGCAACGACCAAGCAGCCCGATCATTGAGTCCCGCGTTTCGGATCGGCCGGCACGACGCCGCGCCGGGCACGCCGTGCCAGCAGGCCGGCGGGCAGCAGCGCGGCCCAAAGCGCCAAGGGTAAGGCACCGCCACCACCGCTGTTCGCGGGCGGGGGCGGCGGCGGCGCCACCGCAATCGCGCCGGTGATCGCCAGTGTGGTGGTGTTGGACGGCTCGCCGTTGTGCTCGATCGTCAGCGTGGTCTGATGTTGCGTCGCCGGCGCAGCGTTCGGCTGGTAGGTGACGCGGACCTGGCAACTCGCGGCAGGCGCCAGCGTCTGTGCCAGGCAACCTGAGCCGATGCCCGCCACCGAGAACTGCGCGGCGCCGGTGCCCGACAGGCGCACGCCATTGTTGGTGGCGACGATCAATGGCGCGCGACCATTGTTGAACAGCGTGATGACGGTGCTGGTGGACTGGCCCACCGCACTGACCGACAGGGTGGCGCCGGGATTGGCCGACACGTTCCCCTCGGCGCGGATGTCGGCGACATAGGTTGCGACCTGGTCCTTCTCGGCATTGGAGAAAGCGTTGAAGGTCACGCCCATGCCGCTGACACTGGTGGCGGCAGTCTGGATGCGCGTGCGGGTCTGCGCCACGGTCGAGGTCGAGAACGTGGTGCGCATGGTCGCCAGCCGCGCGGCGTCGTGGCAGTCGGCACACGCCCCGGTGGTGGCCTTGCCTGAATTCCACAGCGTCCGACCCGCGGTCCAGTCGACTGCGTGGGTGACCGGGGCAGCGAGCAGCGCAATGGCGGCCGTGGATGCCTTGAACAACAGTGAGTGGGCAGCTTGCATCAGGCGCTTTCCAGTCGTGAAGACATGTGAACTGACATCGGTAGCCGCGCCAGCCCGCGAGCGAACGCCGACGCCGACACGGGCGAGGGTGCGATTGTGGTCAGCCCGGGCGCGGGCGCGCATCCACTGTCCGGCCTAGCCGCGTGCTTTTCCGCGTAGGCGGGCAGGCATGTCGGGGCGATTGCCGGCCATTCGCCCTGCAATCGTCCGGACCGTCCGCCGAAGACCCGCCCGTACAATCGCGCCCCGCTCGTCCTCCCCGTCCGGCAACCCGTGCCGATGACCCGCGCCCTCTCATGACCCTTGCTGTCGTTCGCAGTCGCGGCCTGTCGGGCATGTTCGCGCCCGAGGTCACGGTCGAGGCGCATCTGGCCAACGGGCTGCCGTCGTTCACCGTGGTCGGCTTGCCCGACATCGAGGTGAAGGAAGCACGCGAGCGCGTGCGGGCGGCGATCCAGAACGCCAAGTTCGAGTTCCCGATGCGGCGCATCACGGTCAACCTGGCGCCGGCCGACCTGCCGAAGGAGTCGGGCCGCTTCGACCTGCCGATCGCGCTGGCGATCCTCGCCGCCAGCGATCAACTGACCGCGCGCACGCTCGACCGCTACGAGTTCGCCGGCGAACTGTCGTTGTCCGGCGAGTTGCGGCCGGTGCGCGGCACGTTGGCGATGACCTACGCGGTGTCGAAGACTGCCGGCGACATCAAACCGCCGCGCGGCTTCGTGCTGCCGGTGGACAACGCCGACGAGGCCTCGCTGGTGGCCGGCATGTCGATCTACGCCGCGCGCAGCCTGCAGGAAGTGGTCGAGCACCTGGAAGCCGACGCCGGCAATGCGCAGGCGACGCGATTGCAGCCGCACATGGCCACGGTGCGGATGACGCCGCCCACCTACCCGGATTTTTTCGACGTGCGCGGCCAGAAGGGCGCCAAGCGTGCGCTCGAGGTTGCCGCCGCGGGTGGCCACAGTGTGCTGATGGTGGGTCCCCCCGGCACCGGCAAGACAATGCTGGCGCAGCGCTTCCCGAGCATCCTGCCGCCGATGACCACGGACGAGGCGCTGGAAAGCGCCGCGGTGCTGTCGCTGGTCGGCCAGTTCGCGCCGCAGCGCTGGGCCACCCGCATGTTCCGCGCGCCGCATCACACCGCCAGTGCAGTGGCGCTGGTCGGTGGCGGCAGCAATCCGCTGCCGGGCGAGATTTCGCTCGCCCATCATGGCGTGCTGTTCCTCGATGAACTGCCCGAGTTCGACCGCCGCGTGCTCGAAGTGATGCGCGAGCCGCTTGAGTCAGGCCGCATCACGGTGGCGCGCGCCGCGCGTCACGTCGACTTTCCCGCGCGCTTCCAGCTGATCGCGGCGATGAACCCCTGCCCCTGCGGCTACTTCGGCCACCGGACGATGACCTGCCGCTGCACGCCGGAAATGGTGGCGCGCTACCAGGACCGCATCAGCGGGCCGCTGCTCGACCGCATCGACATGCGGGTCGAGGTCGGCTCGCTGAGCGAGGACGAGCTGATGGAAATGCCCGATGGCGAGCCCACGCGTTACATCGTCGACCGCGTGATGCGCGCCCATGACCGGGCGATGGCGCGCCAGGGCAAGGCCAACGACGAGCTGCAGTCGGGCGAGATCGAGCGCGTGTGCAAGCCGGAAGGCCCGGTCAAGCAGCTGATGCACGCCGCGAGCGTGCGGCTGGGCTGGTCGGCGCGTGCCTATCACCGTGTGCTCAAGGTGTCGCGCACCATTGCCGACCTCGACGGCGCCGACGAACTCGGCACTGCGCACGTCGCCGAGGCGATCCAGTATCGGCGCTCGCTGCGCGAGACCTAGCCGCTGCCGCGCTGTTGCTGAGCATCGACCACACGCGCGGTCGGCTTGCCCTGTCGTCGTCGCGTAAGACAACAGGTCGACGTCGCGCTCTTGGTCGCGTGGTGCCTATCGGCCGCCGTCGCGACAAGGTCCGCTGACTGTTGCGCGCTGCCAAACGGCTCGACGGCCAAGCTACTCCAAGGGATTACGGCGCATTACTCCTGAGTAGGTAGCGACGACCCCCGATTGATAGTCATCAACCGTGGAGTTGCTGCGCTGCAAATACTGCCGACGTCTTGGCTCCTTTGGGCCGATCTCAATGGACGCGCGCAGATGAACCTGTCCGGCATCGTCATCATCGTCGACCGACCCGAGAACACCGACACCGTCGCGCGTGCGGTCGCTGCGTTGCCCGGCATCGAGGTGACGCAGATCGACCGCCCCAGCAACCGCCTCGTGCTGGTTCAGGAAGCCGCCACCGTCGACGCAGAAGTCGATGGCTTCCGCCTGCTCCAGCAAACCGCCGGGGTGGTCAATGTGGACCTTGTCTTTCACTACGTTGGCGACCAGCCCGAGGCCGATCTTGACCTCAACGCAGCGCTGGCCTGCCTCGACTCCTCCATCGATCCGACCGCGCGCGCGCATTGACGCCCAGCGCAATGACATCCAAGCCAGGGGAATGCAATGACCGACCTTCGTCGTCGTGAACTCTTGAAGTCCGGCATCGCGGCCAGCACCGCTGCCGCCATCGGCCTGCCGGTATCCGAAGCCGCGCTCGCGCAGGCCACGGCCGCCGAGGCCGGATGGCAGTGGGACAAGGGCGTGTGCCGGATGTGCGGCACCGGCTGCGGCATCCAGGTCGCGACCAAGGACGGCAAGGTGATGGCGACCAAGGGCGACCCGGCGGCGCCGGTGAACCGCGGCCTGAACTGCATCAAGGGCTACTTCAACGGCAAGATGGCCTACGGCGCGGACCGCCTGACGCAGCCTCTGATGCGGATGAAGGACGGCAAGTTCGACAAGATGGGCGCCTTCACTCCGGTCAGCTGGAAGACCGCGTTCGACGAGATGGAACGCCAGTTCCGCAAGCACTACGAGAGCAAGGGGCCGAGCGGCGTCTCGTTCATCGGCTCAGGCCAGCACACCGTCGAGGAGGGCTACGCCAGCGTCAAGCTGATGAAGGCCGGGTTCCGCTCCAACACGATCGACCCCAACTCGCGCTTGTGCATGGCGGCGGCGGTGGCAGGCTTCCTGCAGACCTTCGGCGCCGACGAGCCGGCCAACGTGTACGACGACATCGAACTGGCCGACGCGGTGATTCTGTGCGGCGCCAATCCGGCCGAGGCGCACCCGGTGCTGTGGTCGCGCGTGACCGACCGCAAGCTCGGCCACAAGGCGCTGAAGATCTTCAACATCACCACCTACCAGAACATGTCGAGCGACATCGCCGACGCCACGGTGGTGATCAAGCCCAACGGCGACCTCGCCCTGCTCAACTACCTGGCGCGCGAGATCGTCGAGCGCAACGCGGTCAATTGGGACTTCGTCAACAAGCACTGCGTGTTCGCCACCGGCGCGGTGGACATCGGCTACGGCATGCGCAACACGACCCAGTTCGCGTTCGACGCCGAAAAGGACGTGCTCGCCAAGGAACTGGAGATCACGCTCGACAAGCACGAGGCGGCCGGCCAGCGACGACAGACGGGCGCCAAGGTGCCGCAGAAGGACCGCGGCGGCGCCGGCCGCCACTGGCAGATCAGCTTCGACGAGTACAAGAAAGGGCTTGCGCCGTACACGCTCGAGTTCGTCGCCGAGCTGGCCAAGGGCGACCCGGACGAATCGCTCGACAGCTTCAAGGCCAAGCTGCGCGCGCTGGCCGATGTGTATTGCGACAAGTCCCGCAACATCCTCACGTTCTGGACCATGGGCGTGAACCAGCATCAGCGCGGGACCTGGGTCAACACCCAGCTTTACGCGCTGCATCTGCTGACCGGCAAGCACGGCATCCCCGGCAACGGCGGCATCTCGCTGACCGGGCAGCCGTCGGCCTGCGGCACCGCGCGCGAAGTGGGCACGTTTGCGCATCGCCTGCCAGCGGGGATGGCAGTCGACAACCCAGCGCATCGCGCGCGCGCCGAGAAGATCTGGAACCTGCCCGCGAAGACGCTGAACCCGAAGATCGGCCAGGACCAAATGGCGATCCTGCAGGGGCTGGAAGACGGCTCGGTGGGCTTCTGCTGGATCCAGGTAACCAACCCGTTCCAGTCCACGCCCAATCTGAACCACTGGCTGAAGGCGGCGCGCGAAAAGGACTGCTTCATCGCCGTGGCCGACATCTATCCGACGGTATCGGGCAAGGTGGCCGATCTGATCCTGCCTGCCGCCTACATGCTCGAGAAGTGGGGCATGTACGGCAACGCCGAGAGGCGCACGCAAGCCTGGCGCGCGCAGGTCAATCCCCCGGGCGAAGCGCGCACCGACCTGTGGATGCTGATGGAGTTCTCCAAGCGCTTCAAGCTCAAGGAGGTGTGGGGCGAGAAGACCATCCCCGGATTGAAGGCCGACGGCTTCGCCGACAGCAAGCTGCCCGATGTGATGAGCGAGGCCGCGAAGATGGGCTACTCACCGGACAGCACGCTCTACGAGGTGCTGTTCGCGCGACCCGAGCACAAGAAGGTGGCCTGGCCCGATCCGATCGCCAAGGGACATCCGAACCCCACCGTCGCCGCGCTGGGCGAGGCGTGGTTCCCGGAGAAGGCGCTGTTCAACGAGTACCGGCAGTTCACCGTCAACTTCCAGTACGACCTGGCGGACTTCGATGCCTATCACGCCGATGCCGTGCGCGGACTGCGCTGGCCGGTGATCAAGACGGCCGACGGCAAGTGGCAGGAGACCAAGTGGCGCTTCTCCGAGGGCAATGATCCGTACGTGAAGAAGGGCGAGGGCTTCAGCTTCTACGGCCCGGCGTTCAAGGCGGTGCCGGTGGGGACCATCGACGGTCCGACCGACCCGAAGCCGGTGCCGCTGCCGGGCAAGGCGAAGATCTTCTTCCGGCCCTATGCCGCGCCAGTCGAGCAGCCCGATGCCAACTATGACCTTTGGCTCACCACCGGCCGCATCCTGGAGCACTGGCATACCGGCTCGATGACGCGCCGCGTGCCTGAACTGCACCGCGCGCAGCCGTCGGTCGTGATGTACATGAACGCCGCGGACGCCAGCAAGCGTGGTCTGAAACGCAACGACGTCGCATGGATCGAGTCGCGCCGCGGCAAGATCAAGATCCTGGTCGAGACGGCCGGCCGCAATCGCGTGCCGCGCGGCACCGTGTCGGTCGCGTTCTTCGACGAGGCGGTGCTGGTCAACAAGCTGGTGATCGACGCGCTCGACCCGATCTCGCGCGAGCCGGACTACAAGAAGTCCGCGGTCAAGGTCTACAAGGCCTGAGCAGCGAACCATGGGCGAGGGCGTGAGGCAGTCTCCGGGCCGACCGCCTGACCGGCGATGACCGACCGTCGCGACTTCATCAAGCGTGCTGCGCAGACCACGGCGGTGGCCGGCTGCGGCGGCCTGCTGTGGAACGCGCTGCTCGCGCAGCAGGCCGCGGCCGCCAGCGCGCCGCTGCGGCCGCCGGGCGCGCTCGACGAGCGTGACTTCGGTGCCGCCTGCATCAAGTGCGGCCAGTGCGTGCAGGCCTGTCCGTTCAAGACGCTGTTTCTGGCGCGTCCCGGCGAACCGGTGGTCACCGGCACGCCGACGTTCAAGCCGCGCGACATCCCCTGCTTCATGTGCGAGGACGTGCCCTGCGCCAAGGCCTGCCCCACCGGCGCGCTCGATGCGGGGATGAAGGACATCCGTGCTGCCAGGATGGGGCTGGCCGTGGTCGATCCGGCAAGCTGCCTGTCCTGGCAGGGACTGCGCTGCGAGGTCTGCTATCGCGCCTGTCCGGTGCAAGGCAAGGCGATCACGGTGCAACCGCATCCGCGCCAGATCTCGCGCCACGCACTGTTCGTACCGGTGGTGCACGCCGAGGCATGCACCGGCTGCGGCATCTGCGAGAAACGCTGCCCCACGGAAGAAGCGGCGATCCGGATCGTCGATCCGAAACTGGTGCAGGGAAAGATCGGCGCGCATTACCGGATGGAGTGGAACGAGCGGGCGCCCATCAGCGGCGGCCCCGGGCCGGCCGAACCGCGTACACCCGCGGCTGGTGACGCGCCCGCTGTACTGCCGCCGGCGCAACGCGGGCTCGACTGGCTCAACCAGAAGGGCACGCCGTGAGCTCGCACGCGACAGCGCGGCCGGTGCGCCACTTCGTACCGCCCACCACGCTCGGCGGCAAGCTGCGCGTGCTGCGCTTCGAGCTGGCACGGCGCGCGGTTCAGTTTTCCGTGCTGCTGATGTTCTACGGCACGCTGCATTGGGGCTGGAAGGTGGCCGGCGCGCCGCTGCTGGCTGGCAACCTGTCGGCCTCGACGCTGCTCGGCGTGGTGCCGCTGGCTGACCCCTTTGGCGTGCTGCAGATCCTCGTGTCGCGCCATTGGCTGGCGACCGAGGTGCTGATCGGTGCGGCGGTGACTCTCGGTCTGTATCTGCTCGCGGGCGGCCGCGTGTTCTGCGGCTGGGTGTGCCCGATGAACGCGGTCACCGACGCCGCGCTCTGGCTGCGGCGCCGGCTTGGCATCGGCGCCGATCTCGTGCACGTGAACCCGCGTGCGCGCTTCGTGCTGCTCGGCATGGCATTGGCGCTGTCGTTCGCGTTCGGCGCCGCCGCCTTCGACTGGCTGAGCCCGATCGGCATGCTGCATCGGGAACTGATCTTCGGCGTCGGGCTTGGGTTGACCGCGGCGCTCGGCATCTTTCTGTTCGACGCCTTCGTCGTGAAGCACGGCTGGTGCGGACACCTGTGCCCGCTCGGCGCGTTCTGGTCGCTGGTCGGCCGCGGCGGGCAGGTGCGCGTGGCGTTCGACGATGCCTCCTGCACGCGCTGCGGCGACTGCGTGAAGGCCTGCCCCGAACCGCGCGTCCTGAACTTTGCCCAGGCCGCCACGCGCGGCATGGTGACCGGCGGCGAGTGCACCAGTTGCGGCCGCTGCGTGGCGATCTGCCCCGAGTCGAGCCTCAGTTTCAACCTGCGGCTGCGCATCCGGCCCGGGCCGGCGCAGCCCATCAACGATCAACCGACATGACCCTCTGGGAGAGGACACGATGACCCGCACCTTCCGTTTGTCGACGCCGCGCCGCCTGCTGGGCGCGCTCGCGCTCGCTGCCTTGGCGGTCGGCTGTGCCACGACCGCCGCCATCAACGACAGCGACTTCAGCTTCAAGAAAGGCAGCGTCTTCGATGCGGCCACACCGGTGCCGTTCGCGTTCGAGGAGGACGCATCGGCCACGCTGATCCGGCCGCTGCCGGGCTCGGGCATCCCGCCGATGATTTCGCATACGGTCGACGAGTACCTGCCGTTGACGATCGCCAAGAACGACTGCCGCGATTGCCACGACAAGCCGGCCAACATCGGCAAGCCGGTGGCAAAAAGCAAGGCGATGCCGGCCTCGGCGAGCCACTACGTCAAGGATGCAACCGGCAAGCTGCAGCTGATGGGCATGAGTTTCAACTGCCTCTCCTGCCATGCGCCGCAGGCCGGCGTCGTGCCGTTGGTCACGAATACTTCCCGCTGACCCGGCTGCGGGTCGGCGCCGCTGCGATTGCGTCGCGCGCTGTCTCGGCGTGCCTGCCACCGCGCGCCCGTGGTCGAGCGCATCAACGCCGACCTCGACGGCGCTGACGAACTCGGTACGGCGCACGTAGCCGAGGTAATCCAGAATCGGCACTCGCTTCGAGAAACGTCGCCGCGCGGCCGCGTGGCGTGCCGCTGCACCACCGGCGCTCCCGGCTGAGGGGCGATCGGCAAGCTGCCCTGCAATCGCGCGCAAGGACCAACTCGGCAAAGCAAGCACCGCGTGAGCGGCAGCAGGTCGTCCCCTCGCCCGGGAGGCACCGAAAATGCTGCTGCTTGCTCCTCTACCGCGAGAAGCGTGAGCCATGCCACCTGCCATCTCTACCGCCACCGACGTTCACGCCGAACCTGCGACGCCCGCTGCATCTGCCGCCACACCAATCGAACTCGCCCTGCTGACCATCACGCCTGGCGCCGCGACGGCCGGGCTGGCGGCCACCGCCACGCTGCTGGTGCTGGCGCATGTCGCGGTGGTGGGGTTCGGGCCGGGCAGGGACATCGACAGCGTCACCGGACTGGGCCGGATACTGCATCTGAACGGCGAGAAGAACGCGCCCGCACTGTTCGCCACCGCGCTGCTGCTGCTTGCAGCGCTGGCCTTCGCACTGTGGGCACGCGCCGCGATTGGGGGGGCACGCGCGCGCCGCATGTGGCAACTGCTGGCGGCGCTGTTTGTCCTCCTTGCCTTGGACGAGTATTTCTCGGTGCACGAGCGCCTGTCGGTACCGGTACGCACGATGTTCGATCTGCACGGCACCCCGTTTCATTACGCCTGGATCCTCCCGTACGGACTCGGCGTGGCCGCACTGGCCGCGCTGTTCCTGCCGATCTACCTGCGGCTGCCGCGCCGGACGCAGTTGGGCTTCGCGCTGGCCGCCGCCCTGTTCCTGTCCGGCGCATTCGGCATGCAGGTCGTCGGCGCGGTGGTGCTGACGTCGCATGGCGAGGACAGCACCTTTTACGCCATTGCCTCGACGCTGGAAGAAACGCTCGAGCTGGCCGGGGTGGTGGTGCTGATCCACACCTTGCTGCGCGGCCTGGCGGCGCTCCCGGGGGGCGCGCGCCTGCAACTGGCACCGGCGCGCCGCTGACGCCGGTCAGCGGCAGTCGATCAGCGCGCCCGCTGTTTCCGGGATGGCGGCGGGCGCCGTTTCGTTCAGCGCCGCCGCCGGGCGCTGCGTCTGCGCGCGGACCGATGCGGGCATGCAGGCCTCCTCGGCCACCGCGCCGCGCGGATCGCGGTTGCCGCGGCAGGCCAGCCGCAGCGCGCCGGTTCCCCCGAGGCGGCCGACCGCGGCCGCGCCGAGTTGGGCGAAGTGGTTGTCGCGCACGACAACGTCGCGCACCACGCCGCCTTGGCTTTCGCGTTCGATCGTCTCGCCGCGACGGCCGCCGCCCAGATCGCGCGCGGCGCGCTGCACGCGACCCTCTGCGTTGCCATCATTGATGCGGACACCCATGCCACGCACGCGCTGCACACGGTTGCCGACCACCGCCACCCGCTCGACCGTCAGCGCCTCGCGCAGGGCCGGGATCGCCGCCTCGTCGGCAAAGATGCGGGCGCCGATCTCGATCGCGCCGTGCCCGGTCTTGCGTAGCCGTTGCGGCAACGGCAGCGGGTTGTACGGCGCGGCGTCGGTCTGCACCCGCTCGATGTAGTTGCCTTCGATCCGCACGTCGCGTACGCCGAACGTGACGTAGACCTGTTCGCGCGTCACGTAGACCGCGGCCGCATGCGCGGTGTTGGCGATGCGGTTGGCGCGGATCGTGACCTGCTCGCCGCCGACCACGCTGATGCCACGCCCCCAGTACTGACCCTCGACATCGTTGTCGGCGATCAGCACGTTGCGCACCAGTTTGTCGTCGCGGCGCTCCTGCAGCGTGGCGGCCAGTTCCTCGGTCTGGCCACGCGTCCACATGCCGTCGCCGAGGTAGGAGACCACGGCGATCATGTCGTCGCCGGTCTCGCGCACGGTGTTGCCGAGCACGCGACCATCGCGCGCGCCGCCGGTGATGTGGATACCGTCGGACAGCGAGCGCACCACGGTATTGCCGGCGACGAGGAAGTTGCGCACGCCGCTGACGAAGATCGCCGCCGAGGCCGAGCTGTTGGGGTCCTCGGCGGTCGGCACCAGACGGTTGTCGCGGATCACCACGCCCGACAGCAGCGGTGCGGCGCGCCGTTCCGAGGCCGGGCGCCACACGGCGATGCGCGATTCCCAGGGCGCCGTACGCCGATGATCGGTGGCGGCGGTGAGCGTGAAGCCGATGATCTGCACCCCGTCGGCCTGCACCATCAGCGCCATGTCACCCGGGTTGGTCGCATGCAGGGTGGCGCCGCGGCCATCGAGCACGACATCGCGCGTGCGCAGCGGCAGGCGGCGGTCGTGCAGGTAGCGACCGGGCGGGAATACCAGCGATTGGCCGGGCCTCAGCGCGGCGAGCGCACGGCCGATGGCTGCGGTGTCATCGCGGTCATCGTCGCCGCGCGCGCCGAAGTCGGTCACCCGGAGCGCAGCAGCAGGCGCGGCAGGCAGCGCGGTCAGCGGTGGGCAATGCGATGGCGGGCGAGCGCGATCGGGCACGCGGGCTGTCTCGGCGTTGGGGCGCGCCGTGTCATCCGCCATCAGCGGTGGTGCCGCCAGGAGCGCGTACGGGATCAGCCATCGTGCGACACGGCGCCCGGAGAATCTGCACATGGGTGAGCAACCGGCCGGTCACGACGCCGGCCGCCAGGAGCGGGAGCGCAGTGTTCGGCAGACCGCATGCCCGGCGTAGCGGGCTCGCCGTACGCCCCTGTGCCGCGCCAAGGTCAACCACCGAATTGTCGGCGTGCGCGCGTCGACTTGCGAGATCGTCAGATCAGCGCTGAGGCGGAGTCACCGGCAGCGGCAATCGGCTCGGTGCCACCCGGCGCTAGAACATCCATACCAGGTTGACGCCCGCCGAGCGCGCCGACGACTTGCCGGTCGGCGTGACGATGAAGCTGTTGAAACTTTCCGCCTCGTACGACTCGTCGATGTAGCGCAGGTTGATCCAGCCGCGCAGCCCGAGGCGGTAGCCGGCTTCGATGACGAAGCCGGTGGTGTCCTTGAACGTCACCGTATCGGTGAAGCCATTGACGTCGCTTTCCAGCTTGGCCCCGTTGACGAAACGCGCGCCGCCGCCCAGGCGCCAGTTGGGCACGCCATGCCAGTAGCCGAGCACCTCGATCGGCCAGCGATAGAAGGTCACATCGCCGTTGCGAGCACTGATCGCGTCGGCGTGCCAGCCCACCGTGGCCTGCAGTGACAGTGGCAATTGCGGCGATTGCCACACCACCCCTGCCGCCAGATGCACCAGGCCGCCGGCGCGAATCGACTCGCGGTCGCCATTCGAATAGTTGACCTCGGCGATGCGGTCCCCGCCCCCGGTCACGCCGCCGAACAAGGCGAAATAGAAGTTGCGGTCGTCGACCGCAGGTGCCTGGGCAGAGGCCGGTGCAGCAACGGCGGCCAGGGCGATGCCGGTGGCGAACAGGACATTGGACAAGGCGCGCATCACGGACTCCGAAAGAGGTCGACAACGGCGCCAGTATCGCAGCCCATGCGCGTCCATGCAGGTGCATTGGGCGTGGCGCAGAGGCGACGCCCTACGACCGCCCTGCAGCCGTCAGGGGCGGCGCGCAACGCACTGTCGCTTTAGCGCTCGGTGTGCTCCGCCTCGCCGAGGCTGTGCACGTGGACGCCACGCTCGGCCGCGAGACTGGGCAGGATCGCGCTCACATCCGGCTCGCGATCCGGCCGGTCGTCGAAGACGTGGCTGACCAGGTCCACCTTCACGACGCCGTGCGTGCGCTGGATCGCGCGCAGCCCGGCCGCTTCCTGCGCCATGCAGTCCGCGGCCTGGACCAGGGCGATGCGGGCGCCGCGACGATCGAGGCGCGCCAGGACGATGCCGGGCAGTGCCGTCACCCGCGTGGCGACTGCCTCCAGGGCCTGCGGCGTGGCCACAACGACGATTCCGGACAGATTCATGTTGGCGAGGGAGCGTGCAGGTGAACGCAGGTGCGCCGCAATGACGCGGCCGGGCCAGCCGCAGTATCGGAATCCGGCCGCCGGCGCTGCTTGACAGCGGTCAACCGCAAGTCGCACCTGCCGGCTTTCTGGGCAAACCCCGCTAATCACCGGCCGGGCCGGCGCGGCAGCGCGGGCAATCGTTTGATGCCGCGCATGCGGCGCCCAGGCCGCGTAGCGTCTGATGCGCATTGACTGACCAGAGAGAACCGAGCATGGAGCGCAAAGATGCCGATGTGATCGTGGTGGGCGCCGGCTTGACCGGGCTCACGGCGGCGTTTCAGCTGACGCTGCGGGGTCGGACGGTCGAGGTGCTGGAGTCGCATCTGCACGCCGGCGGCGTCATCGGCACCCACCGGCACGCGGTCGAGGGCGGCGACGCACTGTACGAAGTCGGTCCGAACAGCGGCATGGACACCACGCCGCTGATCGATTCAATGCTCGACGACCTCGGCATCCGCGACCAGCGCATCGACGCGCAGGCGGCGGCGGCCAAGCGTTACGTGTTGCGCGATGGCCAGCTGCGGGCCGTGCCTTCGTCGCTGCTGGGCTTCATCCGCACGCCGCTGTTCAGCGCCGGCGCCAAGCTGCGGCTGCTGCGCGAACCCTTCATCGCGGCCCGCAAGGACGCCGGCGCGCCTGAGGAGAGCGTGGGCTCGTTCGTGCGCCGGCGCCTGGGGCCGGAGGTCCTCGACTACGCGGTCGAGCCGTTTGTCGGCGGCGTTTACGCCGGTGATGCCGACCTGCTGTCGCTGCCGGCCGCGTTTCCCCGTCTGGCCGAGTGGGAGCGCGACTACGGCGGCCTGGTGCGCGGTGCGATCCTCGGTGCGCGCAAACGCCGGCGCGAGGCGGCGCGCAACGGCGAGCGCGCCAAGACCGCCGCCCCGAGCTTCAACTTCAACGGCGGCATGCAGACGCTGATCGATGCGCTGGTGCGGCACCTGCCGCGCCTGGTGTGCTCGGCGCGCGTGCTTTCCGTGCAGCGCGATGACGGCGACGGCTTTGCGGTCGAGATCGAGCGGCGCGGCGAGCGCCTGGTGCGCCGCGCGCGCGCCGTGGTGCTGGCGGTGCCGGCGTTCGAGGCAGCGCCGCTGGTGGCACCGCTCGGGCCGGCCGGCGCGAATGCAGCGCAGGCGCTGGACGGGGTCCACTATCCACCGGTGGCCACGGTCTCGGTCCTGTATCACCGCAGGGACGTGTCGCATCCGCTCGACGGTTTCGGCTTTCTGGCGCCCAAGGTGGAGAACCCGCCGGTCCTGGGCACGCTCTTCACGAGTTCGATGTTCGCGCAGCGGGCGCCGGCCGGCGTGGTGGTGCTGACGAGCTTCGTCGGCGGTCGACGCAATGCACAGGCGGCGCTGGCGCCGGACGAACACATCGCCGCCGACGTGGTGCGCTCCAACGCCCATCTGCTCGGCGCCGGTGCACCGATGTTCAGCGCGGTGAAGCGCTGGCCACGCGCGATTCCGCAGTACGACCTCGGCCATCTGCAGCGCATCGCCACCGTGGCCGCGCTGGAGTCGCAGGTGCCCGGTCTCTCGCTGTGCGGCAACTGGCGTGGCGGCGTGTCAGTGGCCGACTGCATCAAGGCCGGGCACGAGCAGGCGGAGCACGTCATCCAACATCTGGGCGCGACCCAGTAACGTGCTTGGCGCCACGCCGGCGCCTGGATCAGGCGACGCTTGACGTGCGCGAGCGCTCCGGTTTCGGCACACCCACCACCAAAGAAAACGGCGGTGACGCCGACCGGGGCCACCGCCGCCAAGGAGATTCGTGCCGGCTACTTCTTGGCCGGTGCCGTTGCCGGTGCCGTCGCCGGCGCAGGCGCTGCGGCGGGCGCTGCCGCCAGCTTGGTCTTCGGCGTCTTCCACGTGACCGCCGCCAGCTCGCCCTGACGCGCATAGTCGAGCGCCTCGCCGAGGATGCGGGCCGCTTCCTGCGGTGCATGAAAGCCCATCGAGTTCTCGGCCGCGACAAAGTCCAGTCGCCATTGCGCCTTGCGTTGCAGTTCGAGTGCATCGGCCAGCTGCTCCGGCGTCGCGCCCTCTTTCTTGGCGGCGTTGATTGCCTCAATCTGCGCGACGATCGCCTTGCCACCACGCTGCATCAGATCGAAGTTGCGCTGCTGGATCAGATCGACACGCGTCTTGATCTCGTCTTCCGATTGCTTGTGGCAGGACTGGCAGGCACGGCTGATGTTCAGCAGCGGGCTGCGCACCCAGTGGTCGGACACTTTGGTGGCACCGTCACGACCGTACGGCATATGGCAGTCGGCGCAGGAGACACCCGAGCGCGCATGCACGCCCTGGCTCCACATCTCGAACTCGGGGTGCTGAGCCTTCAGGATCGGCGCGCCCGTTTCCGCATGCTTGTAGTCGAAGAAGCGATCGCCATTGGCGAATTTGGTCTCGTTCCAGAACGCTTCCTGCTGCTCCATTTTCAGGCCCTTGCCCCAGGGCAACGTCAGCGGCATCTGCGACGAGCAGTAGTACTCGACATGGCACTGCGCGCAGACAAACGAGCGCATCTCCGTGCGGGTGGCATCCTGGTTCGGATCGTAGGGCTTGGACTTGTCGGTCGCGCGCCAGCGCTCGATCGATGTCGCGTACGGCGTGGGTGTGTCGGAGTTGGCGACGGCACGGATCCCATTAATGAAGCCGGGGCGCGTGACGATCAGCTTCATCGTCTGCGGATCGTGGCAGTCGGCGCACGTCACCGAATGGCCATGACCCATGTCGTGTAGCTTCTTGTTAAGGTCCTTGTACGAGTACTTGTAGCTGGCCTCGAAGCCCTTCATCGCGTCACCGCCCCCGAGTTCGCGGTACAGCGGCATCACCGCAGCGTGGCAGTGCAGGCAGGAGCCGGTCTGCGGCTTGGTCAGACGCTCCGTCTGCTCCTGGTCCACCAGCATGTAGGCATGGCCGCGACGGTCGCGGTAGTCGATCGAGAACGCATAGCCAAGGAACATCTTCTTCAGCCACGGGTCCTTCTCGATCTTCTGGTCCGGCAGCGCCTCGCTGCCGCCATGGCCGCCGAAGCGCGTGCGCGTCGGCTGCGCGGTCAGCAGGTACGAGTCGTACTGCTTGGGCCAGTTGATGCCCCACTTGGCCGGATCGGTCGTGTTTTCGTCGACCTCGACCAGGCGGGTGAACGGCGCGGCCGCCTCCTGCTTGCGGTCAAAGATGTTGGTGAGCAGGCCGGTCACTGCCGCAACAGCCACCGCAACGACGGCGACAAGCAGCAGCAGGACGGCGGTCGATACGCCGCGCTGGGTTGCGCCGATCGTGCTGAATCTGACTTTCACAAGTACCTCCATGGTCAATGACGCGCGCCGCCGAGACCGGCACGCTCGCCGTGCCCGACCGACTGATGGCAATGCACACACTTCATTTCGTCGCCGCGCCCGGTTCCGGCCGCGGCCTGATGCACCAGCTCGCCATGGCAGGCGAGGCAGTTGTCCTGCAGGATGCGACTGTTGTCGCCCTTGATCGTGATCGGCTCGGCGAAGTCCTGCGTGGTGAACGCTTTCGAGTGGTGCCAGCCGTTGATCGCCTTCGCCAGGTACTTGGCGACGAAACCATGCGGCAGATGGCATTCGTTGCAGCCCGCCACCGCGTGATGGCTCGACTTCTGCCATGAGTCGTACTGCGGCTGCATGATGTGGCAGTTGGCGCAGACCTCCGGGTCCGATCTCATGTACGACAGACCTTCGGCGTACACGAACGTGTAGCTGCCGATGCCAAGTCCGGCGCCAATCAGCACGGCGAGCGTCACGAACAATGCCGCGCTGCCGGCCAGTCCGCGCTGCCAAAGTGCAGGTGCCTTGCGCACGTGGTTCCCCCCTAGAGACTGTGTAACGCGGCGCGCTGCTGCCGCATGCACACACTGTCGGCGGTCAGTGATCCGCGCGATTGATACAGAGCAACGCGGGTTTCCTGCTATTTCCTCCGCCTCGGCGTAATACCCAAGTGGGAGTACGGGACGCGCGGCGCAGGCACGTCGCGACGTGGCTAATCGGTGACAGCGCGCACAGCCACCCGCTTAACGTCGGCGGCATCGGCGAGTTGCCACGCAGAAGCGCTAGCGCCGCAACGGGTGAGGTGGCGCGCAAGGCACGCGGTGCACCGTCGCATGCGAGGTAGCCGTCGAGCGAGACGCTGCGGCAGTGGCGGGCGGTGGTGGCAGGAAGGAGAACAGCGCGCAGCAGAGCGCAGGGCGCTAACGGTGAACCGGGTGCAGATCGCGCCTGGATTGACGCAGCGGACTCGCTTGAGCGATCCCATGCCGGGCATCGGACAGGGTGGTCACGCACCGCACCACAATCGCACGACGCTGGACCGGCGCGAAGGCCGCCAGCGTCGTGCTGTCTTCTCGACGGCACACATCGAGAAGCGGGCCTCACGCCCGCTTCTTTCTTCTAAACGGTCACTTCTGTCCGGAGGGCTGAACAGCGCTGCTCGTGACGACGGCGGCGACCGGGCTGGCCTTGAGCTTCATTGCCTCGATCTCAGCTTGTCTTGCAAAGTCGATGGCCTTGCCGACGATGCGCGCGGCCTCTTGCGGCGCATGGAAGCCGATCGAATTGTCCATCGCGATGTAGTCCCAGAAGAACGTGCCCTTGCGCTGCAGTTCGAACGTCGCAGCCAGTTGAGCATCGGTGGCGCCGCCGGCTTTCGCCGCGTTGATCGCATCGATCGCCGAGACCAGTGCCTTTTCGGCCGCGCGCAGCAGTTCCTTGTTCTTGGTCTGGATATTGACTACGCGTTCGTAGATCTGCGCTTCGCTTTGGCCGCGATGGCACTGCATGCAGGTGCCGTTGATGTTGTCCAACGGCGTGCGTACCCAGTGGTCGGTGACCTTGACATTGCCGTCACGCATGTAGGGCATGTGGCAGTCGGCGCAGGACACACCGCTCTGGGCATGCAGACCGTAAGCGTTCAGTTCGTACTCCGGATGCTGGGCTTTAAGCATCGGCGCACCCGTCTCACCGTGCTTGAAGTCCGAGAAACCAATCTTCGTGTAGTAGTCATACTGGTTCTCGAGCTTCATGCCATCGACCAGGTTCTTGCCGTTCGCCCATGGGAAGACCACGCTTTTGTTGTCGCCCTTGAAGTAGTACTCGACGTGGCATTGCGCGCAAACCAGAGAACGCATCTCGTTACGCGAGGCCTTCTTCCAATCGACGCCGTGCTCCTGCAGCGCGTTGACCAGACCCGGACGGGTGATGCGCAGGTCGTTGGTCTTGGGGTCGTGGCAATCGGCGCATACCACGCCCTTCTTGCTGATCTTGCCGGTGTCGTAGAGCTCCTTGTAGGGAGTCTTGGTCACGTTATCGACCCCGATCTCAGCGACCAGTTTGTTCCAGTCACCCGTGTGGCAGTGAGCGCAAGCCCCCGGCTGCTTGAACGGCGGCTGGTTTCGCTTGGTTTCTATCGCCTGGTCGATCATCGCGTAGTGGTGACCACGGGCCGACGCATAGTCCACTGCAAAGGGCATCTTGCCGCCCCAGATGCGCACGTAATCCGGGTATTTCTTCAGCTTGTCTTCGCGTGCATTGCCGCCGAACGGCGTCTTGATCGTGCCGGTCTCCTGGGTCTTGGCAAAGGACGCGTACTGGCGCGGGTAGTTCTTCGCCCAGTGCTCGGGATCATTGGTCTGCTCGGTGATCTCCACATACTTGGCGGTATACACGCCCGAGACGTCTTTATTGCCCTTGATGTTGGTCAGCAGGTACGCCAAACCACCCATCAAGGCTAGTCCGACCGCGAAGGCTACAAAGAGAGTGGTCTTGCTCGACTTGGCCTCAGCCATGTTAGCTCCTGATTGAATCGAATCCTGAAAACGAAAACCTACCCAAGTCAATGGCCCACACCCCGATGGCAACTCAGGCAGTCGGCTTGATCGGCAGTCCCGACCTTCGCCATACTTGAAACAACGCCTTCATGGCAGCGAACACAATTGAGCAAAGTGACATCGCGATTGAACTTCGTAATCGTCAATGTGTCGGGATAGTCGCCGATGGTAAAAGCGGAGGCATGCATCAATCCGTTGTAGGACTTCGCCGCATACTTTGTGAAGAAGGAGTTATTAGGCATATGGCAGTCATTGCAGTTGGCGACATGCTTATGTCCTGACTTGTTCCAGTTTTCGTATTGGGTATGCATCACATGGCAGTTGGCGCAGGCTGCCGGGCTGTCGGAGAGGTACGAAGACCCGTTTGCATAGACAAACGTGTACGCGCCCAGGCCCACGATGGCCCCCAACATCACAAACAAGGCGGTTAGCTGCCTGGCCGAGAACGAGAGAAAAGCCGTGTTCACCGATATCTCCAAAGTGACGCTGGCCTGGCAGCCAGCCTCCTCCATCTCAACGCTGTGCGGGTCACGTCGCCAAGGCGTGCGCGTGACGTGATGACGGGTGCGTTGAGATCACCATTCGCACCGCAGCATCCGCATGAGCGGACTTTCAACGGTCAGGCGAGCGCGGAATTGATGCGAAGCAAGGGGGTAGCCGGGCTACTCCCTCTGTACTTCCCTGGTACTCACTTGGGAGTAGGGGTTTGCTAGTCATCATGTGGAGCGACGTTGCTTGCACGACGCACCGTGCGTCTGTGCGAGGCGCCAGGATCGAAGCGTGCCGCTGCCGTTGCAGCCGTGGACACCTGCCGCGAGAACGCCATTTCGATCCGGGCGGCACTGCACTTCTTGCACGGCAGTGAGCTGCCGCGCATTGCGGCACAGCGCGCCCGCGCCGAGCACGGTGCGGGATCGATAAAGCGGCGACGGCCGCTGCGAGCGGCCGTCTGAGTCGAGATCGCGCCTGGTCAGGCGGGGCGGGGGCGCGCTACTGAAGCACTAAGGGCGCACGTTGCTGATGGTGACCTTGGCGCCGCTGGAGCCGACCTTGACGGGCGATGACAGCCCTTCGAGGTCGCCGCTGTTGGGCATCGGACTGCCGCTCTTGGAGACGCGCGCGCCGACGATCACTTCGGTCTGGCCGGACAAGGCCATGCCGGGTGACATCGCCTGCGAGTCGTCGAGCGT
>LNFM01005094.1_pt1 | contig 23217 bp, 21 predicted proteins | sample 596031 | NCBI WGS metagenome assembly LNFM01 (sample SAMN04254537, study PRJNA301005) | activated carbon metagenome | isolation source: dual media filters at the Ann Arbor, Michigan drinking water treatment plant | place: USA: Ann Arbor | reverse complement strand
TCGCGAGCGACGCGCTCGATCACCGGCCGCGACGATGGCGAGGCGATCTCCTCGTCCGACGTGATGAGGCCCGCCAGTGGCGCTGGCGCCCCACCCATCTTTTTGAAGGCTTCAAGGACGAAGGCGTTCATTACGAGGCCGGCCTTCATATCCGCGACACCAGGGCCGTAGGCGCGGCCGCCCTCGATCTTGAACGGTCGGCGGGTTGGCTCACCCTTCGGGAAAACCGTGTCGCGGTGTCCCATCAGGACGATCGGCTTCTCGTTTGTCGGGCTGTCGTCGAGGCGGACGTGGATCGCGTTGCCAAACGTCTCGTGCGGCTCGATACGCGTGACCAAGCCGCGCTCCTCGAAGTGGCGCACGAAGCGGTCGCCGACCCTGTCGACACCGGCCTTGTCGTAGCTGCCGCCGTCGATGTTGACGACTTCCTCCAGGAGATTGAGCATCGCCTGGCGGTTATCGGCAAGCCATCCGCAAATCTTGGTTTCGAGTTCGTTCTTTCCTGCCATGGCGCTGCTCATTCCGTCGACTTCCCGGTTTGTTCCTTGGGTTCCGGATTAGAGCGGCATGATGCCGGCCCTGTCCAGTCCTCCCAACGCGCGACGATCGGCGAGCGCCGCGGGGCTCATCGGAGATCCGATCAGATGTTTAACCTATCCATCGCGCCGCTTGAGCCCAATTGACAGCGCCCGATTAAGACCCCGACAAGGCATTTCCGATAGCTTCCCGCCGCGGTTGATCGGCGCGGGAGACGGATGTGGCGACGAGCTTAAGCGTTGTTCCGGTGCATGACGCCGACGAGCACCACACTGCCGGGGTGGGTGCGGATGCCGTTTCGCTGACGGGCGTACGGCGTTCGTTCGGCACCAGCGTCGCGGTCGACCGAATGGATCTCCATGTGCGGCCGGGCGAGCTATATGCGCTCCTCGGCCCTAACGGGGCCGGCAAGACCACGACGCTGCGAATGATTGCTGGGTTGTTGCGACCCGACACGGGCACGATCCGCATCTTCGGCATCGACGCGCTCGCCGATCCAATCGCCGCGAAGCGGATCACGGCTTGGCTCCCTGACGAGCCGATGCTCTATGACAAACTGACACCGCTCGAGTACCTCGAACTGGTCGCGGGCTTGTGGCGGGTTCCCCAGGCGCACGCCGAGCGCCAAGCCGCCGAGCTGATCGACATTCTAGATCTCGGGCCGCATCGTCATCAGCGCTGTGAGGGCTTCTCTCGTGGCATGAAGCAGAAGGTCGCGCTCGCGGGCGCGCTCATCCACGATCCCAAGCTCATCATGCTCGATGAACCTCTGACCGGGATCGACGCGGCGATCGCGCGGCAGGTCAAGGAACTGCTGACGGCCCGAGTCCGCGCCGGCGCAACGATCATCCTGACCACCCACATCCTCGAAGTGGCCGAGCGGCTGGCCGACCGCATCGGCATCGTCCATCGCGGGCGACTTGCCGTCGAGGGCACACTTGCGGAACTAAAAGATGCGGCCGGACGCGGCTCATCGACGCTCGAGGATGTGTTCCTGGCGTTGACGCACGAGAGCGCGGTCGCGGATCCCGCACTGGAGCCGGCAGCCTGATGAGCTTGGCCCCTAGTTCATTCGCCTGGCTCGTCGCGCATGACGTGCGGCTCAACTGGCGGCGTTTCACCGACATGCTCGGTGGCGTTGGGATCGTCGGCCTGACCGGACTGTTCGTTGGCGGTGGCATCGTCCTGCATCTCGTCGCATGGCCGGCGGTCCTCTGGATCGAACCGTTTGTCCACGGCGACGGCGCGACGATCATGCCGATCGCGACAGCGGTATTCTGCATCTTCACCTGGATGATCGCGCAAGGGCTCTTCGGCGTCACCCGGACACTTTACGATCGCGGCGACCTCGATCTTCTGCTCGGCGCGCCAATACCGGCCTCGCGTATCCTGGCCGCGAAGGCCGCCGCAATCGCTGCCAGCACACTCGGATCGATCGCGCTTCTCGTCGTGCCGCTGGCAAACGTCGGCGCGTTGCTCGGCAATCCGGCTTGGCTCGCTGTCTATCCAACGCTGATTGCCCTTGCGCTCATCGCCACCGCTCTCGGGCTTGGTTTGTCGATCGGCTTGTTCTTCGTGCTCGGCCCGCGTCGCGCCCGCCTCTACACCCAGATGACGGGCGCCGTGATTGCCGGCGCGTTCGTTCTTGGCGCGCAGATCGTCGCGATCCTTCCGCATCACCTGCGCGACGCGATTGTCGGATGGCTGGCTTCGGCGGGTGCCGCGCACGGCGCCGTCGGCAACGCCGCATTCCTCCCTGTCGGTGCCGCATTGGGTGACGGGCGTGCGATTGTCATGTTGCTCGCTTCCGGTCTCATCCTTTTTGCGGTTGCAGTGAACCTGCTCGCGACCAGATTTGCTGCCGCGACTCTTGCAGCCGCGGGCGCGCCGTCCGGCGATACCTCGGCACACCATGCCACGCACCCTGTTCGCTTTCGCGGCGGCCTCGCCCGCAACCTCCGACGCAAGGAATGGCGTTTGTTGGCGCGCGACCCGAGCCTGTTTGCCCAGCTCGGCCTGCAGATCGTCTACACGATCCCGATTGCGGTGGTGCTGTTACGGAGCGAAGCGCTGCCGACGGCGCTCGCCCTCGCGCCGACCATCGTCGTCATCGCCGCACAGGTTTCCGCCTCACTGGCTTGGCTCATGGTATCGGGCGAAGACGCACCTGAACTGATGGCGTCGGCGCCAGTGCATGCGTCCGAAGTCGATCGCGCCAAGCTCACGGCGGTCGCACTCCCGGTGTTCATAATCGTGGCGCTGCCACTGGTCGGTCTCACGATCGTATCCTGGCGCATCGCCCTTTTGACGGCGCTCTTCGCCACCGCTGGCGCTGCTTCGACGGCGCTCTTGAATTTCTGGCATCCGATGCCTGGCAACCGTCGCGGTATGCTACGGCGTCACTCGCAGTCGAAGCTGATTGCGTTGGTCGAGCACGCGCTGGCGATCCTGTGGGCGATCGCGATCGTCCTGACGCTGATGTCCAGCCCGATCGCACTTGTCGCGGTAGGCTTGGTGGGAGCGATCCTCCTCTTCATTCGCAGTCGTCACCGTCGCGCCATGGATTGTCCGGCCTCTCACCACGCCACTGCCCTCGACACCATCACCGCCGCACCAGCACGCGTTTGATGCGTGCACTGGTCTGCGTTGCCGGCAGCCGGGGTTGCATGACCCAGGGTTGGCAACCACATACGTTTCGGCAACAGTTGCTCCAACTCCCAATAAACAACTCAGGGACGGAGCCCACCCATGGATTTCGGCATTCTCTTCACCTCGCATCCTCATAAGGATCGCGAACCCTATCCGCATCAGGCGGTGCACGCCCGCGTCACCGAGGAGATCGTCACCGCCGATCGGCTGGGCTTCGACACTGCGTGGCTTGCCGAACACCACTTCTCGACCGAGTACGGCATCATGCCAGACGTGTGGGTGTATGCGGGATATCTCGCCGCGCTGACGAAGCGCATCAAGCTCGGGATGGCCGTCGTCACGTTGCCGCTGTCGAACCCGGTACGCGTCGTCGAGAACGCAGCGTTCGTCGACATCCTGAGCGGTGGACGCGTCGCCCTCGGCCTTGGCTCCGGTTACCGCAAGTACGAGTTCGATGGCTTCGGCCTCGACTTCGAGGCGCGCCGCGACATGCAGGACGAAGCCCTGGCGATGATTCAGGATCTCCTGCGAACCGGCAAAACCAACCGCAAGGGCACCTATTTCACCGCCGCTGTCGAAGGTGAGTACGAGTTGCTGCCGCAGCCGGTGCAGGAACCTTATCCGCCGCTCTACCTCGCTGCTGCCACCGAGCGCTCGATCGGCGCGGCAGGCCGGAACGGCTATGGCTTGATGCTATCGACGCTGACGCCCTTCGACACGCTCGCGAAACAGACGGCGCTCTACCGGACCTACCTTGCCGAGGCCAGCACCGAGGCGCGCGCCAATCCCGGATGCGGGAAAATCGACATCGCGCGCTGGGTGTATGTCGCCGAGAGCGATGCACAGGCGAAGAAGGACAGCGCCGAAGGGTTGATGCGCCACTTGAACCATTTCTTCGGCGGGCATCAGTCCGGCTATCTCGGGCAGGTTTCGCAAGGGAAGGATTCAGTATCGAGTGCGCTCGACTACGACGCGCTCGCGCGCTCGACGATCATCCATGGATCACCGGCAACCGTCGTCGCTCGTATCGAGGAACTGAGGGCCAAGACGGGCCTCACTTCGATGATGCTGCACTATCCGCCATGGTATGGGACGGACAAGGCGAAGTCGTCGCTGGAACTATTCGCGCGTGAAGTCATGCCGCGCCTGCGCGCGCCCGCCAAGGCGGCCGAATAGAGAAAGATTGCACCATGGCAGAACTCGGCTTCATCGGCCTCGGCATCATGGGCTCGCGCATGGCGGCGCGGCTCATCGCGGCTGGGCATACGCTCGTGGTTCATGACGTCAACGAGGCGGCAGTCGCGGAAATCGTCGCAAAAGGTGCCAGCGCGGCAAAGTCGGCCGCCGATGTGGCGAGCCGCAGCGACGTCGTGCTCCTGAGCTTGCCGAAGCCCAACGTTGTCGAAGCCGTGCTGACGGGCGCGGACGGCGTTATTGGCGGCACGCGCGCGAAGACGGTCATCGACACCTCGACGACGGGCTCGCAGGTGATCGTCCGAGCAGCGCCACTCCTTGCCGACAAAGGGATCACGCTGATCGACGCACCGGTCAGCGGCGGCGTTCCCGGCGCCGCCAATGGCACACTCACAGTGATGGTCGGTGGCGATCCCGCGACATTCGCGGCGGTGCGGCCGATTCTCGAGATCATCGGCAAGACCGTCATGCACATGGGCGACGCGCCCGGCCTCGGCCAGGCGATGAAGCTCGTCAACAACATGCTGTCGGCGGCCGGTACGCTCGCTGCGATGGAAGTGATGGTCGTCGGTGCCAAGGCCGGGCTCGATCCGCAAAAGATGCTCGACGTGATCAACGTCTCATCGGGACGCTGTTTCGGCACCGAGGTCAAAATCCCCGAGTGCGTGCTACCCGGAACCTTCCCGATGCGCTTCTCGACCGACCTGCTGCACAAGGACGTGGCGCTCGGCGTCGCGGAAGCCGAGGCGATGGGCGCGCGGATGTGGGTGGTCAAGTGCGCACGCGACCTGCTCGCCTATTCCAAGGAGCAGGGCGACGGCGCCAAGGATTACGCGCACATCGTCACCTACTTCGAGGACTGGGCCGGCGGCGACGTCAAGGTCCGCGCCAAGGATGGGGACTAGAGACTACACCGCCAGCAGATCGGCAAGCGTCAGCGCAATCACTTCGGTCGCCTTGTGGAGGTCGGCAATCGGCAATCGCTCGTCGGCGCGGTGGGCGTTCGCTTCCTCGATGGTGCGCGGGCCGGCACCGTACAGCACGATCGGAATGCCGTGTGCCGTGTAGTGCCGCGCATCGGTGTAGAGCGGCACACCGGTTGCGGCAATCGGCTCGCCCATCACCTCACTCGCGCGGCGGCAAAGTGTTTCGGTCATACGCGCGCCACCAGGAAGCCGCTGCAGCGGCGTCGCCAGCAGGATGCGGCGGACGTCTACACGCGAGCCCGCCACCGCCGTCGACGCTTCGGCGATCACCTTGCGCAACTCGGCCTCGACGGCATTCACGTCCTCCTCTGGCACGATGCGGCGGTCGAGGCGGAAGACCACGCGGTCAGGGACGACATTGGTGTTGATGCCGCCATGGATGAGGCCAATCGTGAGCTGCGGCGCGCCAATGCCGGGCGTTGCGGACACGCGACTTTCGAGTTGCGGGCGCCATGCGTACAGCGCAGCCAGGATCGCCGTCGCGGACTGGAGGGCATCGACGCCGGTCCACGGTTTAGCCGCGTGCGCCGAGCGTCCGCTGACTTCGACTTCGAGGTGAAGGCAGCCGTTGTGTTCGGTGACGACCGCGTACGAAAATCCGGCGCCGATCGCGAGGTCGGGCTTGCTGAGGCCCTGGGCGAGCAGCCAGCCGGGGCCGATCTCGCCACCGGTCTCCTCGTCATACGTGAGGTGCAGCTCGACCGTACCGCCGAGGCCGGCGCCGCTCGCTTCAAGCGCGCGTAGCGCCCAGACGTAGGTTGCGAAATCGGATTTCGACACGGCGGCGCCGCGGCCGTACATCCAGCCATCGCGGATCTCGGCGCCATACGGATCGAACGTCCAGCCCTCGCCTGGCGGCACGACATCGCCATGTGTGTTGAGGGCGATCGTCGGCCCCGCCCCGAACGTCCGCCGAACGATGAGGTTGGTGCAGGAGATCATGCCGTGCTTCGCCACCAGATCGGCTGGCACCGCATGGTGCTCGACTTCCCAGCCGAACGGCTCGATCAGCTTCGCCGCGCATTCAGCGGCGGGCGCGCAATCGCCCGGCGGATTATCGGTCGGTATTTTTACGATCTCGGAGAGGAAGCGCACTTGCGCCTCGCGCTCTCCGGCAAGGAACGCGCTCAGCTTCTGATCGACGTCTTTGCTCATGACCGTTGTCCGTTCCGTCTTTCAGGACGCGTTGTAGGAACGCAGGAATTGCAAGAGGACGCGCATACTCGCATCGGCATCTTCCAGCGTGATCGCTTCGGCCGGATGGTGGCTGATACCGCCGGCGCAGCGCACGAAGAGCATCGCGACCGGACAGAGCGCAGCCATCGCCATGGCATCGTGACCGGCGCCGGAAGGAAGATGCAGAGGCTCATACCCAGACGCGCGGACACTGGCGTCCAATGCGACGATCAAGCCTGCATCGCACGTTGTGGCGGGAGCGGAATGCGTGGCCTCGATGCGCGCTTTAAGCCCGCGACGGGCAGCGATCCCTTCGATGGCGGTTTCAATGCCGCTGACGACCGCGTCGCGGGCCGCATCGTCGGGTGCGCGGGCATCAATGGTGAAGCGGGTCTCGCCAGGAATGACGTTGACCGCGCCGGGAAGCGCTTCGACGACACCCACCGTCGCCACGACGTCGCGGGTTTCCTTGGCGATGCGTTCGACGGCGAGGATCATCTCGGCCGCGGCCGTCAGGCTGTCGCGGCGCATCGCCATCGGCGACGTGCCGGCATGACCGGCGTGACCCTGGACCGCCACGCTGAGCCGTCGGGCGCCATTGATCGCGGTGACGATGCCGACCGGGCGGCCCGCGCGCTCGAGCACTGGGCCCTGCTCGATGTGGACTTCGACGAACGCGAGCGGCGACGTAGACGAGCGCGCGCCATCGGGGGCAGGATCACACCCGAAGGCCGCAAGCGCCTCGCGCACGGAAACGCCCGCGGCATCGCGCTCATCGAGCGCGGCGGGGTCGAGCGTGCCGGCGAGCCCGCGCGAGCCGCGCAAGGTCGAAGGGAATCTGACGCCTTCCTCATCACCGAATGCGACGACCTCGATGTCGAGCGGCAGGCGCTCACCCCTCCGCGCGAGCGCCTCAACGGCGGCCACAGCAGCGAGCACACCGAGCGCTCCGTCGTATTTCCCCGCATTGCGCACGGTATCGATATGCGATCCGACGATCAGCGCGCGATTGTTGTTCGCCGACCCGGCATAGCGACCGATCAGCGTTCCGAGCGCATCCATGCGCACGTCCATCCCGGCGTCGCGCATCCAGCCTGCTAGAGCGTCAGCCGCGCGGCGGTGGGATGGCGACAGATAGAGGCGGGTCAGCCCCTCAGCATCGTCCGAGAAGCGCGAGAGCGCCTCGAGGCGATCCATTAAACGCCGACCGAGCGCGAGATCGCTCATCGCGGCGCGCTCAGGGGTGGATGCGCTGCGTGCCAGTGGCGGGCGATGTCGAGGCGGCGCGCGACCCAGACGCGATCGTGCGACGCGATGTAATCGAGGAAGCGTTCGAGCGCGGCGGTGCGTCCTGGACGTCCGGCAAGGCGGCAGTGGAGCCCCACGGACATCATGCGCGGCGCGGTCTCCCCCTCGCGGTAGAGAACGTCGAAGGTATCTTTGAGGTAGGCGAAAAACTGATCGCCGGAATTAAATCCTTGAGCCGTCGCAAAGCGCATATCGTTGGCATCGAGGCTGTAGGGCACGATCAGGAATGGGCCAACGGGGCCGTCGACCCAGTACGGCAAGTCGTCGGCGTAGCTGTCCGCCGAATAGAGGAAGCCCCCTTCAGCCATGGTCAGCTTGAGCGTGTTGGCTGAGCAGCGGCCCTGGTACATGCCGAGCGGTCGCTCACCGGTAATTTCCGTGTGAATCCGGACGGCTTCGGCAATGTGCGCCCGCTCGTCGGCTTCCGAGAAATCCTTGTACTCGATCCATTTGAGACCGTGGCTGGCGATCTCCCAACCCGCTTCGCCCATCGCCGCCGCCTGCTCGCGTCCGCGCATCAGGGCATGAGCCACGGCGAAGACTGTCACCGGCATCCCGCGCGACGTGAAGGCGCGCCACAACCGCCAGAAACCCGCGCGCGCGCCGTACTCGTACATGGACTCCATGTTCATGTGACGCTGGCCGGGCCAAGGGACGGCGCCGACGACCTCTGACAGAAACGCTTCAGATGCCGCGTCGCCATGGAGGACGTTATTCTCGCCACCTTCCTCGTAGTTGACGACGAACTGGACGGCGACACGCGCATCACCCGGCCAGCGCGCGTGCGGTGGACTGCGGCCGTAGCCGCGAAGATCGCGGGGGTAGTCGCTCGCTTCGGTCATGGCACGCTCGCCAGCTTCGCTTTCATTCGCTTCTGAGTGGCGGCGCGGGTCCGCCGACGATCACCTGCCGGATCGCGCAAAGCGTCGACCAGATCGAACTCGCGACGACGGCTTTCGATGTCGGCGAGATTGCGCTCGACGTAATCGAGGTGCTCGTGGAGCAACTTGCGCACCAGTGGAACCTTTCGCGCCCGAAAGGCCTCGATCAGCATGCGATGATCGTCTGAGGAGCACGACGCCGCTTGCGCCGATTGCAGCAGCAGCGTGATCAGTGACGAGCGCGTCACGAGATCGGTGACGATCTCGGCCAGTACCTTGTTGCCAACCATTTCGGCGATACGAACGTGGAATGTGCCAAGGAGGCGGTTGCGCAAAGGCGCGTCGTTACTCTCAATGGCGCGGCGCTCTGCTTCGTTGTGGCGTTCCAGAGCCGCCAGATCGGCTTCGGTCGCGGATTTCGTGAACTGCTCGAAAATCTCGCTCTCGATCACCCAACGGGCCTGGAAAATCTGACGCGCTTCTTCATGCGTCGGCTCAGCAAGGAAGGCACCGCGGCGCGGTTTCAGCACGACGAGCTTGCTGCGGGCGAGGCGATTCAGCGCCTGGCGGACCTTGGTTCGCGATACCCCGAACGCCGCGCACAGCTTCTCCTCGCCAAGCTTGGCGCCGAGCGGCAGCCGTTGCTCGAGGACCGCTGTAGTGATGCGCTCGACGATCACTTCGGTGCTGACGCCGCTGAATTCGCCGTTGATCTTCTGCGGATTGTGCATCCATCCCGTATACAAGACTGTAGCCCGCCCCGGAAGCTCCCGCAGTGCAATGACGCAGGAATAGGCAGGTAATGCACATTTGCCGGGCTTGGCGACCGGGTGTGCCCTGTATACAGTCAGTGATGGTGCGGGCGATGGGAGCGGTCTGAATATGGGCCGGACGGTCGGACCAATCGTGGGAAAGGCGCCCTGATGCAATGGTGCGAACAGAAGATCTGATGCGCACATTGCTGTTCATTAGGGGCAGCGCCTGACTGCGACGCGGTTGTTCAACCGCAAAGATCGACAGCCAGTTCATGGCGTAGATGGAGGCGCATGCAATGAAATCCACCACTTCCAAAATTGCACATCGAGCGGGCCTGCTGGCCGGTTCGATGTTGCTGCTACTTACTCCGGCGCTACCGGCGCTCGCGCAAGGCAAGGTGCTGCGCATCGGCATGACGGCCGCCGATATCCCCAAGACGTCGGGCCAGCCCGACCAGGGCTTCGAAGGCAACCGCTTCACCGGCATTCCGCTTTATGATTCACTGACGCAGTGGGATCTTTCGTCGGAAGACAAGCCGAGCGTTCTCATTCCCGGTCTCGCCACGGAGTGGAAAGTCTCCGACACCGACAAGACCAAATGGATCTTCAAGCTCCGCCAGGGCGTGAAATTCCACGACGGTAGCGACCTCAAGGCCTCAGCCATCGTCTGGAATGTTCAGAAGGTGCTCGACAAGGCCGCGCCGCACTTCGCGCCAGACCAGATCGGCGTCACTGTCAGCCGCATGCCGAACCTCGTCTCGGCCAAGGTGATCGACGACTACACTGTCGAGTTGACGACCAAAGAGCCGGACTCCTTCATCCCGATCAACCTGACGAACCTGTTCATCGCCTCCCCGGCGCACTGGCAGAAAAAGTATGACGCGCTGGCCAGCGTCGCCGATGCCGCCGAACGTGCGAAGCAGGCCTGGGCCGCCTTCGCGATCGACGCTTCGGGTTCCGGCCCGTTCAAGATGGCGAGCTTCTCAGCCCGCGAGCGCGTCGAATACGCCGCCAACAAGGACTACTGGGATTCCAAGCGCGTGCCGAAGGTCGACCGCGTCGTCCTGCTGCCTATGCCGGAGGCGAACGCTCGTACTGCAGCACTGCTCTCCGGTCAGGTCGACTGGATCGAGAACCCGGCGCCCGACGCGCTCGGCCCGATCAAGGCCAAGGGTTTTGTGATCAAGGCCAACGCTCAGCCGCACGTGTGGCCGTGGCAGTTCTCATTTGCCGAGGGTTCGCCCTGGGTTGATAAGCGCCTGCGCCACGCCGCCAACCTCTGCCTCAACCGGGCGGATCTCAAGGAAGCTCTCAACGGTATGATGGAAGTGCCCAAGGGCACGGTGCCGCCGGGCCATCCCTGGTGGGGCAATCCCAAGTTCGACATCAAGTACGATCTTGCTGCCGCGAAGAAGCTGATGACGGAAGCCGGTTTCGGGCCGAACAAAATGGCGAAGGTGAAGACCATCACCTCCGCGTCGGGTTCGGGCCAGATGCAGCCGGTGCCGATGAACGAATTCGTCCAGCAGGCGCTGAAGGAGTGCTACTTCGACGTCGAGCTCGATGTGATCGAGTGGAATGCGCTGTTCACCAACTGGCGCCAGGGTGCCAAGGACCCTGGCTCGCGCGGCGCGCACGCGACCAACGTCTCGTTTGCCGCGATGGACCCCTTCTTCGCGATGGTGCGGTTCACCTCCTCGAAGACGGTGCCGCCGGTCTCGAACAACTGGGGCTACTTCACCAGCCCCGAGTTCGACGAGCTGATCGCCAAGGCACGCACGTCATTCGCCGACAAGGAGCGTGACGATGCACTCGCTGCGCTGCACGCACGCATCGTCGAGGAGGCGCCGTTCCTGTGGATCGCACATGACGTCGGCCCCCGGGCGATGAGCCCGAAACTCAAGGGCGTGGTGCAGCCGAAGAGCTGGTTCATCGACCTTGCGACGGTCAGCATCGAGTAATCAGCGGAGCGCCGCTTCGGCGCTCCAACCAACAACCTGAACGTGGGGCGGGCCACATCGGTCCGCTCCACAGAGGGCCCAATGCTCACTTACATCGCCAAGCGGGTCATCTACACTCTGCCGATCATGCTGGGCGTGGCGATCGTTTGCTTCCTGCTCGTGCATCTTGCCCCGGGCGATCCGCTGGTGTCGGTGCTGCCGCCTGATGCGTCGGAGCAACTTCGCCAGCAGATGCTGGTGTTGTATGGGTTCGACCGGCCCTACTACGAACAGTTCTTCAAGTGGCTGAGCCGCGCGCTCGTCGGCGACCTCGGCACCTCCATTCGCACCAATCGTCCCGTTGTCGCTGAGGTCAGCAAGGCCGTCGCCAATACGCTGATGCTGGCGGCGTTGGCGACATTTATCGGTTTCATTCTCGGTGGCCTGTTCGGATTCGTCGCTGGAAGTTTCCGCGACACCTGGATCGACAAGCTGGCTTCTGCGATCTCCGTAATCGGCGTTTCAGTGCCGCATTACTGGCTCGGCATGGTGCTCGTCATTATCTTTTCCGCCCAGCTCGGCTGGTTGCCACCGACAGGAGCGGGACCCGGCGGCTCCGACAACTGGCTCTGGAACTGGGAGCACGTCCGCCACCTCATCCTGCCGGCGATCACCATGTCGGTCATTCCGATGGGGATCATCGCGCGCACCGTGCGCGCCCTCGTCGCCGAAATCCTGTCGCAGGAATTCATCGCCGGGCTCAAGGCAAAGGGATTGTCGTCGTTTGGAGTCTTCCGTCACGTCGTGAAGAATGCGGCGCCCACCGCTCTGGCGGTGATGGGTATTCAGCTCGGCTATCTGCTTGGCGGCTCAATCCTGATTGAGACCGTGTTCTCGTGGCCCGGCACAGGGCTGCTCCTCAATGATGCGATCTTCCAGCGCGATCTGCCGCTCCTGCAGGGGACTATTCTGGTTCTCGCGAGCTTCTTCGTCGTCCTGAACCTGCTCGTCGACGTGGTGCAGACCGCGATCGATCCACGCATCGCGCGGAGCTGACGCCATGGTCCAAACCGTCGCGCCCCCCACCATCGACGATACCGCCATCGAGCGCTCGCCCGGCTACTGGGCAACGGTGTGGCGCCGCTTTCGCCGTGATCCCGTTTCCATGATCGCGCTGACGGTGATCGTGTTGCTGATCCTCGTCGCCATTTTCGCGCCGTGGATCGCGCCGCAGGATCCCTACAAGGGCGCGACGCTCCGCCGGCTCCGCCCTCCGGGCACCCCAGGCTTCCCCCTTGGCAGCGATGAACTCGGGCGCGACATGCTCTCGCGGCTGATCTATGGCGCGCGGCTGTCGCTGTTCATGGGTGTGACGCCGGTTTTCATCGCCCTGTTCATCGGCTCGGCGATTGGCATCACCGCCGGCTTTGTCGGCGGCCTCGTCAACACGCTGCTGATGCGCACGATTGACGTCATCTTTGCGTTCCCCTCGGTGCTGCTCGCGATTGCGCTGTCGGGCGCGATGGGGGCGGGCGTGACGAACGGCCTGATCTCGCTGACGGTCGTGTTCATCCCACCGATCGCGCGCATTGCCGAGAGCGTGACGACCGGCGTGCGCACGCTCGACTATGTCGAGGCGGCCCGCGCGAGTGGCGCCGGCGGCCTTTCGATCGTGCGCACGCACATCCTCGGCAACGTGCTTGGGCCGATTTTCGTCTACGCCATGAGCCTGATCGCGGTGTCGATGATCCTTGCGTCGGGGCTGTCGTTCCTCGGTCTCGGGGTGCGGCCGCCGGAGCCGGAATGGGGTTTGATGCTGAACACGTTGCGGACCGCGCTCTACACGCAACCGATGCTGTGCGCGCTGCCGGGCGTCATGATCTTCATCACGTCCATCTCGTTCAATCTCCTGACCGACGGATTGCGCTCGGCCATGGACATCAAGGCATAGCAATGGCGAGCGACCGGACAGTGGCGACAGCACCGACGGCGCAAACAGCGGGCGATGTCGCGCATCCTCTCCTGGAAGCTGTGGAACTCGTAAAGCACTTTCCCATCAAGTCGGGTTTGCTCGGCCAGACCAAAGCTGTCGTTCGCGCCGTCGATGGAATCACGTTCTCGCTCTATCAGGGCGAAACTCTCGGCATCGTCGGCGAATCCGGTTGCGGCAAGTCGACGACGGCGCGCGTGCTGATGAACCTCATCCCGCCCGACAGCGGCAATGTGCTCCTCAACGGTCGGGCACCTGGGACGCCGGAGTTGTCGCTCAAGGCGTTTCGCTCGCAAGTGCAGATGGTGTTCCAGGACAGCTATGCGTCGCTCAATCCGCGCCTGACGGTCGAAGACTCCATTGCATATGGCCCGACCGTGCACGGCCTCCCGTCGAACGACGCGGTTCGTCGCGCGCGGCGGCTGCTGGATCGGGTCGGGCTCCACCCGCGTCGTTTCGCGGGCCGCTACCCACACGAACTTTCCGGCGGCCAGCGCCAGCGCGTCAACATCGCACGCGCGCTCGCGCTCGAACCCAAGATCATCATTCTCGACGAGGCGGTCTCGGCGCTCGACAAGTCCGTCGAGGCACAGGTGCTGAACCTGCTGCTCGATCTGAAAGAAGAGATCGGACTCACGTACATTTTCATCAGTCACGACCTCGAGGTCGTCCGCTTCATCGCCGACCGCGTCATGGTCATGTATCTCGGCCGCGTCGCCGAGATCGGACCAACCGACACGCTCTACACTGGAGGCCGTCACCCCTACACATCGGCGCTGCTCGGCTCGATGCTGTCGATGGATCCCGATGAGCGGACCATGGAAGCGCCGCTCGCCGGTGATCCACCAAACCCCATCGACCCGCCATCGGGTTGCCGCTTCCACACGCGCTGCAAGATGGCCGAGCCGGTGTGCGCCGCGAAAACGCCAGCGCTGTGGACGAGCGGCCCCGCGCATCTCGCCGCGTGTCACCTTGTCGATCCCTCCTCCGGACACAGCAAGGCCGCCGCCGCATGACCCAAGCCCTGGCAACCCATGCCGTGAAACCTGACGAGGCCGTACTCGCGATCCGCGGTCTCACGGTAACATTCGGCGGCGCCGGCAAGCCGGTGCGCGCGCTCGACGGCGTCGACCTGTCGCTCGCCAAGGGCGAGGTCGTTGCCCTTCTCGGAGAATCCGGATCTGGCAAAAGCGTGACGCTGCGCTCGATCTTGCGATTGCATCCGCCGAAGCGATCCCGCATCGACGGCACCATTCACGTCGAAGGCATCGACGTCACGTCGTTGCAGGGTCGCGCACTCGAAGCGTTTCGCGGCAAGACCGTGTCGATGGTGTTCCAGGAACCGATGCTGGCGATGGATCCCGTCTACACGGTCGGCCGGCAGATCACCGAAGCGGTGCGCAAGCATGAAGGCGTATCGGAAAGCGTCGCACGCGCGCGTGCACTCGAAATGTTGACGCTGGTGCGTATTCCGAGTCCTGAGCGGCGGCTACAAGCATATCCGCACGAAATGTCGGGTGGGATGCGGCAGCGGGCGATGATCGCGTTGGCGTTGGCCAGCAAACCGCGCATCCTGCTCGCCGACGAACCGACAACTGCCCTCGATGCGACGGTGCAGGTGCAGATCCTGCTGCTGCTACGCGAGTTGCAACGCGAGCTCGGCCTGTCGATGATCTTCGTCACGCACGACATCTCGGTTGCCGTCGAGGTCGCCGATCGGATCGCGGTGATGTACGCGGGCCGCATCGTCGAGACCGGGTCGGTGCGCGACGTGATCCGATCGCCGCGCCATCCCTACACGATCGGCCTCCTGTCCACTCGCGCTCATGGTGGCCGACTCGAAGGCCATCGACTGCCCGCGATCCCGGGAAGCCCTCCAGATCTCGCCAATCTGCCGCCCGGATGCGCCTTCGCGCCGCGCTGCACTTTAGCGATGGACTTGTGCCGGACGACTGTTCCAGAAGCGGTAGCGCTCGGGGGTGGTCATCTCGTACGTTGCCACCGGACGGCGGATACTGTGGACCGCCGTGCCGCCATGCCGCCCGCGACCACCGCTGGCGGATAACGCCGGAGGACACCGCGGATGCGCATCCGGGTCATCAATCCAAATACGACCGCCGCCATGACGGAGACGATCGCGCGCGCAGCCCGTGAGGCTGCGGCGTCCGGTACCGAGATCGACGCTGTCACGTCGTCGACGGGTCCAGTCTCGATCGAAGGTTACTACGATGAAGCACTGTCGCTGCCTGGGCTCTTGATCGAGATCCGCAAAGGCGAAACGCAGGGTGTGGATGCACACGTCATCGCCTGTTTCGACGATACCGGGCTCGATGCCGCGCGCCAGATCGCGACTGCGCCCGTCATCGGTATCGGCGAGGCGGCTTGTCACGCAGCGATGCTGATCGCGAACCGCTTTACGGTCGTGACGACGCTTGAGCGCTCCATTCCGGCGTTGGAGCACAATCTGCTGAAATACGGATTGGAGCGGCGCGCCCGCGTGCGGGCGGCCGAGGTTCCGGTGCTGGCGTTGGAGGATGAGGCATCGGATGCGCGCGCGCGCATCGACGCGGAAATTACGCGGGCGCTGGTGGAGGATCGCGCGGAAGCCATCGTGCTTGGGTGCGCCGGCATGGCGAAGCTGGCGCGCGATCTCTCAATCAAGCACCAGTGTCCGGTGATCGACGGTGTGGGAGCCGCAGTGAAGCTTGGCGAAATGTTGAGTGTGCTGGGGCTCAAGACGTCGAAACGTTGGGGCTATCAGAGCGGAACACCAAAGATGCTCACCGGTCCCCTCGCGGGCCTGATGCGGGGCGAGTGAGACGACGAACGCTCACCCCACCGCCGCGCCAGTTGCGGGCCTTACTGTTTCTCCTGCAGCGGCTGCGCGCCGGTGTTGATCGCTTCGATCACGATCTTGATATCCTTCAGCAGCGTGGAATCGTCCAACGTCGTGTCGTTGGCAGGCATACCTTCCGCGGTCGCCTCGAGGCGCTGAGTCACGTCCGCTTCCCAACGCCGAAGCGTCGCGAGCTTTTGCCCCCGCGTGAGGCCAACGTGCTTTTCGACGTCGGCCGGCGTTGCAAATACCGTTTCCGGATCCTGTCGCGCCTTATCAGGAACAATGCGCATAATTTCTGCCATGGTGGTTCCTCCGAGCCTGCGTTGCCACTGAACGCTGCGCCGTGATGCTTCGTTCCGGACCGTGCCGCGGGGCCGCTATGCGAAACCGCCGTTACGATCCGCTATTGCGAGAGGTGCTGTGGGCCAAGCCCTGGCGGGGATTGAAATAGCCCCTTTCCACCTGATCGGATTCCGTGACATCGGCCTCGATCCGACAGACGACGCCCTTGGGATCGAATTCCAGCCACGCCTTGAGGTGTGGCAGCTTACCGGACCTTTCAAGCAGCAGCGTCCCAAATCCGCGGGCCACTGGAGGCGTCACGGGCGGTCCGCCGCGCTCGGTCCATACCAAAATGATCCGTGGCACCTCGCCCCGCTTGATCGTCCACGAGATCGCAACGCGACCCTGGGGGCGGGAGAGCGAGCCGTGCTTCAGCGCATTCGTCGTCAACTCGTGAAGCATCAGCGTCATCTGTAGTGCGGTCTGCGGCGGCACGAAAACGTCATCGCCCGTAATATCGACGTTCTGCAACTCACCTGCGCTGACGGCGATTTGCGATGTGATCAATTCGCGCAGAGAAGCACCCGACCAATGCGCTTCGGTCAGCATATGGTGAGCACTGGAAAGCGACTGGACGCGTCCGTTGAAGCGGCCGATGAATTGCTCGATCGTTCCCGACGTCCGGCCCGTCTGCGCCGCAATCGATTGCACGATCGCGAGCGTATTCTTGACGCGATGATTGAGCTCACCGACGAGGAGGTTGCGCACCTCATCGGCCTTGCGGCGCTCACTGATGTCTCGATTGGTCTCGCACACGAACTGCCGCCCGCCCGTCCGGATGAGCTCTAGGCGCGAGTCTACCCAGATCTCGCGGCCGTCATTCGAAAACTGACGCACTTCTCCAGTCCAAGAGCCTTCCGCCGCAAGTCGCTCCATGAGCGCTTCTCGCGACAGTGGGTAGCGCGTCTTCAGCAGATCCGCGGCGGTAGCACCGAGCGCCTCACCCTTCTTGTAGCCGTACAGTTCTTCGCAACCGCGGTTGAACAGGATGATGCCCTCATCCACGTCCCAAACGAGAAGCGCCTCGTGCGAGAGTTCGATGACACGCTGCTTCGTCATCAGGCGCAGGCTGGTGCGGCGCTGCTCAGTGATGTCGGTGTCGGTGCCGCACCAAAGCACGACAGCGCCTTGTTCATTGCGGAGTGGCATGGCGGATGACAAAAACCAGCGGTATTCGCCATCGGCACCGCGAATTGGATACGTGTCTTGCCAGGGGTCGCCCTTCTCGAGCGCGAGGGCCAGTTCGCTGACGACACGATCGACGTAATCGGGATGGATGACCTGCTGCCAGCCGTTGCCGGTGGCCTCTACAGCGCTGATGCCGGTGTAATCCAACCACCGTTGATTGTGCCAGAATGTGTAACCGGAGGGGTAGGCCATCCAGGCAAACTGCGCCATGTTGTCGGCGAGCGCGCGAAAGCGCTGTTCACTCAGCGTCAACGATTCCTCGGCGGCCTTCCAGGCGGTGATGTCGCGAGAAACGCACAGGAAGCAGTCGATCTCGCCGGACTCGGCGCGGATCACGGTCACGACGACATCCCACCACTTCGTCGTCCCCTTGGCGGTGGGGCAGACGCCGTCGAAGCGCGCCGAACCAGCGGTTCGCGCCGTCTCGAGAGCCGACTCGATTTTGGCGGCCGCTTCACTGGGCCACAGTTCCGACCAGCGCTTGCCCTGAATCGCCGAGCCGGCGTCGATCTCCATCAGCGAATACCCGGCCCGATTGAGGAAACGAACCGTGCCGTCAGGCTCAATCAATTTTACGCAGTCGGGACTTGCCTCCAGCAGCGCCATCGCCACGCCGTCGCGCACCGCCGCCGGCGTCAGCGCCGGGGAGACGGCAGCTTGCGCGGAGTGAGTGGCGATTGGTGTGGCCGTGGCCACACCGGGCGGTTTGGTTGCGTTCATAGTGCCGAATGGCGCCCCACTGGACCCAGATATCGCCCTTTCGTATGGGCCGAACTCCGGAGGTCTCTTTCTTGAAACTTCGCTCCTTCACACTGAGGCCGGGCAGTCCTTGACGGCCCGGCCCTCTCAGTCAGTCGTATCGCTTTAAGCCGATCCTGCAAAACTCGCCTATCTACATTCTGCAGAATGACCTTCAAGCCGCCGCACCTCGTGAACTCGCACCCGCTCGAACATCGAAGAACAGGGCCTGACTGATCACTGCCTTCACCATCTCCGGCTTGAACGGTTTGGTGATGAGGAAGGTCGGCTCGGCGCGCTCCCCGGTGAGCAGACGCTCAGGGTATGCGGTGATGAAGACAACCGGGATATCGAGCGTCTTCAGGATGTCGTTGACGGCATCGATGCCGGAGCTGCCGTCGGCAAGCTGAATGTCAGCAAGGACAATGCCTGGCTGCGTGCGCTGAGCTAGGTCGTTGGCTTCTTTGCGCGTCGTCGCGATCCCGACGACGTCGTGACCAAGTTCGCTGACAAGACCTTCGATATCGAGGGCGATAAGCGGCTCATCCTCGATGATCATCACTTTCGCCGTGATCTGCTCGGCAATTTCCTGCCCAGCGGTATCAACCAACCGCCGCACATCTTCCTCGGTCGTCTCGAGGATCGCGGCGATCTCAGGCGTCGGAAACTCCTCGAGCGCCGCCAGCAGAAACGCCTGTCGTGGAAGTGGTGTCAGGGTCTCGATACGGCGATCAGTGACTTTGCCGCGCGTCATTTCGACGGATTCAGCTTCATGGTTGATCGGCAGCGCCCCCCACACGCGAACAAAGGTGTGATACAGCGCGGCTCGGGCGGGCAAATCACGACGGAATGTCCGCTGGTCCGCGACGAGCGTTTCCAACGTCGCGACCACGTAGGCATCACCACGATCCTGCGACCCCGTGAGTGCCCGCGCGAAACGTCGAAGGTAGGGAATTTGAGGTGCGATCAGATCGGCAACCGAACTGGTCATCTACGGCTACTCCCCCTGTTGAGGCGTGGAATTGGCGGCGGCAGGCCGATCATAGCCATGCCGCCATGCACTCCAGAACGCGTGCGCGCGCACACGGTTCCACGCTCCGTTAAAAAAAGCGCGTCCAAAACGAATGTCTGTTCTCAACGCAATGAAACATTGCGGGTTCCCTTGATCAGTGCAATTCGGCCTATACGGCGCGCGCCCGCGGATTTGGCGCGTGTTCGCTGCCGAATTCCTCGGCGCCGGTCACGCCCATCAGCTCCGCGAGCTTGCCACGCGCACGGTTGACGCGGCTTTTCATGGTGCCGACGGCGCATCCGCACATTAGCGCCGCGTCATCGTAGGAAAAACCTTCAGCACCAATCAACACCAAAGCTTCCCGCTGCTCCGGCGTCAGGAGTGCAAAAGCCTTCATGAAGTCGACAAGATCCATGTGCCCGGTTTGGCCATCCTTGACGCTGAGCTGCTGAGCCAGCTCGCCGTCGTGGTCCTGGACTTCGTATTTCCGCTTGCGCAGTTCCGACAGATACGTGTTCCGCAAAATCGTGAAAAGCCAAGCTTTCAGGTTCGAGCCCGGATCGAAGCTCGCCCTGCTCTTCCAGGCTTTGACCAGCGTTTCCTGAACGAGATCGTCGGCCTGATCGGCAGCACCGCACAGCGATCGCGCGAAGGCGCGCAAATTCGGCACCAGCGACGTGAGCTGCGCCTGCATGTCGTCGGTTTGGCCCGCCGTCATTCTTTCGGCTCCGACTTGGCGAGATCACTGAGCAGTTTGGTGAACTTGTCGGGGAGCGGCTCGGACAACAGGCGCTTGTATTCCTGCCGAAGCTGATGGCCAATCAGACCCTGGGCCTCAGGCGACAACGCTGCTTCGGCGTCGTTGGATGAGGACGTAGAGACGGTGGTGGATTTAGCCTGTAGCCGCATTTCGTCGTCACTTTGCTTTCGATCGTTACCCATTCTTTCCCCCTCTCCCTCATTCGCGGGGCGGCTCCAAGACGTGTGGCCCGTCCGAGCCGCCGCAGCGCTGCAAAAATGGCTATGGGAATGCCCACATCCGTATCTAAACACGTGATAGCCGCAAAGGTTCCCACCGGCGGCGGCATAATTTTCGGGCTCACCATAGACTCACAATATCGCGTTTATTCAATGCCTAAGACGTCTATTCTCCAGGCTCGAGCACGTCGGTTTGGTTACTGCGGGTCATGATGAAGGCTGCAGCAGCAACCGCCGCGACGATTGGCAAATTGCGCATTACAACCCGCAACAGACCTGGAAGTGCCATAGGCGCCGCCGTCGTTAACGCCGCCATCAGCAGCTCGCGATCCACGTTTGCCATGGCCGGATCCGAGGCATCGTCAGACGCCCGTTCGACGGTCTCATCCGCCTCGTTGACGACTTCATCCGGCTTTGCGGAACGGGAATTGACCGCCATCGCGACGATCAAACCAATCACGACAAACCCGGCGGCCAAGATCATCGAGCCTGTTTCCGGCCCAAATTCTCGGTTGAGACGCATAGACAATGCAGCAGTGCCAAAGCCTGCCGCGATCAGGAATGGGATCGCCACGAGGGCGCGGCTGACCAGATGCTCGATAGCGTTATCGACCGTGGCCTGCGCGCGACGAAACAGACTACCCAACATGGCGATCCCCAAAATAGCTCAGCGCTGAAATGCGAACTGAGTGCAACGGCACCGATTACGACTTCCAGAGCGCGCCGAGTACGAAGCCGAGTGCACCGACCACGGCGAGGGTCGCCATCGGCTGATCCTTGATCGACTTGTCGACGGCCGACTTCATATTGCCGGCGACTTCCTGGACCCGTTCACCGGCCTCGCGGCCCTGCTCGGCCACCGAGCGCATGGTCGCGTCTGCTGCCTCATACGCACCTTCCAGCTTCTCGCCGGCCTTGGTCGCATATTCGGATGCTTTGTCGGCGACCTTATCGGCCACATCGCTGGCAGCAGCCTGCGCGCGCTTGCGGTCACCGTCGTTATGGGGATAGCTCTGGGCGGCCTGCATCGTGAAGTCTCCTTCTGCTTCTCTGTTCCACTTGGCGATACTCGCCACCGTTTGGGATATCGTGAGAACGTTCCGCACTCGGCACGAGTTCCCGGGTTCCGGCGAAAAACCCTGCGGCAAGATCGCATCGTCCGAAGAAACTGCTGGGTGACTAGCGCGAGAAGATCGACTTGATCGCCGAGCCGATCGCGGATGCCGCTTGTCGACCCGCTCCCGAGATATTTCGCTGTGCCTTGAGCCGTTCGAGAAAGCGCACCGCCTTCACACGTCGGGCCTGCGGCAACGCGCGCTCCAATGCCGCCGCGAGCCGCGCGCCATCCTGCTCGGGGTTCGCCGAGGCGGGATCGGCGTCAACCGGATCGTGCATCACAATTCCGGCGCCGGCGAACGCCTTGCCGATTTCTGCGCGAGACGGCACCGCCTCCGCGGACGCACTGCCCAATCTCAACGGCACAACGGCCGGCGCCAGAAGGCTCGGTGTCGCCTTGAAGTGAGTGGCGATGGAGCCCATAGCGTCACGGTGCGCGGTGAGCGGGGTCTTGTCGTCGTCCACGGCCCACACCAGCAGATCCGCGTCACCGGCCTCTTCGACGAGGCGTCGTACTTGCTTGCTCACCGAGAGATCGGCGCGCGAAACGCGCACGTCCATACCGACCAGGTCCGACGCCGTCGTGGGCGCACCCTTTGTGCCCAGCACTTCGATCATCGTGCGCGCCTGATCCTGCTCGACCATGCGGAGCAGCGCCGCGGCATTGTCGCGCGCGGTCTCCGATCCACCGACAACCAGCGCGATGATGGGAGCTCGGGTCAGGGCAGCGAGATCGCCTACTGCCTCGGTGCCATCCATGGCGTCGCTCACTTGTGCGCGTGTGATCTTGAGCCGTCCACCGTAGAGATCGATCGCCGCGCGGCCGACCTCCTCGACGTAGGTCTCAACGAGCCGGCGCATGACGTGCTCGCGTCCCCATTGGAACAAGGCGCGAGACAACCGCTCCCGGGCCTCGTTTGTCAGTGCCGTGGCTGGATTGACGAGGCGCACCAGGCGCCAGATATCGTAGACGCGTTCGACCTTGTCGATCATGTGCCGCCACTGATAAATGGCGAGAAACTGCGACACGGTCATGCGGTCGCCAAACGGCACTTTTGTTTCGATCATACGGCCAAGGCGACGGCTTACGCGCTCCGAAATCGCCAAGGCCTCGGGTAGCGTGAATTGCCAGATCGGATCATCACGAGAGGGGTGCAGGCGGCGGGCGACAACGTCGACGGTGTTGCGACCGAGTAGCAGGACCGCATCGAGATCGACCATTTTCTCCAGGTCGACGCGCGAGGCGACGACCTTCACGTCCGACCATGCCTGCGCCTCGGCGGGGCTCCACGTCGGATCGGCTAAACCGGCATCTTCAATTTCGCCTGTCGCCTCGCCTCCGCTCCCTTTGGCCGGCGCTTTTCGAACAGCGCCGGCGATCAGCCAGCGCTGGGCCGCAGCCACGATTGCGACGCTGACGAACGCGGCAAGAGCCCACCACAAGACATAGCCGTTTTGCCACAGATAAAGCCCGCCAAGCGGCACCAACGACAAAGTCGGCAGCAGCAATGCAGTTACGATGAGGATGTAGCGCGCAGCGCTGGTCGCTGATGTCGTCGTTTTGGCCATCAGGTGATCCGGCCTCGAG
>LNFM01005093.1_pt1 | contig 23218 bp, 17 predicted proteins | sample 596031 | NCBI WGS metagenome assembly LNFM01 (sample SAMN04254537, study PRJNA301005) | activated carbon metagenome | isolation source: dual media filters at the Ann Arbor, Michigan drinking water treatment plant | place: USA: Ann Arbor | reverse complement strand
CGGGCATCGGCGCCGATACCAGGGCGATGTCGCGCTGGGGCGGGGCGCCGAACGACTGAGCGTCTGCGGACCGCGCTGTGATGGAGACAGCGATCGCGACGACACCAACGAGCATTCTTCGGACGGACCAGCGCATCATGGTTGGGGCTCTCGGTTCTCGACGGAGGAGGGGGTCTTCGCTCAGACGCGCGAACCTTCGAGAAGGTTTGCGGTTTGTCGTCGACTCACCGAAACAACGCCCCAGGATGGCCCGCGCTTACACCCCTCAGCGCGTCGACCGCGACCTCCGATCAGTGCCCGCGGACGGACCAGGCGATCAGCACGGTGCTCGCGTAGTACGCGGGCAGTCCCCAGAGCCGATTGATGAACGCCGTCTTCACGAAGCGGTCGCGCGCCACGGAGAGGTCCGACGCGTAGAAGAGCACTGCGCCGACGGGGACGACCCAGTGAGCGCCCCGCCCGAACGCCGCCACGGCGAGGCCCACCATCACAGAGATCGCGCCGCAGTACGCGAGCACCGGGATCTTCATGCGCTTCTCGACGTGGGGCATCAGCCAGAACAAGACGCGTCCGCCGATCGCGCCGAGCACGAGCAGCGCGCCCGGAAGCCAGCCTCTCTGAAGGCCGAGGGACGCAAAGCCGACCGCGAGCAGAACGTGCCCGAGGAGGAAGCTCGCCAGCCCGCCGAGAAAGGCTGGCGCCGCGCGGGACAACAAGAGCACATCGCCGATGGCGCAGAACGCGAGGGCGCCGAGCACGAGCTTGCCGTACACGGACGACCAGGCGCCGAGCGTCCACGCGACGCCGAGGAAGCTCGCGCTCGCGAGCACCTTCGAGAGCGCGCCGAGCGCCTTCTGTCCCTGATGCTCGCTCGCGATGTGGAGCGCGAGGAACACGGCGCAGAGCACGCTCGCGGCGACAGGAAGAAGCGCGGTCACGTCTTCACTCCCTGCCGGGTCGGCGCGGTCTCCTGGCGCTCGCGTTCGTGCTCGTGCTCGTGTTCGTGCTCGTGCTCGTGTTCGTGTTCGTGCTCGTGCTCGTGGTCGTGGGCTTTGCCCGCGCGCTTGAGCTGCACTTCGACGTTTTCGCCGAGGGCGCCGAGCGGCACGCCGAGGATCTCCTCGGCCATCTCTTTGAGGTCTTGCCGGTGCTCGTGAGGCATCTCGTCCTCGGGAACCTCGACGTCCACGGTGAGCGTCGTGCGTCCCGTGGCGCGGTCGAAACGGTAGCGGAGCGTCACGCGGCGCTCGTCTTGTCTCGCTTGCTTCATCGTCGTGCCTTCCGATCAGGCCTTTACGACCAGGGTCACTTCGTAGTTGCCGCCTGGGTCGCCCTGTTCTTTGACCCACTCGACTGCGCCGAGCTGCTTTGCGCGCTTCTCGAGCGCTTCGCGGTAGACCTTGTTGAGCGCCGTTTGAATCTGCTCTCGAAGCGTCGGCTCGGCGCCGAGGAGCTTCGCCACCGCTGCGCGAGAGAGCGCCTCTTGCTCGGCCTTCGCCGCGCGATCGAGCTGGGTCTTCGCCCCTTCGTCGAGCTCTTTGTCGATCTGCTCGTCGCTCGTGTCCTTGTCGAAGCCGCGCCGCTCGGTGACGGTGACGGTCTTCTTCTCGACCGCGCGCAGCACGACCTTCGATGCGTCCGCGTCGAGCTCCGCTTGAACACCGTCGATCGTCTTTGTGAGCGACCCGTCGGGTTGACGGCTCCATCCGTCACCTTCGAGCACGCGACGGAGGATTTCTCGCATTTCGTCTTCTGGCAGCACGGGCAGGAGACGCACGTCGATGTGGATCTCGTCTTGGGCGCTGACGTCTTGCGAGCGGTCCTTGCTTCGGACGATTCGGCCGAGCCCTTCCCAGCCGAGCTCGAGGTTCATTCCGCAGGGCATAGTTTGTAGTGACTAGCGCTACCACCGAACGGGCGTTGCAGCACGGCGGACGTGCACGCGCTCGACGCCAGAACAACGCTGAGCGGAGTCTAGGGTTGGTTGAACAAAACAGCGTGGTCGCGGTACTTAATGGCGTTCACGGCGTCGAGCGACGAAAGGCGACCATGGCGATGAAGCTTCGGCATCGAGCGAAATTCCTGTGCGTGACGGCGATGGTCGCGGCACACGGCGGCTGTTTGGGGCGGATCGGTGATCCGGGCGTGACCCCGATGGTCACGCCGCCGGTCGTCGACAGCGGGACGCCCGCGGACGGATCGACTCCGGTCGACTCGAGCGTTTCTGCGCGCCCCATCGACCCGCAACGAGTGACGATTCATCGCTTGAATCGTGCGGAATACAACAACACCGTGCGGGATCTCTTCGGCACTCGTCGCCGCCCGGCGGACGAGTTTCCCGCCGATGATCGCGGCTACGGCTTCGACAACATCGCCGATGTGCTCAGCGTCTCGGCGCTGCACGTCGAGATGTACGATCGCGCAGCGGAAGCGCTCGTCGAAGAGGCCATCGGTGCGCCGGCGGTCATGTCCATGCGCCAGCAGTTCGAAGCCGAGCGCCTCACGGGCACGGTCGGCGTCGCCACCGCCACCGCGTGGAACTTGTACTCCAACGGCGAAGTCAACGCGATGTACACGGCGTCCGCCGCCGGTCGCTACCGCGTCACCGTTCGGGCGTGGCAGACCCGCGCGGGGACCGAAGACGCGCGGATGGCGATCGAGATCGACGGCGTCGCGACGCGCACTCTGCCAGTGCCCAACCTCGCGGCGATGCCGGGCGAGTTCACCGCAGAGTTCACGACCATGCGCGCGGGTCCTGTCACCGTGGGCGCCGCCTTTCTCAACGACTATTTGAGCCCCGATCGCACCCAGGATCGCAACCTCTACGTCGATTGGATCCGCGTCGAAGGCCCGCTCGACGCCGCGGCCCCGCCGCCCTCGCGTGCACAGTGGATCACCTGCGATCCCGCTGCGATGGGTGAAGATCCGTGCGCCCGACAAGTGCTCATTCGCTTCGGACGTCGCGCGTGGCGCAGGCCTCCCGCGGCCACAGAGATCGACGCGCTCTGGACCCGGATGCGCGGCGTCACGCGCATGCACAGCGGGAGCTGGGAGGACGCGGTCAAGCTGTCGATGCGCGCGATGCTCGTGTCGCCGAACTTTGTGTTTCGCGTCGAGATCGACCCGGACCTCAACGCCCCGGCTGCGCATCCGCTCACGGACCACGAGCTCGCGACGAGGCTGTCGTACTTCTTGTGGAGCTCGATGCCCGACAGCGAGCTCGACACCCTCGCGGACGCAGGACGGCTCCGCGATCCCGCGACGATCGCCGCGCAGGTGCGCCGGATGCTCGCGGACCCCAAGGCGCAGGCGCTCTCGCAGAACTTCGCGGGTCAGTGGCTCTACTCGAGGCAGCTCGACGAGCACGAGACCAACGCCATGATGTTTCCGCGATTTACGACGGAGATTCGCGCGTCGATGCGCGCCGAGACCGAAGCGTACTTCGATCACTTCTTGCGCGGCGACGGCACGATGCGCGAGTTCTTGACCGCGGACTTCACGTTCATCGACGACCGTCTCGCGGCGTTGTACGGCGTGACCTTGCCGATGGGCACGGGCGTCCGACGCGCGTCGCTCGCGGGCTCGACCCGCCTCGGGTTCATGATGCAAGGCACGCTGCTCACAGTGACGAGCCACGCGGATCGCACCTCGCCCGTCAAGCGCGGGCAGTGGGTGCTCTCGCAGCTGCTCTGCACGCCGCCGCCGCCGCCGCCACCGGAGGTCGAAGGACTCCCGATGGAGCCGACGCCTTCGGGCTCGCTCCGTCAGCGCTTGGAGGCGCACCGCGCGCAGCCCGCGTGCCGCGCGTGCCACGACCAGATGGACCCGATCGGCTTCGCCCTCGAGAACTTCGACGCGATCGGAGTGCGGCGCACGATGGACGGCACCTTCCCGATCGACGCGACCGGCACGCTCCCGGACGGACGTGCGTTCTCCGGGCCCGAGACGCTCGTGCGATTGCTGCAAACCGACACGCGCTTTCCGCGCTGCGTGACCTCGCAGCTCCTGACCTACGCGATGGGTCGCGGACTCAACGAGGCGGATGACCCGCAGCTCGAATCGCTCGCCCGCGACTGGGCCGCGAGCGGTCAGCGGCTGCGCGAGCTGGTCGAGCGGATCGCGCTCTCGCCGGCGTTTACTCAACGTCGCCCCGAAACCTCGATGCGCTGAACGACAGGAGTCTACCGACCATGCTTCGAAGCAAAATCAGTCGAAGGGTGATCCTTGGCGGAGCGGGCGTCGCGGTGGCGCTTCCGGTCCTCGAGAGCCTCGTTCCTCGGCGCGAGGCGCAGGCGCAGATGATGCCCGCCCCCAAGCGACGTCTGCTCTTCTACTACACGCCGTGCGGGATCAACTCCTCGGACAACCGCGGTTTTCGCCCGGCGGCTACGGGCGCCGGAGACGCGTGGGCATACTCGCGCATGCTCGCGCCGCTCGGCGCGGCGCTCAAGCCCTACACGCTGGTGATCTCGGGGCTGCACAATCGCCCCGCGTCCGCGAGCTTCGGCGGGACCAACGACGGACCCGGTGATCACGCCCGCGGGACCGGCTGCTATCTCACCGCGGCGCGCCTCAACAAGACCGACGGCGCGGACATCCGCAACGGCATCTCGATCGATCAGGCGATCGCAACACGCGCTGGAGCGATGTCTCGCTTTGCGTCGATGCAGGCGGGCATCGACGCTGGCTCGAGCGCGGGCGGCTGCGACTCGGGCTACTCGTGCGCGTACGCGCGAAACGTCTCGTGGTCCTCTGCGACGACGCCGCTGCCGAAGATCACAGCGCCGCAGACGTACTTCGACCGGCTGTTCGCGGGCATGGACTCTGCGGCGACGATGGCGCAACAAGCGAGGCGTCGGGCGTACTCGCAGTCGATCTTGGACGCGGTTCGCTCGGACACGACGTCGCTGCAAACACGGCTCGGAGCGACGGACCGACGCAAGCTCGACGAGTATCTGACTGCGATCCGCGAGGTCGAGCAGCGGCTGATGATGATGCAGGCCTCGACGTGCATGGTGCCCGGCCGCCCCGCGGCGTCGCTGCCGTTTCGCGAACACGTCGACATGATGCACGACCTGATGGCGCTCGCGTTTCGCTGTGATCTGACCCGCGTGCAGACGTTTATGCTCGGAAACGCTGGATCCAATCGCGTGTTCGATTTTCTCGGGCAGAGCACAGGTCACCACAACCTGTCGCACCACATGAACGACCCGGGCAACCTCGCGGCGCTCGAGCGCATCGGCACCTGGGAGATCCAGAAGTTTGGCGAGCTGTGCAATCGCCTTCGCATGATCGACGACGGCGGCGGCTCCAACGTCCTCGACAACACCGTGGTGTTCTTCTCCAGCGAAATCGCTGATGGAAACTCCCACGCTCACACGGGGCTCCCGCTCTTTGTCGTCGGGCGCGGCGGCGGTCAGCTCACGACGGACCGCCACATCGACGTCGGTTCGCAGCCGATCGCGGACCTGTTCATCGCCATGGCGAAGATGATGGGGGTCACCCTCCCGACGTTCGGCGCGGAGGGAACTCGGGTTCTCGCCAACCTCGGACCCGTCAGCGCTTGAGCGCGGAAGACGACGAGTTCAAGCGCGTCTACGCTCGGGCTCTCGCGATGGTCGCCGCGCGCTCGCGCTCGACGCAGGGTCTTCGAAAGAAGCTGCTCGACAAGGGCGAATCCCCGGCGATCGTCGATCGCGTCATCGCGAAGCTCGTCGAGCGACGATTCGTCGATGACCGTGCGTTTGCAGCGGCCAAGGCGCGATCGTCGGTGGCAAAGGGGCGCTCTTCTCGCCGAGCGGCGATGGAGGTCGCGCACAGCGGCGTCGATCGCGCGGTCGCGGCGGCGGTCGTGGCCGAGGCGCTCGACGAACGCGGCGAGGACGAGGTCTCGCTCTGCGTGCGCGCTGCGCAGAAGAAGGCTCGATCGCTGGCGGGGCTCGAGCGATCCGAGCAGCGTCGCAAGCTCTATGGCTACCTCGCGAGGCAGGGCTTCTCGGGCGACTCGATCAAAAAGGCGCTCGCCTCTGTGCTCGACCCATCGCCGCACAACGACGAGCTCCTCGACGATGCGACGGATTGACGCTGGCTCGCCGGCGGCGACTCTGCGGCCGCGGCGCGGGATTGTGTGTTGGCCTTCGAATCGTGTACCCACATGACCGTTGTGAGTGATCCGAGTCCGTGGGCTCTCGAGCGCGTGGGCGTCGTCGTCGGCGAGAGATATCGCATCGAGCGATTGATCGGCGAGGGCGCGATGGGCGCGGTCTTTGCGGCGCGGCACGTCACGCTCGGCAAGCTCGTCGCGATCAAGATGATGCCGCCGGAGGACAAGTTCGAAGTCGAGGCGGCTCGGCGATTCGAGCAAGAGGCGGTCGCCGCGGCGTCCATCGCGCGCAAGGGTGTGGTCGAGGTCCTCGACTTTGGGGTCGACCGCAAGGTCGGTCCGTACATCGTGATGGAGATGCTCGAAGGAGAGTCGCTCGAGGCGAAGATTCGCCGAGAGAAGACGCTCAGTCCTGCGACGACGATCGCGCTGCTCACGCCGGTGCTCGACGCGCTCTCGTCGGTGCACGCCCGCTCGATCGTTCATCGTGATCTCAAGCCCGCCAACCTCTTTGTCTCGCGCGATCAGGAGGGTGAAGAGGTCGTGAAGATCTTGGACTTCGGCGTCTCGCGCGTGCGTCAGGGCAAGCGAGCGTTGATGACCGCCACGGGCGTCGTGGTGGGGACGCCGAGGTTCATGGCGCCAGAACAAGCTCGGGGCGTCGAAGACCTCGACCTGCGCGCGGATATCTACGCGATCGGCGCGATCGCCTACTCGTGCCTCGCGGGCAAGCCGCCGTACGCGGACAAGGGTCACATCGACGTGCTCGCCGCGATCTTGACCGAGCCGCCGACGCCTCTCGCGGAGCTCGTGTCGACCGTGCCGCCGCGGCTGCTCGAGGTCATCGAGAAGGCGATGGCGCGCGAGCGAGAAGCGCGCTTCGTCAACGCGAGCGAGATGCGCACCGCGATGCTCATGGCGGCGCAGGCGAGCGACGTGGCGGTCAGCTCTGCTGGCGCGACGATGGCTGGGCGACCGAGCGCGACGGTGGACCTTCCTTTGGCGAAGAACGGGGAGTTTCCTGGGACGCGAATCGCCGCTCCGGTCAACGTGACGCTGGGCATTGCGTTGCCAGAACCAGGGCCGCTCGACCATCCGCCCGCGCACGTGCAGGCTGCGCCGACCACGGGCGTGCCGCCCTCGGCGTTGGCTGCTCCCGGCTCGCCACCGACCGCGGAGTACGCGCAGCAGATCTCGATGCTCGCGGCGCCGCTCGCGGCCGCGCCGCTCGTCTCGGGCCTCGCGCAGGCTCCGCCCGCGTATGTCGCACCGGCTGCTTCGGCGGTGCCGGTGCGCGCGACCCGCGTGCCGACCGAGCCGAAGAAGGGCGGGCGAGGGTGGATCGTGGCGATCGCGCTGCTCGTGGCGCTGTTCTGCGGCTTCGCGGCCTTCACCGTGTGGTGGTGGACGTCGGACGAAGAGATCGAGGGCGCGAGCTGAGCGAAGGGGGGAGCCAGGTTCACCGCGCCGCAGGCGTGGGGAGCTCTGTGCAGACTCGCTGGGCGCTAGTGGCAGCACCACTATTCAAAAACGCTCGCACCTGCGTCAGATAGAGCGAAGAATCCGCGGCGGGAAGGCAGTCGCCCTCGCGGTTGCTGCACGCGACGTGACCGTGGTCGGCGCCCTCGATGAGCGCGAGCGTCGCGCGGTTGGCGACCGGGTCGCGGCAGATCGTCTCCCACAGCTCGCGTCCGTACTTCGGTTGGACGAAGTCGTCGTCGAGGCCGTGCACGATGAGCACTCCGCGCGCCGCGCGCTGCGCGGCGATGCGAATCTTCGACTTGTTGTCGAAGCGGTTGGACATGAGAAACGACGACGGGATCACGAGGCTCGAGTCTGCGGCGAGCCCCATCACGGAGGTGAAAGGCGCCTCGAGGATGAGCCCGCCGCTGAGCGACTCCCACGCGAGCTGCGTGGCTGGTCCGCCGCCCAGCGAGAAGCCGTAGTGAATGATCTTGCTCGCGTCGACGCCGCTCGCCGCGGAGCGAAGATAGTCTTGCGCGGCGCGCGCTGAGCGGTAGATGCCTTCTTCTGAGGGCGAGCCCGGCGTTCGTCCGTAGCCGGGATAGTCGTACATGAGAACGTTTGCGCCGAGCGCGAAGAGCTGGCCGATTCGCGACCAGTAGCCGTCGATGTTGCTCGCGTTGCCGTGGTGGTAGAGCACGGTCACTGCGGCGGCGGCGTCTGGTTGCCGCGCGATCGCGGCGAACACGGCGGTCCCGTCGGACGCAGTGAGCTGCAGTCGCTCGATGCGGTCCAACGGGATCTTCTTGTCCTCAGGAAATCCAGCGGGATACGTGTTGAGCGAGTAGTCGCCGCTGGTGATGCGCGTGGGGTTGAAGAAGAACGCGTCGAGAGAGACGCACGACGAGCCGACGACGCAGAGCGCGGCGAGCGAAGCCGTCCGAGCGCGACGCGAAAGTGCTGCGAGCCCGAGGATCATCGAACGCCCTGCCCGAAGTTGAAGTTGAAGCCGAGCAGCGCGCCGATGACGCCGATGCCGCCGGGCGAGAGCCAGTCGACCGTCGCGAGACCAGCGTTTTGCGAGAACGCGTACCAACGCACTTCGAGGTCGATCGAGAACCGACTGCTCGGAGAGAACTGTGCGAGGCCGAAGAGCGTCGGCGTCCAGAAGGGACGGGCGTCGATCTCGCGGTCGGTCGAGCCGATACGGAGAAGGTTGTGCACGCCGCCGCCGAGCAACAGCCAACGGGTGGGCCGACCCGCGCCGCCGATCCACGCGTTGGCGTAGACGACCGCGTCGCGTTTGTTTCCGAACGCTTGCAGCTCGCCGCCGATCGCTAGGGCGTGAGGGACGCGCACGATCGGATGCCAAACAGCGCCGCCGTTGATCCCGAGGATCGGCGACGCTTCTGGACTCGACGCAAACACCAACGCGCTCGGCTGCAGACCCACGTGAACATCCACGTTGTCCTCCACGCCGTACGCGGCGTTCACCGTCGCGATGGGCGCGGGAATCGGCAGCGGCCGCTGTAGAATCGGCCCGCCGAGGCTCGCGTTGATCCGGAGGTTGTCCTTTCCCACCGGCTGCAGAAGGTGGGTCGTCGCGCAGCCGAGCGGCGCGGCGAGGCCTGAAATCGTGATGAGCGCTGCAGCCCGAAGCAGCCAGTATCGCACGGGCCGGACGGTATCACTGCGCGTGCGCGAAATGAGAGCGCTCTGTTTGCCATCCTCCCGCCGACGCCTGGGACCGACCGACGGAGAACGAATTTTCCGCGTGTCTGGTGCTGGACGACCGGGGTCGGTTGTGTGCTAGAAGATGTACGCCGTCAGAGACGTAATGGGGGGGTTGGCCATCGGGGCGTCGCATGGTTGCCTCCCCCGAAGCTCAGCCCCCCACTGACGGAGCGACGCGGCGCAACTCGGTCCTCGCGGAGCTAGCGCAGTTTCCCGCTGGCTTTTCGCGAATTCGACTCGGGTCGAGGGCGCCATCACGTCGCTGCGACGTTTGTAGTCGACGCATGGAGAGCAGTGTTGACAACGGAAGCTGCGGTGGATGTGCAGAGCCCCGTCGTTCAGGCGGTGGCTCGACTCAGTGATCGTGCGCTCGCGCGCCTCGTGGGCGCCAACGCGTACCTGCGTGGTCGCGTGTATGCGAGGCAATCGTGCGTTCACGCGCTCGCGGTGCTCGGCAACGAGGCCACGGGGCGCGTGCACGGCCGTGCGAGCGATCCCTACGACGTCAAAGTGAATCTCTCGGACGAGGGGGGGCTGACCAGTCAGTGCACGTGCCCCGCCTGGCGGGGACCCGACCGTCATTGCAAACACGTGGCGGCTCTGCTCGTCGCTGTGCGCGACAAGGTGCGACCGCCGCGATCGCAGCAGGGCGAGGGCGCTGAGCGCGACTCGAGCGCGCCGCCGCCACCTGCGCCTGCCGCCCCCGTCAACACCCACAACGCCCGCCCGGCGAAGCCCAAAGAGAACGACCGCGGCAGGGATCGGCACGATCGACGGGAGCAGAAGAACCGTCGTCGTGACGACATGGGTTCGGGGCGCGAAGTCGTCGTGATGGACCGCGGTGGACCGAGGGTCGTGAGCGCCGGAGGGCTCTCGACGGTTCAGTCGGTGTCCGCGTCATCCAACGCCCAAAACGAACAGCCTCGCGGGTTTGCCGCCTGGGTGCTCAACAACGATCCGCGCAAAGCGCCAGAGATCGAATACCGCATCCACGTTCGGTCCAACTCGCTCGCGATCACGCCGTACCTCGCCGAGTCGCGAACTCCCGTCGCTCCCGCGGACGCGATCGATTTGCTCGGCGCCCTCGCGAGCGTCCATCGCCCCATCCTGCGCGTGCTCGCAAGGATTCACCCGAAGGGCGCCCGCGGCGCGCAGGTCGAAGCGCGCGGCGAAGACGCGGCAGACCTCGTCGCGAGGCTCAAGGGCCGTCGCGTGCTCGTCGAGCCGATGCTCATGGAGCTCCGGTACCTCGATGAGCCGCTCGTCCCGAGGATCGAGCTCGAGATGGTGCCGCCGTCGCACGTCCGCGTGCGCGCGGTGTTCGAGCGCAAGTCCGGCGATTCGAGGCGGTTCAACCTCAATCAGGGCCTCTGGCTCGAGGGCGATCCGGGCTGGCACCTCGATCCGATCCAAGGCGTCGCGCGGCCGCTCGGCGAGCACGTCACCTCGACGCTGCTCGAGCGCTTGCTCAAGACGCCCGCGATCACGCATCCCACCAACGACGTCGCCCGGCTGCTCAGCGAACACCTTCCCAAGGTGGCGCTCGCGTTCAACGCGCCGCTCCCAGACATCCGCGCGATCGTCGACGAGATCGACGTCGCTCCGAAGTTCGTGATGCGGGCGGCCGGGGATCTGACCCGCGTCGTCGGCACGCTCGACGTGAAGTACGGCGAGCACGAGTTTCCCGTTCCTCCCGTCGAGCTCCCGCCGCCGCTCGTCATCCTGCAGGCCGACGGTCCGCGGCCGAAGTGCTTGCGGCGCGACGTCGGAGCGGAGCGCCTCGCGGTCAACATGCTGCTCGAGGGCGGACTCGAAGTGACCGACGATTTTCGGGCGTTTCAAGCGACCGAAGACAAGGCCGTCAAGTTCTGGAGCGAGTGCGTTCCGTCGTTGCCGCGCGATTGGGACAAGTACGTCCCCGAGCACATGGCGAACGTGAAGGTGCGCGTCGCGCCCGTCACGCCGCGGGCCCGCGTGTCGTCTGGCGTCGACTGGTTGTCGGTCGACGTGGACTTCACGAGCGAAGGCAGCAAAGCAGCCGAAGAGGACCTACGACGCGCGCTCGAAATGGGTCACAAGCTCGTTCGCCTCGAGGACGGTTCGTTCGCGCGCATCGAGGGCCTCCAAGTGCAGGAGGTGCTCTCCCGCCTGCAAGAGATCCATCAGAACGGAAAGGGTCAGCTCCCGCTCTCGCAGGCTGGTCGCGTCCAGGACCTCCTCTCGACGCTCGGTCAGCGCGCCGACGTCGGCAAGAGCACGAAGGACTTCTTCGCCGCGCTCGGCGAGCACAAGGTCGAAGCCGTCGAGCTTCCGAAGGACCTCGACGCGACGATGCGCCCGTACCAGCATGAGGGCTTCTCGTGGCTGGCCTACCTGTATCGCACGGGCACCGGCGGCATCCTCGCCGACGACATGGGCCTCGGAAAGACGCTGCAAGCGATCGCGTTGCTCCTCTGGGTCAAGCGCTTGTCCGAGCCGTTCGTGGAGGAGGGCGACGAAGCCGCTCGCTCGAAGAGCGCGAAGAAGGGCGCCAAGAAGGCCGCCAAGGAAGCCTCGGTCGACGAGGACGACGATGGCGCGAAGAAGGGCGCCAAGAAGGCCGCCAAAAAGGCCGCCAAGAAGAGCGAAGACGGCAGCCCCATCGCTGTGGGTCCTGTCGCAAAGCCGCTCGATCAAGGCGGGCCGCTCGCGCTGGTCGTCGCGCCGACGTCCGTCGTCGCGAACTGGGTGCGCGAGGTGCAGAAGTTCGCGCCCGCGTTGCGGGCCATCGCTTGGACCGGCGCAGATCGCGCCCAGTACAAGAGCGAGATCGAGCGCGCGGACGTCGTCGTGACGAGCTACGCGCTCGTGCGTCGGGACGAAGAGTTTCTCTCGTCGATCGACTGGGGCTACGTGATCCTCGACGAAGCGCAGTCCATCAAGAACCCCACCAGCGCCACGGCTCGCGCTGCGAAGAACATCAAGGGCAAGCGAAGGCTCGCGCTGACGGGCACGCCGATCGAGAATCGCCTCAGCGAAATCTGGTCGATCTTCGACTTCGTCTCCCCAGGGCTCTTGCCCGCGCTCGCTCAATTTGAAGAGCGCTACGCCCGCCCGATCGATCGCGGCGACGACGACGCGGCGAAGCGCCTTCGCTCGACGATTCACCCGTTCGTGCTGCGCAGGACCAAGAGCGAGGTCGCCCAGGATCTTCCAGAGAAGATCATCACCGAGCGGCTGTGCGAGATGCCCGTCGAGCAGTCCGCGGTCTACAAGACCGTGCTCAAGAGCGTGCGGGACACGATCATGGGCGAGGTCGAGGCCAACGGACTCGCGCGCTCGCAGCTGCAGATCCTCGCGGGCCTGACGCGGCTCCGTCAGGCGGCGTGCGATCCGCGTCTGCTCGGCGTCACGGGTCCCTTCAACGACGAGACCTCGGGCAAGCTCGTCGCGCTGCGAGAGCTGATCAGCGAAGCGCAGCAGGGCGGGCACCGCACGCTGGTGTTCTCGCAGTTCGTCTCGATGCTGCAGCTCATCAAGAAGGCGCTCGACGCCGACGGCGTCGCGTACGAGTACATCGACGGCGACACCAAGGATCGTCAGGCGCGCGTCGATCGCTTCAACAAGGACGACAAGGTTCCTGTGTTTCTCATCTCGCTCAAGGCGGGAGGCACGGGCCTCAACCTCACGGGCGCCGACACGGTGGTGCACTTCGATCCGTGGTGGAATCCGGCGGTCGAAGACCAGGCGACTGACCGCGCCCATCGCATCGGACAGACGCGCGTGGTGACGGCGTATCGCTTCGTCGCCCGTGGCACGATCGAAGAGAAGATCCTCGAGCTCAGCGCGAAGAAGCGCGAGCTCGTCGAGAACGTGCTCGGTCAGGAGCAGGACGAGAAGGTCTCGGGCATCCTCACCCGCGCCGAGCTCGATCGCTTGTTCGCCGAAGACTGAGCGGCCCGTTCGGGCCACTAACGGGGGGCGCAGCAGCGCAGAACGGTGCGATGCGTCGCCGACCGAACGCTTCGCGCGAGCCCCGGTGCTCGAGCGAGCGTCAGTCCTTGTGCTTCTCTTGCTTGGCGGCGTCCGTGTAGATCGCCTCGATGTCGCCGTTGTACTTGGCGACGACGTTGCGGCGCTTGAGCTTGAGCGTCTGCGACAGCATGTCGTTGGCCGTCGTGAAGTCGTCGTGCACGAGGACGAACTTCTGCGGCCGCTCGTAGCCCTTGATCTCCTTGAGCTGCTCGTTGATCTCTTTGCGAAACAGCGCCTGGGTATCGCTGTGGTTGAAGAGATCGGGCAGCGGGTCCGTCGAGAGCCCCTTCTCTTTGGCCCACGCCTTGAGGTTCTCCATGTCAGGGACGATCACGGCGACGTTGAACGGCTTGTTGGCGCCGTGAACCATCACGTTGGCGATGAACGGCGAGAGCTTGAGGGCCTCTTCGAGCGGCGCGGGCGCGACGTACTTGCCGTTCTCGAGCTTGTACTGCTCCTTCACGCGACCGGTGATGAACAGGTAGCCGTCGGCGTCGACGTAGCCGAGGTCGCCCGTGCGCAGCCCCTTGGTGTCCGTGAACACCTTCGTGTTCTCTTCGGGCAGGTTGAAGTACCCCATCATGACGTTGTGACCGTGGCAGATGATCTCTCCCTGCTTGGGGTCGTCGGTGGGGTTGTTGCTGTGGTCGATCTCGACGCGCGTGCCGGGGACCGCCTTGCCGACGGAGCCAATCTTGCGATTGCCTGGGTAATTCGCGGTGAAAATCGGGGAGGTCTCGGTGAGTCCGTAGCCCTCGTACACCATGATCCCGAGGTTATCGATGAACTCAGCGACGTCTTTGTTGAGCGCCGCGGAGCCGGAAAACGCGTACTTCAGCTTGCCGCCGAAGCGCGCGCGGACCTTTGCGAAGACGACCTTGTCGATGAGGTTGAGCTGGAAGCTGCCGAAGCCGCCGAGCGTCCCCTCGCGCTTTTGCTTGGCGAGCTCGAGGCCCTTGAAGAACAGACCGCGCTTCCAACCGGCCTCGTTGGCCATGCGCTTCTGCAGGCCGTCGTAGATGCGATTGAAGATGCGCGGCACGGCGAAGAGCAGCGTGGGGTGAACCTCGCTGAGGTTGTCGACGATCTTGTCGACCGCTTCGGCGATGCCCATCGACGCGCCCATCGAGAAGAGGCCGTGGAGCTCGACGACCTGCCCAAACGAGTGCGCCCACGGCAAGAACGACAGCGAGCGATCCTCGGCTGCCATGGGAAACAGCTCGTGCATCGACGTGACGTTCTTCGCCATGTTCGCGTGCGAGAGCTGGACTCCCTTGGGATTGCCGGTCGTGCCCGAGGTGTAGATGAGCCCGCCGAGGTCTTCGGTCTTGGGCTCATAGATCGGGGTCGGGGTCTCGGCGCCGCGCTTTCGCAGGGCGGCCATCGTGTCTTTGTCGCTCGCGTCGCCGATGATGCGAATGACGTGCTCGAGCTTGGGGAGGTTGCCGCGGATGTGGCCGATCTTCTCGGCGAACTTCTCGTCCGGAACGAACAGGACCTTCGCGCCGCAGTCCTTGAGGATGTACTCCCAGTCCTTCTCGAGCTGGGCTTCGTACATGGGGACGTACGCGGCGCCGAGCGTGTACGTGGCGTACGCGCCGATCGCCCACTCTGCGCGGTTGTTGGAGATGATCGCGACCTTGTCCGCCGGGCCCACGCCGAGCTGCGACAGCCCGCCGCGGAGGTCATCGGTCATCTGCGCGAACTGGCCGTACGTCATCCACGTCCACGCGCCGTCCTTCTTCTCGCCGAAGAGCTCGCGGCTCGCGTAGCGGCTGACGCTGCGCTTGAAGATGTCGACCAGGGTTTCGAACTGAACTTCGCTTGCCATCGAATGCACTGCCTCCGTCGGGACTGATTCGACCGGGAAAGTAGTCGATTTCGTGTCCCACGGGGCGACGATCGCCGAACTTCAGCGGGTTCGCTCCCGTCAGTCGTCGCGACCGCCCGCGTCGGGGTCGAGCACGCGTTCGAGCACGACTGCCGTGATTCGCACGGCGGGAACGACCGATCCGTAGTCGATCCGCGTCGGGCCGATCACGCCGATCGCCCCGCCAGCGACCGGCGCGGCGACGACCGAGAGCGAGCCCGCTTCGGTGATCTCGTCTTCGGCGCCGATCAACACCTGAATGCCCGGCGTCGCGATCGCGCGGTCGATGAGCTGAACCAGCAAGGCCTTGTCTTCGAGCGTTCGAAGCGCGCTCCTCGCGCGGTCGATATCTGCAAATTCAGCGCGCTGAATGAGCTGCGCGGTCCCTTCGACCAGCACCTCGGCGGGCTGCTCGCTCTTGGCGAGCGCTCGCTCTCCGAGCGTGAGGGCCAGTCGGAGACGCGCGTCGGCGACGGCCCGCTCGGTGTCGAGCTGCTGACTCAACGTCGCGCGAACCTGGCTCAGGGTCTTGCCGGCGACGATCGGAGTCAGGATGTTGTTGGCGCGCTCGAGGTCGCCCGAGCTCACGGGGTGATCGGTGCGAAGGACGCGATTTTGCACGGTTCCCTCGCTGCCGACGAGGACGGCGAGGATCTCGTTGGACCGCAGCGAGATAAACCGGAGCTCCTTGAGTGTTCGGTCGCTCGAGGGCGACGCCATCACGATCGACGCGACGCCAGAGACGTCCGCGAGCAGCTTGCTCGTGACGCGGAGCGCCGCTTCGGGCCCGGGCTCGATCGCTTGAAATCTCGCCTCGATGTTCGCGCGCAGCTCCGCGGGTAGCTCGACCGCGGCGAGCAGGGCGTCGACGAACACGCGCAGCGCGCGTTCGGTCGGGATTCTCCCGGCGCTCGTGTGCGGCTTGTGGAGATATCCCTGACCTTCGAGCTCCGCGAGGACCGCGCGAATGGACGCGCTCGAGAGCTCCATTTCTCTCGCGAGCGCGCTCGACGCGACAGGTTCTCCCGTCGCGATGAACTCCGAAACGAGGGCGAACAAGATCCGTCGTCCGCGAGGCGAAAGCATGGCTGCCACAGTCTACGAGCAGAAAGCAGCAGTGTGCCCGAGCAAACACAGGAACCGCCGACGGGGCGCAATCGAGGGTTGAGCGCCGAAATGCACGCGTGATACGGTCCCGCCCGCGCGAACGATTTCGTCGCGGAGGCCAACACACGATGCGCATCACCTGGCTCGCCCTCTCGGGACTCGTCGCTGGCACGGTACTCGCCGTCGCCTGCGGCGGTGAGAGCAAGCTCAACGTCACTGTCGAAGAGGGATCCACTGCTCGGAGGGCCAACCTGCCCGCGGTTCCGACCCTTCCCCCGCCGCCGCCGGCGCACCCCTCAGGTTCGACCGAGATCTTCACGGTCTATGGCGTCCGCCACTTTGCGGCGAAAAACTGGACCAAGCGCGTCCAGGTGCGTGGCTTCATTGTGAAGGTTCACGAGGAGTTCGTGCCGAACGCCAACCCGCAGCGCTTGTGCCTCGAGCGCGACCACTGCAACGAAGAGCGCCCGCACGTGTTTCTCGCGGACAGCGCCACCGAGCAGGACCCCGAGAAATGGATCCAGGTCACGGGCTACGCGCAGTTTCAGTACGAGGTCCTCGACGCGCAGCGCGCCGCGCGCAGCGGCCGTCCCGCGCCGCCGCCGCAGGGCGCGCAGCTCGGAGCGATGGCTCCGCCGACGATTCCTCCGGACTTCTTCAAGGGTGCCCAGGTGACGGTGACGGGCGAGTTCGTCCGCCGGGCGCCCAATGGACAGGCCGACTCGCGCGGATTGCTCAACTTCCGCAGCCACACGACGGACACGCCTTCGCCCGACGATCCCGCGGCGCGCCGCGCAGCAGGCGGACGCTGATCCATCCGACGACGGCCTCGAGCGCCTCTCGCGTTAGCGCATGATCGCGACGATCGCGAGCACGCTGACCACGACGACGACCGCGACGCTCCCGACGATCATCGCGCTTCGAGTGCCTGCTGAGCTGGGCTGTGCCGGCGGTTCGCTGGCGATCGCGTGCTCGATGACCTCAGGCGTGACGCGGGCGACCGCGACCTTCTTGGTCTCGTCGTCCTGTTTGCTCTTCGGCGGGCTCGCGGGCGGCTTGCTCTTGGGCAGCTCGAGCTGCGCGACGCGTGCGCTCTCGTCGGGGTCGGGCGTGTTGGGGGGCGGGATGTCCGTCGGCGCAAACGCCATCGACGACCGCGACGGCGCCGGGACGCTGGGGACCGGCGGAGCGTCGAACGTCGGCTCGATCGACGTCGGAGCGCGGCGTCGATCGGGAGCGGCGACCCACGGCGTTGGCCCGCCGTCCGCGTAGGGCTCGAGCACGTCACACAGCGCGTCCATCGACGGCCAGCGCGCCTCGGGGTCGCGCGCGAGCGCGCGGGCGATGATGTCGCCGAGCGGCACCGGAATCTCGGGCAGCGCGATCGCAAGATTTGGCGGGTCGGTCGTGGCCTTGGCCATCGCCAGCGTGGGGAGGTTCTTCGCTGAAAAGGGCGGCATTTTCGCGATGCATTCCCAGAGCACGCACCCGAACGCGTACTGATCGGCCTCGGGTCCGACGTCGCGTGAAGCGCCGATTTGCTCGGGCGCCATGTACATCGGGGTGCCCAGCGTCGCGCCGGTACGCGTCAATCGCTCGCGATTGTTGCGGATCTTCGCGACCCCGAAATCGAGGAGCTTCGGCGTCGGCTCCAAAGCGCCCTCTTCGCGGGCCACCAGGATGTTCTCGGGCTTGACGTCGCGATGAACGAAGCCGCGTTGATGAGCGAACGCGAGCGCGCGCCCGATCGGAAGAAGCGCTCGCAACACGACGCTCGGGCTCGCGTCCGGAAGGGCGGCGCGCCACTCGCGAAGCGTCGCGCCTTCGAGAAATTCCATCACGAGAAACGTTCGCCCCGCGTCCGATCCGTAGTCGCTGACCTCGACGATGTTTCGGTGTCGCGCCTCGTTGACCGCGCGCGCCTCGTTGAGAAATCGCTGCGCGCCTTCGCTGTCGAGCACGTCGGGATGCAACATCTTCAGCGCGACCTTGCGGTTGATCTCCGTGTGCATCGCTTCGTACACGACGCCCATGCCGCCCTCTGCGAGCAGCGTGCGGATCTCGTATCTTCCGCCGATCTTCTTTCCGATCAGCTCATGGGGTGCAGGCGCGGATGGCACGCGAGACCTCCTCGGACACGCTTGCGGTGCCGTCGATTGCGTCGACGCGAGCGTAGACCCCAGACGGGCTCCCTGCGAACTCCCTTCCGACGGTGATTCGATGAATTCGCATCCCGCCGTCCCCCCCTACGGAAATGGCCACAGAAGCCTCGCCGAGGCCGGCGTTGGCCGGCGGCGGTCCGTAGCCGAACACCCTCGGCGCGCGCACCGACGAGAGCGTCTCGAGCAGCGCCTCGACCCGTGATCGATCGAAGGAAGCTCCCCCGTCGATGCGCCAGCCGTTGCCCTCGCGACGCAGCGTGAGCCGCGGCCCGTTCGCTTGCACGCACTCGACCCTCTGCGCTGCGGCCCGGTCGAACGAGAGGATCTCTCGCTCGAGGTGGGGCTGCCAGAGCTCATCGATCACGCTCTGCGCGAGCACGAACACTCCCGGCTTCTCTGCGAGCTTCGCGTAGCGCCCGCCGGTCGCGACGACGGCGCCGAGCAGGACCGTGTACTCGCGGACCCGCGCGGGACCGCCATCGGTTCCCGCGTCCTCTGTCGCGACCCCCGCGCCCTCGAAGCGCGCGACCATCCGCGCCGCGGGGCGATCGAGGCCGTGCTCGGGACGGGTCTCGAGCGACACCCAGCGCTGCGCGTCGAGCGACGCGAGGCGCTCTGCCACCGTGCGCATCACGAGCGGATCGGCGCCGGCCGAAATCGGGTGCACGAGCGACCAACGACCCGCGTCCCTGGTGGCTTCGTCGCGAAATCCGAGACCGTCGGTCACGAGCGCGCGCAGCTCTTCGGGCACATCGCGGATGACGGCCGAGGCTCGAAAGCGCGCCGCGTCGACAAAGAGCGTCGAGTCCGCGCTGTTGGCCAACGCGAGGATCGTCTGCTCGCCTTCGCGACGGACGTAGACATGATCGTCGTCGCGCGCTCCCACCTCGATGCGCTCGCGTCCTTCGACGCCGGTCCGCGTGATTTCGATCCAGCGCGAAGGGGCCGCGAGGCCTCGCGCTTGCGCTTGGGTCGCGTCCTCGCGGGACTCGACGCGAAGCGCGGCGAGGGCGTCGAGCCAGTTGTTGACGCTGTCGAAATCGCCGGCTCCTGGCGCGCCTTCGAGCCGCCAGGTCTCTCCCGACCTCCGCGCGGTCACGTCACCGGATGCGCTGTGAAGCACGATGCGCTCGACCTCGTCGGGCCGCGTCGCGAGCAGCGTGTTGTCTCGAAGCTGTTCGACGGGCCGCGTCGCGTTCTCGAGCGACGTCCGCGAGACGCAGGCCAACGCGCTCGAGTCGTCTCTTCGCACGACCACTTCGTCCGAGTGTCCAGGGCACTGCCCTCCGTAGCGAATCACCAGGCTGGGACGGCTCGCGCGCGTGACGGTCATGGTCGCCGACGGCGCGTCGAGCCCGTGTCGCGCGAGCGTTTGCGGCGTCGCCTCGTCTTCGAGAAACCGCGTGGCCCGCAGCTCGCGAAGGTCGCCGAGCAGCGCTTCGATCGCGGCGCGAGACGCTCGTTCTCCGCGGTCGACTCGCCAGACCGATCCCGCTCCAGGCTGCTTGTCGAGCGAGACCGTCGAGCCCGGCCGCGTGAGCTCGATGCGCGAGACGCGATCGACCTCGACCTCCACCAGGTTGCGCGAGCGGAGGTCCCGCGCGCGGACGAGAAAGGCGTCGGCGACAGACCTGGGGACCACGTAGCCCTTCTGCTCGAACTCGACGTACACCGCGCGCTCGTCGCGGACGTCGGCGCCGATCGTGAATCGCGTCGTGCCCGAGGCGCTCGAGTCGTGGAGCGTCACCCGCGCGCGCGGCGCGTCGAGGCCGAACTGCCTCCGCGTCGTCGCGTCGAGGGCTCCGAGCGCGCGCGTAGGCTGCGCGAACTCGGCCTCGTTGAGCATGCGCTCGACCTCGGTGTCGTCCGCTTCGTTGCTGCGGCCGTTGACCTCGACGACCCAGCGCGCGCCGTCCTTTCGGCAGGTGAATCGCTCGATCCCGCGGTCGACCTCGACCCGCTGCACTTGATCGCGGCGAAGCGCCGTGAAAACACGGGCGCGACGCTCGTCGCGCACGACGTCGGGGACCTGCTTGTTGGACCACCACAGCGCCGCGGCGCCGATGATCACGAGGCCGGAGAGCCACCCCGTCGTTCGAAGCTGAGCCTTGCTAGCCATCGGTCATCCCGTCGAGAATCGAATTTACACACACTTATTCAACGCTCTTTCGCGCTCGCAACACGGCGATCCCGACGAGCAGCGCGGCGAGCGGGATGAACACGATGGCGTACCAGCGCACGAGCTTGACGGTCTCGGCCGAGACCATCAAGGCCGCGGCGTTCGCGGGCCGCGGCGGCACGTCCACGAGGTCCTGCCGCTCGATCAGCCAGCCGATGGACGCCTGAAGCAGGGCGGAGTCCGCGAAGCGCGCGCGCGCGCTGGGGGTCATCGACTCGTTGGTGGCGAGGTAGCTGAAGCCGAAGACGACGACGCGTCCGTTGGCGGCGCGACCCGGTCGCGCTCGCGCATCCGGGACGCGCGACGCGAGCGCGAGGTCGACCGGGCCAGCGATGTCGCTTCCGTCCCGCCGCAGCGCGCCGTCGCGCACGGCGTCGAGCTCTCCGGTCTCGCCCCACGCGTTGGGGGTCGTCCGCAAGATCGACTCGGGAACCACTGCGGATCCTGCGCTCGTTCGAAGCGCCCTGGCGGTGCGTACGAGGACTTCTGCGTCGATCCCGCGAAAGTTTCGCGAGAGCTCGTGGGACCCGAAATCACCGGCCGTAAAGACCATGGGGGGAAGGCCGTCGAGCTGCTTCTGCGGGTCGCTCTCGACGACGACCGTGCTGGTCGGTTCGATTCCAGCGAGGCGCGTGACCGGCTCGAGTCCGCTCGGGGCGTGGTGCCGATCGACGAAGAACGGATCGAGCAAGAGCAGGAGATTTCCGCCAGCTTGAAGGTATCGGCTGACCGCGCGCGCCTCTCCTTCGGTGAACGCCTGGCGCGGCCCCGCGATCAAGAGGGCGTCGCAGTCCGCTGGAACCGACGCGGTTCCGCGCAGCTCGACGGCGCGCGTGGTGATGTTGTCGTGCTCGAGCTCTTGCGCAAAGAGCTGCATCGACTCGTCGCTGCCTTGCAGCGGGATCTCGTCGTGCCCAGTGCTCGCGCAGAGCGTCGGCCGGTCGCCGCGCTGGATCTGCACGAGCATGCTCGACAGCGATCGCTCGACGGTCACGCGCGCGTTGGCGATGCGCTCTGCCGCTGTCGCGTCGCCTCCTCCAGCGCGGGTCGCGTCGCCGAGCGCCGCGAGGTCGTCGCGACGAATCTCGAGGTGTCGATCGCCCTTCACGATGACAACGCCGGCCTCTGCCGCGATGTCGCTCTGCGAAGAACGCCCTGCGCGCAGGCCGTATCGCTGAAGAAACGCGATGAAGGCCTCGCGTTGCCGATCGGGGTCGAGCAGTCGAACCGAGATCATCGGGTTGAGCGCGCGGTAGCGCTCGGCGAGCTCGACGGCGTCGCGCCACTGCGGCTCGGCGCGACCGAGAAGGATGACGATCTCGACGCGGTCTCGCACGCCACGGGCGATCTGCTGCGAGCGCGGCGAGAGCGTAAAGAGCTGGGCGCGCGTCCAATCGAAGCGACGGTAGTGCCTCGCTGAAAGGACGTTGATCATTCCGAACAGCACGAGCGCGAGGAGCATCGAGGCGGGGGCTCCTGCGATGGAGACGAGCCGCGCACGAACGAGAGGCGCCTTGGGGTCGCTCATGGTCACTGCACTCCCTTGCGCGTTTCGAGCACTCGAACGCTCTGAAACACCGCGAGCGCCGCGATCGAGAGGTAGAAGACGACGCGGCGCGAATCGACGACGCCGACGCCGAACTCCTCCATGTGCTCCCACTGATTGAGGTGCGAGAAGAAGGCCTGCTGCGTCTCGGACTCGAACACGTACTTGCCGAGCCCCGCGAGAAACAGCCCGCTCGTCATCGCGAAGCCGAGGATGAACGCGGTCACCTGCGATCGGGCCATCGCGCTCGCGAGGACGCCGAGCGCCACGAACGCCGCGCCGAGGAGCATGGTTCCGAAGTAGGCCGCGCCGAGCGCACCCCAGTCGACGGTGCCGAACTTGCGGATCACCAACGCGTACAGCGCGGTGGGGGCCCACAGGACTGCGTAGACTGAAAGCGCCGCGAGATACTTGCCGAGCACGACCTCGATGTCGCGTACCGGCGCGGTCATCAGCGCTTCGAACGTCCCCGCCCGTCGCTCTTCGGCGAACGAGCGCATCGTGATCGCCGGGCAGAACAACAAGATCGGCAAGAAATAGAGGATCGAGCCGAACAGGAGCTGCAACGGTCCGCGACTGCCGGAGATCTCGGGGTTGGCCGCGAACTGTTGGAGCAGAAACGAGAAGACCGCCCCGTTCCACAGCAGAAACACGACGAGCAGGACGTACGCGAGCGGCGTGTAGAAGCTCGCGGCGAGCTCTCGCTTGTAGATAGCCCAGGTGACTCTCACCGCTTGTCCTCCTTGCTCGCGCCTTTCGCGGTCTCCTCGCCGTCCTCGTCGTCGCTGTCGTCGCTGGCCTCCGCGGCGCGGTCCTCCGTGGTGAGCTCGCGAAACACGTCTTCGAGGCTCTTGGCCGCGAGGTTGACCTCTCGAACGCCGAGCTTGGCTGCGACGCACTCGCTCACGAGACGCTCGAGGCGGTCGGACGCGTCGCCATCTTTGTCATCGAGGGCGAGGGAGGCGCGTTGAATCGAGCCTTCGCCCTCGGCGACGTCTTTGACGGTGACGCCTTCGACGCGCGCGACGGCGTCGCGAAA
>LNFM01005091.1_pt1 | contig 23219 bp, 18 predicted proteins | sample 596031 | NCBI WGS metagenome assembly LNFM01 (sample SAMN04254537, study PRJNA301005) | activated carbon metagenome | isolation source: dual media filters at the Ann Arbor, Michigan drinking water treatment plant | place: USA: Ann Arbor | reverse complement strand
GCGATGTTGCGCCCCTGCATGAGAAAGACGACCCGGCTGGTCAGATAGACATAGGGGTAGAGCACCAGCGTCAGCACGAAGGCGGCTCCGCCCGTCGAGCGTATGTCGGGAAACCAGTAGTCCTGCGGCACCTGCCAGCCCGCCAAGGACCTCAGCACGGACTGGACGGGACCCGTGAACAGGAAGAACTCGCCAAATGCGTAGGCGGCCAGATAGGGCGGCACGGCAAGCGGCAGGACCAGAGCCCATGAGAAGAACCGCCGCAGCGGAAAATCGAAACCAACGACCAGCCATGCGGCCGTGACACCGATGCAGGCCGTGCCCGCCGCGACCATCGCCAGCAGCGCCGCTGTCGTCACGATCGCGCCGGGCAGCACGTTGCGGGCCAGATGCGGCCAGTCCTCGCCGCTGCCGGACACGGCGATGATCGTCAGGGTCAGGATCGGAAGCAGAACGACCGCACTGATGGCGATCGTGAGGGCAAGGGCGACCGGGTGCCGCACGCGCCGCACGGGCTGGGCGCCTGTCGGACGCGGAGGGTGGGAATCCACAGCCATCGTCATCGCGGCCCTCCGCGCGCCAGGTTCAGGCTGCCCATGGCAAAAGGCCGGACCGTCGAGCGGTCCGGCCTCATCTGCGATGGTCGAATTGGGATCAGCTGCTCGGGCCGTCATCGAGGCCGACGCGGTCGACCATTTCTGAAGCCGCCTTGCGGTTCTTCGCGATTTCGGCCAGCGACAGCGTATCGGCGTTCAGGGTCCCGAATTCCTTGACGACAGCCGACGGTTCCAGGCCGGGCTCCACCGGATATTCGAAGGTCTGCTCGGCATAGATCTGCTGCGCCTCGTGGCTCGATAGGAACTGGATGAGCTTTACGGCATTGGCGTGGTTCGGCGCATGCTTGGCGAGCGCGGCACCCGACACGTTGACATGGGTGCCGCCATCCTCGAACGTCGGGAAAATGACGTTGATGGCGTTGCCCCAGACCTTTTCCTCAGGGTCCTTCTCGTTGGTGCGCATCAGGCCGACATAATACGTGTTGCCAAACGCGATGTCGCATTCGCCCGCGGCGATTGCCTTGGCCTGCGGGCGATCGCCACCGTCGGGCTTGCGGGCAAGATTGTCCTTGAGGCCGTTCATCCAGGCCTCGGTCTTCTCGGCGCCCCAGTGGGCGATCGCGGCCGAAAACAGCGCCAGATTGTAGTCGTGCTGGCCGGAGCGCATGCAGAGCTTGCCCTTCCATTTCGGGTCGGCCAGCGACGCGTAGGTGAGCGCCGTATCGGTCACGCGCTCCTTCGACGCGTAGATCACGCGTGCCCGCTTCGTCACGCCGAACCAGTGGCCCTCCGGGTCGCGATACTCCGGCGGCAGATTGGCGTTGATCGTGGCATCGTCAAGGGCCTGGGTGACGCCCTTCTCCTTGGCGCTTGTGAGCCGCGCGATGTCGACCGTGAGGATGACGTCCGCCGGCGAGTTCTGGCCTTCGGCGCTGATCCGCTCCTCGAGGCCCTTGTCGAGGAACAGAACCTCCGTCTTGATCCCGGTCTCGGCCGTGAAGGCGTCGAGCACGGGCTTGATGATGTCGGGCTGGCGATAGGAATAGATGTTGACGACGCCATCGGCGAGCGCCGAGCCGGCCATCATGGTTGCCAGCGCAAGCGCGGCGAGACCGGCCGCCCTGCGTGAAATGATCTGTCGGGTCATGGTTGTTCCTCATCGACGAGGGGTTCAAGGCCCCAGGGACGAAATCTTCCTCCCGGCTCCACGCCGGATCATGACCCCTTTTCCGCGATATTCTGGATCGCGTCAAGAGAAAGACCAATGAATTCAAGTGTTTAGAATTGTTCTAAACTGGATAATTTGACACTGCTTTTCAAGCACTTGGTGCTGTCGGCCGGCAACGGGCGGGAATCGTCACCCGAAAACATCGCAGGAATCCGATACTGGGATCAGTCGGCCAGCACGCGTGTGGCGGGAAACACCACCTCGACCAGCGTGCCGTCGCCGGGGCTGGAGGTGATGGTAAAGCGGGCACGGTTGGCCTCGACCATCGCTTTGGTGAGCGGCAGGCCGAGGCCGGTGCCGTCGCCGCGCGCACGCTTCAGCGAATTGATCTGCTTGAACGGCTTCATCGCCTGTTCGATCTCGGCCGCGCTCATGCCGATGCCCGTGTCGCGCACCCGCATCACGACGTCGCCGGAAAGCTCATAGGACGTCGAGATGATCACCTGGCCGCCGGCCTGCGTGTAGCGCACCGCGTTCGACAATATGTTGAGCGCGATCTGCCGGATGCTGCGCAGGTCGGCGACGACCTCCGGCAGGCGCGAAGCGAAGCTCGACCGGATGATGACGCGCTCGCGGTTGGCCTGCGGCTGCATCATCGCGACGGTTTCAGCCAGCGTATCGTTCAGCGAAACGGCCTCGTAGGCCATCTCCTGTTCACCGGCCTCGATCTTGGTGATGTCGAGCAGGTCGTTGACCAGGTCGAGCACGTGATTGCCCGAGCGATTGATGTCTCTGAGATAGTCGCGGTAGCGCTCGTTGGCGATCGGCCCGAAACGCTCGTCCACCATCAGTTCGGAAAAGCCGATGATGGCGTTGAGCGGCGTGCGGATCTCGTGGCTGACGCGGGCGAGAAAGTCCGTCTTCTGCGACGATGCGCGCTCGGCCACCGCCTTGGCCTGCGTCAGTTCCTCTTCGGCCCGCTTCCACTGCGTGATGTCGCGGACCACGGCACAATAGCCGCTGTCGCCGGGCAGCTTGCCGATTGTCATGAACAGCGGGATGAAGCGTCCCTGCGCCTCGCGGCCGATGACCTCGCGTCCGTCATTCAGGACGCTCGCGACGCCATTGTCCGACAGGCCTGTCAGGTAGTCGCGCGCCGCGCGCTGGCTCTCGATGGCAAACAGCGACACGAACGGCTTGCCGGCCAGATCGTCCGAGTCGAAGCCGAACAGCGCTTCGGCCGGTCGGCTGATCGAGCGGATCGTGCCGTCATTGGCAATCAGGATCACGCCGTCGGTGGCCGTGTCGATGATGGTGCGCATCTCGGCGACGCGTGCTTTCAGCGCGCCAGTGTCGATTGCCGGCATGCCATCCACAGGTGGCGCGGTCTCGGCCGGCAGCGCTGGGACGTCCTCCGGCTCCCCTGGCTCCTCCTGCTCCTCGTCGCCGGTGCGGCGCACCACGAGCATCAGCGCCTTGCCCCCGTTCCAGGGCACCGAACGCAGCAGCGCCTCGATGGCGAATTCCAGCCCGTCGCGCGTCCTGAGACGGATGGCCCGGTCGTCGCCATCCTGCGCGCCGTCGTCGTAGCGTTCCGAAAACAGGGCGCCCAGCCCACCAGCCTGCGCGAGCTGCTCGACCGACTCGTAGCCCGTCAGCGCCAGGAACTCCTCATTGGCGTAGTGCAGCCTGTCTCCGGAATGGACCAGCAAGGGAACGGGCAGGCGCGACAGGATCGGCGTGTCCTGGTTGGGCCTGCGCGGTGCCGCGGCAGGTCCGGAGAAGGCCGACGGCAGAAAGCCGTCGATCTTGAGTTCGGCCGATGACGGCCGGGATTGACGCGGAATTGCCACAGTGGCCGGTTCGATTGCCGGCGCTGGTGCCGGCACCGCGACTGCGGCCGGTGAGTCGGCCAAAGCAACGGTCGCGATGGCGGCTGGCTCCGGTTCAGGCGTCGCTGCGTCCGGAGGTTCAGCGCCAGCGGAATCCTCCACGATCGGCGTCGTGATCTCGTCGCCTGCCGGGCTCGCCGCCGCGACGGGCACCGCTTCGATGCTGGCCTCCGGCGCAAGAAGGGGGGCCGCATTGGCCTCCGGTTCCGCGTGCGGCGCGGCCGTCTCGACGGGAGCCTCCGGCTCCACCGCGAGCGGAACGTCCGGTGCGGCTTCGGTGGCGGATTGTGGCCGCGCGCCGCCATCCTCGACGCGCAGCCGCTCGCCGATCTCGCGAAAGGCGCTCCGCTCGACGCTCGACAGATTCTTCTCCGGCGCAGCCGAGCGGTGTTCCGCAAGCTTGATGATCTTGTCCGTTGACCGACGGTCCGGCATCTGCACGATCGACAGCGCCGGCACCTCGCCCTGGAAGGGATCACCGGCCGCGAAATCCTGATCGTCGCTGGAAATCGGCGCTACGGTCGGTGTCTTGCGCTTCATCGGCACGGCGCCGCTGGTCTCGGCGATCCGCTGCCCGAGCGCCTCGGGATCGACAACCGCATCGGCCATGCGGGCGACGCCGAAGCCGCGGAACCCTTCGAAGCTGCGGTCGCGTCCATAGACCGGCAGGGCGGCAAGGTCGACGGGCACGCGCAGGTCGGTTCCCGTGACCGGCCACAGGACCGAACGCCCCGACCACGTGTCGCGCCGCTCGAGAAGTCCGGCGATTTCCGAATAGGGGTCGAGGCCGAGCGCATTGGACACGTCGTTGAAGCGGCGGCCGATGACATTGCCTGCCCTCTCGCCGACGGCGAGGACGAATTCGGGCGAAATTGCAGTGAAGCGTCCTTCTGCGTCCGTCTTCCAGGCGAATCGCAGCGGCGAGGCGGCGCGGTCGGCGTCTGGCACCAGATCGATGTCGCGCACCGGCTGGGCTGCGGCCGTGCCGATCGCCGTCGGCTGCGTCAAGGCGTCGGCCTGCGCGGGCCGGTCACCGTACGCGCCGTCGTACGCGATCCCCTCGTCTCGCGAAGCCTGGACATCGACATGCGGCGATGGTTCGTCAGGCACCTCGACGTCTTCGATGAGCATGCGCGTCGGGGCCAAATTGGTGGCGGGCGCCGGGGCCTCGTCTGCACCCTCGTCGGCCGCAGCCGCCGGCGCCGCTGACGGCAACGACACCTCGGCAACCGTCGGCTCCGGCAAAACGGGAAGGGGTGGCACGTTGAGATGGATCGCTGCGGGCTGCGCCACCTCTTGCGGCACAGCTTGCACGGCCGCCGTAGGGGCGGCAGCCAGCGCTGCCGTCTCTTGAGACTGGCTCGTCACGCGCTCGTCGACGACCAGAAGCAGATGGCGTGCGGGCGTATCGCGCAGCCGGGCCATGCCAGCCGGCAGGGACGCGCCATGCGAGGCAATGAGCTTCTTCACCAGTCGCCGCCCGGCAAGGACCGCGTCTTCGGCCATGTCGGCCAGTGTCTGTGTCGAGATCCCGAGCGCCGAAAAGCCCGCCGAGGCCGCCTCGATGGCTCCCTTGCCGTCGATGAAGGCCGCCAGGTGGCCGGGTTCAGCAAATCCCCCGATCGCGTTTTCGAGCACCTCCGACTCGCGCCCGGCCGGCAGCCCCGCTGGCACCGCAAGCAGGATTGCCTCCTCGCCGTCGGGGAGGGTTATCTCACTTGCCAAAAACGCGTAGGCGCGGCTCTCGATGCCCTTTGCCAGCCGCACCACCACACCCCGGTCGCTGCCGATCCTGGGATAGCCGCTCGTCGACATGATCTGTCGCTTGGCGGCGTAGGAAAGGCCGCTTTCCGCGCCGCCGACCGCCTCGACGTCGGCCACGCCGAACAACAGCGCGCCGGGGCCGTTCGCCCAGATGAGCTCTTCCAGATCCGCCGACAGGATGACCACGGCGTCGCCGGCCGCGAATCGTTCCCGCACGCCATCGAGTATGGCGACGTCGATGAACGAGTACGGCGTTGGCGACATGCTTGGGGCGGTTCCCGAATCCGGCACGGACTCTCCGTGGTTAACCCATTGTTAATAACAAGGACGGGCCTCATACGTCCACATGATGGCCCCCGAAACACCCGGATTCTGGCCACTTGGTTAATTCAAGCCAGAAAATTATGGTGCGGCGCAACAATTATGTTGCAATGCACCATTCGTTAGCCTATATCACCATCATCAATCAACGAGGCGGCTTTCTCCAAGGCGGCCCACATCAAAGGATGGAAAAATGTCCAAGACCGCAACCAAGGCATCCGAGTACGTCGAAAACGTCGAGTTCCCCACCTTCGACGCTTCGAAGGCCACCGACCAGATGCGCGCCTTCGCCGAGAAGAGCGTGGAACAGTCGAAGGAAGTCTACACCAAGATGAAGACGGGCGCCGAGTCGACCCAGAAGGCACTCGAGTCGACCTTCGAGACCGCAAAGGCAGCCGGCAGCGAGCTCTCGCTGAAGACGGTCGCCGCGATGCGCACCAATGCCGAGATGGGCTTCTCGCACATCGAGTCGCTGCTCGCCGTGAAGTCGGTTTCCGAGTTCATCGAACTGCAGACCGCGTTCCTCCGCAAGGGCGTCGAGACCATGGTCGAGCAGGCCAAGGACATGCAGACCGCCTCCACCAAGGCTGTCGAAGACCTTTCCAAGCCGATGAAGGACGTCTTCGAGAAGACCGCCAAGGAACTCAAGGTCGCCTGATCCAGTCGGCGACGACAAGAATACCCTGACGACAATTCCTCCTCCCTTTGCCGTCAGGGGCATGCGGCCAGCACCTCCTCCCGCTGGTCTGACATAGGAAAAGGCCGGCACCTCCTCCCGCCGGCCTTTTCTTTTGCCGCTTGAAAAGTCGGGCGTTTGTCCGTATTCACCGCTTCGCCTGCATGCGACGCGATGCCTTGACCGAAACGGCAGGGCTGAATCCATCAGGGCTGGTATGCGGTTGTAGCTCAGTTGGTTAGAGCGCCGGATTGTGGATCCGGAGGTCGGTGGTTCAAGCCCACCCAACCGTACCAATCGTCCTGAATGCCTCGTATATCTTTCTGTTTGGACGGTTGGTGCGCGTCGCGGATATGGCTCCATACTGTTGCGGTTTCGGGCGCGAACCGCACTGCGGCGCGATAAACCGTGAGTTTTCTCGACTTCGCCGCTGGTTCTTTTGGCCACAGGCTATAGCTGTGGTGCATGCTCCTATCGATCGAAGACCTGCACAAATCCTATCCTGGCCCTGAAGGCGCGGTGCCCGTGTTGCGCGGCGTGACGCTGTCGCTCGACGCCGGTGAGACGCTGGCGCTGACCGGTGAGTCCGGCTCGGGCAAGAGCACGCTGCTGCATCTCGTGGCGGGGCTCGACGCCATCGACGGCGGCCGTATCCTGCTCGACGGGCAGGAGGTGAACGGGCTCGACGATGCGGGCCGTGCCGGGCTCAGGCGCCGCGCGGTCGGCATCGTTTTCCAGCAGTTCAACCTCATCCCCTCGCTGGACGTCGCCGCCAACATCGCCTTCCAGGCGCGGCTGAGCGGCACGCCGGACCGCCATGAGCTGTCGCGGCTCGCGGGCGCGCTCGGGCTTGATGCCCATTTGCGAAAATATCCGGAGCAACTGTCGGGCGGCCAGCAGCAGCGCGTGGCAATTGCGCGTGCGCTTGCGGCGCGGCCAAAACTCATCCTTGCCGACGAGCCGACCGGCAATCTCGACGAGGCGACCGCCGACGAGGTGATGGACCAGTTTCTTGCGCTGGTGGCCGAGACCGGCTCGGCGCTGCTGATGGTCACGCATTCCCCGCGTCTCGCCGCGCGCCTCGGCCGGCATGCGCATCTCAGCCAGGGTCGGCTGGCGTGACAGGCGCAATCGTCTCGGCGCTTGCATCGCACTGGCGACGCAACAGGCTTCAACTGATGACGCTCGTGCTCGGCCTCGCTATGGCGACCGCGCTGTGGTCCGGCGTCCAGGCGATCAACGCCGAAGCCCGCGCGAGCTACGATGCGGCTGCGGCGACCCTCGCCGAGGGCCGTTTCGACCAGCTCCTGCCAGGCGACGGGGACACGATGGCGCAGGAGCGGTTCGTCGCGCTGCGCCGCGCCGGCTGGCTGGTCAGCCCGGTGGTTGAGGGACGCCTGCGCGCTGGCAACACTGCCTTGCGGCTTATCGGCGTCGATCCGTTGACCATGCCGGAGGGTTCTGCGGCCGGCGCTGCGCTGGCGCGCACCGACCTCGACACGCTCCTGCGCGCCGACACGCTGATCGCCGGCCCCGAGGCGGCCTCGCTGCTGGCCGGCAGCCTGCCCAATCCGGTCCTGATCGATCCGGCGGTGGCACCGGGTACGGTGCTTGGCGACATCGGCGTCGTCCAGACTTTGCTCGACCGTGCCGGGCGCATCAGCCGTCTGATCGTGCTTGCCGACCAGCCCTTGCGACAGCGGCCGCTGGCCGAGGTCGCGCCGGATCTCGTCCTCCAGCGGACGCAGGCGTCGAGCGATGTCGGCCGGCTCACCGACAGTTTTCACCTCAACCTCACTGCCTTCGGCTTCCTCTCCTTCGCGGTCGGGATCTTCATCGTGCACGGCGCGATCGGCCTCGCCTTCGAGCAGCGGCGCGGCATGGTGCGCACCTTGCGCGCGCTCGGCGTGCCGCTAATGCGCCTGATCGTACTGATGGTGCTGGAGCTCTTGATGCTGGCGACCTTTGCCGGCGCGCTCGGCATCGCGCTCGGCTATCTGGTCGCGGCGCTGCTGCTGCCGGACGTCGCCGCGACGATCCGCGGCCTCTATGGCGCCGACGTCGCCGGCACGCTGCAGATCCGCCCGGCCTGGTGGCTCTCGGGCATGGCGATGGCGCTCGGCGGCGCCCTCGTGGCTGCGGCCGGCGCATTCTCTCGCCTGGCGCGGATGCCGATCCTGGCCAGCGCCGGCGGGCGCGCCTGGGCGATCGCCTCGGGTCGCTCGCGCAAGCTGCAGGCCGCGGCCGCGCTTCTGCTGCTTGGCGCGGCGGGCCTGCTGGCCATCGTCGGGACCGGGCTCGCCGCCGGCTTCGCGCTGCTGGCTGCCCTGCTTCTCGGCGCTGCGCTTGTGCTGCCCTCCTGCCTCGCGGCGATCCTGCATCTTGGCGAAGGACTGGCCCGTGGCCCCATGGCGCAATGGTTCTGGGCTGACACGCGCCAGCAACTGCCGGGCCTCGCGCTCGCCCTGATGGCGCTGCTGCTCGCCATGGCAGCGAATGTCGGCGTCTCCACGATGGTCTCCAGTTTCCGCCTGACCTTCGTCGGTTTCCTCGACCAGCGCCTCTCTGCCGAGCTCTATGTCGACGCCGAGGCGGTGACAGACCGGGCCGCCCTGGAGCGCTTCCTCGAGGTGCGCGCAGACGCCGTGCTGCCCATCATGTCGGTCGATGCAACGCTGGCCGGCCTGCCGGCGGAGATTTTTGGCGCACGCATCGGCTACACCTACCGCGACAACTGGCGCTTCCTCGACGCGTCTCCCGCCGTCTGGGACGAGGTGGAAGAGGGCAGGGCCGTCGTCATCAACGAGCAGCTCTCCCGCCGAGCCGCCCTGAACGTCGGCGACCGGCTCGCGTTAGGTCCAGACCTGTCGCTGCCCGTCGCGGGCGTCGTCGGCGACTACGGCAATCCGATCGGCCAGGCCATCATCAGTGAGGCGCTGTTCCGGCAGAGCTTTCCGGGGATCCTGCCGTCGCGCTACGGGCTGCGTACCGACGATCCGCAGGGATTGCGGCAGGCACTGACGGACACGTTCGACATCGCGCCGGCGCGCATCATCGACCAGGCATCGCTGAAGGCCTTTTCGCTGACTGTGTTCGAGCGGACCTTCTCCGTGACAGGGGCGCTCAACGTGCTGACGCTGGCGGTGGCGGCGTTCGCGATCCTGATGAGCCTCTTGACGCTGGCGGCGATGCGTCTGCCGCAGATGGCGCCGGTCTGGGCGATGGGCACGACGCAGCGCCGGCTGGCGATGCAGGAGATCCTGCGCACACTGCTGCTGGCCGCCGTCACAGCGCTTCTGGCGCTGCCGCTCGGGCTGGCGCTCGCCTGGGTGCTGCTGGCCGTCGTCAATGTGGAGGCGTTCGGCTGGCGCCTGCCGATGTTTCTCTTTCCGGCAGAGTATGCCCGGCTGATGCTCTTCGCGCTCGTGGCCGCGCTCGCAGCGGCGCTCTGGCCGGCCTGGCGGCTGGCGCGCATGGAGCCGGCCGCGCTGCTGAGGATCTTTGCCAATGAACGTTAGGGTCCTCCTCTTCCTGCTGCTGGGCGTCGGAAACGCGTTTGCCCAGGGCTTTGCCGGACTCGGGACCGATGCGGATGGCTTCGCCATGCCGGAACGGGACCGGCAGTTCCAGTTCCCGCAGGATCATGGTCCCCACCCGAATTTTCGGATCGAGTGGTGGTACGTGACCGCCAACCTGACCGGGCCGGACGGCGCGGACTATGGCCTGCAATGGACCCTGTTCCGCACCGCACTGGCGCCCGGCGAGGCCGAGGGATGGAAGAGCCCGCAGGTCTGGTTCGGCCATGCCGCCGTCACCAGCACCACGACCCACCGCGCCACGGAGCGCTTCGCCCGGGGCGGCACGGGTCAGGCGGGGGTGGAAGCCGCGCCGTTCTCCGCGTGGATCGACGACTGGCGCATGGCGGGCGACAGCTTCGACAGGCTGCAGCTGACCGCGACGGGCGAAGACTTCGCATACGACCTCGCGATGCAGGCAAATGGCCCGCTCGTCCTGCATGGCGACAGCGGCTATTCGGTCAAGTCGGCGAAAGGGCAGGCGAGCCACTACTATTCGCAGCCCTCATTCGCGGTGGAAGGCACGATCACACTGCCGGAGGGCGACATCCCGGTTCGCGGCACCGCCTGGGTGGATCGGGAGTGGTCGTCGCAGCCGCTCGCCGACGACCAGGCCGGCTGGGACTGGTTCTCGCTGTCCTTCGACACCGGCGAGAAGCTGATGGGTTTTCGCCTGCGCGATGTCGCCGGCGGCGGCTTCACCTCGGCGACCTGGATCGCGGCCGATGGCACGGCGACGCCATATGCCGACGGCAAGCTCGTCGCGACCCCGCTGGAAACGAGCCGCGTTGCCGGCCGCGACGTGCCGACGCAGTGGAGGCTGACGCTCGCCGAGCGCGGGCTCGACGTCACCGTCGGCGCGCTCAACAGCCAGGCCTGGATGGACCTGCGCATCCCCTACTGGGAAGGGCCAGTCAGGGTGGCCGGCAGCCATCCGGGGAAGGGCTATCTGGAGATGACCGGCTACGAGGTTCGGTGACCGGGATCGACGGCATCCTGACGACGCTGAGTTGACAACGCGCCAAAGGCCAACAGGCGATGCCACCTTGGCACCGCCTGAAGACGTTCAATAAACTCGAAGGGCTACAGCTTTACCGACGTCACCTTGTCCTTGAAGTCTTCCTTTGGATCGAAGCCGAGCAGGATCTTGATCCCGGCAACGATGCTCGACGCGTCTTCCCAGATTTCCGCGCGCTCCGTGTCGAAGCGCAGCAGGGCGAGTTTCGGATCGGCCTTGCCCTTTTCGAACCATGCCGCGACATAGGGGTTCCACAGCCTGTCGATGGTATCCGGATCGTTATCCATCGACAGTTTTCCGTGGATCGTCGCAAACAGATCATGGCCTTTCGAGGCATAGGTCGCGGTTGCCGCCTTGCCCCGGCCGACATTCTGCGCAAGCTCAGCCTCCTTGGACGTGAAGAACCACATCGGCCCCTTCGTATCGTTTTCGATCTGCGCCGTCATCGGGCGGGGAAAGGCATCCTTGACGCCATCGAGCCCGATCATCAGCGTCATGTCGGACTTGATGGACTTCCAGAATTTCGCCTTCAGCTCGGTCGATTTGGTCATGCGTCGTGCTCCGGTTGAATGGAGCAGAACGACGACCGGGGCCGGCGGTTCCAGACCGCGCCGTTCGTCCTGCCTCAGCGCGAAGCCTCGATGAACTTTCCGGCGGCGGCCAGCCCCCATTCGAGCAGCGTGGCAGCGCGCTCCTGGCTCCCCGCCTCGATATAGCAGCGCAGCTCCGGCGCATTGCCGGAGGCGCGGTAGTGAATGACCTCGCCGGTCGACAGCGTCACCCTGACGCCGTCGATGCGGCTGATACCGGCAATCGAGCCGATCGGCGCCATGAAGCTAGCCGCCCGCGCCTTGTCCTTCGACAGCATGTCGAGGAAAGCGCTGCTGGCGGCGCTCGGCACGTCCTTGAGGCGGTGCCCCGCCATCGCCGTCGCGTTGAGCGAGGCGACCAGCGCCGACAGGCTTATGCCGCGCGCCTTGGCCAGCGCCAGCACAGACAGGATCGGCAGCACCGCGTCGCGCGTCGGCAGCGCCTCCAGCATCCTGCCATGGCGCACGATGGTCGAGCCGAGCAGCACGCCGCCATTGGCCTCAAAGCCAAGCACGCAGTCGGCGCCGCCGTCGATCGCCTCCTCCATGCCGGCGATGACGAAGGGCGAGCCGACCTTGGTGCGCAGCACCTTGGCCGAGCCCGCGCGCTCGATCGCCGAGTTGGACGTGACCGGCGTGACGATCGCGTCGGCGCCGAGATAGGTGGCCGTGATCAGCCCGACGAGGTCGCCGCGAATGAAGGCGCCCGCCTCGTCGGCGATCAGCGGCCGGTCGGCGTCGCCATCGGCCGAGACGATCGCATCCAGTCTGGCCTCGCCTGCCCAGCGGCGCGCCAGCGCGACGTCTTCGCTGCGCAGCGCCTCGGTGTCGACGGGAATGAAATGGTCCGCACGCCCGAGCGCCACCGTGCGCGCGCCGGCTGCCTGCAGAACCTCGACCAGTATGTCGCGGGACACGGTCGAATGCTGGTAGACGCCGACGTTCAGGCCAAACAGCGCCTTAGGCCCGAAGAACCCGGCGAAACGGTCCTTGTAGTGCTGGACCGCCTCGGTATCGGCACCGCCATCCGCGGCGGCCTCGATGGCTTCGCCGGCCTCGGGCGAAAGCGCTGCGAAAGCGGCCAGGATGCCGGCTTCGTCATCCTTGGTGATCTCGCCGTCGGGGCGGTAGAACTTGAGCCCGTTGCGATCCTCCGGGATGTGGCTGCCGGTTACCATGATCGCGGGCACGTCGCGCTCCAGCGCGGCCTGCGCCAGCGCTGGCGTCGGCACTTCGCCGCAGTCGACCGGCATCAATCCCGCCTGCGCGATCGCGGCGATGCAGTTGCGGCTGATCTGTTCGCTTGAGGCGCGCAGGTCGCGACCCACCAGGATCGGGTCGCCGGGCTCCGCCATCCCACTTTCTATCATGCTGTGGCAGAAGGCCAGCGCATGCGCATGGGCCGGCCATCCCACGAGTTCGGTCACCAGGCCGCGCAGCCCGCTGGTGCCGAATTTCAGCCCTTCCGCCGTTGCCATGCCAGCTACTCCTTGACCGACTGAAACCGGGATTCGAGCCACGCATGCGGCAGGGCCGGAACGAAATTGCCGTCGCGTCCGGTCATGTCCTTGTTGGCGACGAGCGCATTGAGGATCGCCTCCTCGACCGTCTGTACCACGGCATCGAAGAACGGGTTGATGTCCGCATCGGGAATATAGCGCGCTTCGACCATCCTGCCGGGCTCGCCGCGCGCGGCCTGCGGATTGGCGGTGGAGAAGGCGAGGAAGATGTCGCCCGAACTCGTATAGCCGTAGCCGCCGGTCAGCGCCACGCCGAGCGGCACGCGCTTGGCGAGCCGCTTCATCTGATGCGCCATGAAAGGCGCGTCCGTGGCCACGACCGCGATGATCGAGCTCTTCTCCGCCCGCGGCGTGCCCTCGCGGATGGCCGGCTCGGCGAGTTCGGCGCCGGCCCTGATGCCGCGCAACAGGAGATTGCGGCGCGATCCAAAATTCGACTGCACGAAGGCGCCGACGGTGAAGCGCTCGCCGCTCCAATCCACCTGGCGCGAGGCCGTGCCGCAGCCCGCCTTGAAGCCGAAAGTGATCATCCCCGTACCGCCGCCGACGCTGCCTTCCTCGATGGGACCCGCCGCTGCCGTGTCGAGCGCGGCGTAGACATGCTCGAAGCCGACATGGTGGCCGTTAATGTCATTGAGGAAGCCATCATAGGTCTCGCCTGCGACCGGCAGCGCCCAGGCGCTGTCCAGCGCATCCCGACGGCGCTCTTGCACCCAGCGGAGAGTCCCGTCGCGCGTCACGCCGCAGGAATGCGTGTTGGTAATGGTGATCGGGAAGTTGAAGGCGCCAAGTTCCTCGATCAGATGCGAGCCGGTCAGCTCGCCATCGCCGTTCTGGGAAAACATGCCGGCAAACACCGGGGTTTCCAACTCGGCCAGCGGCCGGGGCAGGATTGCGGTGACACCGGTTCGCACCGGGCCTTGCCCGACGACCAGCGGCCCATCACCCGAAATCAGCGTCGTGTATCCCACGGAAACGCCCGGCACGTCGGTGATCCCGTTGTGGGCACCCGGCGTACCCTCGAACGGGATGCCGAAGGCACGCGCGCGCGGCTTTCCTGATGGCGTGCGAAAGTGCGATGCGCTCATGCCGGCGTCAGGCCTTCTTCAGGAATTCGGTCTTCAGCACGAGACCCTTGACCTGCTTGGTGCTGCACTCGATCTGACCCGGATCGTCCGTCAGCCGGATGTTCTTGACCAGCGTGCCGCGCTTGAGGGTCTCGGAGGTTCCCTTGACCTTGAGGTCCTTGATCAGCGTCACGGAATCGCCGTCGGCAAGCGTTGCACCGTTGCTGTCCTTGGTGTCGGCCATGATCGTCTCCGTATCGGTTGGGATTGCGCCGTCAGAACAGCGATCCCTGGCTGCCCGTGGCGCTCGGCTTGCGGACGGGTCTCGCCGCCGGCTTGGACGCAGCCTCGCCGTCAGCTGTCACCTGCGCCGATCCGTCGGCAAAGCGCAACGATAGTTCCGCCCCCGGTGCAATTTCTGCCGCCCGCCGGACCAGTCTGCCACTGGCGTCGGTCACCAGCGCATAGCCGCGGTCCAGAATGGCCTCGTCCGACAGTTTCAGGGTCGAGAGCAGCCGGTCGGCCTGGGTCAGGCGGCCACGCAGGCGCTCCATCTGCCGCGCCATTGCCTGGTCGTTGCGCCGCGCCAGCGCCTTGAATGTGTCCGCGTGCAGCCTCTGGCGGCGCGCGATCGGCTCCAGGCTGAGCCGTCCCTGCGCGAGCGTCAGCCGGTCGCGCAGGCGCTGTCGCCTGGCCCTTGCGCATTTCGGAAGCTGGTCGGCAGCCCGCGCCAGTTCCGCTCTTTTCGAGCGCAAGGTACCCCGCAGAGCCGCCTGCGCGCGCGACAGGTCGCGCTCGGCCGTGCGGCGCGCCTCGGCCATGCGTCGCGACAGCGTGGAAGGCGTGAGCCGCACCGCATCGAAGCGTGCCCGCTTGCGCTCGACGCCGACGATGAGCCCCCGCGACAGCCGGCTCGTCGCCTCGTCGAATTTGCGCCGGGGGATTGCAAGCAATTGATCCGGCGCGGGCAGCGCGCGCGCCGCGGCGCGCAGGGCCGTGCGACGCCGATCGCCAAGCCGCGACACGCCGCCGCGCATACGGGCCGCGAGGTTCGCCAGCCGCGCTTCGATCTCGGCCTTGACCGGCACGGCGATTTCGGCGGCGCCCGTCGGTGTCGGCGCGCGCACATCGGCGACCAGATCGACCAGAGTCCAGTCCGTCTCGTGCCCGACAGCGGAAATGACCGGAATGTCGGAGGCGGCCACCGCACGCGCCAGCGCCTCGTCGTTGAACCCCCACAGATCCTCCAGGCTGCCGCCGCCGCGCGCCACGATGATGACGTCGGGCCGCGCGATCGCCCCGCCCTGCGGCAGCGCGTTGAAGCCCGCGACCGCGGCCGCCACTTCCGCGCCCGAGGTCTCGCCCTGCACCCGCACCGGCCAGACGATGACATGCAGCGGAAAGCGGTCCTTGATGCGATGGACGATGTCGCGGATCACCGCGCCCGTCGGCGACGTCACCACGCCGATCACAGCCGGCATGTAGGGCAGCAGCTGCTTGCGCGCGGCGTCGAACAGGCCCTCGGCGGCGAGCTTGCGCTTGCGCTCCTCCAGCAGCGCCATCAGCGCGCCTGCGCCCGCTGGTTCGAGATTGTCGATGACGATCTGGTAGGACGACTTTCCGGGATAGGTGGTGAGCTTGCCGGTGGCGATCACCTCCATCCCTTCCTCGGGACGGAAGCGCAACTTCCCCATCGTACCCTTCCACACGATCGCGTCGATCTTGGCGCGATCGTCCTTCAGGCTGAAATAGGCATGCCCAGACGAATGCGGCCCGCGATAGCCGGAGATTTCGCCGCGCACGCGCACATTGCCGAACGCGTCCTCGACGGTCCGCTTCAATGCGCCGGATATCTCGGAGACCGTGTATTCGGCGGCGTTCGTCTTCGATTCGGAGATCATGTCGTCCATGCTCGGATTGACCCGGTTTCGGGGTCCCTGGTCAAGTCTGCTGACTATCGCCAGGGGCGGTGTATTGGCTATGGTCGCGGCGGAACGGCCGGGGTGCGATGTGGACAGCGAGCAGATTGGTCTGAGACCGCAGGGGCTGCTGGAGCGCTACCTGCAGATTGGGCTCGAACATGCGGCGCAACGTGAACGGCGCGGCCGCGAGATCGTGAATTTCGTCAGCTTTGCCGCTGTCCTGTCCAACACCGTCTTTGCACTCGGTTTCGCGGTTGCCGGTTTCGGCAACTATCGGCCGATCATCCTGGCGCTCGCCTGTTTTTCCGTCGTCTGGTTCGCCACCCCCTTCCTGCATCGCTTCGGCAAGCTCGCCGCCGGCACCTATCTCTGGGCGAGCGCGGGCATAGGCAACAGTGTCTACGCGTGGCTGGCGGGTGCCGATGCCGGCTTCCAGTTCTTCCTGCTCGCCGGTCCGGCCATCCTGGTAATGGTGCTCGGCTCGAAGCGCGCCGTCCTGGCAGCGCTCTATTGCCTCGCCTTCATCCTCGTCTTTCTCGCCATCGAGCTGCTGTTCCCGCGTCGTTCGGTCTACATGGAAATGTCCGAGACCGTCGCCACCTTCACCTTTCTCTCCGCGATCTGCATGTCGGCGGTCATCAACCTGGTCGCCGCCTTCTACACGTTCCGGCTGGCCGAACGCTCGGAAGAGGCCTTCGAGGCCGAGCATGAGCGCTCCGAGCAGCTCTTGCTGAACCTTGTCCCGGCCTCCATCGCCGAGCGGCTCAAGCGCAGGCCCAACGAGATCATCGCCGACACGCTGCCGGAAGTGACCATCCTGTTTGCCGACATTGTCGGCTTCACGCAGCGCGCCTCGGGAATGCCGGCCGAACGCCTCGTTGCCTTCCTCAACCGGATTTTTCTCGCCTTCGATCGCCTTGCGGACGCACATGGTCTGGAGAAGATCAAGACGATCGGCGACGCCTACATGGTCGGCGGCGGCATGCCCGTGCAGCGCCCGGACCATGCGCGTGCCGTCGCCGACATGGCGCTCGAAATGATCGCCACGACGCGAGACATCTCCGCCGAACTGGGGGAGGAGGTGGCGGTGCGCATCGGCATCCACACCGGCCCCGCCATTGCCGGCGTCATCGGCGAAACCAAGCTGTTCTATGATGTCTGGGGCGACACGGTGAATGTCGCCGCGCGCATGGAAGCGCATGGCGAGCCCGGCCGCATCCAGGTTTCCCTTCCCGCCCGCACCGCCATCGGCCCCGACTACACCTTCGTCGGCCGCGGTATGGTCGTGATCAAGGGCAAGGGCGAGATGCCCACCTTCTGGCTGACAGGGAAGGCATAGCAGCTTGCTGCCTGCCCTTCGGGAGGGCGCCGCCTGATCACCAGCCCGGCAATACATGCCCGGGCTTCAGCCGCTTGCCGCGCACCGAATTCATCGCCGAAAAGTCGAAGGAACCTGCCTCGTCGCCGAGCGGCACGGAGATGTTGTCGAGGCTCTCGGCGATGTGGCGTGCCAGCGCGTCGACGATTTCGGGCCGGCTCGTATGGCCTCGGATCAGGCCGATCTTGCAGTCTGGCAGCGCGCCGAACCCGTCGGCCTCGCCCAGCACCCGCATTCCGGGCCGGAGCGCGCATTCCGGAAGGACGGAAATCGCCAGCCCGGACAGCACGGCGGCGGTAATGACGGTGGCCGAAAAGCTGGTGAACAAAACGCGATAGTCGCGGTCCATCTCGGCCAGCACGTCGCAGGCGGCGCGTCGCCAGATGCAGGTCGGCCGGCCGAAGGCCATCGGCAGAACCAGTTCCTCATGCGTCGCATGGTTGGCCGAACTGACCCACAGCAGCGGCTCCCGGCGCACCACTTCCGAGGGCCGCGCCTCGCTGTGCGTCACGAGCGCGAGATCGAGATTGCCGCGCTTGAGATGCTCCACCAATCCCGGCGTCGGCTCGCAGATCACGGTCATTTCGACGCGCGGATTGGAACGCGAGAAGCGTGCCATGATCTCCGGCAGGAAACGGTCGGCATAATCGTCCGGCGTGCCGATGCGGATCGTGCCCTCGAGCCGCGTGTCGTCGAAGGCGGCCAGCGTCTCGCGGTTCAGATGCATCAGCCGTCGCGCATAGGAGAGCAGCCTGTCGCCTTCCTCGGTGAGCTTGTTGTTGCGGCCTTCCTTTTCGAACAGCGGCTTGCCGATCCGCTCCTCGAGCCGGCGCATCTGCATCGACACTGCCGACTGCGTGCGATGCACCTCGTCGGCGGCGCGGGTGAAGCTGCCGGTGTCGGCGATCATGATGAAGGTGTGCAACTGGTCGAGGTCAAGCGGCGCGCTCATGGGGTATCCATCACCAATTATGATCCAAAATATTAGAAACATTCGTTGGATAAATCAATTGCCCTGTGGGACACCGTCATCGCCTGAAAAAGCGTTGCGACTTGGCCATAGCGGGAATGGATCCCGCCCAATCCATCGCCGAATTCACGAAGGAGAACCGCAATGACCGCCCTGGATTTCGCCACCGAGACGATGCAGACAGCACCGCGTCCGGCTCTTCTGGCGCGTGGGCTCAATGCGGTGTCGAAGATCTATCGCACGTGGAAGAACCGCCGCGAATTCTATCGCCTCGGCGACATGAGCGACGCTGAACTGTCCGACATCGGGCTGACCCGCGGCGACCTCCACGTCGCCATCGCCAGCCCTTTCGGGCTCGACCCGACGGCGCGTCTGCGCGCCATCGTGGACGCGCGCCACGACGGGAGATGAATACGCCGCTTGCGCCATGCCCCTCATCCTGAGGCGCGAGCGCAGCGAGCCTCGAAGGACCCGCAGGCATCCAATCCCAATGGCTCCCCGCCACATGCCTGCCGCTTGCCCGGTCCTGAAAGGGGCCGGGCATTTTCGTTCGAGGCATGTCGCTAGGCAATCTTGAGGGCCTTCGAGGGCGGCGGAACGTCTCGTCCCATGTCGGTTGCTGCTTCGATCCACATGGCTATCGCGTCGCGCACATTCGTGACCGCCTGCTCAGGCGTATCGCCATCGCTCATGCAGCCCGGCAAATCTGGCACTGTCGCGGCGAAACCGCCGCCGTCCTCGTCCGACAGCGGAGCGATCAGGATCGCATATTCGAGCTTATGGAGCATGTAACCTGACCTCGTCGATGAATGCGACCAGCTTCCGAATATATACAGCCTTGATCGGTCTTTTGAAAGGAACGATCAGTATCTCGGAGTGGAGTCGATGATAGACTTTGTAATGCGATCCGCCCGAACGAGGCGGCTCGCAGCGGACGCCCGCCTCGTTGCAGACCGCTTTGACGTCCGAAATAGTCCAGTCGCCGCGGGGGTTCTTGCGCATCCGGTCAAGGCGCTTGCTCATGGTGGGTAGATCGAATCCCTACCGATGCCTGTCCATCCCCTTGGAAAACTGTTCGAAGATCGACTCCACGCCCTTCTGGTAGTCGTCGCGCTGCTTGGCGCCGGTCTCGAACATCTTGCCGAAAATGTCGTCATAGGGGTTCTTGGCCGGCGCGTCGGGCGCGTGGGTGCGGCGCTGTCGCGGCGCGGGTTCCGGTTCTTCCTGAGGTACGCTCTGGCGCCCGCCGCCCATCATCTCCTCGAATATCTTGCCGAACGGATTGTCGCCGAACGGGTTCTGGCCCTGCGGCGGCGCCTTGGGCTCCGGCGCCTGCTGCGCACCGCCGCCGAACATGCCCTCCAGCACCTTGCCGAACGGGTTGTCGAACGGGTTGGCCCCCGGCTCCGGCGTGCGCTGACGCTGCTGTGGTGCTCCACCCATCATGCCGCCACCCTGGCGCATCATCTGCTCGATGATCTCGCCCAGCGGATTGCTGGCCGCCTGTCCGCCCTGGAACTGGTTGGTCGACTGCTTGAACAGCCCGCCCATGATCATCGAGGCGATGACCGGCAGCATCTGCTTGAGCATGTCCTGGCCGAGCCCGGTCGCCTGCGCGGCCTGGCTCGCGACGGCCCGCGAAAGGTCCTTGGAACCGAACAGATGGCCGAGAATGCCGTTGCCCTCCGCCACCCCTTGCGGCGAGAATGCGGTCTGCGCATCCTCGAAATACTTGCCATGCTGTCCGCTCGCCATCGCGGTCATGAACGAGCCGAGCCCATAGGGGTCCGACGTGTTGCGCTTCAGCCCCTGGCTGAAGGCGGGCAAAAGCGCCTCCACGGCAAGCTCGGCCTGCTGCTGCGACAGGTTGAACTGGCGCGCCAGCAGTTCCATGCCGCGCCCGTCCTGCGCATTGGTCAGCATGTCGATGAGTGGCATCATGGCGGCGGTCCTCCCCGGACGTTTCTTTGCCCGACAGGATAATGCAACTGTGCGCCGTTGAGAACGCGCATTCCGACGTGCCTGATCGGTCGCCTTATCTCAGCCTTGCCGCCATGGCGCGCAACCGCCGCGCCAGTCGTCGCGGCAGGCTTGCCCTTGCCGCCGCCATCCTGTCGGCAGACGCCCGCGCCGCCAGCTGCGCCTGCGCGCCCTGCAGCGCGGCAAAGGTCTTCACATGCGACGCCTTTTCACGGGCGATCTCCAGCTCCAGCGCGCGCAGTTGCGCGCCTGGCGAGGCAAGCGAGATGCCGAGCGCGCGGTCCCTTGTTGCGGTCGCGGCCTTCCGCCACCGGCCAGCCGTGGAACCACGAGCGCTGCGCGTCGATCTCGATTCCGTCGGGCTCAACCGCTGACAGGCGGCAGGCCATGTTGAAGGACAACTGGTCGCGCCTCGAGTAGCGGTGCACATGGGCGGCCCAGATATCGCAGAGCCGCCGGACCCCTTCGTCGCGATGGTCGCGCAGGAGTATGGCCGTCCAGTGCGGCCGCTCGGCGAGCACCTCCGGGTGCGTCATCTGGTAGTGGTTGAGCTGCTCGAAGATGCGGGTCTGGTCGTCGAGCGCCAGCCGGGACACTTCGAGAAACTCGTCCAGCACGCTCTCGCGGTCGCTGTGGATGGGCAAGGCCATCCCCGAATCGCTTCCTCCGTGGCGTGCCAGTATCTCTTCAGGCGCGGCGCTCAGGATGACGCTGTTGTCGATGTAGAGCGAGACGTCATAGTCGGCGAGATGCACATGCGGGCGCAGCTTCAGCTCTCGCTGGCTGCGCACCGGGTCATGCGGGAAGATCGGCGGCATCCGCCGCATCGTCCAGCTCGCGCTTGCGAGGTCGGGCTCGTCGGTCAGGCAGAGGAACGCAATGCCGCTCGCGTGCGCCACCGGCTGTTCGTTCAGCCGCTCATAGCCACCGATCATCGTGGTATAGACGCAGATGCGGGCCGCCGTGCTCTCCGTCACGGGCAAAAGGCGGACAGAAGCGGCTTGGCGGCAGGTTGCGCAAAATTGCTTGGATGCACCTGACCATCCGATCCGCGCCCGTCAGGGTCATGGGTCGGCCTGTCGACAAATGGCATCATGGGGTCTTTCCTGTCGCGAACCCGACGAGCCTACTCCAGATCACGATCGAAACAAGACGCGCAAAATCGCCGCGGAGCGAGCGCGCGCGGCGGGGCGCCGCAATTGGCGACGGCATGACTTGTCGATGACTTGGTTATTTGCGTAAGTTCGGCAGCCTGCGGTTGCAGCCCGCGTGTCCTGTCGGAAAAGGGTGAGAATGAGAACGGCAATTGCGCTGCTTGCCAGTCTCGCATGTGCGTTGCTTCTCGTGGCGAGCGCCGGGGCGGGGGAAAACGTTGCCAAGCGCGTGGCTCTCGTCATCGGCAACAGCAAGTACCGATATGCGAAGCCGCTGCCCAACCCTGCAAACGACGCGCGCCTGATTTCCGCGACGTTGCGCGAAGCCGGTTTCGAGGTACTCGAAAGAGCCGATCTCGACCGCAGCGGCATGAGCGAGACGATCAACCAGTTCACGGAAATGGCCTTCGATGCCGATGTCGCGCTCATCTACTACGCCGGCCATGGCATTCAGGTCGAAGGCAGCAACTATCTGATCCCGGTCGATTCCGAACTGACCACTCCAGCCCATCTCAAGACGCGGACCACGACGATTGACGCCCTCGTCGCCGCATTGCCGCCAGATCCGGCTGTCGGGATCGTCATTCTCGACGCATGCCGCGACAATCCCCTGACGGCCCAGATGGTCGCCGCACTTCCGGTGACGCGCTCGCTTGCCGTCGGCTCTGGCCTGGCCGCCGTACAGACCATCGACGCTGGCACCGGAGCCGGTGGCATCTTGATCGCCTACGCCACCGACCCGGGATCGGTGGCGGTCGACGGCGCCGGCGACAACAGCCCCTACAGCACCGCTCTGGCCAGACACCTCACCACGCCCGGCCTCGAGCTCCAGAGCGCGCTCACGCGCGTGAGGGGCGATGTCACGGCGTCCACGCTCGGGCGTCAGCGCCCCTGGCACAACGCTTCGCTCGGTCGCGAGGTGTTTCTGGGCAGAACCCTGCCTGCACCCGTCGAGCCCGCGCCACAGGCGTCGCTTCCGCCACCTGATCCGGAGATCTCCACGGTCGAGCGCATCCTCTGGGAAGAAGCCTCCAAGCGCGACACCGCCGATTTCTACATGGTCTATCTCGAGCAGTATCCGGCTGGCCGATTCGCCAGGATCGCCGCGCTCAACATCGAGCGCCTCAAGGCCGCCGCACCGACCGCCGCTGAACGTTCCGCCGCCGCGGCCGGCGAGGTGCAGGTGGCGCGCGCGGAGCCGGTCCTTATTCTCGGCGGCAACGGATCGGGGTCCACGCCTGACCGCGAACCGCCTGAACTGCGACGCGTCGAGACGACGGCGCTGGACGAGGCCGTCCTTGATCTCGACCTTCCCCGGCGCGAGGACCTGCAGTTGCGCCTGCAGGCGCTGGGGCTGGAGCCCGGTCCGATCGATGGCGACGTCGGCAGGGCGTCGCGCCGGGCGATCGCCAGATGGCAGGAGGGGCAGGGCCTTGCTCCGACCGGCTTCCTTTCCACGCAGCAATATGCGGCGCTGGTGGCCGCGACCGATTCCCTGATGCCGGAACTGCGCATCCGCCACGAGGCCAGCCTACAGCCCGACCAGGAGCGCCAGTCGCCGGTCATCCTGCCGCAGCCGGTGGAACCGGCAGACGTTGCCGAGCCCGACGACGCTTCCGAAACGGTTCCTCCGCCAGCCGCAGCAACGCCGGCACCCGCCGCGTCGC
>LNFM01008589.1_pt1 | contig 23221 bp, 21 predicted proteins | sample 596031 | NCBI WGS metagenome assembly LNFM01 (sample SAMN04254537, study PRJNA301005) | activated carbon metagenome | isolation source: dual media filters at the Ann Arbor, Michigan drinking water treatment plant | place: USA: Ann Arbor | reverse complement strand
ACCGCGCTTCGCTGGAAGACCTGCTGGAGCTGCTGTCGGCCAAGAAGATGGTGCTCATCGACACCGCCGGCATGGCGCAGCGCGACGTGCGCACGCGTGAACTGCTGGAGATGCTCTCTCACGCGTCCGTCAAGCGCCTGCTGGTGATGAACGCCGCCGCGCAGGGCGAGACCTTCGAGGACGTGATCGGCGCCTACGGTGCCGCCAGCTGCGCCGGGGTGATCCTGTCGAAGATCGACGAGGCCGTGAAGCTCGGCCCGGCGCTCGACGTGCTGATCCGCCACCGCCTGAAGGTGCTGGGGGTGGCCAATGGCCAGCGTGTGCCGGAAGACTGGCACCGCCTGTCGGCCAGCGCCTTGGTGCAGCGCGCGCTGCGCAACACCGCCAGCGCGGCCTGGCGCTTCGACGCCGGCGACGTGAACCTGGTCTTTGCCGGCACACCCCAGATGCCGCGCCAGGCAGCCGCTCCCGCCCGTGCCTGAGCGCTGCGACATCACATGAGTGTTCTCGACAGCTTCCCCGGCACCGGAGCCGCGCCGCTGGACCAGGCCGACGGCCTGCGCCGGATGTTCGCCGGGCGTGTGCGGCGCTTCATCCCCCTGGTGGCCAACCCGCACGTGCCCTTCGGCAGCGTGGCGCTGGAACGGGTGACGACGGTGTTCGCCGCCGCGCGCGTGCCGGTGCTGCTGGTGGATGCCTCGGACCAGTCGCCGGCCCTGTCGGACGCCGCCTGGATCGACCTGGCGACCTGCGTCGAGCGTCTCGATGAGCACACCTTCTACCTGGCCGCGCGTGGCCTGCCGCGGCGCCACGTCAACACCCGCGGCTCGGCCGAGGCCCTGCTGCAGGTGCTGTGCAACGCCGCGCCGCAGGCGGCCGTGATCGTCCTGTACGGCGAGCCCGCCGACCTGGCACGCATCTTCCAGCGCGCCGAGGTGCGCCCGCTGCTGCTGTGCGGGGACCACCCCGAAAGCGCCAAGCATGCCTACGCGGCGGCCAAGATCCTGGCCCAGCGCTGCGGCCTGATGACCTTCGACCTGCTGATGTGCGCCGCCGAGGGCAGCCGCGCCGCACGCGCCGTGGCCACCAGCATGTCGGAGTGCCTGGAGAACTTTCTCGGTGCCGTGCTCCACGGCAGCGCGGTGGTGGACCCCGCGGCCGACGTGGCCGATGCGCCCGCCCCCGACCTCACGGAGCTGTTGTCCCAGCAGCTCCAGATAACGCTGTCACCGTCGCTGCCCGTGGGCGCTTCGGTGCCTGCAGCGGGCCGCCTCGGCTGGCCCGCGACGATGAACTGATCACCCGGAGCCCGATCCATGTACACCGCCAAGGGACAACTCGATACAGGCGCCCTGCTGAAGCAGTACAGCCCGCTGGTGCGCCGACTGGCGCACCAGATGATCGCCAAGCTGCCGGCCAACGTCGAGCTGGACGACCTCATCCAGGTCGGCATGATCGGCCTGTCCGATGCGCTGTCGCGCTTCGACGCGGCGCAGGGCGTGCAGTTCGAGACCTTCGCCACCCAGCGCATCCGCGGTGCGATGCTCGACGAGTTGCGCGGCAACGACTGGATGAGCCGCGGTGACCGTCGCCACCAGCGTTCCATCGAAACCGCCGTGCACAAGCTGGAGCAGCGGCTGGGGCGTGCGCCGCACGAGGGAGAAATCGCGCGCGAGATGGGGCTGTCGCTGACCGAGTACCAGGAGCTGCTGAACAAGGTGCGGGGCACCCAGCTGATCTACCTGGAAGACATGAGCGGCGACGAGGGCGACGACGACTTCCTCGACCGCCACGTCGCCACCGAAGAGACCAGCCCGCTGAACCGACTGGAAGACCAGCGCATGCGCCAGGCCCTGGTCGACGCGATCAAGAACCTGCCCGAGCGCGAGCAGTACGTGATGAGCATGTACTACGAGCACGACATGAACCTCAAGGAGATCGCCGCGGTGCTGGGCGTCACCGAGAGTCGTGTGTGCCAGCTGCACAGCCAGTCGATCGCACGATTGCGGACCAAGCTTCGCGAATGGTGAAGTGACGGCCCCCGGCCGCTGGGGCGGCCGCCCTTGCAGGGCGCGCGAATGGCAAGCCATTCGCCCCTCGCCAGGCGCAGGCCGTCCACTGGACGCCCTGCGTCCGGGCTCGGCCCCAAGGGGGCTCCGAACCCGACCGGGAGACCCGGATCGGGTTCGGCCCGCTTCGGAGGCGCTGCTCCCCCTGACCGCCTGCGGCGGTCTGTCCCCGGGGGGAAGACCCTCTGGAATTCGGGGAAGACCCTCTGGAACTCGGTGCGGCTGGATCGAGCTGACCACAAAAAAGCGGCCCTGGGGCCGCTTTGTCGTGGGTCGGGGGGGTCAGGCCTGCACGCCGCCGGAGCTGTGGCGCATGCTGGCGCCGTGCAGATCGTAAATGCCTTGTGCGCCGTGTTCGGGCAACAGCACGTCGATGGCGCGGTCGAGCGATGCGGTGGCGCGGGCCAGGCCTTCGCGCAGGGCGGCGACCTGGCCGCTGGCGGCGATCAGGCGCTGGCGCAACTGGGGCGGGGCACCGCCTTCGCGGGCGGCGCGGCCAAATTCGCCGAGAGCGAAAGCCAGCGACTTGTGCAGGGCGCCGGCCTCGATCTCGATGGCGGCGGCGTCGTGACGGCACATGGCCGCGGCGAGGGACTGCAGGTGGAACTCCAGGCGCGCCACGGCGGGCTCGAGCTCGGCCACACGGGCCACCGCACGCACCTCTGGGAGGGAGCTGAACATCGATCAGCTCCGATCAGCGGTAGGTCTTGGCCAGTTGCTCGCGGGCATTGGCGATCAACTTGTCGGCGATCGCGTCGGGGTTGACCTCGAAGCTGCCGTTCTTGATGGCCTGCGCCATGCGCTGCACCTTCTCGGCGTCGAACCCGGCATCGAGCTGCTTGGCCGCGAGCTGGGCGGCTTCCGACAGTTGAACCTCGGTGCTGGGCTTGGCCGTGCTGGGCGTGCCGGCCTGTGCGGGCGTCTTGCGCTCGCTCACCGGATTCAAGGCCGCCAGCTTCGTGTCGAGAGGAACGATCTTCATGTTGAACTCCATCGGACCAGCCCACCGGGCAATCCGCTTCTGATGCTCGTGCTATCGGAACAAGCGAGACCCGACTTTAGGGCCCGGTTGCCGATTCTTGCATTTGCCCCCGCGAACAGGGGGGTCCTCGAGGGGTTCACAAGACCACCTCGACCTGTCGGTCGCCGACAGCGCGGCCGTTGATGACCCGACCGGAGGTCGTGCGCACGCGCACAGGCTGGCCTTCGAGACCATGTGACAGCGCCTGGCCCTCCGAACTGACGCTGAATCCGGCGCCGCGTGCGACCACCTGCACGGTCTCGCCGGCGCTGAACCATTGGCGGGTCTTGAGATCGCTGCCCCGCAAGGCCTGCCCGGCATTCAGGGGGCGCTGCAGTTCGCGCCCGAGCAGGCCGGCGCCGTCGGCGATGGCCGTGCCGGCGCCCCAGTCCACGTCGGCCAGCTGAAGATGTTCCGATGCCAGCACGGTGCCGGCGGGCAAGGCGCCACGAACGACCACGGCCGGCGCGAAGGCGGCGATGCTGACGGGCAGGGTGATGTTCCAGGCGATGGCGCCGCTCACGCAGCGCAGGCCGACGCGGGTGCGCCCCAAGGACGGCTGGCCCGGTGCGAGATAGGCCTCGGCCTTCAGGCAGGGCGCCAGCCGGAGTCGGGGGTCGGGCGCACCCAGCTGGACCTCGATGCGCGCGCCGGGAGGGCTGGCCACGCGCGCCGAGGCCTGCGCCACGGCTTCGACCTGCGCGAGGTGGGCCGGCAACAGGCCCGAGGCCGCAGGCTGGGCCCTCAGCACGCTGCTGACGCAGACCAGCGCGGCGAACAGCACAGGGCCGCTGGCGTTGCGAAGGGCCCGGCGACGGGCAGGAGGAGAGGGCAGTTTCACGCCGACCAATGTAGCCGGGGGCGCTGGCCGCCAGGGCTGGAAATGCACGCGCTTCAGGCCGCTATTCGAGACCTGCCCCGAGGGCTGCCGACTCAACAATCCGCCGAGCTGTCCAGCCCTTGCGCCGCGTGCTTCGCGTGCAGGCGCCGGACACACCCGCCACCGCACCAGGAGCCGCCCATGATCCTACGCCTGACCGGGACGCTCGACTTCCAGTCGCAGGCCCTGCAGCTGCGCGCCGAACGTCAGCGTGTGGTGGCCAGCAACATCGCCAACGCCGATACGCCGGGTTACCAGGCGCGCGACTTCGACTTCGCCGCTGCGCTGCGCAACGCCACCAGCGCTGTCTCCGGCCGAGGTGGTGCGCTCGGCGGGCCCATCACGGGCGATGTCTTCACCGGCGCGGTCTCCTCGAAGTACGAACCGCCGCTGAACTACGCGATGCCGAGCCAGACCAGTCTCGACGGCAACACCGTCGACATGGACCGCGAACGCGCCAGCTTCGTCGACAACTCCGTCAAGTACGAAGCCACGCTGCGCTTCATCAACGGCAGCGTGCGCACGATGCTCGACGCGATGAAGAGCCACAACGGGGGGTGAACTGAATGAGCTTGATGCGGATCTTCGAAGTTTCCGGCAGTGCCGTCAGCGCACAGAGCCAGCGGCTGAACGCCGTCTCCTCGAACCTCGCCAACGTGGACACGGTGGCCGGCCCCGACGGCACGGCCTACAAGTCTCGCCAGGTGGTCTTCGAGACCGTGCTGATGGGCCAGGGCCGGCAGGCCGAGGCAGCGGCCGGGGTGCGCGTGTCCACCGTGGCCGAGGACAACACGCCCGGCCGCAAGGTGCTCAACCCGCAGCATCCGAGCGCCGACGCCGAGGGCTACGTCACCTACAGCAACGTGAACGCGGTGGAGGAGATGGTCAACATGATCTCGGCCTCGCGTTCCTACCAGAACAACGTCGAGGTCATGAACACGGCCCGCGGCCTGTTGCTGAAGACCCTTCAGCTCGGCCAGACCTGACCTGACCTGACGGAAGCACGCCATGACCATCTCGATCGACTCCACCGCCAGCCTCAACAGCTCGGCCTCTGCGTCGTCCACCAAGAAGTCGGAGGCCGACGCCTCGGACCGCTTCCTCAAGCTGCTGGTGGCGCAGATGAAGAACCAGGACCCGCTGAATCCGCTGGACAACGCCGAAGTCACCAGCCAGATGGCGCAGATCAGCACCGTCTCGGGCATCGAGAAGCTGAACAAGAGCATCGAGGCCATGAGCGCCGGCTTCGCGCAGACCCAGACCATGCAAGGCGCGGCGCTGGTCGGCCGCGATGTGGTGATCGACGGCAACAAGCTGAGGCTGGACGCCGAAGGCAACACCCGGGGCGCGTTCGAACTGGACGCGGCAGCCGACAGCGTGCGCGTCGAGATCCTCAGCGGCGCAGGCGCCACGCTGGACACCCTGAAGCTGGGTGCGCAGGGCGCAGGCCAGCACGGATTCACCTGGAGCCTGCCGGAGGGCCTCGACCCGGCCCTGGTGTCCAGCTTCAAGGTGACTGCGCTGTCGGGCACCCAGCCCGTGGCTGCCACCTCCTACATGTACGACCGCGTGCAGGCCGTGCTCACCGGCGGCCCGCAGCTCCAGCTGGAACTGCTGGCCAGCGGCAGCGTCACCTACAACCAGATCAAAGCCTTCAACTGAGGACCCCTCATGAGCTTTCAACAAGGTCTTTCCGGGCTGAATGCCACTTCCAAGAGCCTGGAAGTCATCGGCAACAACATCGCCAACGCCAGCACGATCGGCTCGAAGGCGTCGCGTGCCGAGTTCTCCAGCATGTTCGCTGCCTCGCTCAACGGCACCGGCGCGGCCGGTGCCGGCATCGGCGTGACCATCGGCGACATCGCCCAGCAGTTCACCCAGGGCAACATCTCGGCCACCGAGAACACCATGGACCTGGCCATCAATGGTCGCGGCTTCTTCATGGTGAAGGACCAGGCGGGCCGGGAGGTCTACACGCGCAACGGCCAGTTCAAGCTCGACCGCAACGACTTCGTGGTCAACAGCCAGGGCATGCAGCTCCTGGCCAAGCCCTGGGACGAGAGCGTGAGCCGTGCGGAAGGCGAGCCCGAGTCCATCCGGCTGCCGCAGGGCGGCGGCAACGCCATCAAGACCGGCGAGGGTGCCGTGGAAGCCATGAAGGGCATCCGGCTGACCATGAACTTCGACGCCGGCAAGGACATCGTGCCGACGCAGACGCCGCGCATCGAATTCAACGATCCCGCCAGCTACAACTTCTCGACCTCGCAGACGGTGTACGACGGACAGGGCGTGCCCTTGACCATGACCTACTTCTTCCAGAAGACCGACGTCAACCGTTGGGCCGTCTATGGCGCCATCAACGGCAAGCCCTTCGACAAGGGCACCGCTGCCTACGATCCGACCACCGACGATCCTGCCCCCATCATCGAGCTCGAGTTCGGTCCTGACGGCCGGCTGACCGACACCTCGCCGGTCGAGGCCACGCTGACGATCCTGGACCCTCGTGATCCGCAGAGCGAGCCGACCCTCTTCACCAACCTGCCCTTCAAGATGGGCGACGCGACGCAGTTCGGCGCCAGCTTTTCCATCAGCGAGCTGCGCCAGGACGGCTACGCCTTCGGCAAGCTGACCGGCATCACCTTCGACTCCAGCGGCATCGTCAAGGCGTCCTACTCCAACGGTCGCTTCATCAACCTGTACCAGCTGCAGCTGGCCGACTTCCCGAACGTGCAGGGGCTGAAGGCCCTGGGCGGCAATGCCTGGGAAAGCAGCTTCGCCTCGGGCGCCAAGGTCGTCAACGCTCCAGGCTCCAATTCGGCCGGCGAGATCCAGGCCGGTGCGCTGGAAGAGTCGAACATCGACCTCACGGGCGAACTGGTGTCGATGATCACCGCGCAGCGCATCTACCAGGCCAACGCGCAGACGGTCAAGACCATCGACCAGGTCATGCAGACCCTGGTCAACCTGCGCTGATCGGGCAGGCGTTCACTGAGGCATCACCATGGACCGCCTGATCTATCTGTCGATGTCGGGCGCCAAGGCCGCGATGCAGCGCCAGGACGTGCTGGCCAACAACCTGGCCAACGTCTCGACCACCGGATTCCGCGCCGAGATGGCGGCCTTCCGCGCCGTGCCGGTGCTTGGCGACGGCGCCACCACACGGGCCTTCGCGCTGGAGACGACCATCGGCTACGACGCCAAGCCGGGCCCGGTCAGCAGCACCGGCAACCCGCTGGACGTGGCAATGGACGGCAACGCCTGGCTGGCCGTGCAGGCGCTGGACGGCACCGAGGCCTACACCCGCGCCGGCGCACTGCAGGTGAACGCCGAAGGCACCTTGGTCACGCCGTCCGGACTGCCGGTCAACGGCGACGGTGGACCCATCACGCTGCCGGCCGGCGCGGTGCCCGAGATCTCCGCTGACGGCACGGTCAGCGCCCGGCTGGGCAACGCCGCGCCCGAGGTGGTGGGGCGGTTGAAGCTCGTCACGCCCGAGGCGCCGCTGACGCGCGGCAACGACGGCCTGTTCCGCGGTGCCGACGGCGACCTGCCGGCCGACGCGGCGGCACGTCTGCAGAGCGGCGCGCTCGAAGGGTCGAACGTCAGTCCCGTCGAGACCATGGTGGCGATGATCGCGGCGGCGCGCCAGTTCGAGCAGCAGATGAAGATGCTGCAGGGCGCCGAACAGCGCGAGCAGGCGGCATCGCGCCTTCTGGGACCGCAGATCGGCTGACGCCCTGGGGCGAGCTCGCTGCACAAGGCGCCCAAGGGCGCCTTCGTTGCTTCTTGTAGGCCGCGGAAGCGGCCTCTTTTTCGAGGCTCGCGACCCTCAAGGGGCGGCGAAGATCGTCGCCAAGCGAACAAGCGGGAGTCCACCCCATGATCCGTTCCCTGTGGGTCGCCAAGACCGGCTGGACACCATCTCCAACAACCTGGCCAACGTGGCCACCAACGGCTTCAAGCGCGGCGGCGTGGTCTTCGAGGACCTGATGTACCAGAGCCTGCGCCCGGCCGGCGCCGCCAACGGTGAAGCCGCCGTGCTGCCCACCGGCCTGCAGGTGGGCCTGGGCACTCGCGTGTCGGCTTCCACGCGCAACTTCGGTCAGGGCACGCTGCAGCAGACCACCAACCCGCTGGACCTGGCGGTCAAGGGCGGCGGCTTCTTCCAGGTGCAGTTGCCCGACGGCACGGTGGGCTACACCCGCGACGGCTCGTTCCAGACGGACGCCAACGGCCAGCTCGTCACCTCGGCCGGCTACCCGGTGCTGCCCGGCATCACGATCCCGGCCAATGCCACCGGCATCTCCATTGCGCAGGACGGCACCGTCAACGTGACCTTGCCGGCCCAGGCCGCGCCGCAGGCCGTGGGGCAGCTGCAGCTGGCCGGCTTCGCGAATCCGGCGGGCCTGGATCCTCGCGGCGGCAACCTGTTCGCCGAGACGGCCGCCTCCGGCGGCCCCAACGCCGGCGCCCCGGGCGCCAACGGCCTGGGCAGCCTGCAGCAGGGCTTCCTGGAAGGCAGCAACGTCAACGTGGTCGAGGAGCTGGTGGCCATGATCGCCACGCAGCGCGCCTACGAGCTGAACTCCAAGGCCATCCAGACCTCCGACCAGATGCTGCAGCGGCTGGGGCAGCTCTGATGCGCGCCACCCGTTTCCTGCTGCGAAGCGCTCTCGCTGCCGCCCTGGCGCTGGTGTCGGGCTGCTCCTACCTGTACCCGCGCGTGCAGATCGACGATGTACCCACGCCCCTGGCGGCGCCGGCCGCGCCGCTGTCGGACGTCGCCAGCGGTTCACTGTTCCAGCCCGCCACCTTCCGCCCGCTGTTCGAAGACCACCGCGCACGCGTGGTGGGCGACACCCTGACGGTGGCCATCGTCGAGAAGATCAGCGCCAGCCAGAAGAGCACCAGCAGCGTGGACAAGAGCGGCAGTGTCAACGCCGCGATCACCGCCGTACCAGGCGTGTCGGCCAACTCGCTGCTGCCCGGGCGGACCACGTTCGGGGGTTCGTCGGGGAGCAAGTTCGCCGGCAAGGGCGCCACCGAGAGCAGCAACGACTTCTCGGGCACCATCACCGCCGTGGTGCGCGAGGTGCTGCCCAACGGCCACCTCGTCATCTCCGGCGAGAAGCAGATCGGCGTCAACAACAACGTCGACGTGCTGCGCTTCACCGGCCAGGTCGACCCGCGGGCCATCCAGCCCGGCAACAGCGTGCCCAGCGCGCAGATCGCCAACGTGCGCGTGGAGCACCGGGGCCGTGGCGCGCAGGCCGAGGCCCAGGTGATGGGCTGGCTGTCGCGCGTGTTCCTCAGCGTGCTCCCCATCTGATGACCATGGCAAAGTCCTCCTTCGAACGCCGGCTGCGATGGCTGGTGCTGGCCGCCTCGCTGGCCGCCTCGTCAGCCCTGTGGTGGCCCCTGCCTGCGCATGCCGCCAAGCGCATCAAGGAACTCGCCTCGGTGCAGGGCGTGCGCAGCAATTCGCTGGTCGGCTACGGCCTGGTGGTGGGCCTGGACGGGACCGGCGACCAGACCACCCAGGCCCCCTTCACCAGCCAGAGCCTGAACGCCATGCTCCAGCAGATGGGCGTCACCATCCCGGCCGGGACGGCGATGCAGGTGAAGAACGTCGCGGCGGTGATGGTGACGGCTCAGCTGCCGGCCTTCGCCCAGCCCGGGCAGACGCTGGACATCGCCGTCTCGTCGCTGGGCAACGCCAAGAGCCTGCGCGGCGGCACGCTGATCGCGACGCCCCTGAAGGGTGCCGACGGCCAGATCTACGCCATGGCGCAGGGCAACCTGATCGTCGGCGGCGCCGGCGCTTCGGCCGGCGGCTCCAAGGTGCAGATCAACCACCTGTCGGCCGGCCGGATTCCCGACGGCGCCAGCGTCGAGCGCTCGGTGCCCACGCCACTGCAGCAGGGCGACAGTCTTCAGCTCGACCTGAATTCGAGCGACTACCAGACGGCACGGGCCGTGGCACGGGCCATCAACGAGCTCAAGGGCGATGGTGTGGCCACGCCCTTGAACGCGCGCGTGGTGCGCGTGAAGCTGCCGCCGGGCACGGACCGGGTCGACTTCATGGCCGACATCGAGAACATGCCCATCGCGATGAGCACGCCGGGCGCCCGCATCGTGCTGAACGCGCGCACCGGCTCGGTGGTGCTGAACGAATCCGTCACGCTGGGGCCCTGCGCGGTGGCGCACGGCAGCCTGTCGGTGACCATCAGCACGACGCCCACGGTCAGCCAACCGGCACCGTTCTCGCAGGGCCAGACGGTGGCCGGTGAAAAGAGCGACATCTCCATCACGCAGCAGGGTGGGGCGCTCATCAACATGCCCGCCGGCACCAAGCTGGCCGACGTGGTGAAGGCCCTCAATGCGCTGGGTGCGACGCCGCAGGACCTGCTGGCAATTCTTCAGGCCATGAAGAGTGCCGGTGCGCTGCATGCGGAAATCGAAGTGATATGAACCACCCCCTACGCGCTTCGCGCGCCCCCTCAAGGGGGCAACGCCGGCGGACCGGCGGAGCCGGATCCGCGGCGTTCGCTGGAGGGGCGCTTGCGCCTGCGGCGCGTTGCTGGCTCGGTGCCTTCATGGCGCTTGCGCCTGCGGCGCGTTGCTGGCTCGGTGCCTTCGTGGGGCTTGCGCCTGCGGCGCTTGGCTGGTTCGGAGCTTGAAATGGCGGCGATTCCCACTTCTTCCCAAGGGCCAGGGCTCGCGATCGACGCGCGGTCGCTGGATGCGCTGCGCAGCAAGGCCGGTGCCGACCCCAAGGGCGCGGCGCGGGAAGTCGCCAAGCAGTTCGAAGCGCTGTTCATGGGCGAGATGCTCAAGAGCATGCGCGCATCGACCCTGAACACCGGTGCGCTGGACAACGAAGGCTCGCGCATGGGCACCGAGATGCTGGACGCGCAGCTGTCGCAGAAGATGACCGGACTGCCCGGCGGCCTGTCCGACGCCGTCATGAGGCACCTTGAGCGGCAGATGGGCCTCAGTCCAGGGCCGATCCCCTCGAAGGCCGCGGCCAACCCCACGGTGCTGCCGCTGGAACGCCTGAACAAGCCCACCGCGATTCCGCAGACCGGCGCGGCCGGCTTCGTGCAGCAGCACACCGAGGCGGCGCGACAGGCGGAGAAGACCACCGGCATACCCGCGGCCTTCATGGTCTCGCAGGCAGCGCTGGAGACCGGCTGGGGGCGCAAGGAAATCCGCCACGGCGACGGCTCGACCTCGTTCAACCTCTTCGGCATCAAGGCCGGGCCGAACTGGAAGGGCCCGGTGGCCGAGATCCGGACCACCGAATACATCAACGGCAGGGCGCAGACGGTGACGGCGAAGTTCCGCGCCTATTCGAGCTATGCCGAGTCCTTCGCCGACTACGCCAGGCTGATCAGCAACAGCCCGCGCTACCAGCGCGTGATGGCCGACGCCGACAGCGCTGCCGGCTTCGCGCGCGGCCTGCAGAAGGCCGGCTATGCCACCGATCCGGCCTACGCCGACAAGCTGACGCGCGTCATCAACACCACGCTGCGCCTGCAGCGTTCGCTGGCCTGACGGCCCGGCGCAGGGAGAAGAGATGGCAGGGGCACTCATGTCCATCGGCATCAAGAGCATGGCCGCCAGCTATGCCCAGATGCAGACCACCAGCCACAACATCGCCAACGCTCACGTCGAGGGCTATTCACGGCAGAAGACCGAACTGGCGACCGCCCAGGGCCAGTTCACCGGTGCGGGCTTCTTCGGCAAGGGCGTGGACGTCTCGACGGTTTCCCGCATCCACAACGCCTTCCTGACGCGCGAGGCGGTGGCCGCCAATTCGGTGGCGCAGATGGACTCGGCCCAGCTCTCCATGCTCGAGAAGCTGGAGCTGCTGTTCAAGCCGGGCGAGCAGGGGCTGGGCAACAGCATCGGACAGTTCCTGAACGCCATGGTCGACCTGGCCAGCCGACCCGCCGACAGCAGCACGCGCGAAGTGGTGCTGGCACGTGCCGAGGAGATGGCCAACCGCTTCGCGCACCTGGACACGCAGCTCGAGACGCTGCAGCGCAACGTCACCTCCGACATCTCGACCCAGGTGGCCGAGGTGAACATGCTGGCCAAGAACATCGCAGAGGCCAACGGCAAGATCGCCACCTTGTCGGGCCTGGGCCAGCCGGCCAACGACCTCTTCGACGAGCGTGATCGCCTGGTCGCCAAGCTCAACTCGATCGTGCAGGTGACCACGGTGCCGGCCGACGACGGCTCGGTGTCGGTCTTCATCGGGGGCGGCTACCGCATCGTGCTGGCCACCCTGACCGAAGAGCTGCGCATGCTGCAGGATCCGGAGGACCCGTCGCGCGCCGCGGTGGGCTTCCGCGACGGTCGTACCGACCGGCCGATTCCCGCCGAGACGCTGGGCGGTGGCGCCATCGTCGGCCTGATGCGCTTCCAGAACGACCACCTGGTCGATGGCCGCAACCTGGTCGGTCAGCTCGCAGCGTCGGTGGCGGGTGCGGCCAACACCCAGCAGATGCTGGGCATGAACCTGTATTCGCCCTTCGGCAGCGTGCCGGTGGAGCCCTTCTTCAAGCTGGGCGAGACTCGCTCGGTGGCGCATGCCGCGAACGCACGCAACGTCAACGGTCAGCTGGTGGGCGATCTGCTCATCACGAGAACCCCGGGCGAGTCTTCGAAACTCGTGGCCACCGACTACGCGCTGCGGGTCGAGGCCGACAGCAGCTGGTCGATCGCCCGCATGCCCGATCCCCAGCCCGGCGACTGGCAGCCTCTGCTGCCGGGGCAGTCGATCGACGGTTTCAGCGTCGAAGCCGTGTCGGGCTTCGACCCGGTGCCGGGGGACCGTTTCGTGCTGCAGCCGGTGTCGCGTGCCGGCCGCGGCATGGCTTCGCTGCTGGACGACGTGCGCGACATCGCCGCCGCCTCGCCGCTGGTGGCCACGGCCTTCCCGACGCCGACGGGCACCGTCAGCATCGACAACCTGCGCATGCTGCAGACGCCCATCAACCCGATGCTGGGCGTGCGCATCGACTTCACCGACGACCTCGGCAACTACACCTGGACCTGGACCGACGCCAACGGCGACGTCGGCAGCCCCAACGCTGCGCCCGCGCCCTGGCAGCCCGGGCAGCCGATCCCGCCCGACCCGGCCGACATGAACGGCTTCGCGCTGACCCTGCGCGGCGTGCCGAGGACGGGCGACATGCTGCGCATCGAGCCGGCCAGCGCCGTCAACTTCGCGCAGAACAACGGCAACGCGTTGTCGCTGTCGCTGTTGCGGGACGAACTCATCTCCGGCGGCCTCACCGCCACCGATGCCTACGCGGCAGCGATGGCCGACGTGGGCGTGCGCGTGCAGGGCGCACGCTCGACCTCGACGATCTCGGCCGCGATGGCCGACCAGGCCGAACGCGCCCGCTCCAACGAATCGGGCGTCAACCTCGACGAGGAAGCCGCCCGCCTGATCCAGTTCCAGCAGAGCTACCAGGCCGCAGCCAAGGTGCTGCAGATCGCGCAGTCGGTCTTCGAGACCCTGCTGTCGACGGCAGGCGTCTGATCGCGACGCTGAGCCCGCCCCCTGAAGGAGCCCCACGCCATGCGCATCACCTCGGCCTTTGCCTTCGACTCCTCGCTGGGCAACCTGCAGCGGCGGCAGGAGCAGCTCAGCGACGCGCAGGAGCGTCTGACCGGCGGCAAGCGCGTGATCCGGCCCAGCGACGACCCCACCGCGGCGGCGCGCGCCGAGCGCGCGCTGGCGATGGTCAATCGCACCGAGGCCAACGTGCGTGCGCTGGACGCCAGCCGTTCGGCCATGATGCAGACCGAGGTGGCCCTGGGCGATGCCGGTGACCTGCTGCAGCAGTCGCGCGAGCTGATCGTCAGCGCCGGCAACGCCAGCTATTCCGATGCGGAGCGGGCCACCGTCGCGGTGGCGATCCGCGGCCTGCGCACGCAGTTGCTCTCGGTGGCCAACCGCAGCGATGGTGCAGGCGGCTTCCTGTTCGGCGGCCAGGGCAGTTCGACGGCGCCTTTCCTGGACGGACCCACCGGGGTGACGTTCAATGGCACCACGGGCGTGCTGCGCGCTGCCACCGACGACCCGCTGCCGCTGTCGCTGGACGGCAGCGCGGCCTGGCTGAAGGCGCCCAATCCGCTGACCGCCGCGCCCGACGTGTCGCTCTTCAACGTGCTGGACACCGTCATCGCGCAACTCGAGAACCCGGCGCTGAGCAATACCGACGTCATCGCCGCCGTGCACGGGGCGCTGGCCGGTGTCGATGCGTCGATCGGCAACGTGCTGGGCTGGCGCGCGCGCGCCGGCGAGGCCCTGAACCGGGCCGATTCGATGGAAGAACGGCTCGGCCAGATCAAGCTGGGCGCCCAGGCCGACCGCTCCACCGCCGAGGATCTGGACATGGTTCAGGCCATCTCCGACTTCCAGAGCAAGCAGACCGGCTACGACGCCGCCCTGAAGACCTATTCCATGGTGCAGCGCCTGTCGCTGTTCGACTACCTGCAGGGCTGAGCCGGGCCGTCCGCCCAGCCGCAGCGCAGCGCCGACCGCACCACCCGCACGACAAGAAGGGACCGTACCCCATGCAAGACCACCCCGTCCTCAGCCAGCTCGCGTTGGGCTGCTCGCCGGTCATCGACGCGCAGCGCAGCGTCGTCGGCACTCGCGTCACGGTGTTTCCCGATCGGCCGGAGGCGCCGCTCGACGCTGCGGCGCTGCTGGCCGCGCTGGGCGAGGTGTGGCCGGCGGTCGAGCCCGTCACAGGCGCGGCGGCGATCCCTCCGGGCACGGTGGTGCTCAATCTGGTGGGCGAGTCGGCGGTGCGCGGCATGCTGGCGGCACGCCCGTCGGCCCCCTTCGCGGTCGAAGTGCCGGCCTTCATGCTGGCCGACCCCGAGGTCGCGGCCGAGGCCCAGGCGCATCACCAGGCCGGCGGCTCGTTGTGGATCAAGGGGCGGCTGAACCCGGAGATGAGCCCGGCCCTGCTGGCCTGCTTCGGCGTGCTGGTGCTGGAAGTCGGCGACGCCATCCCACCGGCGCGGCCCCGGCTGAAGACCGTCACGGCCGGCGTGCGCACCGGCGCCGAGGTCGAAGCGGCCGTCAAGCAGGGCAGCATTGCCGCCCTGGGCTGGCCGCTGGAAGATCCGGTGCCCGCCGCCACCGGGCGCAACAAGGTCACGCAGGACATGCAGGTGGTGCTGGAGTTGATCAACCGGGTCGATCGCGAAGAACCGCTGGAGCGCCTTGAAGCCACGCTCAAGGGCGATCCGTCGCTGGCCTTCCGGCTGATGCGCTACCTGAACTCGGCGGCGTTCGGCCTGTCGGTGGAGATCAACTCCTTCCGTCACGCGCTGATGCTGCTGGGCTACCAGAAGCTCAAGCGCTGGCTGGCGCTGCTGCTGGCGTCGTCCAGCAAGGACGTCAACGTCAAGCCGGTGATGTACGCCGCGGTGCGCCGCGGCCTGCTGATGGAAGAACTGGCGCGTTCCGCAGGCGACGCCGAGATGCGCGGCGAGATGTTCATCTGCGGCGTGTTCTCGCTGCTCGACCGCATGCTCAAGCAGCCCTTCGACGAACTGCTGCGCAGCGTGCCGGTACCCGAGCGGGTGCGCCAGGCCCTGGGCTCCGGCGACGGACCTTTTGCACCCTACCTGGAACTGGTGCGCGCCATCGAACTCGGCTCGGCGTACGATGTGAGGGAACTCGCCGAACGATTGATGCTGACGCAAGGCGAGATCAACCGCGCGCTGCTGGCCGCCTGGCGGGCCGCGCAACAACTCGACGCCTGACCCCCTCCTTTCCCTGGTGAGCCGACCCGACCCCGCAAAGCTTGCGCGATCGCCCGACGGCCCGCTGCTGCAGACACTGTGGCAGTCGCCGTACCCGTCGGCATTGCAGGATGGCGGCTTCCGCCTGGTCGACGTCAACGAGGCCTTCGTCGCCTTTGCCGGCCGCCCGCGCGCGGCGCTCCTCGGCACCGACCCGCTGGACCTGCAACCTTTGGCCGATCGAGACGCCAACCGGGCGCAGCGCGAGTCGCTGCCGTCCTTGACCGCCCCCAGCTGCGAGGTCGACACCATGCGCCACCGGCTGGTCGACGGATCGGGGCAGGAGAAGTGGTTCAGCCTGTCCATGCGGCGCGTGCACGACGAGGGCGGCCGAGCGCTCTGGCTCAGCGTGCTGCAGGACATGACGGCCGAGGTCGGGGCGCGCGACGAAGGCCGCAGGGCGCAGGACGAACTCGCACTGTGGTTCGAGCTCTGCGGTTCGGGGATGCTGGTGTTCGACGAGACCGGCGCCGTGGTGCGCACCAACCCGGTCTTCGAGTCTCTGGTCGGCCGCGCACTGATGACGCTGGAAGAGGCCGATCCCGTCCTGCAGGCCCTGCTGGGCTGGCCGCCAGTTCGCGGCGAAGCGCCGGCGTCCCGCCAGAACGGCGAGCGCCTGGCGACGTTCACCTCGCCCGACGGGCGTACCCGCCGTCTGGCGGCCCGGGTGCGGGAACTGCCCGGCGACGGCCGCGGCCACCGCTTCATGGCCGTGCTGGAAGACCGCAGCGCCGAGGAAGAGCGCGACCTCGCCCGGCGCGAGATCGAGGTTCTGATGGACACCGCCAGCATCGGCGTGGCCACCTTCGACCCGGTGCGCGGCTGGCTGCTGCCCGCGCCGCCCAGCGACCGCCGTTCGGCGCCGGGCAAGCGCGGCCTGCAGGGCATCAACCGCGACCTCGTCGAGAAGTCCTCGCTGCCGGAGTACGAACGCCTGCAGTCGGCCCTTCGCCGACGCGAACGCGTGGAAGTGCGCTATGCCGTCAACCACCCCGAGAGCGGTCGCCGCTGGGTGCTGACACGCGTGGAGCCCGCGCGCTCGGCCGACGGTCAGGTCACGACCTCGGTCGTGACGCTGGACATCACCGAGCAGGAGCAGGCGCGCCAGCGCAACGAGCAGTTGCTGCGCGAGCTGACCACCATCCTCGACGGTTCCACAGCCGGCATCGCCTACCTGCGCGGCAACGTGCTGGTGCGCTGCAACCGCCGCTTCGAGCGCATGCTGGGCTTTGCAGCCGGCGAGGTCGCCGGCGCGACGCTGCGCGAAGCCTTCGGCCGCCGCCTGGATGCCGACGCGCTGCTGCCGGCCGTGGTCGAAGCCCTGGGCCAGGGCCGTCCGCACGAGAGCGAGTGGCCGGTGGCGGTCGGAGCATCGGCCGCACCGGTGTGGTACTCCCTGTCGGTGCGGCGTGCCGAGCAGGGCGGCGGCGAGCCGGAGGCCGTCGCGGTGCTGACCGACATCTCGCGCCTGAAGGCGCAGCAGCGCGAACTGGAGAGCGTGCTGCGCGAGCGCGAGCTGATGTTCAGCCTGTCGGAGGTGGGCATCGCGTACATGCGCGGCTCGCGCATCGAGCGCGCCAACCTGGCCATGGGCGAGCTGACCGGCTATGCGGCGCCGGAGCTGAGCGCGCTGGACGGCGTGGAGCTCTACGAGAGCGCCCGCGCCTGCATCGACTTCGAGGCCGCCGTCGCCGAGGGCCTGCGCCTGGCTGGCCGATTCGTCGGCGAGCGCCGGCTGCGCCGCCGCGACGGCCGTCTGCTGTGGGTGCAGGTGGCCGTGCGGCCGGTCGACGAAAACGATGCCGCCGCCGGCGTCATCGCCTCCTTCGTCGACGTCGACGAGCGCCACCGCGCCCGCGAGACGCTGCAGATGCAGGCCGAGCGCACGCGCGCCATCCTCGACTCGGTGCTGGTCGGCATCGTCACCGTCTCCAGCGAGGGCATCGACTGGATGAACCGCTCGGCGCGCCGCATGTTCGGCGGTGAGCTGGCCGACTTCGTGGGCGAGGACATCAGCGTGGTGGCCACGTCCGAGCGCGACCACCCGCTGCGGATGTCGCGCGACTACTTCGATCGCCTGCACGAAGGCCAGGCCGAGACCTTCGAGTGCCGTCTCCAGGCGCGCGACGGTCGCCAGTTCTGGGTCGTGGGCAACGTGGTGGTGACGGGTCACCCGTCGGCCGGCCCGCAGCTCACCTTCGCCCTGCTGGACATCGAACGCCGGCGCCAGGCCGAGGTGAGCATCGCGCAGGCCCAGGCCTCTCTTCAGCGCGTGATCGAGACCGCGCCCCTGGCCATCGCGCTGTTCGACGCACGCTCGCTGCGTGTGCTGCAGCTCAACCAGATGGCCTCGGCCTTCTTTCACGGCGACATCGGCGCCATGCAGGGCCGAGCGCTCGATGAGTGCGTGCCGCCGGTGCGTGTCTCGCAGTTGCGCGGGTGGCTGGAAGCCGCCGCGCTGACGCCCGAGGTGCTGCGCCGCGAGTGGCGCGACGAGGCCGACCCCGCGGCACCTCGCGTCTGGGACACCCGGGTCGTCGCGCTGGCCGCCACGGGTTCGGCCGCTGCCCAGGTGCTGCTGGTGGCCAGCGACGTGACCGAGCAGCGCGCCGCCGACCAGGCCCGCCTGCAGGCGGCCATCGCACAACGCGAACTCCTGGTGCGCGAGGTGCACCACCGCATCAAGAACAACCTGCAGGGCGTGGCCGGGCTGCTGCAGCAGAACGCCAGCCGTCACCCCGAACTGGCGGTGCTGCTGACCGAGGCGGTGAGCCAGGTCCAGGCCATCGCGCAGGTCTACGGCCTGCAGGTCGGCGGTGACGGTCCCCTGGTGCTGCCGCGCGTGCTGGAGACCATCGCCATGTCGGTGCAGCGCACCTTCGGCCGCAGCATCGCCGTCACCACGCGGCCGGGCGACGCCGACGACCTCATCCTGCCCGAGGCCGAAGCCATCCCGGTGGCGCTGACCCTCAACGAGCTGTTGACCAATGCCGTCAAGCACAGTGCAGGGGGCGCAGTGCGCTGTGACGTGCGTGCCAGCGAGGCCGGCGCCACGCTGCAGATCGCCAACGCCGGCCTGCTGCCCGCGGGATTCAACCTGCAGCAGGTGGCCGGCGGCGTCTCGGGTCTGGGCCTGGTGAAGGCGTTGCTGCCACGGCGCAGTGCCACGCTGAACCTGTCGCAGGAAGGCGGGGAGGTGGTGGCGACCATCGAACTTCGCGAGCCCGGCGTGCGCAGGCGTGCATCGTCCCGCGCCGCAGCGGCGGGCTTTGCGACAGAATGAGCGCCGGGAGCGCGCGCCACGCCGCAAGGGCCATGACAACCAAGGGAAACATTCTCGTCGTCGACGATGACCGCCTCGTGCTGGCCACGGTCACGCACGGCCTCGGCCAGGCGGGTTACCACGTCATAGACGCCGACAACGGCGACGACGCCATCCTGCTGGCCCGCCAGCACAGGCCCGATCTGGCGCTGCTGGACATCCGCATGGAAGGCAAGAGCGGCTTCGATGTCGCGGCCTACCTGCGCGACGCCTCGCGCATCCCCTTCATGTTCCTGTCGGCCTTCTCCGACGCCGAGACCGTGCAGCGCGCCGAGGGGCTGGGTGCCGTGGGTTACCTGGTCAAGCCGCTGGACGTGTCGCAGATCGTGCCCATCGTCGACGAGGTGATGGCGCGCGTGCGTGGCGGCCTCCCGGCGGCCACCCCGCTGACGCCGGTGAGCGCGACCACGTCCGCCATCCCGCCCACCAACGCGTCAAGCCTCACGCCGCCGCCCGCGCAGGCGGCGGCCATCGATCCCGTTTCGCTGGCCGTGGGCATCGTGATGCACCGCTACAGCCTGGGCCGCCAGGATGCGCTGGCCCGCCTTCAGCGTCTGGCCGGCGAGCAGGGCGTGTCGCTGCAGACGCAGGCCCAGCGGCTGGTCGGCGCGGTCGAGGAACTGGCTCGCACGGCGCAGTAGCGTCCGGCGCAGCAGCCGCGCTCTGTCGGCGCGGCACCCTTCAGTCGCGCAGCGTGAAGTAGAAGCTGGCGCCCTTGCCGGGCTCCGCCTCGGCCCAGATGCGCCCGCCGTGGCGCGCCAGGATGCGCTTGACGGACGCCAGGCCGACGCCGGTGCCGGGGAATTCGCTGGCGCTGTGCAGGCGCTGGAACAGGCCGAACAGGCGGTCGACCGCGCGCATGTCGAAGCCGGCACCGTTGTCGCGCACCACGAACACACGCTGCCCGTCCTGCACCTCGCAGCCGAAGCTCACTTGCGGTACGTGGCATCGCTGGGTGTACTTCCAGGCGTTGCCCAGCAGGTTCTCCAGCACCAGGCGCAGCAGGGTCGGGTCGCCTTGCGCCGTCATGCCGTCCTGCAGCTGGATGTCGATCTGCCGCTCGGGCGCACCTCGACGCAACTCGTCGACGACGAAGCCGGCGAGCTGCGTCAGGCTGACCGGCTGGCGCGCCAGCGGCTGCGTCGACAGGCGGGCGATGGCCAGCAGCGCATCGATCATCTGGTTCATGCGCGCCGCCGCACCCAGGACGCGGTCGAGGTGATCGTTGCCCACGCGGTCGATCTGCGCGCCGTAGTCTTCCTTCAGGATGCGCGTGAAGCCTTCCACCACGCGGATGGGTGCCCGCAGGTCGTGCGACACGGTGTAGCTGAAGGACAGGGCGTCCTGCGCGGCGGCGTCGTCGCTGCGGTCGGCCGGCGCCGCCTGCGCGGCGCGCGCCAGCCGCAGCACGCCGACATGGCCGGTGAAGGCGCCGAGGTCGTCGTTCTGCGGAATTGCCGACAGTTCCAGGGGCTGGGTCGCTCCAGGCTGCCGCAACAGCACCCGGCGTGCGCGAAGGGCCGACTGCGCCGCCAGCGCGCCGGCAAGCCCGGCGCTGTCCAAGCCCGGCGCGTCGGTCGACGGGGACGGGCCTGCGGAAGGGCCGCCGCTGCGCGTGGCCGGCGACGCCGATGCGGGCGGCCCGTCGGGCAGCACGATCAGCAGGTCGGCCAGATTTCGCCCCACCCAGCCGCCTTGCCCTGCGGCGGCAGCGGCCCAGGCCTGCGCCGGCTCCGGGAGCACGACGTCGGTGACGCAACCGGAGGCGTCGGCGCGCCAGCACAGGCCGTCGGCGAGTTGCTGCATCCCCCGCAACAGGCGCTGGTCGAGCCGGCGTTCGGCTGCGGCCCGACGCCTGGCGCCCTGGTCGCCGATCCACCAGGCCAGACCGGCCACCAGCAGCAGCGCGAGGCAGGCGAAGATCCAGGGTCCCCACGACGATGCGGCCGAAGCGGCGTCAGTGGCGCGAGCCATCACCGGCCACAGGGCGACGGCAAGGAACAGGGCCGTGTGGGACCGCGCACGCTGGGGCTGCATGGATTCATTGTAAGGACCCCCCTTTGCGCGTCCCGGGGCGCCATGACCTTGCGTGAGATCACGTTGCGGCCCCAAGCGTGCGGCTTTTGGCTTGACTCGCCTGCGCCGCGCCCGCATCCTCAGCCAGACCTATAGTGCGGGCCAGGACCAGCCGATGCCCAGGCGAAGTCCGCGTCCGAAAACATGCCATCTCCGTCCGATCCCGCCCGCACAGGCCTGTCCCCCAGCGTTCTCGACGAAACCGCCCTGGGCAAGCTGCGCGAGCTCGATCCCGAAGGGCGAGCCGGCATCGTCGCACGGGTCCTGCGAACATATGAGACATCCCTTCTCAGAACACTGGCCTCGTTGGCTGATGCCGGCCAGGCAGCGGACGTGACCGAGGTGCGACGCCACGCCCACACGCTGAAGTCGTCGTCGGCCAGCGTCGGTGCGCTGGCCCTGTCCGCCTTGTGCGCGCAGGCCGAGGCGTTGGCCCGCGAGGCGCGCGCTTCCGAGCTTCCCCCTGTGCTGCAGGCACTTCAGGAGGAAGGACACCGTGTGATGGCAGCGGTTCAGGCTATGCTCGCCGCTTGACCTGACGCCGTTGATGAAACTCGTTCACGCTTCAGCCGACGACACGCCAGTGGCCGCGCCGAGGGTGCTTCTCGTCGACGACGACGAGGTGAACCTGCTGCTCACTGCACTGGCCCTGCGAGAGCGTGGCTTCGAGATCACCGAGGCCTCGGGCGGCGAGCAGGCGCTCGACCTGCTGGCCGACTGGACGCCCGACATCATCGTGCTCGACGCGATGATGCCGGGGCTGGACGGCTTTGCCACCTGCCAGACCGTGCGCGGCATGCCCGGCTTCGACAGCGTGCCCATCCTGATGCTCACCGGCCTGGACGACGATGCGTCGATCACCCACGCCTACGAGGTGGGCGCCACCGACTTCTTCGTCAAGGCCACGCAGTGGAGCCTGCTCGCCGGGCGGCTGCGCTATCTGCTGAGGGCCTCGCGCACCCGCATCGAGCTGGCCAGCAGCAAGGCCAAGCTGGCTCGAGCGCAGGACCTGGCGCGCATGGGCAGCTTCGACTGGATGCGCGACGACCGCAACCTGGCCATGTCTGTCGAAGGCCTGCGCGTGCTGGGGCAGGCACCCAGCGAAGCCGTCAGCCTGCGCACCTTGCTGCGCATGGTGCCCGCCGAAGGGCGACCGACCCTGTTCAGGCTGCTGCGCGAGGTATTCCGCCACAGCTCGGTGCTCGCCACCGACGTGCCCATCACGCTGTTCGACGGGCGCCAGCGCATCATCCACGTCGAGGCCGAACCCGAGTTCAGCGAGCAGGGCCAGAGCATCGGCTACACCGGCATCGTGCAGGACGTCACGGATCGCCGCCAGGCCGAGGACAAGATCCGCCACCTGGCCAATTTCGACGCGCTGACCGGCCTGCCGAACCGCCGCCAGCTCATCTGGCGCGCCGAACGGGCGGTCGAGTACGCCCGGCGCGGCGAGCACCTCTTCGCGCTGCTGCTGATCGACCTGGACCGCTTCAAGATCGTCAACGACACCCTGGGTCATGCCGCCGGCGATGAACTGCTGATGGAAGTGGCGCGGCGCCTGCGCGGCTGCGTACGCCACAGCGACCAGATCATGGATTCGAGCCTGGAAGCTGCCGGTGCGCGCTCTCACCGCCTGCTGGAAGCCGTCGGGCGGCTGGGCGGCGACGAGTTCGTGGCCCTGCTGCCCGAGGTCGCCGACGAACGCGACGCCGATCGGGTGGCACAGCGTGTGCTGGAGGTGATGCGCGAGCCGATCTTCGTCGGCGGCCAGGAGTGCTTCGTCACCGCCAGCGTGGGCGTGGCGCTGTACCCGCGGGACGGCACCACGGTGGCCGACCTGATGCGCAATTCCGACGTGGCGATGTATGCCGCCAAGGGGCAGGGCAAGAACGCCTCGGCCATCTACGGCCCGCAACTCGCCGGCCGCGGCCGCGAGAAGCTCGAGCTGGAAAGCGCGCTGCACAAGGCCATCGAGCGCAACGAGCTGGTGCTGCACTACCAGCCCAAGATCG
>LNFM01005089.1_pt1 | contig 23223 bp, 20 predicted proteins | sample 596031 | NCBI WGS metagenome assembly LNFM01 (sample SAMN04254537, study PRJNA301005) | activated carbon metagenome | isolation source: dual media filters at the Ann Arbor, Michigan drinking water treatment plant | place: USA: Ann Arbor | reverse complement strand
GCATCGGCATCCGCTTTTCTAACTTCGGGATGGTTTGCCAAACCCAGATAATTATTCAAGCTCCAGTTAAGAACCTCTTTGCCATTAAATTTCATCCGGGGACCAATCTCACCTTCTAACTTAGGGAAGAAGAAATAATCATCGGGAAGATGTGAATACTTGGCCAGTGGGCCGGCCTCCATGCGTAACTTTGAAAATAAGTCAACCATTATTGTAGATTGTTTTCGGGTGTCTTTTAGAATGTTTGATCTCCAATTTTAACAAACCGAAGATCAACTAAAATTGCGGCAAAAATAGAAAAATTAAAACACAGTGCCTAAATACCTAATTATATAGCCATTTTTATGGTTTGCCGAGATTCGTTAGCATTGCAATCGATATAAACCAAATGCGGAAAATCAAGAAACTATTAATTGCCAATCGTGGGGAGATTGCCCTTCGGGTAATGCGGAGTGCTCGTGAAATGGGCATCAAAACAGTAGCTGTTTTTAGTGAGGCTGATCGAAATGCCCTTCATGTGCGCTTTGCGGATGAAGCCGTTTGTATTGGTCCGCCTCCCTCATCACAATCTTATCTGGTAATGGATAAGATTCTGCAGGCTGCCCAGCAAACCAACTCCGATGCGATTCACCCGGGTTATGGATTCTTGTCAGAGAATGAAGACTTTGCCCTAAAGGTAAGGTCAGCCGGTTTGATTTTTATCGGACCGTCACCGGAATCAATTGAGTTGATGGGAAGTAAATTGGCAGCCAAAGCAGCCGTTGCTAAATTCAATGTGCCTCTGGTGCCCGGCACCTCCGAACCCATCTCAGATATTAATGAAGCCAAAAAAATATCCAAACAAATTGGTTATCCGATTCTAATAAAGGCAAGCGCTGGTGGGGGTGGCAAGGGAATGCGTATTGTTGAAGTGGAGGCCGACTTCGAAAATCAAATGGAACGCGCTGTCAGTGAAGCAACTTCTGCTTTTGGAGATGGCTCCGTGTTTATTGAAAAGTATGTTACCCAACCCCGTCACATAGAGTTTCAGATTTTTGGAGATCAGCATGGTAATGTCGTTCATCTGTTCGAACGCGAATGTTCCATCCAACGCAGGCATCAAAAAGTAATTGAAGAAGCTCCCTCCTCCATCCTTACCCCTGCCCTTCGAAAACAAATGGGTGAGGCTGCTGTGAATGTTGCCAAGGCTGCCAATTATTACAATGCGGGAACCGTTGAGTTTATCGTTGACGAAAAAAAGAATTTCTACTTTCTTGAAATGAACACCCGCCTGCAGGTAGAACATCCGGTAACAGAACAAATTACAGGGTTAGATTTAGTAAAACTTCAGATACAAATAGCACAAGGCGAAAAAATTCCTTTCAAACAAGAAGACTTAACTATACATGGTCATGCAATAGAAGTAAGAGTATATGCTGAAGATCCGGCAAATAATTTCTTACCTGATATTGGTACTTTAAAAACTTATAAACGCCCGCAGGGGCATGGCATCCGCGTGGATGATGGCTTTGAACAAGGGATGACTGTTCCATTTTATTATGATCCGATGATAGCCAAAATGATTTGTCATGATTCAACCCGCGAGCGTGCTATCGAAAAGACTATCCGGGCTATTGACGAATATGAAATTACCGGCCTGGAAACTACGTTGGGTTTTTGCCGATTCGTAATGAATCATGAAGCATTCCGCTCTGGTAACTTTGATACAAAATTTGTAGAAAAATATTTTAATCCTGAGCAACTCAAAAGCAACCCTATAGAAGAAGAGGAAATAATCGCAGGACTACTGGCGACCTACGTAAAAGAAGAAGCAAAAATTTTACCTGGTCAGTCCGTTCAGGTGGAAGCAACCAGCAACTGGAAGAAAAACAGGGTTTAGTATGGCTGAAATTAAACCTGTTTGCGCCTGGCGCTATAACGATGTATTAACGAAAAGCCTGGATGATCTCACCTCACCCCTGTTTGATGTGGTATCTGAGAAACAACGAAAATCATTGTATCAAAATCCTTTAAACTCCATTCATTTATCAGTACCCGAAGGACCTGATGCCACAGTGAAAGCGGCATCCTTGTTGAACAATTGGAAAAGATCGGGTATTATCCTACAAGACAAGTTGCCGGCTATCTACGTTTATTACCAATACTTTAAACTTGCTGGCTCCGCCAAAGATTATTGTCGTAAGGGATTTATCGCTCATATCCGAACCTATGATTGGGAAGAGAAGGTTATTCTACGACATGAGAACACCATACCGAAAGCAGTCAATGACCGTGTGGAGTTGTTGGAACAAACAGAACTTCATGTAAGTCCAACGCATGGATTGTATACAGACCCCAATTTTGAACTGGAACAGTACATGGATGAAGCAATTGCAAATCCATTATACGAAACTGAGGATTACCAGGGAGTTCGTGATGTACTGGCCATCATACAAGATGCGAACGTAATTCAAAAGTTTATTGATCTTCTTCAAACCAGGTCTATCATTTTAGCGGATGGTCATCATCGTTATGAAGGATCTTTACTTTATAAAGAAAAACGGAAATCACAAAATCCTAATCACACCGGAACAGAAGGGTATAATTTCCATCTCATGTATTTCACCAATACGGAAGCAGATGATTTGAGAATTTTACCTACTCATAGACTAATACACCAGCTTGCTTACTTTGATGAGAAATTGGTGATTGAAAAATTAAAAGAGGATTTTGTAATAAAAGAAATCGAAGATCCTGATACACTTCACGAAATAATACTGGGTAAAAAGTGGGCTTTTGGAATTCTCTTCAAAGACAAAACACTCAAAGTCAGACTTAAACCGGAATCATTTCCAAAAATGAAATGGCACTTTCCGGAAGAAGTCAAAGCTCTTGATCTTACCGTCTTGCATTATTTTATTATTGAGAAAGTGCTTGGCATTGCCGGCAAGGATCAGCGAGCCTCTGAACATATTTCATTCGACCGCAGCTTTTCCGATTGCCTCACTAAAGTAATTCGCGAAGAGGTTCAGATGGCCATCATTACACCTGAAATCTCGATCGAAGATGTAAAACGTGTATGTGCCAGCGGCTATACCATGCCACAAAAGTCAACCTATTTTTATCCTAAAGTAATCTGTGGGTTTCTATTCAGTTCAATTAAAGAAGATGAATTTCAATCGCCCTCTTATTCTCGCTTCTAGTTCTCCACGCAGACAATACCTGATGCGCGAAGCGGGGTTTCAATTTCGGGTGCAAGTGCCTGATATTGATGAATCATTCCCGTCTGATATGCCCATCAAAGCTGTGCCCAACTATCTGGCAGAAAAAAAAGCAAGGATTTTTGCATCTCAGTTGGAACATGAAATTGTAATCGCTTTTGATACGGTGGTGATCTTGAGAAACGAGATACTCAATAAGCCTGCGGATCGGCAAGATGCTATCGAGATGTTAAATCGATTAAGCGGACACACTCATATTGTCATCACTGCGGTATGCCTGCTGGCAAAAGAAAAAGTTGACTGCTTTGAAGACCATACCGAAGTAACGTTCAATAAACTAAGCTCGGAAGAAATAGAGTTTTATGTAGATAACTATAAACCATTTGATAAAGCGGGTGCTTATGGAGCACAGGACTGCCTGCCTGCCGGAGTTAATCCCTGTTCGCAACAGGAAATTGATTTTCTTAAACAAATTGACAAACTGGAATTAATAGACAAAACATTCACTGTTACTCAAGCGGGTATGGGTATGGACGCCATTGAGAAAATTAACGGTTCGTACTTTACCGTGATGGGAATGCCCATCCATCTGGTGTACGATCACTTAAAAAGGTTCTGAAGTGAAGTATCTTCTCTCACTTGTCAAAGAACACACAAAGCAGGATTTTAATATTTTTTATTACCTGAGTCTTTTCCTTCTTACCACCTTCTCGCTTGCACTCAATTACTACTTCGACATAGAAAATACCTGGATCGATCGTGATATCGAGAACCCGATTAGAATCGTTCTGTATTTTAAACTTTATGGATTTGGCTATTATAGTACCTGCCTGATCGTTTCGTATTTCAAGCCTGACACCCGATTCTGGACTTCGCGCAAGTTCTGGCTATTTTCCATTTTTGGTTTGAGTGTTTTATCCTTCGATAGCGGGTTCCCCTTTCTCCACCGTATCATCAGTTCATTAAATCAATCGTACCAGGCCTATGCGTGGCTGTATAAAATTGGTACAAATACAGTCTCGTTAATCGTAGTGGTAGTACCCCTCTATTTATTCTATCAATTTATTGATACCGAAAAAAATGGCTTTTATGGATTGGTAAAAAAGAGTAGCCTCAGGCCTTATCTGCTCCTGCTGCTCATCATTGCTCCCTTTATCATGTTAGCAGCTTTTCAAAAGAGCTTTACTGACTATTATCCCATCTATAAACCTAATTCAATTGCCGAACTCTGGCACTGGCCATCATTTATGCCAGCCTTAGTATTTGAGATTTTTTATGGTGCTGACTTCCTGCCGGTGGAATTACTCTTTCGAGGATTCTTTGTTATTGGTATGGCACACATTTTAGGTAAGCATTCCATCATGCCTATGGTTGTAATTTATTGCTTTATTCATTTCGGCAAACCTGCAGGTGAAGCTGTCGCTTCAATTTTTGGTGGCTATGTATTAGGAGTTATTGCGCTTTACACCCGATCTATTTGGGGTGGCCTTATTGTTCATGTAGGAGTTGCCTGGATTATGGAATTGGCAGCTTACCTCGCCAAACAATTTTGAAGTGCCTCGGTAGTAATGGTTGTGGCACACTTGAAATGCCCTTGGGGACAAGCCTTATGCCCATGGAGTCCACAGGGTCGACAAGATAATTTTTCCTGGGTTTGTATGAGATAAGATTTTTCTGATAACGGTCCAAAACCGAATGCGGGAATGGTTGAACAAAAAATTGCTGTTACAGGGGCATTCATCGCAGAAGCCAGGTGCATGGGCGCTGAATCATTTACAAAATTCATCTCCGCTCCTTTCATCAAGGCTGCTGACTCAAGAAAACTCAGCTGTCCTGCCAGATTAATAACGCGATCACTTTGTGTCGCAATTTTTATAGAATCACAAAGGTGTGAATCTGAGGGAGCACCCAACAAATAGATTTTATCGTACCGATTTGTAATAGATCGTATAAATTCAATCCACTGGGTAGCCGGAAATTGTTTTGTATACCAAACGGAGGTGGGTGCTACACAGAGGTATGTGCCCGTTTGGATTTTTTTTACCGTCTCGTAATCCTTTGGAGATGGATATAAGCGCGGAAGTGCCCGGGTTGAATCCGTAATAGCTGCAATCAGTTTTTGATTGCGATCGATTTCGTGTAATCCTGAAGTCAGGTCGTGGGGGATTCGATGACTGAATAAAAACGACCATGGATTTTTATCAAAACCAATTTTGTTGATCGCACCGGAAAACGCAGTAATTAATCCTGAACTGGCAAATCGATGGATATTAATAACGACATCGTAGCGCTTTGCCCGAACCCGACTAATCAGCTTAAATAAATTTTTGATCTTATCTTTCTTTTTTTCCCAGATCAACACCTCACGGATATGAGGATGATTCATTACCAGTGACTCATTTCCTTTGCGCAAAAGGAAATCAATATTCGAATCAGGATGAGTCTTGCGAAGTTTTTCTACAACGGCTGTTGCTAAGATAACATCTCCGATAAAGGCAGTTTGTATTACCAGAAATGATTTTCTGATCTGAGGCACGATCTCTAAAACTTAGTCTTGTAAAGGGCCAGGGCACGGGTTACAATTTCCATGGCAATTTTCTTGTCTTGAAAATCAGGAACCGTTACAACCTTGTTTTCAAGTTTTTTGTAACTCTCAAAAAACTCCTTTAACTCGAGCTTAAAGTGAGAGGCGAGTTCACTTATATCATTGAGATGTTTTGTATTAGCATCATTCTCTGCTACCGCCAGAATTTTATCATCGCCCAGGCCCTGGTCAATCATGCGCATTACGCCCACCACACGAGCCGGCACAAGGCATAAAGGCTGTATGGGTTCGCGACATAGTATCATGATATCCAGTGGATCATGATCATCCCCTAAAGATTGTGGGATAAAACCGTAATTGGCCGGGTAGATAACAGAAGAATATAACACCCGATCCAACTTCAGCAATCCTGTTTCCTTATCCACCTCATACTTGGTACGCATGCCCGTGGAGATTTCAACAATACCATTAACAAATTCAGGGGGGTTAGCTCCTGCCGGTGCTTCGTGCCAGGGATGTTTGATCATAGACTTACTTTATGCACACGAAGATACTGTTTCTTGCCCACCTTGTTTGATTAATCTGACAACAAAAAAAAAGCCCATCCGGAAAATCCAGATGGGCCTCGTACTTTTAAGTGCCTACTAATTTTTTCCAGCTTCTTCCTTTTCTTGTTCTTTTTTCTTTGCCTCTTCAGTTTTTACTGTGATTTTATCTCCGTCTTTCAGTCGTTTTGAAACGACCAGGAAAGGACCCGTTATAACTTCCACAGTATCTGCAAGACCAGAAATAACTTCGATATTATCGTAGTCACTGATACCTGTTTTTACTTCAATCATTTTGGCAGCTCCTTTTTCATTGACAAATACAACAACCTTGTCAGCCTTCTTTTCTGCTTTCGGTTTGCTTCCGTCAGTTACTTGTGGGCGGTCGTCATCATTATTGTCTTGATTTTCTGTTGGCATAGCCTTGTCATCCGCAGGACGTGTAGTTACTGCTGCCAACGGCACTGACAATACATTTTCTTTGCGCGTTGTAATAATATCTACGCTGGCAGTCATACCGGGTCTGAAGGGATAACGATTGCCTCCCTTCACCAGGTCTTCATAGGAAGATTGAAGGATACTGATTCGAACTTCAAACTCCGTGATAGCATCCGCTGACGCTTTATCACGGGCTGTATTGGCAATGTTAGTAACCAGACCTTTAAATTCTTTTCCTGTATTTCCATAGGCGTCCACATCAATAATTACTGAATCGCCATAATGAACACGCACAATATCATTCTCATTTACATTGACACGCACTTCCATTTTATTCAAATCTGCAATCCGCATCATCTCGGTACCCGCCATTTGAGCAGTTCCCACAACACGCTCACCTTGTTTTACATTCAACTTAGATACAATGCCCGTCATCGGTGCAAGCACGGTAGTTCTGCGCACGTTTTCACGCGACTCTCTTACGCTCGCTTCAGAACTGTTAACAATGTATTTAGCTGCTTCCAGGGCTTGCTCAGCAGATTTAAGATCATTGGTGGCAATCTTGTAATTCTGTTGCGCTAATTGCCAATCAGCTTCCGAAATAACTTTTTCTTTCCATAATTTTTCCTGGCGCTTATAATCTTGTTCGGAGCGCATATAAGTTGCTTCTGCCCGAGCTAAGGAAGCGCGCGAAGCTTCCAGATTTGCCAACTGCTGGTTATACGAGGCTTCCGATCTTTCTAACTGACTCTTCCATACATCGGGCCGTATCTTTACCAATACAGTGCCCAACTTTACTGAGTCACCATCTTCCACAGTAAGATCTGTAATTTCACCAGAAACTTCAGGAGCCAGTTTCACCTCAATCACAGGTTGCACCGTGCCGGATGCACTCACCTTTTCAGTAATGGAGACTTTCTTGACTTTACTTACATCTACCTCGAGGGTTTTCGCTTTGCCAATCCAGCCTTGCGACTTACCGATGATTAAGAATAGTATAAGAAATACAACTACACCAATGCCGATGTACAGTAGCTTATTTGATTTTTTCTTTTGCTTTGCCATTACAGTTTAGATAATATTAGTAGTCAATAGGTTTTCCCTGATAAAAATCCAACACCTTCTTCTTGAAGATGAAATCATACTTAGCCCGCACCTGATCTGATTTTGCCTGGAACAAGGCGTTCTCTGCGGTTTGATATTCTACAAAGTTTGCAGCGCCATTATCGTATCGTTGCTTTAACATTCTAAAAGCCTCATCGCGCGCAGTCACTTGCTTGGTGGCAGACTGATATGTTTTAGAAGCTGCGTAAGAATCGTTAAAGGCCGTTTCAACTGATTGACGTAATAAGTTTTCAGTGTCTTGCAAGTTAATGGCTGCCTGTTGGTTTGAAATAAAAGAACGTTGCACTGCTGAGCGGGCTTGAAAACCATTAAAAATCGGGATCTGAAGGCTCAATGACACAGAGCGCGAAATATTATCCTTGATCTGAGTGGACATGTTGTATTCATCAACAAAAGAACCGGATGGTTGCGTTATATTACTCAACACCGGAGTGTTAACACCTTCCACAAATCCGATTTGCACGGTGGCTGGAGTTCCCGGACCCCCATCGCTGATAAATCTTCTGCGATCAGCGGCACTCGAGTAGTTACTGAACACATTTCCATTTAAGCTAAGACGTGGATACAGATTTCCTTTAGTAGCCTTCAACGCCAACAAAGAACTTTGCAATTTTAATCGCGAACTTTTAACCTGGGGCAACGCATCATAAGCAGCCTGATAAATTTGTTCTGCGGTTTCAGTCATTAATAGCTCTGTGCCAATATCCAATTGTGGTATTTCAACGTCTAAGGGAGCAGAGGCGGGTAGTTGTAAAGCTTGTTTTAATTGCAGCAGGGAAAGATTCAACGTATTCTCCCTTGTTATCAGGTTCAACTCATTGGTGGCTTGCTGTGCTTCGAGATCCAGTACATTTCCCCTGGGTACGGATCCCGCATCAGACAATATCCGGGTACGTTCCAATTGTTGAGTGGTAGTTGCCAGCTGTGACTCTGCATTTAAAAATAATTCCTTATTAAAGATTACGCTTGTGTAAAGTGTAATAACCTGAAGAATCACATCATTTTTTGATCTCTCAAAATCCTGTATAGCCGCCTCGTTGTCAAGGTCGTTTTGACGATAGGTATTAAAGAGCCGGAACCCATTAAAGAGAAGCCACGAAGAGTTTGCATTTACGTTAAATGAATTAACACGGAGCGTAGTAAACAAGTTAGTAGTCGGGTCGATGGATCTACCCCAGTTGTATCCAAACTGACTACCCCCATTTAGGGTTGGTAGCAACTGCATTTTGGATTGGTTCAAATTCACCTGACTATTCTCTACCGTAAGCAAACTTCTCTTTACATTCAGGTTCTTTTGCAAGGCCTCGTCAATACATTCTTTCAAGGTCCAGATTTTCTTTTCCTGCGAATAGCCCAGCGAGGCCGTCAGCAGAAATGCACTTAGTAGTAAGATTCTTTTCATCATAGTTTATAAAACAATATCCGGTATATAGATCACTTCTTTTACCCAACTTAGACTCCGTAAATAATCAAATGTTACAGGTTTGATACCCGAATCCATTTCGATGACCTGGCAAGCCAGATCATTTTTTCCTTTGCGGGAAACAGACATGGTGGCAATGTTGCAATCATCATGGGCGAGTACGCTGGCAATGAAGGCAATGCTTCCCTTTTTATCTTCAGTAAAAATGATCAACGTATGCAGGTTGGCTGAAAAATCTGCTTTAAAACCATTTACTTCTGCAATGTTGATTACACCTCCGCCTTTGCTCTCGCCTAACACCTCAACTGTGCGCTTACCTTTTGTAAGCCGAAGCCGAATAGAGTTAGGATGTAAAGCCGAAGCATTTCCAACTGACTTAAATTGATATTGCAGATTTTTTGCGTTTGCAATCTCCAATGACTCACGAATGCGTTTATCATCGGTAGTAAAGTCCATCAATCCAGCAATAATCGCGCGGTCGCTTCCGTGTCCTTCATAGGTGCGGGCGAAGGAGTTATAAAATGTAATTTCTGCATGATCCGGTTCAGAGCCCAGAATTTTAATTGCGGCCCTGGCAATGCGCACCACTCCGGCAGTATGAGAGCTGCTAGGACCGATCATAACGGGACCGATCATATCAAAAATGCTACTCTTTTCAGCCATACGCGGTAAATAACGGAATAGTCGGTAAAAGGATGCTTTTAAGGGTATTTTATCACCCTAAACCGGGTACTTTTTTAACAAGCGGCAAAATTAACTGATTTGCGATAAAATAAGACCTAAAATGTGATCTTTATACGTTATCGAATTGTAAAACTTAGTAGAATGCAGCTAAACCGCTATGGGGGCTTTGATGGCCGGATGATGCTGATAGTTAACGATCTCAAAATCTTCAAACTCATAATCGAATAAACTCGCTGGTTTGCGTTTGATCATCAACTGCGGTAACGCAAAAGGTTCACGTGTTAACTGAAGTTTAGCTTGCTCAAGATGATTGGTGTATAGGTGAACATCCCCTCCGGTCCAAACAAACTCACCAGGTTTAAGATCGCATTGCTGAGCCACCATATAGGTAAGCAACGCATAGCTTGCAATGTTAAAGGGAACGCCTAAAAAATAATCTGCGCTGCGCTGATACAGTTGACAGGAAAGTTTTCCTTCCGCTACATAAAATTGAAATAATGCATGGCAGGGAGGCAACGCCATTTTATCTACCTCTGCTGGGTTCCAGGCCGAGACAATATGCCTGCGAGAGTCGGGTTTATTTTTTATCTGATTGAGTACTTGCGTGATCTGATCTATTCTTCGGCCATCGGGTGCTGGCCAACTGCGCCATTGACTTCCATATACCGGGCCCAGGTCGCCATTTTCATCGGCCCATTCATCCCAGATCGAAACCCCATTGTCTTTCAAATATTTAATATTGGTGTCGCCCTTTAAAAACCAAAGCAACTCATATATAATAGAGCGCAGATGGAGTTTTTTTGTAGTTACAAGTGGAAAGCCTTCTGTCAGATCGAATCGGAGCTGCCGACCGAAGACGGAAAGTGTTCCTGTCCCCGTGCGGTCGGTTTTGCTGGCTCCCTGTTCAAGAATATTGCTTAAAAGATCAAGGTATTGGCGCATAGGATATTTTGCTGCAATTACGGGGTTCGGGAAATGAAAAAAAAGGGGCGATTACAATGCCCTGCTTCGTGTCTTCATGAACCAAATTCTCTGCTCATGGTTTTTGTCTGCCTGCAGTAGAATTTAGCGATCGGTGATAACTCCGACCGTGGCAGAGAAGCATGGACCTTAATGAGGGTAAGATTCATTTGCCTGTGTAAATAATCCACAGTTAAATTTTGCAGGTTGGAGACAAAACGCAGCTACCGCGCTGTGAGGCGCGTTTATCAGGAAATTCGGTATCCAGCCGAGTTGCCGGATTAATGGTATGATTTTGTCTAACATTTCTGCGTTAAGAAAAATCATTTACTGAATCTCATGAAAAACCCTGCAAAGTCATCTACCCTTGCCCTGTTAGTGTTGATGCTAATCATTAGCGCCTTTGGTTGCCAAAGCAAAAAGAAAGCGATGGAAGCATCCTACCAGGCTAGTGAAAAAGCCCGCATAGAACAAGAAGCCGCAGAACGCAAAGAAAGAGATGCTGAAACTGCACGCAGAGAAGCCGAAGAAGAAGCTCGGAGAAAAGCAGAAGCCTTGAGTAACAAACCTACCGATGTTGCCATCAATACACGTGTTAATAATTATTTTGAAGCCACCGCCCAAGCCAGCACAGTGGCCGCGGCTAACGCAACGATTGCTGATGCGCTCACTCTCTTCGCTTCTCCACAAACACCCGTATTGATAGTAATAAGTGAAGAAGGTGGTCAAAAAGACTATGACCGACCCACCACCATCAGCGAGTATCTCAATCACATCAAAGATCAGAAGAAGAATAGTAACCGCATCTCTAACCTAAAAACGGATGACGCTGGTAAAATAACCGAAGTAGAAGTAAGGAAACCCTTTTGAAGAAACCGAACCAAGTCTTTACAATCAAAATTTTAAACTATGATTAAATTTGCTCTTGTTTTATCTAGTCTACTTCTCGGCATAACGCTTCCGTCCACCCTGCTTGCGCAGACGGGTGAGGTAAGCCCGGCCCGGAAACAAGCCATCGATTCGCTGGCTCTTGAGAAAGTGCGGGACCTGAGTAAATACATCAGCATTATTGGTAATAAAGAAACAGCGTTCTCCGAGGCTACGAGAGTTATGGATCGGGCCGAAGAACTATTTTCTCCAGGTAGTGAAATGGGTGTTTCTTCACTCTCCAGTCAGGAAGTGAAGTATTATAAAGTGCGCAAATACTTTGAACACCTGATAGCGTTGAACTATGATCGTGTTACCATTAAGTGGTATGATATCCATTATGTAAGCGATCTGGAACGACAACCCGATGGACGCTATGTAGGCGTGATCACCATCTATCAACGGTTTGAAGGCGAATCAGATGATGGCATGAAATACAAAGACACCACCAAAAAGGATATTACAATTTATGTTGAGCGAAAGAAAACGCAAATACAAGGTAGGGTCATTGAGTTTTGGGATGTACTGCTGGGCGATATAAGGGTAACAGAAACAGGAGTTTAACATTCTTACGATTTTTAGGCTACGGGCAACTTGCTGCGAAAAGGGGTTTTGGTAATGCGGGAAGCCTGTAGCCTTTTTAAATCTCTATACACTATGAAGGTGAGTTACCTGCTTTCGATGCTTATACTCTTTTCCATTCAGCTTCAAGCCCAGTTGCTGAATGACATGTCGGATGAAAGTAAACTCTTTGCTGAATCAAAACAGGTTAATCAATTTTTCAGGCGCTTTAACGGAGAAGAGGACGAAAAGGGAAACCGGTATACTTCTACAGACAAAGCATACCGAAGTCCTAAACTTAGAAAGAAATACTTCAGCGTTCTCTTTGATGAAAGTAACAAGGGTATCAACGCCTCACTAAAAAATGAATTTGTAAACCAGGTAGTGGAGCGTGGGATGGGTTCCTTTATCGATTTTCACGGACCTCAGTGGTTTTCGGAAGTGTCGGCTGTTTTTATAGCCAATGGAAAGGAGCAGCCGATTACTTTATTTATGGAACTTGAGAAAGATCATCTTGGCTACAAGTGGGTAATTCGAAAAGTTTATGCCGACATGTACCAACCCTATTTTGATCGCGACACTACCAAGGTCGGGAGATTTCTTCATCCCTTAAGTCATGAATTGGATTTCATGAACCTGCACAAGGCCTTTAATAAAAGTGATAGTATTAGTCAGTTTACAGCCAAGCGTTTTATACCCGATCACCTCTCAGTATTTCTATACGAATTCAAAAAAGGAACGTTGAAATTCAAAACAGTGCGTGAAGTGAAATTTCATTTCTTTCAGGTAGACGGCTGGTATTTTGAACTGGCTGACTTTAACAGACCGGGCTACAATACAGGTTGGCTGATTTCAAATCTTGTAAAATTAAAAACGGATGCTGAAAAGATTCTCTTGCAAAGATATTTATACCATGAGACGAAATAATTGGTTAGTAGTGCTCGTGTTTTTCGTTTTATCGCTTCCTGCCGGAGCACAGAAAAAACCAACCAAAAAACCGGCAAGAGTTGTAGAAACAAAACCTGTGGTAACGAAACCAGATGCCGCTGCGGATGAAAAAAAAGTTCGCGATATGGTGGCCTTCCTGGAGTTCATGCTCAATACGCTTGGCAATAGCAGTACACCGATCCGCGACAAAGAAATTTTGATCACAGAAAGTTATGCGAAGATCTTTCGCGATTCAAAAGTGCAGGTGGAAGATGACCTGGATAATGAACGGAAGGTTATTACCAATAAAGACGTAGTGGCATACCTGAAAGATGTCAATTTCTTTTTCCATGATGTTAGATTTGAATTTACCATAGAAAGTATTACCAGCAGTACATTACCCGATGGTCAAACATTTTATAAAGTTACCACCTCCCGAAACCTGAAAGGAAATACCGCCAACAACACACCTGTTAATTCAACGCTCGCACGATACATAGAGATCAATTACAATCCATCCGAACAGGATCTAAAAATTGTAAGTCTTTATACACACGAGTTTGATGAGAAGGTAGCGTTGACGAGTTGGTGGAAAGATATGCCCACGGCATGGCAATCGGTATTCATAGAAAAACTTGTCCTATCGGATAGTGTTAGTCTTACCGACCTGAAGACAATGTCTTCGCTGACGGAACTAGACATTAGCAATAACCGAAACCTTCAGGATCTTACACCGCTTTCTCAATTAGTAAACCTGACTTCACTCAATCTATCGGGCACAACCGTTAGCGATCTTACTCCTATACGCAATCTTACTGAGTTAGTTAAGTTAACTATCGAGAACACTTCTGTTAAAGATTTGTCGCCCTTAAAATATTCCAATAAGATAACCACCTTGATATTGAACAACACGGATGTTGAAGATATCACCGTATTGGAAAAAATGCCAGCCCTGAAACATGTAGAAATGCAGGGAACGATGGTAGCCAATTTTATGCCACTTGCCAAATTGTTGGGGTTGTATCAGGTAGATATTAGTAAGACAAAAATTACCAGCCTCACTCCTTTTGAAAATCTTTTAACACTCACGAACTTAACGTTATCCAATACGCTTGTTGACGATGTTGAGCCGCTAAAAAACCTGCGCATGCTTACGAAGCTTACGATCGACAGTACAGAAATTAGCACGTTGGAGGGACTGGGTTCCATCGAAATGTTAAAGACTCTATCCATTAATAATACCGCGGTATCAGATCTCGCTCCCTTACAAAAACTTGTTCATTTAGAAAAAATATATTGTGATAATACCAGTATCAACCAGCAAGCTGCCGCTGCATTTATGGCGTTACATCCCAAGGTGCTGGTCATCTTTGATTCCGAAGATTTGAAAGTATGGTGGAATCAGCTCCCGAAAGATTGGCAAACTGTATTTTTTAAATCCGCAGGGCTTGAGGGAAATCCAACCAAGGAAGAATTGGCAATCATTCCCTTACTCGATTCAATTAACCTGAGTGGCGACAAGAACCTTGTTAATCTTGAACCGCTGAGCAAATTAAAAAAACTTAAAGTCCTGCTTGCCAACAAGACATCTATTTCAGATCTGGAACCGCTCCGCGAACTTTCGGAAATCACCTATCTCGATATCAGCGGCACAAACGTAAGCGATCTTGATGTATTGACTAACCTTACGCATCTGACATCCTTAAAAGCAGATGACTGCAAAATTAAAAATATAGAAAAGTTAACATTCACAAGCCTGGATCATTTGTATGCCGATAATTCAGGTATTACAGATGATGTTGCGGCAGCCTTCCTGAAACTAAATCCTGCTTGTCTGTTGGTGTACAAAACAGATACGCTCAAAACGTGGTGGGGCAACCTTTCTGAAACCTGGCAGGAAGCATTTACAAAACAACTGGGGAAAGACCCCAATGCCACACGTGAAAACCTACATACACTCGTTGAACAAAAAAAATTGGAAATTAATAATGCCTCTATCAAAGATCTCACCGCACTGAGCGAATATATTCAGTTACAGGAACTTCATTTTTCGGGAACAGTCATCACCAATATTACGTTACCCGGAAACATCTATACACTCAAATCCTTGCATGCAACAAACAGTCCTATTAAAGACGTCAAGTCATTAACTGTATTAACAGAGTTAGAAGATCTTGATGTTTCCAATACGCCCATTGAAGATGTGTCTGAGTTGTGGAAACTGAAAAAGCTGACCAAACTAAATTGCGCAGGAACACAAATCAAGAAACTGGATGCACTCAAGAAAATGGAAAACCTTACCTACATGGATTGTTCCAACACGAATGTTAGCAAACTGAGTGCATTAAATAACCTGTCATTGAAGACGCTGAAATGTTTTAATACCAAAATTCCCAATCGGGTTATTGAAAACTTTAAGGCCAGTCACCCTGAGTGTGATGTAGTATATTACCGATAAGTTAAAAATGATATTGATTTTACTTACCGCGTAAAAAAAAGGCTTCTGCCCGAAAGCAGAAGCCCAATCAAATCTGATCTTACTTTTTAAATATTACCCTTCACTTCTACGGTTCGTGATTGACCGTTGATTGTTACTGTTACGATTTTATCGCACTCACCGGTTCCATAGTCAATGGTAATCACTTTGTTGTTATCCACCGTTAACACTTTTACTCCTTCCACAGCCATGAATACTTTGTTGTTAATCGCGCACTCACGTTTATACACAAGAGGTGTAGTAATATCTACCTGATAAACCCCGCCATTCCGGTTAGTTCCAGCTGCCGTGCCATCAACAACCCACTCATCCTGTAAAGGGTTGGTTCCTCTAATCCATTCACGGGTGCGATTTACCTCGCGGGTTGCTGTTGAGCCATCAGGCCATGTTGCTTTACCTCCTACCAGCACAATCGAGAATTTTGGACTTGATTCTGAGCTTCCTGTAACGTTAGTAACTGTGCGTGTTCCTTCCATCTCAACACCATTAATAGAGTATCCGTCAAAGGTGGTTATGATTTTAGATCCCGGTAAGAAACGTTTACCCATAAATTCAACAAGCATGATTCCTTTGCGCACATTTCCTTTGGGATCGGTGCAGCCTGTTCCGAAATTAATCGTGATGTATCCATGCGGAGTTGTAGTGCTATTGTCTGCCGCAAATTCGAACGTTACGGTTGCACAAGTAAAACGTGAATCCCCGTTAGGCTTAACACCACCCCGTCCATTTGCCGATTCTCTTGATCCACTGGCTGTGGACCCATCTGCTGATACGGCTAAGGTTGCCATGTCATCCGCATCTTCAAAATAACCATCGGTTGCGGCTTCATTTTCTACATTTTCCGAATCGTTGGCATTTAAATCCATCTTGTCGTCTTCGCACGAAGTAAGAAATACCATAATAATTAGAGCCAGGCCGGATAGACCTCTTAAGAATGCATTTTTCATTGTTTTCATGGAGTTTTAAATTTTATAGGCCTTAGAGCAGGATTTAAGTTCAAGGTTTAATCAGCACTTAAATATTTTATACTTTTTTCAGTTTCAAACCGACAAGGCTTGGATACAGTCTCTTTTCATTTGGTAACTTTACACACATGAAGTTGACATTTGTATTGCTTTTAATAAGCCTTGGTGCTACCGCTCAGACTACCTTGAAAATAGCCAAGCTTAAATACAATGGCGGTGGCGATTGGTATGCCAACAAAACTGCACTGCCCAACCTGATAGAGTTTTGCAATAAAGAATTGGGTATGAACCTGAATCCGGAAGAAGAAATTGCAGAAGCCGGTAGCCCCGATTTATTTGATTATCCCTATATCTATATGACCGGGCATGGTAATGTTGTCTTTTCGCAGGAAGAAGCAGCTAACATGAGAAACTACCTGATCGGTGGCGGTTTTTTGCACATCGATGACAATTATGGTCTCGATAAATTTATTCGCCTCGAACTAAAAAAGATCTTTCCTGAACTTGAATTGATTGAAGTACCTTTCACTCATTCCATCTATCATCAGAAATATAATTTCCCGGTCGGCTTACCAAAAATTCATGAGCATGATGGAAAACCCGCTCAAGGTCTTGGGCTTTTTTATGAAGGCCGGCTCGTTGTATATTACTCCTTTGAGAGTGACCTCGGCAACGGCTGGGAAGACAGGCGAATCCACAACGACCCTGAAGAAAAGCGCCAGCAAGCTCTGAAAATGGGAGCTAACATTCTCTCCTACTGCTTTACAAATTACTGATTTATAGTACGTTAATAACTTTTTATGAATTTGATTTGCATTCTATAACTAAGTTATTAGTTTTACAACGTAATTGATAGTTATGAAAGAATTAACGAAAGCAGAAGATCAGATCATGCAGGTTTTATGGAATCTCGAAAAGGGGTTTGTAAAAGATATCATTGATCAGTTGCCAGAACCGAAGCCGGCTTACAATACAGTTTCAACCATTGTTAGAATTCTGGAGAAGAAGGGTTTTGTGGGCTATAAAGCCTTTGGCAAAACGCATGAGTACTTTCCCTTGATCGGTAAAGAAAAATACACGCGCTTTTATCTTAACAATATGGTGAAAGGATATTTCGATGGCTCGTTTCAAAACCTGGTTTCGTTTTTCGCAAAAGAAAATAAAATGGATGTGCAGGATATCGATCAGCTTATGAAAGAACTCGAACATCTTAAAAACAAAAAGCCATGATAACATTCATCAACTACCTGATAGAAGTAAACCTTGGGTTGGTTTTCTTTTATGCTATTTATTGGCTGCTGTTGCAAAATGAAAATCAATTTGGGTTTAAGCGCATTTATCTGATGGGCAGTTTGTGTGCTTCTCTCCTCTTTCCAGTATTTACTATTGAATCGCAATCACTCGTACTCATTCCTTCTCTTGGTGAGTCGGTGCCAGCACATTGGTTAGCGGAAATAACTGTTTATGGAGAAGGACAGGCTGCTCCTGAAAAGGTAATTGCTTCTGCAAGCTATTGGACCTGGATTACGTATGCTTACATTACGATTGCAGCTATCATCCTTGTAATATTCATCTTTAGGTTGGTTGAAATATCCAGGTTATACATAACCGCCAGGCGCTATGCCTGGAAAAATTATACCGTGGCTGAATCTGCTAACGTAAAAGGTGTCTTTTCTTTTTTTCAATTCATCTTCCTGAGCCCGGCCGGAAATTTAGATGAGCAAGAGAAGCTGGAAATTCTGAGGCACGAAGAAGTTCACATTCAAAAAATACATTCATTTGATATTCTCCTGATCAATATGGTAGGCATTGTGTGTTGGTTCAATCCGATTATCAAGAGTTATAAAAAGTCCCTGGTTCAGATTCATGAGTTCGAAGCCGATGCGCGCTCGGTGGAAGGTCGGGATGTGAACGAGTATTGCGGCTTGCTGGCGAAAGTTGCTTTACAATCTCATGGGTATGTACTCGCCAATCATTTTACCAATTCCTTCACTTTAAAACGAATTAACATGATGAAAACGGTTAGAAAAAAAATAAAGCAATGGAAAGTAGTGACCGTTTCGGTTACAGCATTATTGATCTTTTTTGTAGTAGCTTGTCAGGATCAGGTAATGCAGGATATTAAATCCATAACGAAAGAATCAACTATGGTTGATGAAGCAAATTATGATAACGAAGTTGTAAAAATGATTACTAATCTAAAAGCAAGTAATCCAGGGAAAGAATACTTTGTTATGGAACTTACAAACGAAGATGCCCAGAAAAAATTTGAGGAAATTGAAAAACAGTATGGTGGTCAATTTAAGGGAATCACGGTAACTTCGCAGGGACACTTTACAATTTTCGAAAAGGGCTCCATGAGCAATCAACTTGCTGAGATAACTGCCACCGATGATGAAGTCTTTTCGATAGTGGAAGAAACTGCAGAACCCATTGGTGGTATGACTGAATTCTACCAATACATAGGTTTACAAATACAATATCCTGCAGAAGCAAGAAGCAAGGGTATTGAAGGTCGGGTTTTTGTTGAGTTTATAGTTAACAAAGATGGGTCAATCTCTAACACACAAATTATCAAAGGCATTGGAGCTGGATGTGATGAAGAAGCCGCTCGCGTAGTTGCCTCAGCCAAACCCTGGCAACCAGCCAAACAGGGAGGTCAAGTTGTAAAACAAAGATTGGTAATACCCATTATTTTTCAATTAGGAAATTCAACCAAAAAAGTTGAATTAGGTCAGGCCCAAAAAAACACCATGGAAGAAATGGTGGTGGTGGGGCACGATAAGAAAAATGATTAATGAAAAAGACGAGGCCGTCTCAAAAGTCGTCCAGTCATCGTCAAGCCTCAGGCTTGACGATCCCGTTTTCGTGTATGCATGATGGGATTCCGGCTCAGGGCCGGAATGACATTCCAATTTTATTGGACTTTTGAGACGGCCTCTCTTCCTTTTAAACTTATGATTTAAGTTTGTTACTTAAATCCCACCCATCACCTCTTCCAACTTCTTATCTAACGCAGCACCCCGTAAATTCTTTGCGATTATCTTTCCTTCTTTATCTACTAAAATAGAAAAAGGAATCGCGCTGATGTTATAATCGGTAGCAGCCTGGGATTCGAAGTATTTCAAATCTGAAACATGCGTCCAGGTCAGGCCGTCTTCCGCAATAGCTTGTAACCAATCTTCTTTGTTTCTATCCAGCGATACGCCAAAAACCTCAAAGCCTTTATCTTTAAATTTGTTGTACGCCAATACTACATTGGGATTCTCCCTGCGGCACGGGCCACACCACTTCGCCCAGAAATCAATCAACACATATTTGCCACGCAGGGAAGATAATTTGATTACCTGGCCTTCCGGGTTGGGCAATTCAATCTCTGGTGCTACCTGCCCAACAGCTGTTATCTTCATCTTGTCAACATACGCTACAAAATCTTTTCCGTATTTATAGTCAGGCCATTCCTTTTTGAATTTATCGGCTGCTTTGACATAGACATCAAAATATTTATCCCGATCCAGCAAACTGTTTTGTTGCAGGAGCGTAATGAGGCCTAAAGAAGGCGGTTGATCATTTATCATAGCGACAACCTGATCATATCCCCGATCCAGAATTTTTATGTATTCTGATTGTATTTCTTTGATCCTCGCTTGATCATTGTTTTGAGATGCTTTGGCAAATTCGGCTTCGAGTTGCGCAATGAATGGCGAACTCTGAACGTTATTCATCAATGTTTGCACCTTATTCAGCAACTCCTGATCCGGAGATCCTTTTACTTCAAAAAATCCAGAAGGGCTGTTGCCATCCACCGTAATATCTAAGTTGCTATGATCAAGTATAACGGTAAGGAATTGTTTATCATAAAAATTCAATTGATAATATCCCGGTTCTGTTAACCGGATTTTCTTGGCGAAGGTATAATCCGCTTTCAATTGAATGGTATCCGTCACTACCTCACCTTCATTCCTTAACTCTTTAATCGAGATTTGACCTTTTTGCGGAAATCCTACTTTCCCATTAATCGTTATTTCCCAACCCTTTTCCTCCTTACAACTGAAGGTGAAAAATGAAAGCATAATAATCACAAACAACGGCACCCACTTTTTCATAACATTCATTTTCATACTAACTTAATTTCTTTACTAATAATTCATTTGTCAGTTTAGGATCGGCCTTGCCCTTGGTGCGCTTCATCACCTCGCCCATAAACATAGTCAGAATGGCGGTCTTTCCCTTTTTATATTCTGCCACCTTCTGCGGAAAATCATTGATCACTTGCTCCACCACCGGCAATATCGAAGCTTCATTACTATCCTGAATCAGATTTAACTGCTGGGCTAATTGAAGCGGTGCTTTTGCAGTTGATTTAACTAACTCCGGAAACAATTTTTGTGAAGCAACAGCAAAATTTAATTTACCTGCTTCTATCAGTGCAATCACTTGTGCCAACACATCTGCTGAAATAGGTATTTGATTTGCCTGCTGATTGGTTTCATTCAAATAGGATTTGATGGGCCCCATGATCCAGTTAGACACAGCCTTAAAATTAGCGGTATGGCGGCACACCTCTTCAAAATATAGAGCCATCTCCTTCGAATCGGTAAGTACCTGCGCATCATACTCAGGCAACTTATAGGTTGTAATTAATTTTTGTTTCAGTTCGCGTGGTAAGGCAGGCATTGAAATTTTTATCTCATCGAGCCAGGCTTCAGACACAATCAATGGACTCAGGTCCGGGTCTGGAAAATAACGATAGTCATTAAGTTCTTCCTTGGTGCGCATCCCATACGAGTCACCCGTGGTTACATCATAGGTCCGTGTTTCGGAGATAACCTGTTCTCCGTTTTCGAGCAGGTTGACTTGCCGCTCCACTTCATGATCAATGGCCCGTTGCACATTGCGAATGGAGTTCATGTTCTTAATCTCTACTTTCTTTCCATATTCAGTAGCATCCCTTCGCATGATGGATACGTTCGCATCGCAACGCAACGAACCTTCTTCCATATTGCCATCGCAGATTTCGAGATAGCGGACTAATTTTCTTATCTCAGTCACCAGGGCAGCGGCTTCCTCCGAACTTCTAAGTGCGGGCTCGGTTACAATCTCAATCAAGGGAACACCCGAACGATTGAAATCGATCAGCGTGTCCGTTTCATTCTCCAAATGAATAGATTTTCCCGCATCCTCTTCTATGTGAATCCGGTTCAAAGGAATTTGTTGATCACCTGCCTGGGTGGTGATCGTAATGTAGCCGCCTTTACAAATGGGAGTTCTGTCTTGTGTTAGCTGGTAGCCTTTTGGCAGATCGGGATAGAAATAATTTTTGCGATCAAAAATCTGCCACCGAGATATTTCCGAATGACAGGCAATTCCCATTTTGATGGCATGCTCAACAACTTTCTTATTGAGTTTGGGCAATGTGCCAGGATGCGCGAGGGTAATCGCACTAAGATGCGTATTAGGCGCTCCGCCATACTCGGCAGAATCAGAATTATAGATTTTGCTTTTGGTAAGCAGTTGCGCATGGACTTCAAGGCCAATCACAACTACATACTTATTTCGAACGGATGAGTCCATTAACCAAGATTGATCATTCCGCTCGCCTTCTTCAACACGCTATCGAGACCTTCTAGTTTTTTACCCCCAGCTGTAGCAAAGAACGACTGACCACCACCACCACCATCAATTTCTTTGGCTAGTTCCTTCACCAAGTTACCCGCATGATATTTTTTAGTTGCCTCCAGCTTTTCACCGATCATTACGGTCACTTGCGGTTTGCCTTCTACATCCGCGGCCAGGATCAACAACAAGTCGTCAACCTGATTGCGTAACGCATAAGCGATATTCTTAAGTGCATCAGCATTAGGCACACTAACCTTTTCCAGTATTAACGTGTACCCTTCGTGCCTTTGTGCCTTTGTGGCAAGTATGTCTTTTATCTGATTAGCGCGCTCTTGATTCACTTCTTCAAGTTTTTTCTCAAGCGCATGTCTTTCTTCCAACAAACTGTGTAAAGAAGCTGTAATGTCCTTCGGATTTTTCAATAAATTCTCCAATCCCTTCAACACGGTGAGAGAGTGGTTCATGTATTCAAACGCACCTTCCCCTGTTACCGCTTCTATCCTTCGAACACCGGCAGCTACTGAACTTTCAGTTACAATTTTTAGTAGACCAATATTTCCGGTGGCTGTGGTATGTGTTCCTCCGCAAAGTTCTACCGAAAATTTCGGATCGAAGGTTATAACACGAACATAGTCGCCATACTTTTCACCAAACAAGGCCATGGCTCCTAAACTCTTTGCCTGCTCGATGGGCACATTGCGTTTTTCATCTAAGCGAATGTTTTCCCGAATTTTTTCATTTACAATCGTTTCAACTTTTGCTATTTCCAAGGGAGTCATCGCTGCAAAATGTGAGAAATCGAAACGC
>LNFM01009047.1_pt1 | contig 23226 bp, 32 predicted proteins | sample 596031 | NCBI WGS metagenome assembly LNFM01 (sample SAMN04254537, study PRJNA301005) | activated carbon metagenome | isolation source: dual media filters at the Ann Arbor, Michigan drinking water treatment plant | place: USA: Ann Arbor | reverse complement strand
GGCTCGACGCGCGTGTCGAGCGCATCGCGCAGCGGCTTGAATTGATCGAAGCCTGACGCAGCAACCGACGCGCCGCAATGCAAATTAAATGCTGCGCAAGGCGCAATCGGTTGCGGCATTAATCTCCGCTTTACCGTCCACTGTCCGTTCTCTGATTCGGCGATGTTCACCCAACGTTCGTCGCATCGACGTTGCGTGCTTATGGCTGCGGGGTTTTCGGCGGTGCCGGCACGGAGCCGGTGATGTCGCCGGCCGCCGGCGGACAGGCATGAGGAGCGCCATCGCGACAAACCGCGACACCGGCAGGGACGGCGTGCGGCGTCGGCCGGATCAAGGCGACGACATTAGGATGCGGTGTCTCGATCTGCGTCGCGCCGGCTGCCGCAGCGAGGCTGCGTTGTCCGATCAATCGGTTGCGGCACTCACGGTAGGGTTGTGACCCCGGCTCGCCGGCAGCATGGCGGCACAGCATCTCGTCATCGGCAACGACATACTGGGACGGTGGCGCCGCGCACGCCGCCAGAGCCGCCGCCGCGATCAACAAGACAAGAACTGTGGATTGCCCGAACTGCACGCGCGACGTCGCTCCCCCAAGTCTCAAGCGCATCACTCTGATGAAACGCCGTCAAGATAGCGCTGAGCCTTTGTCCCGTTTAATTTGAATGTCAGGCCCCGGTTACGTTGGCTGTTAATGCCCGGTTTACCGTCCTCTATCCGTTCTCTGATTCGCTCTTGTTCCTCTAACGTTCGACATTTTCCACGATGAAGTGTCGGCGTCCGGCGCCATGTCTGCATCTGGTAGCTCGCAACCGAGCGCTTTTCCGAATCACCCCTTCGCGGCAATCCGAATCGCATATAAAGACACGCGACCGCACGCTGACGCGAAACGCGCAAGCGGCTGGTCGAAGGGGTGTGAGCCAAGTCCAGCTTGGCGGAAGCGGTTTGTATCGTCGTCATGCAGCCGGGCACGGGCCGAGTGCCGTGCCATCCGAAACCAGATGCGATTTCATCCGTGACTTCAGGGGCGCCGGAGCGGGCGCCGTTCGTCCAACATAGGGGTTATCTGTGCGTAGCTGGCTCAAGGGTATTCTGGATAATCCGCGCACCGAATGGATCATCACGGCGTTGATCGTCATCAACGCGATCACGCTGGGCCTCGAAACCAGCCCGGCGGCGGTGGCTGCCATCGGCCCGGTGCTGTTCTTCCTCGATGTCACCATTCTGGCGATCTTTGTGATCGAACTGAGCGCGCGCATCTACGTCCACCGGCTGGCGTTCTTCCGCGATCCGTGGAGGCTGTTCGATCTCTTCGTCGTGGCGGTGGCGCTGATGCCGGCGACCGGCAACCTGTCGGTGCTGCGGGCGCTGCGCATCCTGCGCGTGCTGCGGCTGATTACCGTGGTGCCGTCGCTGCGCCGGGTGGTCGGCGGCCTGATCACGGCGTTGCCCGGCATGGGTTCGATCGTCGCACTGCTCGCCCTGATCTATTATGTCTTCGCGGTGATGGCGACCAAGCTGTTCGGGGCGGATTTTCCCGAATGGTTCGGCAATCTCGGCGCCTCGGCCTATTCGTTGTTCCAGATCATGACGCTGGAAAGCTGGTCGATGGGCATCGTCCGCCCGGTGATGGAGAAGTTTCCCTACGCTTGGGCGTTCTTCGTGCCCTATATCATCGTCACCACTTTTGCCGCGCTGAACCTGTTTATCGGCGTTGTCGTCAACGCGATGCAGTCCGAGCATGACAAAGTGGTCCAGGACGAAATGGCGGCCGAGCGCGAGCTGTTGCAACAGGAAACCGAGCCGATGATGGTGGAGATCCGGAAGCTTCGCGCCGAGATTTCCGAGCTCAAGGACACGATCGTGGGGACTCGGCCGCAGCCGGCGGAGTGAGGATGGGTCAAGCTTTCGCCGCCATCGGCGGGTTAAGCTTGGCCGCTATGATGATGCTGCCAATCAAGATACTGATCGTCGCCGTGCTGCTTTTGGCGCCCGCCCCGGCGCGGGCCGATGCCGCCTTCGAGACCTTCATTCGCTCGCTGTGGCCGCAGGCCCAGGCCCTCGGCGTCTCCCGCGCAACCTTCGACACTGCGATCCGCGGCCTGACGCCGGACTATTCACTGCCCGATCTCGCCATTCCCGGCCAACCGGAGAAGACGCCGCCGGGCCAGCCGGAATTCGTGCAGACGCCGGCGCAGTATCTGCGCGAGTCGAGCTTCACGCGGCTCACCGCGCGCGGCCGGCAACTGGCGACGCAGCACCGCGACACGCTGGCGCGCATCGAGCGCGAATACGGGGTGCCCGGCAGCGTCATTCTGGCGATCTGGGCGCGTGAGACCGATTTCGGCGGCGTCAGGCTGCCGCACGACGCCATCCGCGTGCTGGCGACGCAGGCGTATGTCGGCAAACGCAAGGACATGTTTCGCGACGAATTCCTGCATGCGCTGAAGCTGCTGCAAGACGGCACGCCGCGCGCCGATCTGCGATCGTCCTGGGGCGGCGCGGTCGGCCTGACCCAGTTTCTGCCGTCGGAAATCTACCGGCACGGTGTCGATTTCGACGGCGACGGGCGTGTCGATCTCGTGTCCTCGGTGCCCGACGCGCTGGCGTCAGCCGCCAGGCAACTCGCCAACAAAGGCTGGCAGCGCGGCCAGCGCTGGGCCTACGAGGTCAAGGCGCCGCCGAATGCCGACTGCTCGATCGGCGTGCCCGACGTCACGTTGCCGCTCGGCCAGTGGCTGAGTCGCGGCTTCGTGCTGGCCGATCGGCGGCCGTTGAGCGCCGCGGAACGGGCTATCCCGGCGTCGCTGTTACAGCCGGAAGGCAGCTACGGCCCGGCCTTCCTGACGGCAAAGAACTACTACGTGATCAAGGAATACAATTTCTCCGACCTCTACGTGTTGTTCGTCGGTCATCTGGCGGACCGCATTGCCGGGGGCGGCGGCTTCGTGACGCCGTGGAGCAAGTCGGCCCAGCTCAAGACAACCGAGGTCGAGGCCATGCAGGGCAAGCTGACCGCGCTTGGGCTCTACCGGGACAAAATCGACGGCAAGGCTGGCATGCTGACCCGCGCCGCGCTCGGCGCCTATCAGAAGGCGAACGGCCTCAAGCTCGACTGCTGGCCAACGGCGGCGGTGCTTGACCACATGCGGCGCTGAAAGGTCCGGATACGCAAAAGCCCGGAAACTTTCGTTTCCGGGCTTTGAAGTCTTTTGCGCGAAGAACGCCGCTTAGCGGCAGACCCGGACGCGCTGCGAACGCCAACCGTAGCCGTCCCAAACCCGCTCGCGGGTCGTGTAGCAGTGGCGGCGGTGATAGGGGCGGCCGTAATAGACCGGCGCCGGGCCGTAGTAGCTCGGGCGACCGTAATACGCTGGACCACCGTAATAGCCGCCGCGCGCATTGGCGGTGGAACCGATGATGGCGCCGAGCGCTAGGCCGCCGATCACGCCGGCGGCGACGGCGCCACCGTTGCCGCCGCGGCGGGCTTCGGCCTGCTGCGGCGTGGCCACGGCCACGCCGACAACGGTCGCGGCGGCGGCGAGAACCGTCAGGGTCTTGGAGAACTTCAGCATGAAGCACCTTCCTTGAGAGGATCTGTCTGTTGGGCCATCGCTGGCCGTATCGATTGAACGGACCGGCTGGTGTTTTCCTGCGGCCTCTTTTCGCAGAAATTTCGCCCGTATTGACGAGCACTTTCAGCTTATTTCCGTGAATAGGGAGTGAATGGACCGGCCCAATAAATGCCGCGATCCGGCGCGGGCGGGAACCCACCTCCGGAACCGGAACCAGAGCAGGGCTCAGGTGCGGCGGCGTGAAGATCGGGCGGCGCGGCGCTTGGCGGATTTTGCGGCCGCCTTCGCCGAGCGCTTGCGCGCCGCCGTTTTGCGCCGGCGCGGCTTGAGTGACTGTTGCCCGACATTGCGCAGGAACAGCTTCTCCAACGGATAGCTCAGCCGCCGCACCGCCTTGGCCAGCGGCAGCCATTCGACGGCAGCGATGTCCTTCATCAGGTCATGGGTGGGCTGGAGCGCCGCCTGCATGCGCCAGAACTGCACCACCTTCGAACGGCCCTGGACCCGGTAGGTAATGGCGCCGACGAACTCGCGCACGCGCACGCGGTGGCCGGTTTCTTCCAGCGCTTCGCGTTGGGCGCCGGCGACCGGATCCTCGTTGCGCTTGAGCTTGCCGCGCGGCAGCACCCAGCGGTCGTCTTTACTGCGCTGGACGACGGCAATCCGCAGCCGCGGTCCGCCGCGTACCACAATGCCTCCCGCCGCGTGAATCGTCTTGTCGGCCATGCTCACCTTTAGACGATTCGTTTAGCAAAATTGCGCTCTTCATGCAGTTAAATGCAGGGCGGCGCTGCGGCCTCGCTGTGGGTAACGTGCAATTCAGTGGCCTGTCATCGGCCTTTGTTCGAGTCGTAATCCGACCGTCATTGAACGAGGACGTCGCGGCACAAAAAATCCGGCGGGTCCTTGCAAGACCCGCCGGAGAATCAGGCTCGTACGATCGGCGTCGCCGCCTAGTTGAATTTCAGCCCCGCCGCCTTGGCGATCTTGAGGTTGAGGTCGATCTCGCGCTTGTTCATCGCGTCCATCTCGGTCGGCGACAGCGGCGCCGGTTCGACACCCTGCTTCGAGAGCTTTTCCTTCACGTCCGGCAGCGCCAGCGCGATCGTGACTTCCTTGTGCAGGCGATCGATGATCGGACGCGGGGTCTTCGCCGGTACCAGCAGGCCGGTCCAGTAGTTGTAGTCCGAATTGGCAAAACCTGCCTCAAGCGTGGTCGGAACATCCGGCAGCGACGGCGAGCGCTTGGCCGAGGATACGGCGAGCGGCACCAACTGCTTGTTCTGGATGAACGACATCGCGGAAGAGATGCCCATGAAGACGAAGTCGACGCGCCCGGTCATCACTTCGGTAAGGGCCTCCGGTCCGCCGCGGAATGGTACATGGGTGCCTTTGAAGTCGGCGCTGACGCGGAAGCGTTCGGCCGCCCAGTGGGTGGCGCTACCGACGCCAGCCGAGGAATAGGTCATGGTGCCCGACGCCTTGGCCTTCTCGGCGAATTCCTTGACCGTCTTGATACCCGCGTTCGGATTGACCAGCAGCACGTTCGGCACGCTGCCGAAGCAGGCAACGCAGGCGAAATCCGCGACGGCATCATAGGGCAGGTTGGGATAGGCGGCCGGTGCGCCGGAATGCGCAGCGGCATTGATCAGCAGGGTGTAGCCGTCCGGGTCGGCCTTGGCGACCTGCGCCGAGCCGATGCTGCCGCCGGCGCCGCCGCGGTTTTCAATGACGATGCTCTGACCGAGCTGGCGCGACACCGGGTCCATGACGATGCGGCCGATGATATCGATGGTGCTGCCGGCGCTGAACGGCACCATGGCGCGGATTGCCTTGCCGGTGGGCCAGGCGGATTGGGCGAAGCCGAGCCGCGGCAGCGCGGGCGCTGCCAAAGCCGCGGCGGTGAGAGTAAGAAAACGGCGGCGATTTTTGTCGGTCATCTGATCCTTGCTCATGCGTGTCTCCCATAAAAAAACGCGTCTTGTGACGACGCGTTGGTGTCCTGCCCATCTTGCCATGGACAGGGGAATCGGTGTGAGAAAAAACGCTCTTTTGGTATTGTGAAAAAGCCGGTACACGCCGACGGCCGTTGCATCGGGCCCGCGCCCATGGCCTAGATCGCGGCCAATTTGACGCAACGGAGAACGCCATGACGACCTTCACCTGGGACCACATCCATCTGCGCACGCCGGATCCGGAGGCGACCGCACAATGGTTCGAGCGCATGTTCGGCGCCGAGGTGATCCGCACCATGCCGGAGGGCAAACCGCGCATCGACATCAAGCTTGGCGGCGCCATGATATTCACCGCGAAGGTCGCGCCCGGTGACGGCGTCAATGCCGCGCCCGTCACACCCTATCAGGGTCTCGATCACTTCGGTCTCAAGGTGACCGACATCGACGCCGTTGCCGCCGAGCTCAAGAAGAAAGGGGTCGAGTTCACCCAGGAGCCGCATTCGCCGCGTCCCGGAATCAAGGTCTGCTTCCTGCGCGGACCGCAGGGTATTTCGATCGAAATCCTCGAGCGCAATTCGAAGTTCTCCTGAGAGCAGCGCGCGATGCAGCGCGGCAAATTGCCCGCTGCATCGCGGCCATATTGCATGGGACAGGCGGTCGTCTCGGGTTGCCATGACCGCCTTTGACGCTTAAATGCGATCCGGGGCCGTCGGCGCAGGATATAGTGATGTTGAAACTCGGACTCGCGACGATCGCGGCCTTTATCATTGCAACGCAGGCCGCGAGCGCCGATCCGAAATTTGAGCGGACCCTGTTGCGGCTGGCCCCGTCCGAGCGACTCGAGCAGCTTTGCGCTTACGCAACGATGGTGAATGTGCGCAAGGATGCCCGCAAGTTCCGCCCCGACCGCGCGGTCGCCAATGCCGCCGCCCAGTCCAGTGTGAAGGGCAACACGCTCAAGACCGCCGGTGGTGCTTTTCGCAGCCAAGGCAAATGGTACGCCATTTCGTTCACGTGCACCGCGACGCCTGACCGCCTGAAGGTGGTGTCGTTCGACTACAAGGTCGGCGCGGAAATTCCGGCCGGCAAATGGGCCGGCTACGGCCTTTGGCAATGAAGGTGCGCTAGTTTTTCGGGATGGTGTCCGGCGGACTGCCTTCCGCGCCCATATAGACCACCAGAATGCGCACCGGCTCCGCGCCGACGTTGTCGCCGAAGTGCTCGACCTTCATCGCCTCCATGAACGCATCGCCTTTGCGGTAGAGGCGTTTGCCGTGGGCGCCGTAGTCGACGCTGAGTTCGCCGTCCAGAATGTAGGCGAACATCGGCACACCGTGCTGATGGGTGATAGTCTTTGCGCCGGCCGCGACCGTGACGATGGCGGCGGTGACTTTGGCGGCGCCGGTGACCGGATAGCGGATCGTTTCGCCGACGATGTTGGTACCGGTTGAAAACAACGGTACCAGCGGATAGCCCTGAGGCCGTTCTTGCGCGCTGGCCAGTCCGGCAAGACTGAGCGTCATTGCGACGACCGGCAGAAAACCTTGCTTCATCAGTTCATTTCCCCGACTGCCGAATGATCCAGGGCGATCGTTCTACTGGTGCTGCACCACAACCTTCGTGCCGACCGGCACGCGGTGGTACAGATCGATCGCGTCATCGTTGACCAGCCGGAAGCAGCCGGACGACACCGACTGGCCGATTGTTTGCGGCGCGTTGGTGCCGTGGATGCGGTAGACAGTGGCGCCGATATACAAGGCGGCCGCGCCCATCGGATTGCCGGGACCGCCCGCCATCCAGCGCGGCAGATAAGGCTGCCGCTCGATCATCTCCGGCGGCGGCGTCCAGTCCGGCCATTCGGCCTTGCGGGAAATGCGGTGCGTGCCGCCCCACTGAAATCCATCGCGGCCGACGCCGACCCCGTAGCGCAGCGCCGTGTTGTTGGGCTGAACCAGATAGAGGAAGCGATCGGCGGTGTTGACGATGATCGTGCCGACGGGATGCTCGGTGCGATAGAACACCGGCTGCCTGCGGAATTCCGGCGGCAATTCCGACTCGCGCGCAGTGTTGTCGACGCCGGGAGGCGGTTCTTCCATCGTGGGCGGCGGCGGCGGCGCAAATCTCTGCGCATGGGCCGTGGCGCTCAGCGTCAGCATGCCAGCGCATACCAGAATATAAACCGACAGCGGCGCGATCATGGGGCGATTTCGCATGGCGTGGCTCGCAACCTTGTCTGCAGAAGTTAATATGCGTTAACCGGAAACCTTCGAATTCCTGTCCCGCATCATCGATAAACGTCGAGCAGGTGCTTTACAATCGGCCTTGCCAGACCCCGCCGGCAATGGGACTTTGGGGCATCTGAACTCTCGCGAAAGTCGAACCATGCACGCGCGATTCCCGGCAATTTCGGTATTGCTGTTGAGCGGCCTCTGCGGCGGTCCGGCGGCGTCGCAAGAGGCGCGGGACATGCGGCTGGCCGAGGCCGGATTTGTCATGCGGGTCGCGAAAACCGCGCAGGAAATGGAGCGGCTGAAAAAGTTGCCGGCGCGCAAGATGGTGGCACGCACCATCGCTGGCAAGCGTTTCTATCTTTACGCCGATCCGGCGACTTGCCAGTGTGTCATGGTCGGCGATCAGCGGGCGCTGCAGGCGTTCCGGGATATGCCGGCGCTGCCCCCGACGGCGCTCAATGTGCCGCCGGCCGGCGTGGTGCCGGAAACCGAGATAATCGCCGATATGGACCGCGATCTGGGCAGCGATATCGAGCCGAACGACATCCTTTCTGCGCCGTTCTGACGGAACCGGCCGATTTTCGGCTCTAGCCAAAGCGGCTGCCCATGCCCATATATTAGGCTGTTCCGGTGCAAACGCGCATGAAATCCCCGGATATGCTAGAAGCAGCGTGATGACACGGCGCACGACCGATTCGCGGCAAGCGGCTGAAAATGCCTTCAAGGCGGCGACCGCCAAGCCGGTGGAATCCGTGCCAAAGGCTCCGGCGATCCCCGGCGTCAAGGAGATGGTTTCCTTGCGCATCGATCGCGACGTACTCGATTTCTTTCAGGAAGACGGGCCGGGCTGGCAGGAGCGCATCAACGACGCGCTTCGTATCGCCGCCGGCAAGTAAAAGCGCGCCTCTGGGCGCGGGTCGGGCGGTGTCGCACGGCCAGTCCGATGTTTCAGTCATTTTTTTACCATGGAGGCCGCAATGGCAGACGACGCAGCGACGACGGCGGCGAACAAGCAGTTCCGCAAGCAGCGGCAGGCCGAGGACGGCAAGCGCGCGATGATGGATTATGAAAGCACCGCCAACGCCAACCGCGCCAAGACGGCACGGCTGCGGGCGCTCCGTCTTGCCCGCGATGCCGCCGAGGCGGAAGCTGCCGCCAATGCTCCGCCCGAGCCGGCGAAGAAAAAGAAAGTGTCCAAGAAAAAGGCGGATGTCTGATGCCGACGGCGGGTGGTGGCGGTTACTTGGTCTCCACCCGCGTAAATACTGTGGCAACGCCGACGAGCACCGGCACGATGAGGCACCAGAAGCCTGCCAGCCAATAGAGCAGAGCGGACACCGCGCAGCCGGCGGCGAAGTAAAAAATACTGAATGACAGGCGGCCGAAGCGGGTGCGGATTTGCGCTGCCGCTTTCGGCTCGGCGCCCATCAGCAGATCGACGGCGTCGATCGTTGCCTGCGTTGTCGAGCCGGTCATCAGCGTGGTCGGCGGCAGGCTGGCAAAGTGCACGCGCTGCACCGCGTTCTGTAAGGCCATCGCGGCGATCGCCGCAAAACCGGTCAGCAACGCAACCGGACTGTCCGGATTGGGGAACGGCCCGAAGCCGGTCGCGAGCGCGAAGAACGCAAACAGCAGCGCGACCTTGGTCGCCATCAACACGCGCAAGACCGGCATATTTCTCGCCCGCATGGCCGTGCCGGCCACGCGCGCCAGCGCAATCACCAGAATGAATTCCGGCAGCGCCAGCGATTTGCCGATGATACCGTGGTTGTCGAGCAGCAGCGCGGCGCCGAGCGTGACAAAGTTTCCGGTGACATGCGCCGTGAACAGACCGGCCAGTCCGAGAAAGCCGGCGGTGTCGACAAAGCCGGCATTGAAGGCGAGCAGGGCCGAAAGCGCTGCCGGTCCGCCGAAGGTTTTCATGGACGTCCCGCCGTTGTTACCGCCGCCGCTGCGGCCAGTCGATCACCTCGGCGCAATACAGCGCCCACCAGACGATCACCGGCTGCAAAGCAAGCCGTGGGCCATGATACCACCACGACGAAGGCAGCGGAGGGATATCGATGCCGTCAAGGGCGTGCTTGATGTTGGCGGGAAAAACGCAGATCGCGTAAACCGCGAGCGCGATGCCAGCCCATTTGCGCAGCCGGCGCGTCACCAGGGCCAGCGCCGCCGCGAGTTCGAACAAGCCGGTAACGAATATCAGTTGCGGCGCGAACGGCACCCAGTCCGGCGTGATTTGCAGCAACGTGGCTGGTGCCCGCAGGTGGGCGATACCGGCGGCGGCAAAGAAGGCCGCCAGCGTCCAGCGCATCATCGCGCGGACCGATCCCGGGGCGGGGGTCACGCCGGGCGCTGCGCCCTTACTCCTTGTCCTTGATGGTGGTTGTGGGGCGGTCACTGCCGCTGGCGGTTTCGGTGTGCCACTTGCCCTTCTCGTCTTCAAACTCGATGACCTCGGTCTCGCCGGGCACCCGCTGTTCGGCGGCGGCCATCTGCGCCGCTTTCAACGCCGCGGCGTGGGTCGGGAAGCTCTCCGAGAATACGCCGTCGACCTTGTAGGCCCAGCCGCCATCATGTTCGACGATCTCATAGGTCACTTCGGCCATCGGACACCTTTAGTTTGTTACGTTGCTGACCCTAACGTAGGCTGCGCCTTGAAGGTTGCAACAGCCGTGTCAGCCTGCGCCGGCCGCTTCAGCGATGAATTGGCATTTCTCCTGTTGCTGGTTAGGCTTGGGCAGGACAACATCGGAGCAACGCCATGGCCTTTGCGGTGACCAGCAACGATTTCAAGGACGGCGACTATCTCGCCATGACCCATGCCGGTTCGGCCGATCATGGCTTTGGCTGCGCTGGCCAGAACAAGTCACCGCATTTGTCGTGGTCGGGAGCGCCGGCTGGGACCAAAAGCTTCGCCATCACCTGTTACGACCCCGACGCACCGACGGGCTCCGGCTTCTGGCACTGGCTGGTGGTCAACATTCCGCCCGACGTCACCGAACTGGCGCTCGACGCCGGCAATGCCCAATCGCCCGGTTTGCCGAAGGGGGCGCTGCAAACCCGCACCGATTACGGCTTCGCCGGTTACGGCGGGCCGTGCCCGCCGGAGGGCGACCACCCGCATCGCTATCTGTTCACCGTCCACGCGGTGGGGGACACCCTTGCCGTCAAGGAAGACACGCCTGCGGCGCAGATCGGATTCAACCTGCATTTCAAGACGCTGGCCAAGGCGTCGCTCATGGGCCTGTTCAGGCGGTGAGATGCAAATAATCGCGCCATTCGATGGAACTTTCGGGCAGGCGACGTATTGTCACGGCGCAACCAGCCGATTCGAAGCTCCGCGCGGCGCGAGCTTGCGGCCGTTGCCTGAGCCGTCATGGCTGGCAAACCGAGGACTTCCCATGCGTTCTTCCGTACTCCGTACCGCATTTGTTGCATTCATTGCTCTGATGGGCGCCAGCCTGGTGTCGACGGCCTTTGCCGATAGCGGCCGGGTCAGCATCCGGATCGTCAAGGCCGGCTTCGTCATTGGCGGCTCGGCCGGCAGCGGCACGCTGACCTTCAAGGGACGCACTTACCCGCTGTCGATCGGCGGCCTGAGCTACGGCTTTACCTTCGGCGCCTCCGAGACGCGCCTGCGCGGCACCGTCACCAATATTCGCCGTCCTTCGGATATTGAAGGCGTCTATGGTCAGGCCGGCGCCGGCATCGCCGCCGGCAAGGGCGCGCAGGGCGTCGTGCTGACCAACCAGAATGGCGCCGTGCTGACGCTGTCGGGCGAACAGACCGGCGTCATTGTCAGCGCCGATCTCAGCGGACTGGTGCTGTCGCTGAAGCGTTAGGCGCATAGAGCGCGACTGATGAAGGATGAGGCCGGACAGGGAATCCTGTCCGGCCAATTTTTTACGATGCCATGACTTGCGCCGCGAGAAAAAAAATGCCGGATTGTCTCGCAACGAAAATCGCGAGGACACGATCATGGCGCATAGTGAAACAATCGAAAGCTCCGGCTTTCCGCTGGGCTTCAAGTTAAACCAGGGCGGCGATCGCTCGGCGCTGATCGCCGGCGCCAGTGGCCGCGACGTCTTTCTTGCGGAAGCGCGGCAGATTGGCGGGCATCAGAAGGAATGCGTGGTGCGTGAAGGCGCCAAGGGCACCACCTTCCGCACCGTCAGCGACGAGGGCGCGCAGCTCAAGGGCACCGATCTCGCGCCCTTTCCGCTTGGCTTCTATAATGCCGGGCTGAGCGCCGATCTCGCCAACCGCGTCATTGCCATCGCCCGCGCCCGGGCCATCACGCTCAACGACCTGACGATCGACCTGCACAACCGCTACTCGATGACCGGCTCGTTCTTCCAGGGCACCGGCATCGGCTCGGCCGAGCCGGCGCGGATCAAGGTGCGCGTCGCTTCGCCGGCAAGCGCGGCGCAGATCGACGCGCTGGTCGAGGATGCCGGCGCCGCCTCGCCGGCGCTCGCCACCATGCGTATGGCGCTAGAGAACACCTTTGCGCTTTACGTCAACGGCCGGCGGCGCCAGGTGACGCGGCTGCCGGCCTCAAGCGCTCCCGACGCCGCCGACCCGTACGTCACATACCGCGCCGTACCGGCGCCGCTCGAAGGCGACGCCGCGCCGCGCGACCTGATCTACAAGTCTGGCCAGACGACCAAAGGCGACTTCATCTTCATGGCCGCGGAAACCAAAGGCCGCGTCGTCATCGATGTGGCCGGCACGTGCCGCCTGCGCGATCCGGCCGGCCTGACCGAGACCATCGTGCGGCTCGGCTTTCCAGGCACCAGCCACTTCGCCATCCGCTCCGACGAGCGCGGCAATCAGGACACGGCGCCGAGCGGGCTGTCGCTAACGACCAGCGGCGTCGTCTACTGCTACATCACGCAATTGCTGCGTTACATCGAACACCAGAAGCTCAAGATCCGCGGCGTACGCGTGGTGCAGGCCTCGCCCTATACGCTGACCGGCGCGCCGAAGGATGGCTGGCGCGGCAGCGCCGAGGCGGTCGACACGCATCTGTTCCTCAACGGCGAGGAAAGCGACGACGCCTATGAGACGCTGATGACCGTGGCCGCGCGCACCTGCTATCTGCACGCGGCGCTCGGCGCGACCTTGCCGCCGGTCATCGAGGTCGAGCACGGCGAACAGGCGGCGGCGTAGGCCGGATCTGGCGCCGATGGAACCAGCCGCCCCGCCAGCGGTTGGTTCCATGCGGCGCCGATAACGGCGCCATTGCGGTTTTTCAGGAGAATTTCAGATGGAATATGGCGGGCTGTTTGGCCTTATCATTCTGGCGCTCGACATCTGGGCCATCATCAAGATCCTGCAGAGCGGCCGGTCGACCGGATCCAAGGCGGTCTGGATCATTGTCATTCTGTTGCTGCCGGTCCTCGGCCTGCTGCTGTGGCTGTTGTTCGGACGGCGATAAGCCCCGGCGCAACGGCGCAACGGCGCGGCTGAAATTCGGCTAAGCCTCAGGACTCATCTTTCGTCTTGCGGCCCTTTGGCTGACCATGTTTGGCGATGAAATCGTGCGTCTCCGCGATCTCGCGCGTCAACACGATGGTCAGCACGACGCGGATCGCCACGATCGCCGCCAGCACGCCGACATTATTCCAGTCCGGATGCAGCACGGTGGCGACCAGGTCGGCGCCGATGAAGATATCGAGCGCCAGCAGCAAATGCACGCCGAGCCGTTCGCGGATCGACGACGCGCGCACGAACAAATGCGACGAATGCTCCACCGTGCGCAGCCGCAGGAAACTCAACGCCGCCTCAACCACGCCCCAGATCACGATCAGCACGCCGACGGCGCCGATCGCAAGGCGGAGGATGTCGAGAACGTCGCGGATGGTGTCGATCGGCATGCTGGCTTCCCACGTGGACGCCGCACCGTAGCATCTCACGCTTCGCGCGGCGACGACGCTATTCCCAGCAGCCCGCGTCGCTGAGCTCACGGCGCCAGCGACGCGACGCACTCGATCTCGATCAGCATCGCCGGATCGGGCAACGCCTGCACCACGCAGGTGGTGCGGGCCGGGTAGGGCGCCGGCCCGAAGGCGTCGGCGTAGAGCCTGTTCATGGTCGCGACGTCGGCCGCGCGCGTCAGCAGCACGTTGACCTTCACGAGCCGCCGCATGTCGGTGCCGGCCTCGCCGAGAATGCGTTTGATGGCGGCGACGACAAATCCGAACTGCGCTGCGAAATCCTCCGGCAACTTGCCGCTGTCGTCGAAGCCGGGAATGCCGGACACGAACAGCAGGTCGCCCACCTTGGCGGCATAGGACAGCGGCGGCGCCTTGATGCCGGGCGGCGGCGGGATGTGGCTGATGGGCATCGGATCCTCCGAAGGGGCGTTTCACGAATAGCCGGACTCGCGGCATGACAGTCGAGAGTTTGTCGCGAGTCCAGCGCCGGCCACCGTCATGGCCGGCACGGCCGTGACACTTGTCCCGGCCATCCACGTCTTGCTTGGGATTGAAAGGTAAGTCGTCATGCCCGGCACAAGCCGGGCATGACGCCGAGTGTGACGCGCCGCAACGTATTTCCGCTCATGCCCGCGGACGCGGGCATCCCGTCTTTGCCGCGTCGCCTGAAGCACTGGGTCCCCGCTTCCGCGGGGACGAGCGGGGTGAGTGAGCCGATTCAATTGTCAAACAGCGCATTCTCACCGTAGCCAACGCTCCGCTGCCCGTGTTCTTTGCGGCGCCGGGTGCGCCGTCATTCCCAGCCGCAACGTCCATTCCCCCGAACGAGGGGAGCGGAGCGCCGGGAAACGCGAGAGCTTGCGAGGCTCTCGGAGTGGCCGGCGCGGCCACCCGACACGTCTGCGAAACGTGTCCTCTCCGCTTGCGATCGCGGAGCGGGGCCGTGCTTCCCGGCGCCCGACCGACGCCTTTTGGGCATCGCTATCCGGCGGACTTTCGCCCGCCTTCGTCGGGGCCACGTGCAGCCATTGAAGGCAGACCCCCGTAGTGAGGCCGGACGGCTCCCCAGGGCCTCCCGGGTGCGGGGTTACGAGCCCCGCCCGCGGGCGCCGCATCCGATCCCGTCTTCGTTGCGTCTCCGGAGACGCCCCTCGATGGACCGGACAGAGTGAGAGTATTTAAACGCACTTATATACTTGACTTAGCAGACGGGATTTGAGACAAAGGGGTCAGGAGATAGCCATGACCGCTTTGAACGCACCCGAATTCACCGACGAAACCGCCGCCGTTGCCCATGTCGAGGCCTCCCGTTGGCCCGATGGCGTCAACTGCCCGCACTGCGGCTCCGTCAACGTCCACCGCATGGGCGGCAAGACCCAGGCCGGGATGTTCCTGTGCAATGACTGCCGCGACAAGTTCACCTGCCGCACCGGCACCGTCATGGAGCGCTCCAAAATCCCGGTCCATAAGTGGTTGCTGGCGATCCATCTTATGTCGGCCTCGAAAAAGGGCATGTCGGCGCACCAACTGCATCGCATGCTTGGCGTGACCTACAAATCAGCTTGGTTTCTGGCGCATCGCATCCGCGAGGCCATGAAGCTTGACGACAAACCCGCCCCGATGGGCGGCGAAGGCGGTCAAATCCAAGCTGACGAAACCTATTACGGAAACACGTCCAAGCGTTCCAAGTCCTACCGCAAGGGCCTGAAGCGCAAAGAAGCTATTCTTGGCGTTGTCGATCCCGACACTGGCGAAGCCCGCGCGTTCCATATGGAATTGGGCGCTGGCGTTCCTGTGGTCCGCGAAATCATCGTCAAGCACGCCGACCGCGCGTCGGTTTTGGTGTCAGACGAGTCGAAGCTTTACACCAAGCTTGGTAAGGAATTTGCCTCGCATGAAACGTTGCTGCACTGGGGCCACGAATACGTAAACAAGAACGGCTTCACCACGAACAACGTCGAAAACTTCTTCGGCACGTTCAAGCGCGGTATGCGCGGCACCTATCACTTCTGCGGCTCGCAGCACTTGCAGCGCTACTTGAACGAATTCGCCTTCCGTTATTCCAACCGTTCGGGCCTTGGCGTCGATGACGTTGCCCGCGCGGCGCTGATACTGAAAGGCGCGGAAGGCAAGCGGTTGACTTACCGTAGTCCTCACTAAAATCCGGAATAAACGGCACTTCGCTAGGCGGTTTCTGGCTTGGCGGAAGCGCCGGCCGCGAACCTGATATACTCACAACCGAATCGGTGGGGAGCGGGTGGTCAAGACCCACTCCCCGAACGCCCTACGGCTTTCACGGAGCCAAGCGCAGGGCGCTATTTGTATTGCGTGATCAACGGCTCCCAAGCGATTAGGAGAGAGCCGTGACTGATTCAGAGAAAATCCAAGAACTGGAAACTCGGATAAAAAGCCTCGAATCCGAGCGCGAAAAGATGTGGCAAGCGATCAATTCCCTGCGCCACAATCCCGCAATAGACCAGCCGCGCATGGATAGGATCATGCAGCAGCGCTACGGCGTCAGACCGCAACTCGCTAGCCGCTAGATTTAGCAGACGATTTTCGAGGCTCTAGCTTGGCCTTTTTTGCGGGCCGCGCTTTTGCGCGCGGTTTACCGACCTTCATGTCAGCGTGGGGCTTGGGCTTCGCGCTCAATAGATTGCCCAGAACGCGCCTAAATTCAGGGTCTTTTGTTGGGTTCGATTTAGCCATGACCGATAGCGCAACCCTCAAGATTGAGCGGGCCTCGAAACACGTCCAAGATCTTACCAAGCTTCTCACAGAGAAGCGCGCCTTCTCTTACGTCATTGAGACAAATACACAGACCCGCGAACGCGCCACGTTCGCCAAAAAGGACGAAGCCGTCGTAAACGAGGCAGCCATAATCTGCGGTGACGTGGTCCACAACCTTAGGACCGCACTGGATCACGCCTTTTGGGAAATCGTCTCCCCCCACGTGACCAGGGACGAAGAGAGAGCCGTCCAATTTCCGTTTTGCCGAGAACCGCACCGGCTTGACAAAGCCATAGCGCAGAGATTCGCCCATCGTGTCGGACCCAACTTCGTCGAGGCAATCCGGAGCCTTCGGCCACACACGAATACGGGAGGGAACCAATTTCTCTGGCTGGTTTATGATTTCGACCGTGGGGACAAGCACAGACTTCTGACCCCAATAGCAAACTACACATTCCTGAGCGGCTCCCAAATCAGGCGACAGGGCGTGCCGGACTTCCCTTTTCACGTCCAAATTGGCTTCGGCCAGAACGAACGCGACGTCTGTTGGCATTTTGTGGGGCCAATACCCGCCGATCTGCTTGGTACCCCCAGCCCATCCGCGCCACACATATTCGAGCGCGAACTGGAGGTTGCCGTTGATATAGTTTTCCCAATCCGGGTGGAGATCAACCGGCCCAAGACCCCGGTCATCCAAACCCTCAACAGGATGATCCACGCAACCAGAGAGGCCGTCTCGACCATCCGCGCGGCCATTTGAGAAATGACCCATGGCCAGCCCACTCCTAGGTTGGCACCTCTGCACTTAACTTATTGGGCTGCTCTGTCGAAGGACAAAATACCTCCGAACGGCGCTAAGTCAAGTATATAAGTGCGTATTTAAACCTAGGGATAAAGTCAAGAGGCTGTTCCGCGTCATTCCGGGACGCGAGCCGTTTTGGCGAGCGAGCCCGGAATCCATAAACACAAACCGGGGTTGTGGATTCCGGGCCCGGCGTGAAGAACGCCGTCCCGGAATGACGGCGCATCTCGCAAGCCCGCGCGCTACGCCGGATCGGGCGTCGCCAGGCACGGGTCGAGCACGACGTGGTTGAGGTCGAGCCGCCGGTAGCCGCCCTTGACGGTGACGCGGTCGCCCGCCTTCATCTCGTTCTCCTGATAGGCGACGCACATCACGCGCATGTCGCTGCACAGCACGAAGTACCACAGCGCGCCGTCGGTCCGCACCAGCGTCAGCGTTCCGGCGAGCGACAGGTCGACGCGGAAGCCGGGGAAGTCGACGCCCTCGGCCTGGGCGCGCAGCTCCTCGCAGCGCGCCACCTGCTGCGCCGGCTGATCGCCCTGCGAGAAGGCCGGCCGGTTGACGAAGAAATCCGCCGGCGGCGGCGGCGACATCTCGGACGCGGGTGGCGTCTCCCGACTCTCCGGCGCGCGCGGGCCCTCCTGCGCGTGCGCGCCGGCGAGCAACGTGAGCGTGAGGCAGAGAGCGGCGAACATTTTCATAAGGGCGCGGCCGGTGGAGAGGAGGCCGGAGTGGAGAGGGGGATTGTGGTGGGAGATGGGCGGGGGACGCTTGCGTCGGGGTTGGCTTCGTAGCCCGCAGGAAGCGAAGCGAAATGCGGGGAGAGATCGTCCCGGATTACGCTGCGCTCCATTCGGACTACAGTTTACGTCCGCGCCTCGCGACCGTGCCAGAGCCGCAATACCAGCAAGTCGCCCGGCTCCGGCAGGAGCGTGTAACGGACGATGTAGCCCGCCGCGCCGAATGGGATCACGATCTGGCGAACATCGGCGTCGTCGGTGGGACGGCCGAGATCGGGAAATTCCTCGACGCGTTCGAGGGCCGTGAAGATGACGCGCAGGGCGCGTTTGGCGGCCTCGGGATTATTGATGTCGAGAAATTCGCGGACCCGCTCGATGTCGAGCGCAGCATCCGGCGAAAAGCGGATCATCCAACACGCTGCGCCTTCGGCCGGGGCAGTTCCTTGTCCGTGCCCCAGCTTTCGACCCAGGCTTTCACGTCGTGCAGCGGAATTGCCTCGCGCGAACGCTTGAAGGCGTCGAGGCGGCGGCGGTCCTCGGCGATATCCGGGTTGCCGATATCGACGACCGAATCGAGCAGGGCCACGGCTTCGGCCAGCACGGCGGCTTCATCCTGCCCGCGCTCGGCCGCCATCTCGCGCAAGCGCGCGTCTGTCGCGGGGTCGAGTGAGATGCTGCGGCGGATGAGGTTCATGGGAGAAAGGTTAGGGCGCAAGGGGAGATTTGTCGAGGTGAGGGGATTAGGTTTGTAGGCTGCATGAAGCCAACGGGTCCGCGCGAAGCGCCGCCCGATGACAGGCTTAGCTACATGCGGGCGGCATCAGTTAAGGCCCCGGATTACGCTGCGCTCCATCCGGGCTACTGTTGCTAAACGGCCTCCTGCCGCCATCGCGCTTGACCCGCCCTATATATTGGGGGTACAAAAAATACGATGAGGGTCACCTTCGATCCGTCGAAGCGCGATCTGACGCTCAAGCACCGCGGGCTCGATTTCGCACGGGCGAGTGAACTGTTTGCCGGGCTGACGGCAACCATCACCGATGAGCGGTTCGCCTACGGCGAGGTTCGGTTCATCAGTGCCGGCAGGCTTGACGGGCGCCTGGTGGTGACCGTTTGGACGCCGCGTGGAGAAGCCCGCCACATCATCTCGATGAGACATTGTCATGCCAAAGAAGAAAAAATCTGGGAAAGCCGCGTGGAGCGATCCGGATGATGCACCGGAGCTGACGGCGGAATTCTTCGACCGCGCCGAGATCCGGCACGGCGACAAGGTGATCCGGCGCGGTCGGCCACCGCTCGACAATCCGAAGCAGGCGGTGAAGCTGCGGCTCGATGCCGATGTGCTGGCCGCCTATCGCGCGACCGGCGACGGCTGGCAGACAAGGATCAATGCGGATTTAAGGAAGGCGAGGAAGCTGAAGGCGGGGTGAGCTTCGTGGCGACTCTGCGCCTTGACCGCGACGTGCTGGATTTTTTTTCCGGAAGACGGCCCAAGTTGGCAGGAGCGGATCAATGCGGCGCTGAGGAAGGTCAGTGGGAAATAGGATGCCTTAGCCCGCATGGAGCGAAGCGCAATGCGGGGCGGTCGAAAAGGTGACCCCGGATTTTGCTGTGCTTCATCCGGGCTCCGGTTGCTCAATCCGCCTCATGGTGAGGAGCATCGCGAAGCGATGCGTCTCGAACCATGGCTGCCCCATCCTTCGCGACGCTCCTGCGGAGCTCCTCAGGATGAGGCGGAAGCTGGGTCCGCGCTTTTAGCGAAGAGAGGCCGCGCCGCCCTTCATCCCTTCGCTCCGCAACAAGAGCACGCGGTTACCTGACTAAAGCGGTACTCGATTTCGACCTCGAGGTTTTCGGTTCGGTTGCCGCCCAATTCCAGCCGCACGCGTTGCAGGATTGGCTCTGGCTTTTTTCCGCATTCCAGCTTCACGACGTGGACTTCCGAGGCTCCCCAAGGGCGGCCGCCTTCGAGCATGGCCGAAAGGCCCTTCTCCTTTTGCGGATTTTCGATCATCTCGGACATGACATCGAGTTGCCTGGGAGACTCGCACCCCACTTCGGTAATTCCGACGCGGGCATTGACCGGGTACCACCCCGTCCAAAAATCGTTGTGGCGTTTGCCGATGCGAACGTAAGACCCGTTGGCTGTCGGATAGTTAAACTGATTGCCATCAAGATGGGACACGAAACTGAGCTCGGCCCATCCGTCGAGGAATCCGGGCTTGCCGCTGATATAGCGAAAGCGTTGAAGCCGGGCCTCGAACACACAACTCCCACAGCATTTGGGTGGCGGCGGCGGTGAGGGTGGCGCTTTTTCCTCTTTGCAGCAACATTGACACATGATGACGCAGCATCCTTTGGATTCGGGTTTCGGTTCCTGGAAGTCGTCAAGCGGGATGCGGAAAATCAAAAATTCGTCGTGGTTGTAACCGGCAAAGGGGACATACGGCGAATTGGGATATTTGGTCCTGTTGTCCCTTCCGCTGTCGTGCCAAACCCATTTGGCATCTGTGCTGATTTCGCCGACGCTTGTATTCCAGGGAGCGCCTCCGTTAGGGGCGCCGACAAAAGGCATTTTCCAGTCGGGCGCGGCTGCGGCGGCGATTGAAGCGTTGATCTCGGATTGAGACGGAAACTCATTGTTTCCCTTGTTCTTGTTTGTCGGCAGGACCCGCCATCTGGGGTCTCCGGTGTGAATACTCACCGCTCCCGAAAAAGTGCCGATCAATCCCTGGTAAGCCGAGTCATCGCTCCAGGCGATAATATAAAGATAGGACCCTCCGACGTAGGGGATTGGTGTGAGGTCCTCTCCACTGAAGATGCCGCTCGCGGAAGTGTTGGTTTCCTCTGCATACTTTGTGATGACGCTGTTCTGATCGCCCCACCAAATTGCATAGGAGTTGTCACATGAGAAATGACCGGAAATTGTCGCAGAAGGCATGAACGCTCCCCCACGCAAAAAAAAGGCGTCGGCTTTTGTAGCCCGTTAAACCGGACACACTACACGTATTAATAGAATATACAATCATATTAAACCTGAAACTGAGCGAAGCATCCTCAGGGCGATGCGAACTCAAACGCGACCTTCGCCCGTCGACCAGGCAAAGAAAAAGCGGGCTATGCGCGCCTTCGGCCAACCCGCTTTAAAATATCAAATAAACAAGTCTTGGATGGCCGTGACGGAGCCGTTCGAAGAACGGCGTTCTTTCGACCTTTGCCGGCCATGACGTGCTGGGTCCCCGCTTGCGCGGGGACGAGCGGAGAGCGGCGGACGCCGTCTTACGACAGCGTCCTATTACTCTCCTTCACCAGCGCCGCATTCCGTGCCTGATGCTCGGCCTCCGACTCCAGCGCCGTGGTGTGCGGCGCCTTGGCCGCCTTGTCCGCCGCGACATACACCTGCTGGCCCATGGCGTTGAACTTGTCGGACATCTCCTTCATGCCCGCCTGTGCGGCGTCCAAACCAAGGGCTGACTTTTCGTTGTCTCCCAAACTCGCCGCATAATCCCTTACGTCCTGCGTGATCTTCATCGAGCAGAATTTCGGCCCGCACATCGAGCAGAAATGCGCCACCTTGTGCGCTTCCTTGGGCAGCGTCTCGTCGTGATATTCGCGCGCGGTCTCCGGATCGAGACCGAGGTTGAACTGGTCCTGCCAGCGGAAGTCGAAGCGCGCGCGGCTGAGCGCGTCGTCGCGGAGTTGCGCCGCCGGGTGGCCCTTGGCCAGGTCGGCGGCGTGCGCGGCGATCTTGTAGGTGATGACGCCTTCCTTGACGTCGTCGAGCAGAGCATGGCGCAGCCGAACCAGCCGATCATGGCGGCGCCGATGCCGGACGTGATGTGGTCGTAGCCCGGCGCGATGTCGGTGGTCAGCGGCCCGAGCGTGTAGAACGGCGCCTCGCCGCACTCCTTGAGCTGCTTGTCCATGTTGATCTTGATCTTGTGCATCGGCACGTGGCCGGGGCCTTCGATCATGACCTGGCAGCCCTTCTGCCACGCCACCTGCGTCAGTTCGCCGAGCGTCTCCAGTTCGGCGAACTGCGCGCGGTCGTTGGCATCCGCAATCGAGCCGGGGCGCAGGCCGTCGCCCAATGAGAACGACACGTCGTATTTGCGCATCAGGTCGCAGATCTCGTCGAAGCGCTCGTAGAGGAAGCTCTCCTTGTGCCGCGACAGGCACCACTTCGCCATGATCGAGCCGCCGCGCGACACGATGCCCGTGACGCGGTTGGCGGTCAGCGGCACGTAGGCGAGCCGCACGCCGGCGTGGATGGTGAAATAGTCGACGCCCTGTTCGGCCTGCTCGATCAGCGTGTCCTTGAACACCTCCCAGTCGAGTTTGGTCGGGTCGCCGTCGACCTTCTCCAGCGCCTGGTAGATCGGCACGGTGCCGATCGGAACGGGGCTGTTGCGCAGGATCCATTCGCGGGTGTTGTGGATGTTGCGGCCGGTCGACAGGTCCATCACCGTGTCGGCGCCCCAGCGGATCGCCCACACCATCTTCTCGATCTCTTCCTCGACCGACGATGTGACGGCCGAGTTGCCGATATTGGCGTTGATCTTCACCAGGAAGTTGCGGCCGATGATCATCGGCTCGAGTTCGGCGTGGTTGATGTTGGAGGGGATGATGGCGCGGCCGCGCGCGATTTCCGAGCGCACGAATTCCGGCGTGATGAACGCCGGCACCGCGGCGCCGAAGCTCTCGCCGTCGGCCAGCGCCGCCTCGGCGCGGTCGAGCATCTTCTTGCGGCCGACGTTCTCGCGCTCGGCCACGTAGATCATCTCCTTGGTGATGATGCCGGCCCTGGCGAATTCGTATTGCGTCACCGGCGCGTCGGCGACCGCCCGCCACGGCTTCGGCGTGTTGGGGAAATTGCGGGCGAGGTATTTGCCGGTGGCGTTGCCGTTGTCGACCGCCTTGATCGGCCGGCCGTCATATTCCTCGACGCCGCCGCGCTCCTTGACCCATTCGATGCGGGTGCGCGACAGGCCGCGCTCGACGTCGATGGTGACGTCCGGGTCCGAGTAGGGGCCGGTGGTGTCATAGACCGGCAGGTTCGGCTCCTTGGCGCTGGGATCGAGGATGATCTCGCGCACCGGCACGCGCAGCTCGGGCGCGGCGTCGGGCGCGGCGTAGACCTTGCGCGAGGCGGGTAGCGGCCCGGTGGTGACCTTCGGCGTGACGAGGTCGGCGGCGGTGACGGCTTTGTTCATGGATGTTCTCCCTGTCGTGCTTATAGCACGGTGTCGCGGGT
>LNFM01005088.1_pt1 | contig 23229 bp, 26 predicted proteins | sample 596031 | NCBI WGS metagenome assembly LNFM01 (sample SAMN04254537, study PRJNA301005) | activated carbon metagenome | isolation source: dual media filters at the Ann Arbor, Michigan drinking water treatment plant | place: USA: Ann Arbor | reverse complement strand
GAGAGGGTGGGATTCGAACCCACGGTAGGCGCAAACCTACAACGGTTTTCGAGACCGCCACGATCGACCACTCCGTCACCTCTCCGCGCTTCAGGGGTCGTCTATGGGGCGGGTGGATAGCCGGGTGCCGCGCGATGCGCAAGGGGCAATCGGCAGATTGGATCGCCGGAAAAGCCTGGCGGGATCACGGGCAGTTGCGGGGGGCGTGCCTTGGCAAGCCCGGGGGAAGGCGCTACCTCTGGGCCGGGGGCCAGATGGGTCCGCCGGTTCTGGATTGATGCCGATGCTCCTGTCTCGCCTTGCCCTTGCCGTCTTGCTGTCGACTGCCGTTCCGCTGGCGGCTGAAACCGTGGTGGAGCAACCCTCGACCGAAGCTGCGGCGGACCGGCTGGGCGAGGTTCTGCAGCTGGATGCGCTCTTCAGTGTCCTCCGGGACGAGGGTCTGGCGCATGGCACGACGCTTGAGGCCGACATGTTCCCGTCGGGCGGGGGGGGCGAATGGAAGAGCGCCGTCTCTGATATTTATGAAACCGCCCGATTGCGCGCGGGGTTTGATGCTGTGCTGGCCGAACAGCTAGCTTCGGACCCGCAGACCCTTGACGACATCACCGCGTTTTTCGGGTCGGACCTTGGCCAGAAGATCGTCGGGCTGGAGATCGAGGCCCGTCGTGCCTTTCTGGACACCGACGCCGAAGAGGCGGCCCGGGTCGCGGCTGACGACGCGGCGGCGGCGCGTGATCCGAAGGTGGCGCAGGTCCGGCGGATGATCGAGGCCGCCGATCTTCTGGAGATGAACGTGGCCGGGTCGATGTCGGGCAATCTTGCCTTCATGACCGGGATGGCGGGGACCGGGGCCTATGGCTCGGACATGCCGGAGGATCAGATTCTGTCCGATATATGGGCGCAGGAAGAGCAGGTCCGCGCCGAAACTTCGAACTGGCTCTATGCCTACCTTGGCCTGGCCTATGCGCCGCTGAGCAAGGAAGAGATGGACGCCTACATCGAGTTCTGGGAAAGCCCGGCGGGCAAGCGGCTGAACGCGGCGCTGTTCACGGCATTCGACCGGGTGTTCCGGCAGGTGTCCTTCGATCTGGGTCGCGCTGCCGGGCGGGCGATGCAGGGGCGGGATATCTGAGGGCCCGTTTGGGGCGCTCCAGCGTGGACAGAAATTCCGGTCCAATGATTCCAATGGCTTGGCTGTGGACGTTAGGGATTTCTTAGGAGTTTCGGTGGGCAGTCGGTCCCCGGTGTCCAGTGCGGCCTGGACGACCGGTGGCCAGACTTCGCAACCGCCTTCCTTGGTTCGGCGGTCGAAATGCGATCTGGTCGAACGTGAGAGGCTCATCAAGAAAGCTTTCCATGTACCATTGGGCGCGTGCGATGAGCATGGGATCTCCGTGCCGCCGGTGATGCCATGGCGCTTCGGTCCTGTCTTGACTGCAATTGCGGTCGTGCCTTGCATGTGTGACTTGCGGCACGCGGTAGCGTTCCGGGCCGCGTGGACGACGCACCTATAGGGGGTCTTTCGTCCGAAGCCTCCTCTTGACACCCGCCCCCCGACACCGCATAAGCCCGCATCCCGACACGAGGCGACTCCTGTCGGGCTCATACATTCATGACGCCCGAAAGGGCGCGCTGTCCGAGGCGGGCCAAATCTTTCGAGAGGCGGGCCGAAACACCCGAAAGGGGGCCACAGGGCGCGGAGCAAGAGAAGGAAAGACCCATGTTTGCGGTCCTCAAGACCGGCGGCAAGCAATACAAGGTGCAGGCGGGTGACGTCCTGCGCATTGAAAAGCTTGATGCTGTTGCCGGTGACAAGATCCAGTTCAACGACATCCTGATGGTCGGCACCACTGTCGGTGCGCCGCTGGTCAAGGGTGCGGCCGTGCAGGCCGAGGTCATCGACCAGATCAAGGGCGAAAAGACCATCCACTTCGTCAAGCGCCGCCGGAAGCATTCTTCCCAGCGCACCAAGGGCCACCGCCAGCAGCTGACGCTGGTGCGCGTGACCGAGGTCCTGGAAAAGGGCGCCGACAAGTCCGGCGTCAAGGCCGCGACCGGCACTTCTGCCGCCCGCATCGCCGCGCATGAGGCCCCCGGTGCCAAGCCGGCTGCCGCCGAGAAACCGAAGCGTGCCGCCAAGGCCGCTGCAGCGCAGGAGTAACAGTCCATGGCACACAAGAAAGCAGGCGGTTCATCCCGCAACGGCCGCGACTCGGCTGGTCGTCGCCTTGGCGTGAAACTGTTCGGTGGCCAGCACGCCATTCCGGGCAACATCATCTGCCGTCAGCGCGGGACCACCTGGTTCCCGGGCGAAGGCGTGGGCATGGGCACTGACCATACCATCTTCGCCAAGGTCGAGGGCCATGTGACCTTCAAGAAAGGTCTGAAGGGCCGCACCTTCATTTCGGTTCTGCCCGCCAAGGTGGCAGCCGAGTAAGCCGAACCTTTACAATCGGAATGTAGAGGGGGGATCGGCCGAAGGGCCGGTCCCCTTTCCCGTTTTCCGGGTTCGGAACGGTCCTGGGGTTGCGAATGTGGCGCTCTGCCATGCCACGACCCAGAAAGGGCCAAACAATCGGGCGATTGCGCGGGTAACCGACAATCCCCACATGTGCTTCAAAGGAGGGAAGCCATGATTCTGGAGAAGATCGCCACTGCCGCGGTTCCGCCGGTCGAGATCGTGACCGACCGGTTCACCCTGCGCCCGGTGAAAAAGTCCGATGCCGGGCTGTTTGCGCTGTACGCTGGCGACAAGCGGGTGGCCGAAGCGACCCAGGGCATTCCCCATCCCCTGCCGCCGGGTGCTGCCGAGGCGTTCTGCGCCCGCGCGATGGCCTTTGGCGGCGAAGAGGACATCTGGGTCATGGATGGCACCCGCTCGGCCCTGCCCGAGGTGCTGGGGGTGATCTCCTTGAAGAAGATGGACCGCAACCAGTCCGAAGTGGCGTTCTGGGTAGCCCCGGCCTTCTGGAACCACGGCATCGCCTCGGCGGCGGTGCAGGCGCTGGTGACGGCCAACCCGCAGAAGAACTGCACGATGTTTGCCGAGGCGTTCCAGGACAATCCGGGCTCGGCCCGGGTGTTGACCAATGCGGGCTTCCAGTACCTCGGCGACGCCGAAAGCCATTCGGTCGCCCGCGACGCCAACGTGCCGACCTGGACCTATATCCGCAAGCTGGACTAGGGCGGTGGCGACGCACTATCGGACGGCGCGACTGACGCTGCGGCCGGTCGTTGCCTCCGACGAGGCGGCGGTCGTGTCTGCGATTGATGACATCGCGGTTTCGGGGTGGCTGGCGGTCGTACCACACCCGTATTTGGCAGCGGATTTCCGGCACTTCCTTACAGATATCGCTGTTCCGGGGGAGACATTCATCATCGAGGATAGTGCCGGCTTTGCCGGGATCATCTCGCTGGTGGGCGGCGAACACGGCTATTGGCTTCCGCCTCGGGCGCAGGGGCTTGGCTATGCGACCGAAGCGGGTCGCTGTCTGGTGGCGGCGCATTTCGGTACAAGCAATGAGCCGCTGACGTCGGGCTACTTCGCGGGCAACACGCGGTCGGCCAATGTGCTTGGAAAGCTTGGCTTCGTGGAAACGGGCCGGGATCTGAAACGCTGTGTCGCTCGGAGCGCCGACCTGCCGCACATCAACGTCCGGCTCACACACAAGGACTTCGTCTGACTTCAGCGCGGCGTGACGATCTGATCGACGTCGTCTCAGCCAAGCGGCTTGAGCAGGGCCTTCAGTGCCGCGAGCGGGTCATCGGCCCCCCAGATCTCCTCGCCGACTGCGAAGAAGTCAGTCACGGGGCCGAACTTTGCGACGAGTTCGGCCGTCAGCGCACCTTCGGCGATGATCGGGACTTCGATCACCTCGGACCACCATTCGAACAGGTCAAACTCCGCGCGGCTGCCGTCGCCCAGGGTCGTGGCACCGATGGGGCCGAAGCTGGCGTAGTCGGCCCCGGCCTCTCCGGCATTCATCCCGTCGTGGCGCGAGGCGCCGCAGTAGGCCCCGACGATGGCATCCGCCCCAAGGTCCTTGCGGGCCTTGCGGACATTCCGCGACCCGTCGGTCAGGTGGACGCCGTCAAGGCCAAGGCGTTCGGCGAGGATCAGGTGGTTGTCGATCACCACGGCCACGTCGCGGGCATGGGCCGCCTCGCGTGCGGCATCGGCGGCGCGCATCAGGATGTCTTCGTCCCGCGTGCCCAGCGACAGCCGCAGGCAGGCGATCTCGGTCCCGTCGAGGACCTGGCCGATCCGGTCAGAGAAGGATTCGGGGTCAAAGGTCGGCGGGGTGATCAGGGTGATCTGGGGGCGCTCGTCTGCGGCCATTTCGGGCTCCGGATGGGTGTTCCGGCCCGTCTATCAGCGTTTCTTCGGCTTGGCTACCTTGGGCGGCAAGGCGCGGACAGTCGCGAGGGCGAGGGCCATGACCGGCGCGCGCTTTCCGTCGTCGGCGCTGTCCTCCAGCGACAGTTCCACCATCGCGGCCATCGGGCGGTCGCCCATCATCATCGCACGAACCCCGGGCAGGGCGAGGGCGGCGGCGTAGTTGTCCTTGCCGACCCGGTACATCGTGCCCCCCTTGTGCAGGCCGCAGATCATGTTGCCGTGCGACAGAAAGCAGAGCCCGCCGAACATCTTCTGCTCGGCAACGGGCTCACCGGCCAGGTCGTCGCGGAGAAGCTGGGCAAGTCCTGGGTCAAAGGCCATCGGGGCTCTCCTTGTCAGGGGCGCGGCACTAGCCTATCTCGGCGCGAAGCTTTCGCAAAGGTGGCGCATGATCCCCCCCGTTTTCATCCTGGTCCGGCCGCAGATGGGCGAGAACATCGGTGCCGCCGCTCGGGCGATGCTGAACTTCGGGCTGGAGCGGATGCGGGTCGTGGGCCCGCGCGACGGCTGGCCGAACCCGAAGGCGGTGGCGATGGCCTCGGGGGCGGGGCGGCTGCTGGACCATGCGGGGCTGTTTGCCGACCTGCCGGGGGCGATTGCGGACTGCGACTTCGTCTTTGCCACCACGGCGCGGGGGCGGGAGCTGGTGAAGGAGGTCGTTACCCCGGAACGTGCGATGGCGATGGCCCGGGCAATGGGGGCCGAGGGGAAGCGGGTCGGCGTGTTGTTCGGGCCGGAGCGGGCCGGGCTGGAGAACGACGACATCGTCCGGGCGAACGCCATCGTGACGGTGCCGGTGAACCCGGAGTTTCCGTCGCTGAACCTCGCCCAGTGTGTGCTGCTGTTGGGCTATGAATGGCAGCGGCAAGGGGCCACGGTCCCGGCATCGGTGATGGAACTCGCGCGGACCGAGTTTGCCAACCGGGAGGAGGTGGACCGGCTGGCGGACCACTTCGAGGAAAGGCTCGACGCGGCGGGGTTCTTCTTTCCCGAGACGAAGGTCGAGGGGATGAAGGCCAACCTGCGGAACATGTGGGGGCGGCTGGGGCTGACCCGGGCCGAGGTGCAGACCTTCCACGGCATGCTGCGGCAGATCGCGTTCAAGCTGAAAAAGCAGGGCGACTGAAAGGCGTGTCCACGGTGGACAAAACGTCAGAGTGAAATGATTTCAAAGACTTGGTCGCGGTCGTTAGGAGATTCTTAACCCGGGCGTCTGGCCCTGTGGCGGGCCGTTGGACCGGGGTGTCCACCCCCCGGACCCCCGGGGATATTTGGAGAAGAGAAAGCCGTGCAGGGCCGCGCGTGACATCCGGCGCCGGGCGTGCATCTGCCGCTGCAAGGGCGGGGGGCTTGGCCTTTGGTGGGGCGCAAGGGTATCATGGCCAGATAACAAGAGCAGCAGGCGGGCAGGACGATGATCGAGGCAGCAACCGGCAAAGGTTTCACGCGGCGTGCGGGTCTGATGGTGGGAGCGGCGGCGCTGTTGTCGGCCTGTGTCGGGGGAGGTGGCCGGTTATCGGGCGGCGCAGGCGGTGGCTACCGTGCGCCGGACCCCGCACCGAGGGCGGTGCCGAATGCCGGCTGGGATGCCTGGGTCGAGGCGTTCAAGGGCCGGGCGGCTTCGCGCGGGATCAGCCAAAGCACCATCGACGCGGCCTTCCGGGGGGCGGGGTTCATTCCCGACGTCATCGAAAAGGACCGCAACCAGACCGAGTTCACCCGGACGCTGGAGGATTATCTGAACATCGCCGCCTCGGACGAACGGGTGAGCCTGGGCCGCCAGAAGTATGCGCAATACGGCAGTGTGCTGTCGTCCATCGAGAACCGTTATGGGGTCGAGGGCCATGTCGTGGCGGCGGTCTGGGGGCTGGAAAGCTTTTTCGGGACCCGGCGCGGCAATGTGCCGGTGATCTCGGCGCTGTCGACGCTGGCCTATGACGGGCGGCGGGGCGAGTTCTTTGAAAGCCAGCTGGTCGCGGCACTGAAGATCCTGCAGGCGGGGGATATCTCGCCGGGCGGTATGACGGGCAGCTGGGCGGGGGCGATGGGGCATACCCAGTTCATCCCGACCTCTTACCTTGCCTTTGCGGTGGATTTCACCGGCGACGGGCGGCGTGACATCTGGAACGAAGATCCGACCGATGCCCTGGCCTCGACTGCGGCCTATCTGGCGAAGTCGGGTTGGACGCGGGGGCTGCCCTGGGGCATGGAAGTGACCGTCCCGGCTGGGTTCAACGCGGGCCTTCTGGGGCGCGGCAAGGGTAAGTCGGCGGCGGAATGGGGTGCCTTGGGCGTGCGGGCTGCTGACGGGCGGGCGCTGGCCGGTGGGTCGATCATCGCGGGCGGCAATGGCGGGGGCGGCCCTTATTTCCTGTTGACGCAGAACTTTGCGACGATCTTGCGCTACAACAACGCGCAGAACTACGCGATCGGGGTCGGGCATCTATCGGACCGGCTGTTGGGGCGCGGGGCGGTGCAGGCCAGCTTTGGCCCGGATGCCAGCGGCATGACCAAGGCGGACCGGCAGGAGCTGCAGCGGTTGCTGACCGCGAGGGGCTTTGACACGGAGGGTTCGGACGGGGTGATCGGCGCCAAGACCCGGGCCGCGATCAGTGCCTATCAGGCCAGCGTCGGTTTGCCGGTGACGGGGGAGCCCTCGGTCGAGCTGTTGCGGCGGTTGCGGTGAAGGGGGCGGTGGGCGGATCGCCCACCTTACGGAGGAACAATGGCTCATCGCATCTACGGAATGAGCGTTGCGAAGGTCTATCCGCTTTACCTGCAGAAGGTCGAGCGGAAGGGCCGGACGCGCGAGGAGCTGGATGCGGTTTTCGCCTGGCTGACCGGGCACGATGCGGCGAGCCTGGCCCGCGTGCTAGCCGAGGGCGTGACGTTCGAGAACTTCTTTGCCGATGCGCCTGCGCTGAACCCGGCACGGGATCAGGTTACGGGAGTGATCTGCGGCGTGCGGATCGAGGCAATCGAAGAGCCGCTGATGCGCGAAATCCGCATTCTTGACAAGTTGGTGGACGAGTTGGCCAAGAGGCGGCCGCTGGCGAAGGTGTTGCGGCAGGTCTGACTGGGCTTGGGCGGATCGCCCAGCCTGCGATGGGGAGCCGACGCCAAGGCAGGTCCGGTTGCCGGCGGGGATGCCTCCGGCGGGAGTATTTGGAAAAGGGCAAATGGCTGGTGGGGTGTCCGTCAGGCGACAGCGTTCACGTGCGCCGTGCGGATCACCCGTTCGCAGTATTGCGACAGCTGCTTGCGGTCGTCGAAGGCGTCGACCGGCACTTCGGGGTGGAAGGTGACTTCGACCCGTCCCTGGCGCGGGGTCGCCAGGGTCTTCAGAAGATGGCTGGCAAAGTCCATGTCGCCCCACCAGCCGTAGTGCCGGGTGTCTTCGCCTGCGGGGGCGTGGAAGACCACGGTGACGGGCTGGATGTGCATCGTGCGTTCCAGGGCGGGCGAGAAGAAGGCCTGGAAAAGGGTGGATTTGAACGGCAGGACGCGGATCGCATCCGTGCTGGTGCCTTCGGGGAAGAAGAGGAGGCGGTGCCCCGCGCGCAGGCGGGATTCGAAGATGTCCTGCTGTTTCTTCGCCTCGGTTCCCTTGCGGGCGATGAAGACGGTGCCGGTGGCCCGGGCGAGCCAGCCGATCAGGGGCCAGGCGGCGACCTCGGCCTTGGCGACGAAGTAGATGGTCTGTGCGGCGTTCAGCACGAAAATGTCGAGCCAGGAGGAGTGGTTGGCGACGATCGCTCCGGGACGGGTCATGGGCGTGCCGTGGACGATCAGCGGCAGCCGCATCAGGCGCAGGGCGGTGCGGCAGACAAAGCGGGTGATGTGCGGGGTCACGGGGCGCGACTGGCCGAAGAGCGGCCATTCGACAAGGCGGACGAGGAGGAGGACAACGAGGCCGCCGTAGGTCAGGCTGCCGACCAGGGTTCCGCGCCAGAGGACGCGCAGCCAGCCAAGCGGGGTGATCCGCAGGGGCGGGGGCGGGACATCCTGCCAGGCGGTCATGGGCCGGCCTTGCGGATGTAGAACTCGCGGTGGCGGGCGGACATCTGGCCGGTGTCCATCACAAGGCAGACGTCGGTGGTGTTGAAATCGCGGTCGATCCAGGCGCCGTCGCCGACAAAGCCGCCAAGTCGGAGGTAGGCCTTGATCAGCGCGGGTGTGGCGGCCATCGCGGTGCGGCGGTCCAGTTGGTCCTTTGCAATCAGGTTCATGTCCTGCCGGTGTGGGGCGAGGGCGCGGACCCGCATCTCGGGCGGGGCGAGGTGGTGGTGGTGGAGGTAGGACAGCGGTTGGGCAAGTGCTGCGATGTCGGTGCCGTGGAAGGAGGCGGCGCCGAACAGGATCTCGATCCCGCGGTCGAGGACATATTCGGCGAGGCCGTTCCAGAGGTGGAACATGGCGGTGCCGCCGCGATGGTCGGCATGGACACAGGAGCGGCCAAGCTCGAGGAGGCGGCGGCCAGAGGCGAGGAGGGGGGTCAGATCGAACTCGGTTTCCGAGTAGAACCGCCCGGCGGCGGCACGGCGGTCGCTGGGCAGGACCCGGTAGGCGCCGATGACATGGGCGTAGCTGGCGGGGTCGATGCGGCGATCGACAAGGATCAGGTGATCGAAATGCGGGTCGAAGGCATCCCGCTCCAGCCCCAGGTCGTGGTCGACCAGCGGACCGTCACCGCCGAGTTCCCGCACGAAGACCAGATAGCGCAAGGCCTGCGCGGCCGTCAGGTCCTCGGGCGTGGTCGCCAGCCTTACGGCAAAGGGGGACTCTTCGGCAGACATCCGCGGTTATGAGGCTTTGCTACAGGCTTACAACGCGTCTGACTTAGCCATGGGGCGGCGGCATTGCAACCGTTCGCCGGTTCCCCGCTGGCTTAAGCAATTCCCGGTTGAGTTTCTTCGCCGGATTCGCACTATGGGTGAGAAGATCCGGCCACTGGCAGAAGGAAGACGCGCTTGCTGTCGATCACGACTTTCCCAGCGTGTTCAAAGTTCACTGTCACCTTGTTGTCGATATTCGACTGTACCTGACCGAGACCCCAGTCTGCCTGCTCCGGGTGCCGCACCAGCATGCCCGGTTCGAGGAGCGCCGCCATATCCCTGTCCTTTCCCCGGTTTGATGATGCAAGACAAGCCCGACCTCGCTGCCCTGATCGCCTCGCGCATCTGTCATGACCTTATCAGCCCGATCGGGGCGATAGGCAACGGGGTGGAGCTGTTGGCGATGGAGCCGGGGGCGGTGCGGCCGGAAATGGCGCTGATCTCGGAAAGCGTGGCCAATGCCAATGCGCGGATCCGCTTCTTCCGGGTGTGTTTCGGCCAGGCCTCCAGCGACCAGCGGATCGCGCGGTCCGAAGTGGTGTCGATCCTGGGCGATCTGGGGCGCGGGGGGCGGATCAGCTATGCCTGGACGAGCCCGGGCGATCTGTCGCGGCGCGAGGTCCGGCTGGCGTTCCTCTTGCTGCAATGCCTGGAAAGCGCGCTGGCCTATGGTGGCAAGATCACGGTGACGCGGTCGGACAGCGGCTGGCAGGTGCTGGCCGAAGCGCCGCGGTTGAAGGTGGACCCCGCGCTGTGGGAGGTGCTGACCGAACCGCGCGCCCCGGCCGAAATCGGCGCGAACCAGGTGCATTTCGCGCTGGTCCCGGATGAGTTGTCCCGTCAGGGGCGGCGGCTGATTACCGAGATCGGGGATACCACGATCCGGCTGACGTTCTGAGCCGTGTTGCCGACGCTCAGGTCCGGATCGTCCCGTCGCCCGTCACCAGATACTTGAAGCTGCACAGCTGTTCCGCCCCGACGGGACCGCGGGCGTGCATCTTGCCGGTGGCGATGCCGATTTCCGCGCCCATCCCGAACTCGCCGCCGTCGGCGAACTGGGTCGAGGCGTTGCGCATCAGGATGGCGCTGTCGAGGCGTTCGAAGAATCGCTCGGCGGTGGCGTCGTTCTCGGTCAGGATCGCTTCGGTGTGCTGGCTTCCATACTTGCGGATATGGGCGATGGCTTCGTCCACCCCGTCGACCAGCTTGGCCGCGATGATCATGTCGAGGAACTCTTTGCCGAAGTCGTCCGGAGCGGCGCGCTTGGTGCCTGGGATCTTCAGAAGCTCACCCTCGGTGCGAACCTCGACGCCCGCCTTCAAGAGGTCCTCGATCAGCACGGCCCCATGCTTGGTGTAGAACTGCCAGTCGATCAGCAGGGTTTCTGCCGAGCCGCAGATCCCGGTGCGGCGGGTCTTGGAGTTGAGGACCACGCGGCGGGCCTTTTCCAGGTCGGCGTCGCGGTCGGCGTAGACGTGGCAGATGCCTTCGAGATGGGCGAAGACCGGGACGCGGGCCTCGCGCTGGACGAGGCCGACGAGGCCCTTGCCGCCCCGGGGGACGATCACGTCGATGTATTGGGTGGCCTGGAGCATGGCCGTCACCATCTCGCGGTCGCGCGTGGGGATGAACTGGATCGCGGCGGCGGGGAGGTTGGCGGATTTGAGGCCGTCGAGCATGCAGGAGTGGATCGCTTCCGACGTCTCGAAGCTTTCCGAGCCGCCACGCAGGATCACGGCGTTGCCGGACTTGAGGCAGAGGGCACCGGCATCGGCGGTGACGTTCGGGCGGGATTCGTAGATCACGCCGACGATGCCAAGGGGGGTGGCCACGCGCTGGATGTGCAGGCCGTTCGGGCGGTCCCACTCGGCAAGAATTCGGCCGACGGGGTCCTTCTGCTCGGCGATCTGGCGAAGGGCATCGACGATTCCGTGCAGGCGGTTTTCATCGAGGCGCAGGCGGTCGCGCATTGCGGGCGTGATGCCGCGCTGGTCGGCGGCATCGAGGTCAAGGGTGTTGGCGTCGAAGATTTCCTGCCGGCGGCGCCAGACGGCATCGGCAGCGGCGATCAGGGCGGCGGCCTTGCGTTCCGAGGAGGCGCTGGCAAGCTCGGCTGCGGCGGCGCGGGCCTTGGTGCCGATCTCGGTCATCATGTCGGTGAACTGGCCGTCCATTACGCTTCCTTTCCGTCCGGGCGGCGGAGTTTTCGAAAACTCCGCGCCGGAAATTTCAAAATTTCCGGTCCGATTTCTTTGAAGAAATCGGGCCCCTCAAACCACCATGTCGTCCCGGTGCACCAGCGCCGCGCGGCCCTGGTAGCCAAGAATCGCCTCGATCTCGTTCGACCGGTGCCCGGCAATCTTGCGGGCCTCGGCGGAAGTATAGCGCACGAGACCCTTGCCGAGAACCGCGCCTTCGGGCGACAGGATCGCCACCGGCTCGCCCCGTCCGAAGCTGCCTGTCACCTTGGTAACCCCAGCTGGAAGCAGGCTTTTCCCGGCACGCAGGGCCGTCACGGCACCCGCGTCCAGCATCAGCTCGCCCTTGGGCTTCATCGCGTTGATCCAGCGCTTGCGGGCGACATGCGGATCGGCAGAGGAGACAAACCAGGTCCGCGTCGCCCCTTCGGCCAGCGCCCTCAGGGGCCGCAGGGTGGAGCCTTCCATGATCGCCATCGCGCAACCGCCCGCGACGGCGGTCTTGGCGGCGAGGAGTTTCGTCTTCATCCCGCCTTTGGACATGCCGGAAATCGGATCGCCCGCCATCGCCTCGATCTCGGGGGTGATCTGTTCCACCACGTCAAAGCGGGTGGCGGAGGCGTCTTCCTTCGGGTTCGCGGTGTAAAAGCCGTCGACATCCGACAGAAGGATCAGTTGGTCCGCGCCCACGGTCACCGCGATCTGCGCGGCCAGCCGGTCGTTGTCGCCAAAGCGGATTTCGTCGGTCGCCACGGTGTCGTTTTCGTTGACGATCGGCACGACGCCCAAGCCCAACAATGTCGCCATCGTCGCGCGGGAGTTCAAGTAGCGGCGGCGGTCCTCGGTGTCCTCCAGCGTGACCAGCACCTGCGCGGTGGTGATGCCGTGCGGGGCGAGGACTTCCTCGTAAGCGCGGGCCAGGCGGATCTGGCCGACGGCGGCGGCGGCCTGGGACTGCTCCAGCGTCAGGACGCCATCGCCGAGGTTCAGCACCTTGCGACCCAGCGCAATGGAGCCGGAGGAGACGAGGACCACGTCGGTGCCACGGGTCTTCGCTTCGGCCACGTCAAGGGCAAGGGCGGAGAGCCAGTTCTGTTTCAGGCCGGTCTTGCGGTCGACGAGAAGGGCGGAGCCGATCTTCACGACCAGCCGTTTCGCAGTGCGGATGTCGGGTGCCGTCAGGCCAGCGGTCAAGGTTGCCACGGCGTCGACTCCTCGGCAGGGGCCTCCGCGGTGATGGTCGCATAAAGCGCGCGCAGGACCTCGGGCAGGCCCTTGCCCGACACTCCGGAGATGACGTGGACCGGGCCGCCGGAGGCCTTCTCCAGCGCGCGGCGGCGGTCGGTGGTTTCCTTGGCGGTCATCGCATCGGTCTTGTTCAGCGCAATGATGCGCGGTTTGTCACCCAGAACTTCAGAATATGCTTCAAGTTCGGTCACGATGGTTTTGAAATCCTTCGTGATTGTCGAAGACGTCCCGTCCACAAGATGCAGCAGGACCTTGCAGCGTTCGACGTGGGCAAGGAACTGCATGCCAAGCCCGCGACCCTCCGATGCACCTTCGATCAAGCCGGGAATGTCCGCCATGACGAACTCGTGTCCGTCGATGCCGACGACGCCAAGGTTGGGGACGAGGGTGGTGAAGGGGTAATCCGCGATCTTTGGCCGAGCGTTCGAAACGGCGGCAAGGAAGGTGGACTTGCCCGCGTTCGGCAGGCCGACGAGGCCCGCATCGGCGATCAGCTTCAGCCGCAGCCAGATCGTGCGCTCGATGCCCTCTTGCCCCGGGTTCGCCCGGGCCGGCGCGCGGTTGGTCGAGGATTTGAAGCGCAGGTTGCCCCAGCCGCCATTGCCGCCTTCGGCCAGGCAGACGCGCTGCCCCACCTCGGTGAGGTCGGCGAGGACGGTTTCCTCGTCTTCGTCCAGGATCTCGGTGCCCAGAGGGACCTTCATCACGATGTCGTCGCCGGTCTTGCCGGTCTTCTGGCTGCCCATGCCGGGCTGGCCTGACTTGGCGAAGAAGTGCTGCTGGTAGCGGTAGTCGATCAGGGTGTTCAGGCCTTCGACTGCCACGGCGTAAACGCTGCCGCCATGGCCGCCGTCGCCGCCATCCGGGCCGCCGAATTCGACGAACTTCTCGCGCCGGAACGACACGCAGCCAGCCCCGCCGCCGCCCGAGCGGATGTAGACTTTGGCGAGATCGAGGAACTTCATGCGGATGGGCTTTCGGGCAGGGTCAAAGCGCGGGGATACAGGAAGCGGGGCGGATGCTCAAGCGGCGGCCGGTTTGCCGCAGGGCCTTGAAGGCGGGGGAGGGCGGGCCTAGTCTCCGGCGCCAAGACGAAAGGGTTCAGCGGATGGCGACGAAGCGCAGCATTTTCGAAGAGGTCGGGACGGAGCAGAAGCCTGCTGCGGCGCCAGCAGGGGGCGGGATCGACGCCCGGCCCAAGGGCGCGCGGCGCGGTATCCGGCTGTGGCTGGTGGCACTGTTCCTGCTGGTCGCGACGATGATCGCGGTGGGCGGGCTGACGCGGCTGACGGATTCGGGGCTGGCGATCACCGAGTGGAAGCCGGTCACCGGGGCACTGCCGCCGATGAATGATGACTCGTGGCAGGCGGAGTTCGAGAAATACCAGGCGATCCCGGAATACCAGTTGCAGAACAAGGGGATGTCGCTGGATGCGTTCAAGACGATCTACTGGTGGGAATGGGGGCATCGGCAGCTAGGGCGGCTGATCGGGGTGGTTTGGGCGGTGGGCTTCATCGGCTTTGCGCTGGCGCGGCAGATCCCGCCCGGCTGGACCGGCCGACTTCTGCTGCTGGGGGGTCTTGGGGGCCTTCAGGGGGCGATTGGCTGGTGGATGGTGTCCTCGGGCCTGTCGGGCGACCGGCTGGACGTGGCCTCGTACCGGCTGGCGGTGCATCTGGGGCTGGCCTTCGTGATCCTGGGCTTCCTGGCCTGGTATGTATTCCTGCTGGGTCGGTCCGAGGCCGAGCTGATGACGGCGCGGCGCGGACGCGAGGCGAAGCTGTTTGGCCTGTCCACCGGGCTGATGCATTTCGCCTTCCTGCAGATTCTGCTGGGCGCGCTGGTCGCGGGGATCGACGCGGGGCGGGCATTTCCGACCTGGCCCTTGATGAACGGGCAGTTCTTCCCGGCGGATGCGTTCTATGTGCCTGATGGCGAAGGAGGCAGCCTGCCGGTCTGGCATGCGTTCTTTGAAAACCCGGGGCTGGTGCAATTCATCCACCGGATGTCGGGGTATCTGCTGTTTGCCTTCGGTGTGGTCGTGTGGTTGCGGGGGCGGAACTCCAGCTATCAGGCGACGCAAATGGCGTTCCATCAGGTGATGGCGATGATGGTGGTACAGATGGCGCTGGGCATTGCCACGGTCCTGACGGTGGCGCATGTCCATGTCGCGATCACCCACCAGATCGGGGCGGTGATCCTTTGGGTGCTGATCCTGCGGGCGCGGCATCTGTCTTCATACCCCGTGGCGGGGTCGATCCGGAAAGGCACGGCATGAGCGCGTTTGATGATCTGATGGCGTTTCAGCGCCAGACCGAGGCTTTGGCGCAGGTGGCGGGCCGGCTGGGCTGGGACCAGGAGACGGTGATGCCGGAAGGCTCGGCCGGTCAGCGGGCCGAGGAGATCGGGGCGCTGGAGGGCGTGCTGCACGCGCGGCGGACCGATCCTCGGATCGCGGGCTGGCTGGAGGCGGCGAAGGCCCCGGATGCGGTGGGTGAGGCGCAGGTGCGGCAGATCCGGCGGTCCTATAATCGGACGATGAAGGTTCCGGCAAAGCTCGCCGAAGAGATCGCGACGACGATGTCGCTGGCCCAAGGGGTTTGGGCGGAGTGCCGGGGGCGCGAGGACGTGGCGGGGTTCCTGCCGACGATGCGCCGCGTGGTGGAGCTGAAGCGGGCCGAGGGTGCGGCGCTGGCGGCGGGGGGTGACCCATACGACGCGCTGGTCGACGATTATGAGCCCGGGATGACCGGGGCGGCGATTGCGGCGATGTTCGATGCGATGCGGCCGAGGCTGGTGGCCTTGCGGGGACGGGTGCTGGGGGCGGAGGCTCCGAAGGGGGTCGTCGGGACCTTCGGTCAGGACGCGCAGATGGCGCTGTCGAAGGAATTGGCGACGGTGTTCGGCTATGACTGGAACCGGGGCCGGGTCGATCTGGCGGTGCATCCGTTCTCGTCGGGCAGCGGGCATGACGTGCGGATCACCACGCGGGTCAGCGAGACGGACCCGTTCAACTGCTTCTACTCGACGATCCATGAGGTCGGGCACGCGGCCTATGAGCTGGGGATCGATCCGGCCTATGCGCTGACACCGATCGGGCAGGGCGTGTCGATGGGGGTGCATGAAAGCCAGAGCCGGTCTTATGAGAACCAGCTTGGCCGCAGTCGCGCCTTCACGGGCTGGCTGTTCGGGCGGATGCGGGAGGTCTTCGGGGACTTCGGGATCCCGGACGGGGAGGCCTTCTACAAGGCGGTGAACCGGGTGCATCCGGGGTACATCCGGACCGAGGCGGACGAGGTCCACTACAACCTGCATATCATGATGCGGTTCGATCTGGAGCGGGCGTTGATCCGCGGGGACCTGCAGGTCGAGGATCTGGAGGCGGCGTGGAACGAGCGGTTCCGGGCGGATTTCGGGGTGGCTGTGGACCGGCCCTCGAACGGGATGCTGCAGGACGTGCACTGGTCTTGCGGGCTCTTTGGTTACTTCCCGACCTACACGCTGGGGAATGTCTATGCGGGGTGTCTGGTGAAGGCCTTGCGGGCTGATCTGCCGGGACTGGACAGCCAGATGGCGGCTGGCGACGTGTCGGCGGCGACGGGGTGGCTGCGGGAGCGGTTGCAGCGGCATGGCGGGCTTTATGAGCCCCGGGATGTGGTGCGGCGGGCCTGCGGGTTCGAGCCGTCGGAGGGGCCGCTGCTGGACTATCTGGAGGCGAAGTTCGGGGCGATCTACGGGGTCTGACCCGGACGTGTCCACGGTGGACAATCGCCGTTTTGTCTTTGGAATCAAAGGTATGGTCGCGGACGTTAGGGAAATCTTAACGTCTGCATTTTGGCGCTTTCGCACCGTTTGTCGTTCGGTGACCTAGCCCCTCACGAAGGACCCAAGACCCTGCGGCGTGGTCTGGTGCAAGTAAGTCAGCAGCCGCCTGGTGAGGCGCGCATCTGACCAGCGGAACAGGGCGAGGTGCCAGCGCGTCGGCTGGGACCGTGCGGTGTAGATCATGCCACAGGCTCCCGAGGCGCGGGCGCGGTCGGAGACGGTCCAGGTGGAGGCGGGCAGGCCCTGGGCGCGCTCGGGCAGCCAGGGCACGGTGGCCAGCTTCGGGTCGATGTCCCAGGCGGCGCAGTGGGATGGTTTGCGCAGGTCGAGGACGCGGATGCCGGTCAGTTGAAGCTCGCAGATGCTGCGGGGCGGGTCGGTGTCGCGGACGTAAGGCTGGACCGCGTGGCAGGCCCAGTCGGGGCGGGGCGAGACGTAGAGGGTCGGCTGGCCGGAGTGGTGGAAGCGCCCCTCGGGGCTGATGGCCGGGTCGAGGACACTGGCGGCGCGGTCGGTCGGAACGATCCGGTAGAAGAGGCCGTCGAGAGTGTCGAAGGGCATCGGACAACTGTCACGTTGGGCGGGTAAGGCCTAGCCCGGGGGCCGCCAGGTGGCAAGGCGGCAAGGGGTTGCGGGTCCTGAGGGAGTGGGGCAGTCAGGGTGCGGAGAGCGGCAGCGTTGGAACAGCGGTGAGCGAGTCGACGGCGGCAGAACGGGGCGGGATGGCGGTCTGGTTGCTGGCCGTGGGCCAGACGCTGATCTATGCGGGCTGCTACTATTCCTTCCCGGCGCTGCTGCCCGACCTGGAGGCGGCGACGGGCTGGACGAAAGCCGAGCTGGCGCTGGGGCCGACGCTGGCCTTCCTGATCATGGCGGGATTGACGCCGTTCACCGGGCGGCTGGTCGACCGGGGGCTTGGCGGCGAGATGCTGATCTGGTTGCCGGGCATTACGGCGCTGGGGGTGGCGGGGCTGGGGCTTGTGAGCTCGCTGGCCGGGTGGCTGGGTTTGTGGGCGGTGATCGGGGTCGCGCAGGCGGGCAGCCTGTACGAGACCTGCTTTGCCTTTCTGACCCGGCGGATGGGCAATGGGGCGCGGGCGGCGATCACACGGGTGACGCTGGTTGCGGGCTTTGCCGGGACGCTGGCCTTTCCGCTGGGGCACTGGTTGGGCGAGGCTTTCGGCGGGCAGGGAGCGCTGATCGCCTTTGCGGGGCTGGTGGCGCTGGTCATGCCGATCAACGCCTTGGCAGTCCGCCAGCTGCGGCGGCGAGAGCGGGCCGGTCAGGCCCTGCCGCCCACCCCGCCCGGCACGCTGCAGGCGGCGCTGCGCAAGCCCGCCTTCTGGATGATCGCGGCAAGTTTCATGGCGGTCTACCTGAACCACGGCATCCTGATCACCTATGTGCTGGTGCTCTTCGCCGACCGCGGAGCCGAGGCGGGAATGGCGGCTTTGGCCGCGGCGGCGATCGGGCCTGCGCAGGTGGCGGGACGGCTGGTCCTGCTGGCGGCGGGTGCGCGGGTGACTACCGCGCAGGCCACAATTGCGTCGCTGGGCAGCGTGGTCCTGGCGGGCGGTCTGTTGTTGCTGGCGGGTGCGGCGCCGATCCTGATCTTTGTCTTCGCGCTGGCCCAGGGGGCTGGGCTGGGCCTGACCTCGATCCTGCGGCCGGTGCTGATTGCCGAGATCCTGGGACGGCAGGGCTTTGGCGCTATTTCAGGTGCGGCGGCGGTGGCGCCGATCCTGGCCTCGGCAGCGGCGCCGTCGGTTGGTGCGGCGCTGCTGACGCTGGGTGGTCCGGGTCTGGTCTATGTCGCCTGTCTGGCGCTGGCGGTCGTGGGGCTGGCGCTGATGGCGGGGTTGTTGTGGCGGCGGTCGGGGGAGTCGGTCTGAAGCCCGACCTACCGGCGGGTCAGGAAGGATTCGATGCCTTGCGCGGTGTCGGGACGGAGCGCGTTTTCGACGATGGCTGCGCCTGCGACCTGGTAGGCTTGGGCGAGAGGCAGGCCAAGCTGGGCCTGGAAAGCGCGCTTGCCGAGGCGGATCGCGGCGGGGTCCTTGGCGGCAATCTGGGATGCGAGAGCGCGGGTGTCTTCGGCCAGCCGGTCGGGCGGCGACAGGCGGTTGACGACCCCCATCGCATGAGCGCGGGGGGCGGGGAGGAAGTCGCCGGTGGTCAAAAGCTCGAACGCGGCACCGGGCGCGATGCGGCGGGACAGGGCGACGGCGGGGGTCGAGCAGAAGAGGCCGAGATTGATGCCATTGACGCCGAAGCGGGTGGTTTCCGAGGCGACGATCAGGTCGCAGGTGCAGGCAAGCTGGCAGCCGGCGGCAGCGGCGACGCCCTGGACCTGGGCGATGACCGGTTGGGGCAGGGCGGCGATGGTCTGCATCAGGGCCGAGCAGCGGTCGAACAGGGTCTGGAACTGGGCGCGCCCGCCATCGGGGGCCGAGCGGTAGCCTTGCATCTCTTTCAGGTCGTGTCCGGCGCAAAACGCCTTGCCCTCGGCGGCGAGGATCACCACGCGAATGCTGTCGTCGCTGGCGATGGCGGTGAAGGCCCCTTCAAGCGCCTGAAGCATCGGGGTGGACAGCGCATTCAGCGTGCCGGACGAGGAAAGGGTGACGGTGGCGATACCGTCCTGGACGTCGCGCCGGATCAGGCTGTGGTTCAGGTCGTCAGGCATTGCGTCCTCCCAGGGCTTCGGGCCAGTTTAAGGGGGGCAGCGGGTGAGGGGAAGATGCAGCTGAAGATGGATGCGGCGGCTTTGCGGGCTTTCCTGGCGCAGGACTTCGGCCAGGTGGCGGCGGATTTCGTCGTCGACCGGGCGGATGCGGCGGGGGTCAGCTTGCGGATGCGCGTGGCCGAGCGGCATCTGCGGCCGGGGGGGACGGTCAGCGGCCCGACGATCTTTGCGCTGGCGGATGTGGCAATGTATCTGGCGATCCTGTCGCGGATCGGGCCGGTCGCGCTGACTGTGACGACGAATTGCGCGATCGACTTCCTGCGTAAACCGGCAGCGGGCTGCGACCTCTGCGGCGAGGCGCGGGTGCTGAAGCTGGGCCGCAGTCTGGCAGTTGGCGATGTGCTGGTCTTCAGCGAGGGGCAGGCCGAGCCGGTGGCCCGGGCAAGCCTGACCTATTCGATCCCGCCGCGCGCTTAGGCCTTGGGCTTGAGGAAGCGACCCTCGATCTGGGCGCCGCTTTCGATGACGAGGGCGCCCGTGGTGACATCGGCCTTGACCTGCGACGAGGCGCGGAGCGTGAAGCTTTCGCAAGAAACCTTGCCGTCGAACTTGCCCTTCACTTCGACCGTATGGGCGTTGACCGAGCCTTTGACGCGGCCCTCCTGGCCAATGATCAGACCATTGGCGGTGATGTTGCCGTCAATCTCGCCCAGAACCTCGACCCAGCCGGTCGAGGTGATTTCCCCGGTGATCTTCAGGTCTGCGCCCAGAACCGAGCGCGCCGAGTTCGAGCCAGGGGCGGTGGGGCGCGAGACCGGGGGGGCGGAGGTCGGATCGGAGGTCTTGGAGAACATCAGAGGCTTCCTTGGGAAAGGGGTTGGCCTGATAAGGGAGGATCACGGTTGTCGGGTCAAGGGCTGCGTTCATCCTGTGGCAGGTTTCCCCGGAGCGAAGTCGCAATCGGCGCTGACAAGGCCGGGACGGTTTGATCAAATGGCCGGGGAATCAGGGGGTGATGATGACGGACGCGTTCTTTCAGCCGGTCTCGGGCTTTGACCTGCCGCGCTTTGCCGGGGTGCCGACCTTCATGCGGTTGCCGCATGTGCCGTTCGACCATCCGAGGTTTGCCGAGGTGCAGATCGGCCTGATCGGCGCGCCCTGGGACGGGGGGACGACGAACCGGCCGGGACCTCGGCATGGGCCGCGGCAGTTGCGGGACCTGTCGACGATGATCCGGGCGATGAACGGGGCGACCTGGGTGGCGCCGTTTGAGCTGGCGCGCTGTGCCGACCTGGGGGATGTGGCACCGAACCCGGGCGATCTGATGGATTCGATGGCGCGGATGGAGGCGTTCTATGCCCGCGTGGTGGCCGCGGGCATCCGGCCCCTGACGGGGGGCGGGGATCATCTTTGCTCGCTGCCCATTCTGCGGGCGGTGGCGAAGGCGCGTCCGGTGGGAATGATCCAGTTCGACAGCCACACCGACCTGAACGACGTCTATTTCGGGACCAGCCGCTATAATCATGGCACGCCGTTCCGCCGGGCGGTGGAGGAGGGGTTGATTGAGCCTTCGCGCTATTGCCTGATCGGCATCCGGGGCACGGCTTACGGGCGTGAAGACTGGGACTTTGCGGCGGCGAACGGCATCCGGATCATCCCGATTGCCGAATTCCACGCGCGGGGGGCCGAGGACGTGATGGCCGAAGCGCGGGAGATCGTGGGCTCCGGCCCGGTCTACGTGACCTATGATATCGACTTCGTCGACCCGACCTTTGCGCCGGGGACCGGGACGCCCGAGGTTGGAGGCCCTACGTCTTGGCAAGCTTTGCAGGTGGCGCGGGGCTTGCGTGGTCTGGACGTGGTGGGGGCGGACCTGGTGGAGGTGTCGCCGCCGTTCGACCAGTCGGGGGGCACGGCCTGGCTGGGGATCAGCCTGATGTTCGAGATGCTGTGCGTGATGGCGGAACGGATCGCGCGGGGCTGACCCCGGGGCGCTGCCCCGGACCCCGGAGTATTTGTCAAAAGAGCAAAGCAGAAAGAGGTTCGGTCATGAGCGCCGAGATGATCATCACCAACGCAAAGGTCCTTACGATGGACGAAGCGCTCCCTCGGGCCGAGGCGGTGGCCTTTGGCGGCGGTCGTATCCTGGCGGTCGGTGGGCGGGGCGAGGTGGAGGCGCTGGCGGGGCCTTTGACGCGCATCGTGGATGCGGGCGGGCGGACGCTGTTGCCGGGGTTTGTGGAGAGCCACCTCCATCTGGTCTTGGGCGGGAACGAGCTGTCGCGGTTGCAGCTGGGCGGGGTGTCGGGGTTCGAGGAACTGGCGCGGCTGTTCCGGGCCTATGCGGCAAAGAACCCCTCGCTGCCGCTCCTCATGGCGCAGGGGGCGGCCTATGAGATCCTGGACCATCCGGTCACGCGGCATGATCTTGACCGGGTGATCGCGGACCGGCCCATCGCGATGATGTCTCCGGACCACCATACCGTCTGGGCCAATACGGCGGCCTTGCAGGCGGCGGGCATCCTGCAGGGGGCGGAGATGCCGGCGGGCCATGTGGTCGTCATGGGTGCGGATGGCACCGCGACGGGGGAGCTTCTGGAGTTCGAGGCCTTTTCGTCTGTGCTGGCGCTGACGGGCGACCTGCATCTGCAACTGGGGATCGCGACGGGGGGAGAGCCGGAGCCCTGGCCCGATGCCGCTCAGCGCGCGAAAGACAAGGAGAAGGTGGCGGCGGGCCTGAAGCATTGTGCGATGCACGGGATCACCTCGATGGTGAACATGGACGGCAACCGCTACACCTGCGTGCTGTTGGCCGAGATGGAGGCCGAGGGGCGGCTGACGGCCCGCGTGAAGGTGCCGTTCCACTTCAAGCCGCATATGGAGTTGTCCGAACTGGACCGCGCCTCGGCGCTGGCGGCGGAGTTCCAGGGCGAATGGGTGACGTCCGGTTTCGTCAAGATGTTCCAGGACGGGGTGGTGGACAGCCGCACGGCCTATATGCTGCACGACTATCCGGGGACCAATGAGCGGGGGGCGCCGCTGTTCGAGCCGGGGCGGTTCAAGGCGATCTGCCGCGAAATCTCGCGCCGGAACCTGCAGATCGCGGTCCATGCCATCGGCGACGGAGCGGTGCGGCAGACGATCGACGGCTATGAGGCGGCAGGGCGACCCGACCTGCGCCACCGGATCGAGCATATCGAGCTGATCGACCGGGCCGATGTGCCACGGCTGGGGGCGCTGGGGATCACGGCCTCGGTCCAGCCGCCGCATCCGCCGGGGGCGATGGATTTCCCGATGTCGACGATGGACCATGTGTTTCACCGGGAGCGCTGGCGCGATGCGTATCTGACGAAGACGCTGGCCGACCACGGCGCGCCTCTGGCCTTTGCGAGCGACTGGCCGGTGACGGATGTGAGCGTGATGCGCGGCATCCAGGCGGCGCTGACGCGGGTGCCCTATGAGGGCGCCCAGGATGAACGCGTCGGCCTGATGGAGGTCTTGCGCGCCTATACGGCTGGCGGAGCCTGGGCGGCGCATATGGAGGGGCTGACCGGCACACTGCGCGAGGGGATGGCGGCGGACCTTGTGCTGATCGACGGGGATATCGAGGCGATTCCGGCCGAGCAGCTGGGTCGGACGGGAATCGCGCTGACGATTGCCGGGGGCAGGGTGACGCACGACCCCGAAAACATGGTGGGTTGAGCAGCCTAACGCCTTGATTTCAGGCAGGAAGATGGGGTTCTGGAAAAAATCGTCATCTTTCCGTCATTTTCTGCTTGCGGGTGCCGGGACCTGGGCCTAAAAGCCCCCTCACCGAAACGGAACGGCGGCGGAAACGAAGCTGGGATGGATCGGAAGCGGTGGTGAAACACCGCGAAATCTTCTGGATGCACGATGGCAGTTACGCCAGGAAACTGGTGTGCTGCGTGTTTTGTGTCCGCGCTCTTTGACATTGCTGGAAGATGAAGGGATATGCGGGCGGTTTGGGCGCATCGGCGTCGGAGACGCGCATATCGGCCTACTAGGGGAAACCCG